>Ga0123353_10010584_pt1 | contig 12874 bp, 9 predicted proteins | sample TergutLab28metaG_3_FD_92763 | JGI IMG/M metagenome (GOLD analysis project Ga0123353, IMG submission 92763) | Labiotermes labralis P3 segment gut microbial communities from Petit-Saut dam, French Guiana - Lab288 P3 | ecosystem: Host-associated > Arthropoda: Insects > Digestive system > Gut ...
CGACCTGCTTCTTCTGCTTTTCGCAGATATTTTTTGATTGTTGCTTCGTCAATATCATCAAAAGTAGCATCTTCTTCCACGACATCGTCCCAAGTATGCCCCGCACGTTTGAGCAAGAACTCGTTCAATGCCGCGCCGGTTAGTTCGTGTTTTACGCTGCCACTGCGGTAAAAATACCTGCCGCTAATAGAAATGGGAACGGAATAGGGTTGCACAACGATTTCAATGTAGGTTTTTCCGTCTTCGTCTAAAAGATTTACTTCGGCAGTAATTCCCATTGAATTACGGATTTTATTCGGAATTTTTTCCGAAAGTTCGTGGCTGTTCTTTAAACCAACAACCTTACCATCGTTGTTCTTACCGATATAGATTTTACCGCCCTGCGCATTGGCAAAGCCGCAAATCCAATCGAGGTAGTCATCGTGCCAACTGCTTTTATATTCTATGTTTTGATTTTCTTGCATTTCTTACGTTTTTAAGTTTACAATGCTTTGAAATTTTTCTTCCAATTTAAGTTGTTCGGGTGTAAGTGTAAGTGTTGCCGTTCCTGCAAAAATATCTTGTATTTCGGTAATTGCAACGGGCATTGCTTGTGAGGCGATCCGGTCGGAAATCGCCTGTTTCTGTATATTTTTTCAGAAAATCAACAACCTTGTAAGGTGAGTTTGAATAGGCATTTTAGCAAACAAATCCTTGTTTACTTCTGTTCCGAACAATTTTTTGAAACCAAAATCGGTAAACGGGTTGATATACTTTTCTGCAATAATGTCCATAAAATTTAAAACTAATTACGGCGCGGCGCTGGAACGGCGCGTGCCGGATTTAGAACGGGCGGAGCCGTACCGGAACGATGCGGTCGGTGGTGTTCCCGATGCCGAGTTGCCCGTAGTTGTTTCTGCCCCAAACCCAAACGGTGCCGTTGCTCTTGAGGGCTAAGGTGTGTAACTCGCCGCTGATGGCCATCACTTCCGACAGACGGTCTATCAGAACAGGGGTGGAACGATGGGTGGTGGTGCCGTCTCCGAGTTGGCCGAAGTTGTTCCGTCCCCATCCCAAAACGGTATCATCGCTCTTGATGGCAAAGGAGTTCTGATAGTTAGCATACACTTCGGTCACTTTCGATAACACCTGTACGGGGGTGAACCGATTGTAGCGGGTGTGGTCCCCGATTTGGCCGCAGTTGTTCTCTCCCCAAGCCCAAACGGTGCCGTCTTCCTTTAACGCTAAGGCGTGCGTGCTTCCCGCTGCTATTGCCGTCACTCCGGAAAGATTCTGCACCTGCACGGGGATGGGTCGTGGGTTGTGGCTGCCAAAATGGCTTCCGGTTCCGAGCTGGCCATAGCGATTGTCTCCCCACGCCCAAACGGTACCGTCACTCATGAGCGCCAAGCAGTAGTTATAACCGGCTGCGATGGCCGTAACATTCACTAAGCCCGCCACCTGCACAGGAGTGGGATGGGGATGATCGCTGCCTGTATGGTTGCTGTTTCCGAGTTGGCCATATCGGTTATTGCCCCATGCCCAGACCGTTCCGTCTTCCCTTAGCGCTAAGGAGTGGTGCAAGCCCCCAGCGATGGCCGTTACGTCCAACAGACTCACCACCCGCTGAGGAGTGGGATTGGGTCGCTCCCTGCCCATATTGTTGTAGCGTCCAAGTTGGCCATACAGGTTATCCCCCCACGCCCAAACGATTCCCTTTTCGTTCAACGCCAAGGCGTGTGTGTTTCCGGCAGCGATGGCCGTCACCTCAGCTAAATTGTTTACTTTGGATGGGGTGCGTACAATGGCGTTATTTGGGAGGCTGCCGTTTCCAACTACGCCATATACGTTTCTTCCCCAAGCCCAAACGGTGCTGTCGCTCTTCAACGCGAGGGAGTATCCGCTTCCGCCGGCCACCATGAGCACGTTGATGTAGGGGCGTTGCCATACCTTTATGACTGATGTGTTGCCGCCTGTCGCCTGAAAGGAAATCTCGCAGTAGCGACCTTTGGATTTGTGGTTCTGTTCGGCGCTAATCTGAATGTGGAATTTGCCTCCCTCCTTGATTTCAGGCACGTTATGCAGGGTGATCCAGTCGGGAAAATCAAGCACCGTCCACGTTGTAGTGCTCTCAAGGGTAATGTTTTGTTTGGTTCCCAAATCGTCGAGCGTGATCTCTTGTGGAAAGGCATAGATCAAAGGAAGGAGTGGGAAAGTGTAATTGTCGCAGCTTAGAAATAGTAAGCCGGTAATCAAAGTCGTTAAAAGGGATTTCTTTTTCATAATGGAGTCATTTTTAAGTTACTTTCGGAGCCTGTTCATGGCCCGCACAATTGCTTCATCCCGACCGATATAGCGGATGGCCAAAATGGTCAGAATGGCTGCTGCTGAGGGAAATACAGCAGTAAAGGAGAATGAGGCGCTTGATATAGATATGCTAAAGTAGTAATAGGCAATCCATCCCTGAAGCCCCAACAGGACAACCGTGTTGAAGATAGAGATTCGAATCTGTACCATACGCGCTTTAAAGAGGAGAATGGTGCCTATTATGCCCGCTACGGAGACCAAGGAGAGCATCGCCAAAGGGGTGGTTTCCATGCAATAGAGGGTGCTCCCATTAGGAAAGGCGACCAACGGTAAGGCGAGCATGATAATCATCAACACCAATGCGCACACAAGGAGGAGGGTTTGAATTCGCTGTATCATCGTTTTTAAATTAGCGTAAAATTTGTGCAAAGATATGAAAATAAACTCTATTTTTGTGGTTTATTTTACAATTATGAATACCATCGCCTCTTCTGAATTGATGATCAATGGGGACGGCTCTATTTTTCATCTTCATCTACGTCCTGAACAATTAGCCGATACGGTGATTTTGACGGGAGACCCTGCTCGGGCGCAACGCATTTCGGAATTTTTTAGATCTGTGGAGTGTCAACACCATTCACGTGAATTTTTATGGGTGACCGGATGTTATAAAGGCGTCCGGATGACAGCCCTCTCCACCGGAATTGGTGCAGACAACATCGACATTGTGTTGAACGAATTGGACGCTTTAGCCAATATTGATTTGAATAACAGAACGATAAAAGATGAGCACCGATCGCTGCGCATTGTCCGTTTGGGCACCTCCGGTGCAATTCAACCCGATATTCCCATCGGATCGCTCATCAGTTCAAATATTTCGATTGGATTTGACGGGCTGTTGAATTGGTATGCCCACCGCGATCGCGTTACCCTGCTCGATTATGAGGAGGCATTTGTACGCTATATGGGGTGGTCAAAAAGGTTGCCCGCGCCCTATTTTGCACCCAACGCCCCCACACTTCTATCCCTCTTTGCCCCCATCTCCACCTTTGGGATGACCATCTCTGCCGCCGGCTTTTATGGCCCTCAAGGAAGGGTGCTGCGCCTGCCGCTTCAAGACCCTGACTTGTTAGAAAAGATTGAGTCATTTCGATTTGGAACAGATAGAATTTGCAACTTCGAGATGGAAGGCTCGGCCATTGCCGGACTCTCAGCGCTGTTGGGACACGAAGCCCTCACCATTTGCATGATTATTGCCAACCGCTACCTAAAACAGGGGAACACCTCGTACATCACCCTGATGGATAATGCTATAGAGCAGGTTTTGGAGATACTTTCTCAGTGATTTTCCGATTTTAAGTCTATGAAGAGGATGGAATCGGCGCGAACACAGGAAGCGACGAGCGCCCGGAAGTCGGCGCACGCTCAGGAAGCGACGCACGTACAGGAAGCGGCGCGAGCCCGGAAGTCGGTGCGTGCACAGGAAATCGCCTCCTTAGTCTCTATGCTGGATGACCTGGATGACTCCATCATGCCCCTGATTACAGAGAAGTTACGTGCACTCAAGCCGGACAGTTCCACCCTGTTGGCCATTAGCAGTACATACCAAGGGAACACCATATTACACAATCGATTGAGCCGCTTGATTTCCGAGCTTCAAAAAGATGAATTGGAGCGCGATTTTGACGCTTGGCAAAATGAGCGCGACCCTGAACTGTTAAAGGGCCTCTGGTTGGTCAATCGCGCCCTTTTCCCCCACTTGGCCTACGATATTTTGGAACATCTGTGCATGGATATGGCCAAAGATGTATGGGTGGAGTTGACCGACAACAAAACGGCAGTGGAGAAGGTACATCTCTATAACCACGTTTTTTACCATCGAATCGGATTCCGGATAGACCTCTCTTTATCTGAACTTGAATATGCGCTATTGGACGTTGCTTTGGATAAGAGGCAGGCCAATCCCATCCTCTTTGGGTTGATTTATTTAGATGTGGCTTTCCGTTCGGGCTTGCCCATCAGGGCGATGGCTTTCTCCGGCGGATTCTTGCCTGTTTGCGTCGATGAAAATGAACGTTTTCTGTTCTATATCAACATCTACAACAACGGCGAAATCTTCGGAAAAGAGCAACTCGCCGCTTTCCTCAGCGACTATGGCCTCTCGATTCCCTACGAACACTTTACCCTGTGCAACGTCTTTACCCTCGTGGGCATTTACGCTGAGTCGCTCTACTTAATTGCGGGCAATATGGGCAACATAGAGATGGAACAGAAGATGGAATCGTTTCTTAAACTCTTTGGAGACCAGCGTTTTCTCATTACGGAAGAGGACGAGTAGAGGGCAAAATTGAAAGAATATGAACAAAAATTTAAAAAATGGAAGTGAGATAATTCCTTTGTCAGAGGTGTGATTCGTTTATTTCCAAAGAGGCTCATGCTGCCAATTATTGAAAAATCCGATTTTGGAGATGGGGATGTTCGGGTTATTCTGGAACAATGTGAGCAGCTTATTTTTGATTTCGTTGTTTGGATCAATGGCATTGCAGAGATAGACCATCGAAGAAATGACCACAAATGGCTTTTTCTCCTGCTCAGGTGTTATCCCAAACTGCAACCATGGGCAACGCGGGTTCTTAGGTGATACAGGGCGTTTCAGGATATCGCTACCAAAAACCCGTGAATGGTGAGCGATTACATTGCGCAAATAGGAAATAGCAGCTAACCAACTTGATAGCTCGCTGTGCAGATTCAAACCGAACTCGTTGGCAATAATTGACTTTTGTGATAATTGGTGTCCCAGATTACTGTATATTTGTGAAAGCGTGCCAAGTGTCGCCACTTCAAAAATGATCCATGCATCAGGATGTTCAACGTGGTATTTTTTCCGAAACTCTCTTACAAAACTCTCGCCGCTTCTTTCAAACTCTATTTGTAAATCACCCAAGCATTTCAGGCGTTTGTCGATATTGACTACAATACTGTCGTCCAAATACCAAAGTCCGCCAAATGCCTGCGACAAATGATAAATCAATTTGGTACGTAAGGCAATCTCAATAAGTTCTATGGCGTCAAACAAGATTAATCGCAACTGACGGTCGAAATGGTAACGCCCAATAACATCTTCAAAATAGGAATTCGGTTTAAAAATGTGATTGACCTTGTCGGTTTGCATATCCCACCAATAGCCTTTTAAGCGATAATAGCTAATATGATTCAAGTAGAACGCGGCCTGCTGTTCGTCTTTCATGAGCATTCCCCTTGATTTTAACAAGGTTATCTGTTCTGCTATCGTTCTTGAAGCTTTACGTGTAGTCATATAAAAAAAATAACCCGAAGGCAGTTCTAATGGTATGCGCAACGGGTGTTGTTATCTCTAATTGGGCATCGCCCATCGGGTTTTTAATTTTGAGACGGCAAAGGTACAACAAATTTTTCAAATAACAATAAAGATGCAGGAATTTTTACGCAAAAAAAGCGCGCCACTGTGCCTCTGAGGACATAGAGAGCGCGCCGGAATAGGTTTTAGGTGTTGGAGCGGAAGACGAGGTTCGAACTCGCGACCCTCAGCTTGGGAAGCTGATGCTCTACCGACTGAGCTACTTCCGCACTATTTGAGAGGGCAAAGGTAGGATTTTTTTTTGATTGTGCAACAATATTCATTACTTTTGCGGGCATAAACTTAATTCAACATCAAATGAAAAACATTTTCAAAATCATCGTTTTGTGCATTGTATGCCTATCGTTCGGAATAGTGGCGCACGGACAAATCACCTATATACCCGGTACTACGGTCAAACCCGGTTTAGAGGCCTTTCTGAGTGGCGTCAGATACGCCGTTATTCAGGAACCTACTCTGCAAACGGATGATATTGAGACCAAAAAAGCGCTATCGGTTTTGCAGAGCAGTTTGGAAGCTCATTTGAAAAGTATAGGATTGTATGTGGTTGAAGAGGCAGACGAAGATTTGGTTCCGGATTGGAACGATGTGGTATTTGTAATGATTGACCCCAATTTTACGTGGCGTTTTGCCCAGAGTGAAACGGGTTATCCCTACAGCTGGCACTATCGCTTCAATAATATCAGGTGTTTCTTTTATAGCATAATTGGTTTTGAATGGATAGTTAGCGTTGGTGCAGCAGACAGCTACAACAATTCTGTCCAAAGTGCTTTTAAGGTGATCAAACGCTATCCCTACAACAGCGCTGCAAGGGTTGTTTTGCCTAAACAACAAACCGTGTGGAGTGAATCAAGGTTAAAAACATACTTTCAAACTAATGGAATTGACGCCATTGAAGGGATATATGAACATCAGGCAAGTGACCACAGGGTTGCGCTCATAAAAAATAAAAATCAGGGGGTTTATTTTCTGATTTATCTAACAGGCGCATCAAATCCGCGAGACTGGGCAGAGGGAGAGGTTCAGGCCACTCTGATTGAAACAGCAACCCCCTTTTTTTACAAGGCAACATGGATTACGCCATTGAAAAAAGAGAATCAATACTATTTTGTTTCTTTAGAACAGGGTCGTCTAACGGTTATTGACGACCAAAGAGAGAATGAAATCTATATAAAAATGTACCCGGCAGTGTCAGATAATGTTCACCGTTCAGATATGCCTCCGATGGGCGTCGGAACCGGTTTCTTTATATCAAGAAATGGATTTTTTGTGACCAATAACCATGTTATTGAGGATGCCGAAACGATAATCGTTACCGGGCTTTATCAAGATTTCGACTCTTTCTATGAAGCTCGGGTAGTGACAACCGACCCCAAAAACGACTTAGCCGTATTGCAAATTATCGACCCCGACTTTGAACCCTTTCCCACCCCCATACCCTATACGCTAAAATCTTCGTTGGCAGAAGTTGGAGAGAATTGCTTTACCATTGGCTATCCAATGATATTCTATACAGGGATTGAGCCAAAGGTAACAAGTGGTATTATCAGCGCAAGAACAGGTTATATGGGTGATGTGTCTCTATATCAAATATCGGCATCTATTCAACGCGGCAACAGCGGAGGGCCGTTGTTTGACAAAAATGGCAACGTAATAGGTGTCGTAAACTCCGGATATAGAAATTATGAAGATGTCGCTCAGGTAGGTTATGCAGTAAAAACCAATTATCTAATGAGTTTAATCGAATCATTGCCATACAAACCTGCTCTTCTTCAGGAAAATATGCTTACCGGACAAGATTTGCCTTCTCAAATTGCGCAAATTAGCGATTTCATTTGTCTTGTTATAGTTAATATGATTGACGTTCCTGAACCAACCGACTCCACTGATACCACCGACTCAACTTCCACCCAAACACCTCTTGGAACGATTGAAAATGTGTGGTTTGAACCTGTTGCTACAAAAAATGGGGTACAGGGCATGGGGATTCATGTCAAATTTTCGGTCAATGGGATGAAAAACAAACAAGGCCAATGCGCTGCTTGGTTTTACTACGAAAATGGGAATCCGTTAATTCTTGCTGCACCCAATGGCGCTTACACCACAGCAGATAATCAAGTTGCTGTTAATGAGAGTTTTTTGCCAAATTCTGACGCTGTGTCGTTTGATGATTTTGTTCTATTTATACCCTATAGTGCGTTTCCCTGTCTGGGAGAGGGCACTTTCAATTTGAAGTTTCAGGTTGGCATTATAGATCACAATCTTAAAGAGATGGCAGCATCGAGTTTTGGCACTTTCACGATGTCGTGGTAGGGAATAAGATGTCTTGGTAAGGAACTTATTGTTGAATCTGTGTAGTGTTTACACCGCGATACATAGCCCGAAAGATGGGGGAGGAGCCGCAAAAAGGTTCTCGGGTGGTTCGCATCTCCTCGATGATTGTTACGGGGAGTGTGGCATTGAGTATTGCTGTGATTATTATTGCGTTGGCTATTGTTGGCGGGTTCCGGAAGGAGATTCGTGAACGGACTACGGGGTTTGTGGGGGATGTGGTTGTTTCGCCTTTTGGTACCGACTATATGAATGACGCCTTTCCCCTCTCTTTGCATTTGTCGTATTGGGATCGGGTGGAGAAGTTGGAGAATGTGTCACATATTCAATCTTTTGCATTCAGGCATGGATTGATCAGGAGCGGCGAGGCGATGCAGGGGGTGGTAATCAAGGGGGTGGGGAAGGAGTATGACAGGTCGTTCTTCAACGCTTCTATTTCGCAGGGGCATTTTCCCTCTTGTAACGACTCCACTCCTTCGATGGAGCTGTTGGTTTCAAAACGAATGGCTGAGGCGCTTCAGTTGGAAGTATCTCAAAGAGTGGAGGTTTATTTTATCGACGGTGCCACGCCGCGCCTGCGTCCCTTTAGGGTCTCCGGAATCTATGACGCAGCCCTTGAAGACCTTGATAAATCGTTGGCAATAGGAGACATCAGGGTGGTGCAGCAGTTAAACGGCTGGAGTTCGACTCAGGTGGGAGGGATTGAACTCTTGTTGCATCATCCCGCAAAGATGGAGCGTACGGCGCGTGAGGTTGAGGAGTTTGCTTCAAGGTATGCGATGGGCGACGATGACTCCATCACGGTTAGAACGGTTAAAGATCTTTTTGCCCACCTCTTCGACTGGCTCAATCTAATTGATATGAACTTGCTTATCGTGCTGGTGCTGATGATTGCCGTGGCGGGTGTAAATATGATTTCGGGGCTGTTGATCATGCTCTTTGACAAGACTTCGATGATTGGACTGCTCAAGTCTCTCGGCATGAGAAACGGGGATATCCGCCTCGCTTTTCTCTTTAGAATGGGCAGGCTGATTTTGCGCGGTATGGTGTTTGGCAACGTGATTGCCCTCATCCTCTGTTTTATCCAACATCGTTATACCCTTATTGGGCTTGACCAAAGCAATTATGCCGTTTCGAGCATCCCCATAGAATTGAATGTATGGAGTTTCGCGCTGATGAACGTACTTGCTTTCAGTTTGATTATCACCATCATGCTCATCGCCTCCACGATGGTTACGCGCATCTCTCCTGAGCGCAGTTTGCGCGTGAAGTAAAAGGAAGAGGATTATACGCCTGGGTTGCAATAGCGTTCATAGAGGGACAATACCTCCTCCACATAGCGAATCGTTTCGCCTCCCTTGAAACTTCTCATCACAAGATGGGCATTTTCAGGCTCCCGCATCCATGGAATGGCCTCCGCAACATCTTGCCAACTATTTGGATTTTTGCCCTTTATCTCTGCAAAGTTTCTGCAATCCATAACCTGCGTATATCCTGAGTTGTAGGCGGCCAATACAAATTTGAGCTGCTCCGCATCGGTGAGTAGCGAGTCGCGTAATTGACGGGATATCTCTTTGATAAGGAGCGTTCCTACTTCAATATTCACCTCAGGATCATATAGTTGACTATCCTCTTCGATTCCAAAATTTCGGGCTGTCGCAGGCATCACCTGCATCAACCCGATGGCGCCCCTTGGGGAGGTGATGTTCATGCGAAAGTTCGACTCAACAAAGATGAGCGAGGCAAGCAGACGCCAATCCCACCCAATGGTTTTGCTGTATTTCCGTATGAGGTCGTCATAAGGAGAGAGCGGTTTGCCCGCCAAATAGCCGTTGTTTTTTCCGCCGTCAAAATAAAACCGATGGGCTATATCAGAATAAATTGAATTGTGTTTAAATGAGTTATACCATGTGTACATCTCCTTCATTAATTCAAACTCCTCTATGGGATAGACCCAGATGTGCCCTTTGGCGTTGAGGGGAAGCCCAATGATGGCAAACTCCGCGATATCCTCCGGTATGGTGTCGCGGGAGGCATCCAAAACCACCATCCGAACCATTTTATTGCGCAACGCCTCCCAAACGGAGATAGAGTCGGGCAGTTGTACCTGATGCAAGGCGCTGTTCCGTTCTACGACAAACTCTTTTAAGATTTGATAGTGATATCCGATGGGAAACTGTTTTTTGCGAAACACTTTCCCCTCAGGCAAAATCAGACAGGAGAGTGTATCGTTTTGAAAGGGTACAAAGTGGTGATTCTCACCAGGCAGCGGCGCTATGGTTCCAAGCGAAAGGAAGATAAGGGTTAAAACGGGGAACCACCATGTTAACCGGCGATTTGTTTGGTTCATTATTTTTGGGGGAGAATGTAGAACGGCCACGTCATCCCAAATTTTAGGGCTTTTATGGGACGAATATAGTGCAATGCAGAGAAGTAGTCCTTATTGGGCCACGGCATGGTGGCATTAAGGTATTTTACAAAGATGGTGGCTCGTTTCCAGGTGATATTTACAAACGCATCGATATAGGGATACTCCCCAATTTTGCGTTCGTTTTGAATTCGGAACCGCCCCGTGTCGGGATCGTAAGCGGGGGCGTAATAAAGGGTATGAAAGGTGGCATCTGCACCTAACTGAAAGACAAATACATTCTTAACTAATACGAATTGAAGATAGTAACGGGCATTGGCGCTGACTAAGGGCAGCGGGATTTGCTCTTGGTTGGAGGAGAATTGCACCAAAGCGCGGTGGTCGAAATGGAGGTGCCACACCTTGAAGTTCTTCATCAAGGAGGCGGTCATAATGTTAATCACTTCGTTCGATTGTCGGGGCAATCCAAGCGTATCGTAATAGATGGCGTTGGTCAACAAACTGTAACCGAAAAATGCTTCGACTTTCCATTTGGGAATGGAGACAGTGGCACCAATCTTGGTCTCCGTGATTTTGTCAAAGTCGTTGTCCCATTGACGGTGGTTTCCAAAGTAATAGCGGGTGTGCCAATCGGGGGTGCGGTTTTCCATGGAAAGGCTTCCCAAGAGGTGTACGCCCTGCTCGAGGGGGTAGGCAGAGAAGCGAATATTTCCGTCTATCGAGAGATCTCCCTGATAATAACCCGCAAAATCGAGTCGCCCTAAAGCGTTCCATGCAAAGTATTTTCTAAAGATTCCCGATGCACCGGCATAGAAATAGAGGTTGTTCTGGATTTGGTTTTTGGGACCCGTGAGGAGTTGTTCGGGAGAAAAAGAGTAGTTGGAGAGCAACTCAAAACCCACCCCGCCATCAATTTTCGACACAATGGCCTCTTTTGCCCACGGTTGGAGCCGAACAAAGAGGCGGTTGTCAATTTTTTGGGTACGCACGGAGTCTTGAGAGGAGGTGGGATTGTAGAAGAAGTTGTTGTGGTAAAAACCGCGTGCAAGCTCATCGTTCTGTCCAATCTGGTCAAGATAGAGGCGGGAGTAAGAGGCAAAGGTACCGGAATGACCGAGGAACATCATCGTCCCTTCCCCCACACCCAAGGTGTCGCTCTTCATGATTCGAAGCGGTACTCCATACATTTGGGTGATAAAGAAAGTGTTGTTCTTAATCATCGAGCTTGCATTTTGCAGAAATACGGGCACAATCCGAATATCGTCCACCGGTTCCTCAGGGTCAAAAATGAACAATTCGTCCGAAATTCCGCCATTTTCGCCCCGTCTCACCTTATTGTAAAGGTAGCCCCCGTGCATGATATACCTCTGTCCAATGTGGTTGAACCCAATGTTAAAGGAGCGGGTGTCAGTGGATTCGTTTACCAACAATCCTTTTCCACCAAAGCGTTTATAGGCAAGGCTAAAGTTAAATTCGGGAGAGATGTTCTGGGTGTGGATCACCTCAATATTGGTCTCTTCCCGCAGTTTGTTGGCAAAAAGCGTTCCGGCGTAGGAGAGTTCGGTGTAGGGAGATTTGGTGTTGTATTGGGGGAGGGTTTCGGGGATAAAGGTTTCGTCTAAATAGGGGTCGTAGAGGTCAAAGCGTTCTAAACGGTTTCGTTTGAAATAGTTGTGGGTTAGCGTGGCTGAACCTGCCACCCCAAGATAGGTGGCGCCAACGTCATTCTTGAGAAAGGCGTAGTCGTAGAAAGTGTGGTTCATCAAGGTATCTAAGGTGGAGAGGGTCGGATCGTTCCGGTAGCGGTCGTGCGTCCACACAATAATGCGTTTGTAATGAAGCGAGTCGGGAAAGTAAAACGTCTCCATAGTGCGTGGGGCGTTCCGGATGGAGTCGCGCACGTTTCGGATGGAATCGCGAGCTGCAAGACGCTGCTCTTTTTTCAACTCCTTTCGGGAGAGGAGAGAGGTTTGAAGCAGAGAGGTTTGGAGTGAGTCCCTGAAAAAGGGTGAATTTTGTATGGCAAACAGCGCAAGCGAATCTTGCATGAAGTACTTCACAAGGGTATCTTGCATGTAGTGTTTCACGAGCGAATCGTGCATAAAGTGTCGCACGAGCGTGTCTTGCAGGGTGAGTTGTGCAAGCGAATCGTGCATGGCGAACAGTATAAGCGAGTCTTGCAGAATGTGTTGCATGAGTGAATCTTGCAGAAGATGTCGAATGAGCGTGTCCCGCTTCGAGGGCAGAACAAGTGAGTCTTGCGCAACCGTCCGAAGTACGGAATCCTGAGCAACCGTCCGAAGCACGGAGTCCTGCATAGCCATCCGAAGCAGTGAGTCCTGAGCAACCGTCCGAAGCACGGAGTCCTGCATAGCCATCCGAAGCAGTGAGTCCTGCGCATCCGTCCGAAGCAGTGAATCCTGCGGCGACCTTTTGAGCGTATCCTGCGGAGTCACACGTCCCTCAGAAGCCTCTGCGTGGAGCGTAATCGA
>Ga0123353_10010585_pt1 | contig 12873 bp, 7 predicted proteins | sample TergutLab28metaG_3_FD_92763 | JGI IMG/M metagenome (GOLD analysis project Ga0123353, IMG submission 92763) | Labiotermes labralis P3 segment gut microbial communities from Petit-Saut dam, French Guiana - Lab288 P3 | ecosystem: Host-associated > Arthropoda: Insects > Digestive system > Gut ...
TCAGTTGCTGGTATTTATCTCGCAGGTCGTCATAAAACTCGGAACGAGTTGGTTGTTCGGTCTTAAACATTTCGAGCACTGGACAGAACGGACAGTGCTTGTCCATACCGCTGATCATTTTGTAACAAGTGGCTCCGATGATCTGAGTATCGACAAAGATATCGCGGGATGCTTTGTTCGCCGCGAGGATACGAAAGTTACGATCCAGAATGTGGGTGATCTCGGGTATGCTGTCAAAGAGGTCGCCAAGCAATTCCTGTTTGGGAAGCAACTCTACATCGATCTTGCGGCACTCCGTGATGCTGGTACTAAATCCGATGAGTCCGGCAACCGTACCGTCCGGTTCGAAGGAAGGCACGAGAGAAAGTTCGACATAATGCTCATTGACGACCGATGTCGTCGCAAAAGAAGCCGCAGGGGAAAGGTTTTCAGAAAGTGCCTTTGTCCCTGTACCTGTTGCGAGGGGTTGCCCGGACAAAAAACGTGTAACTTTTTCCTGTTCTACCTGTGTGTACCGTAAGAACTCGGCAATGTGCAGTCCGACACCGTCGCCGGGTTTGAATCCGAGGCTTGCTAGTCCGGCGCCGTTGGTGTATGTGATGACTCCGTCGGCATCCGTTGCTAGGACAATGACGTTGGACGCAAGAAGCACCGCTCTCAACAGACTGTCTGCGATGTTCGACGGCGGAACAGTATTATTTTTCGTGGATTCTTGGTCGGAAAACATTAGGACAGGAGAGGGTTAGCCATGTCAATATATTGATTTGTCGATTGCAAGTTCACAGACAGTCAACCATCTTTCGTTTATTGCCGCAAGTCCCGTGTTTTACGGGACTTGCGAACACGCCCGACAGGACTCGAACCTGTAACCTGCGGATTAGAAATCCGCTGCTCTATCCGGTTGAGCTACGAGCGCAAACACACCCCAGACGCAATCTTACGATTACGACTCCGATGTCCACGTTATTTCACATCGTCCAGTTTAATCCAACGCTTTTCTTCGGCACAAAGCAACGCCGCCTCCAATACCCGTTGCGTCTGGTAAGCATCATTAAAGTCCGGCAACGGCACCGTCGGCTCCTTGCCCGCTAACTTCAACAAAATGTCATACGCCATGCTCGTAAAGCAATGCTCGTAACCAATAATGTGAGCGTCGGGCCAGTAATTCGCAACGTACGGATGATCGCCGCCATGCGTACACATGATCGTCGTCCAACCCTGCACACCACGAGGACGAGTCGCGTCATAGTATTCAAGAGTGTTCATGCTCTCGAAGTTGAATTTGAGCGAGCCCTTTGTGCCGTTGATTTCCCAACCGTTGGCGTTCTGATTGCCCGTCGCTTGACGTGCCGCCTCATAAGAACCCACCGCCCCATTGTTGTACTTGACGAGGAACAACACCGCATCGTCCACCGTTACATCCCCCATTTTGCTCCCACCGGCATCCGCACCGGCATAACGAGCCTTTTCGTCAGAAACGATTCCGCGGCCGGTAACATTCTCGACAATCTTGCGTTGCTTCACGAATGTTTCGGCAATCGCACCGCAAACGGTATCGATTTCGAGACCGGTTACGAACCGAGTCATGTCAATGATGTGAGCATTGAGATCACCGTGGGCACCGCTTCCTGCGAATTCCTTCTGGAATCGCCAAGCGAAAGGAACGGCTTCAGTCGCCCAGTCTTGGAGATAGGTTGCCCGAACATGCCGAATTTCTCCCAATGCCCCCTGTTTTACCAATTGATGGGCAAAGGCAACAGCGGGGGCGCGGCGGTAGTTGAACCAGACGAACGTATCGACCTTTGCCTTTTTAGCGGCTTCCGCCATTTCGCGGGCTTCGGTGAGGGTTCCTGAAATTGGCTTTTCGCAAGCACACGGTTTGCCAGCAGCAACAGCAGCTTTTGCCGGCGGTGCATGCATGAAGTTGGGCGTTACAATATCCACAAGTCCGACTTCAGGAGATTTAACGAGGGCTTCCCAGTTGGTCGAGGCATTTTTCCAGCCCCATTTTTCGGCGAATTTTTTCGGTTCCTCCGCTTCCATTCCATAAACGGTATGTTTAATGGGCGTAAGTGGTGGAGTAAAGAACTTAGCAACTTGTCCCCAAGCGTTGGAGTGGGAACGACCCATGAATCCTTGCCCGATGAGGGCGACATTGATTGTATCTGCCATAGTTTTTCCTTTTTGTGAAATGATCTGAATGAACCTGAACAAACGGTTGATACCCTGATTGTACAGAACAATGGAGTAGGATTCAAGTGGTCAATCAACGCTTCTTCTTTTTTCCTTCGAGAGTTTTTTGGTGTACAAAGGTTACGGATGGCAGTTAGAATTGCGTTCCTGCTTTCCCCTCTACACGTTGAAGAGATCGGTACTCAAATACTTTTCACCGCGATCCGGAAAGAGAACAACAATGAAACCTTTCTGGAGTCCTTTGGCAATGCTCAGTGCCGCAAGCATCGCCGCTCCGCTACTCATTCCGACGAAGATTCCTTCTTCATGAACAATCCGCCGCGCCATGATAAACGCTTCCTCGGACTCGACCATAACACTGTGGTCAATTTGCGATGAATCGTAAATTTCCGGGACAATCGCTTCCTGCATGTTTTTCAATCCCTGAATGTAATGTCCTTTCACAGGCTGTGCCTCGACGATTTTGATCGCCGGACTATGCTCTTTCAGCCCCATTCCAACGCCCATCAAAGTTCCCGAAGTTCCCAACGACGAAACGAAATGCGTGATTCGACCGTCGGTCTGCCGCCAGATTTCCACCGCCGTCGATTGATAGTGAGCCATTTTGTTGTAAACGTTCGAAAACTGATCAGGATTGAAATACTTCTCTGGAAACTGCGCAACAAGTTCCCGGCATTTTCGGATTGCGCCGTCGGTCCCCTCGTCTCTCGGCGTAAGCACGATGTTACCGCCGAACGCCTTAATCATTTTCTGCCGTTCGATGGACACTGCTTCGCTCATCACGATCTCGACACCGTAGCCGAGAGTGGTGCCGATCATTGCTAAACCGATGCCGGTGTTGCCGGAGGTTGCTTCAATAATCGTTTTGCCGGGAAACAGTTTGCCTTCTTCCTCCGCTTGCCGAATCATTTTGATGGCAATCCGGTCCTTAATACTGCCGGTCGGATTGAATCCTTCCAGTTTAGCGTAGATGTCAACGTTCGGATTCGGATTCATCTTGCGAATCCGAACCAATGGGGTGTTGCCGATGCAGTCTAAAATGTTATCGAACATGACAACAGTATAACAGGGTTCCCCGCGTAAGCAAGGACGGAGCATTTTGTTTGTGAACACAAAAGACCATTCGGAACGTCCATTCCGTGTGGTTCTAACGGCTAGTGCTTCGTCCCTAGTATCGCTCTGATACTTCACCAGCGTACAGACGCAATTAGACTCGTCCACTGATTGCCGTTTGGAGAAGATTCATTTGATGTTCTAATACTGACGGCAGTATTGAACTCCGTATTGTTTTCTGCCATTTCCGCACTCGAAGTGCCGTTCCGACCTCTATTTCCTTCGGACTCCGATTACACAAACGATTTGTTGAACGCTTCCAGCACTTTTTCCAGTTCGGCAGTCAGTTCGTCGTCGAATTTTCTCTTTTCGTCTAGTTTTGTCCAGAGGGCTTTGTGCGAACTGTGCAGGTACGACAAAAATTCGCTTTCCCAGCGCAACACTTGGGAAGCCGGAACTTTGTCGATAAAACCGTGTGTACCGGCATAGATCACAACCACTTGGTCAATGACGTGCATCGGATTGCACAGTCCCTGCTTGATCAACTCGTTGATCCGATACCCCCTATCCAATCGGGCTTGCGTAGCGGCATCCAAATCGGTTCCGAGTTGGGCAAACGCTTCTAATTCCCGAAACGCCGCCATATCGAGCCGCATACCGCCAGCAACCTGCTTCATAGCGGGAACCTGTGCCGACCCACCAACGCGGCTCACCGAAATACCGACATTCATTGCCGGACGTTGCCCACGGAAGAACAAGTCCGGCTGCAAATAAATCTGACCGTCCGTAATCGAAATCACATTCGTCGGAATGTACGCCGAGACTTCCCCTTCCAGTGTTTCGACAATCGGCAGTGCCGTGAGCGAACCTCCACCGAGTTCGTTCGACAGCTTTGCCGACCGCTCCAAAAGGCGGCTGTGGCAATAAAAAATATCGCCGGGAAATGCCTCACGACCGGGCGGACGACGCATCAACAGCGAAATCTGACGATAGGCGGTCGCCTGCTTGGACAAGTCATCATAGACCGCCAAAGTATGTTGCCCCTTGTACATAAAGTATTCTGCCATTGCACAACCCGCATACGGAGCGATGTACTGCAACGGGGCAGGTGAACTCGCACCGGCAACGATCACAGTGGTGTAGTCCATTGCACCGTACTGCCGGAGCGTTTCGATGATCCCGGCAATGGTCGAATCTTTTTGACCAACAGCAACGTAAAAGCACTTTACGCCGGTTCCTTTTTGATTGATGATCGTGTCGATGCAGATTGCCGTCTTCCCGGTCTTTCGGTCGCCGATGATGAGTTCCCGCTGTCCACGACCAATCGGAGTCATTGCATCAATCGCTTTGATACCGGTCGCCAATGATTCCCGAACGGGCTGTCGGTCGGCAATACCGGGTGCCGGACTTTCGACTTCTCGATAGGTGTTCGTTACGATGGGACCTTTGCCGTCAAGGGGATTGCCGAGCGGATCAAGCACTCGACCAAGAACGGCTTCACCGACGGGTACGGAAAGCAGTTTACCGGTCGTTTTCGCTTCGTCTCCTTCTTGGAGTTTGAGGTAATCGCCGAGAATGATTGCTCCGACGGAATTTTCTTCAAGGTTGAAGGCGAGCCCCATGACATCGTTGGGAAATTCGATCATTTCCCCTGCCATTACGCCGGAAAGTCCGTAGATTCGGGCGATTCCGTCGCCGACTTCGAGGACACGTCCGATTTCGCGGACATCAATTTTCTTTTCGTATTGTTCGATCTCTTTCTGAATGACGGAAGCGATTTCGTCGGCGTTGAATTTCATAGTATTTTAGCCGCCGCACCCCGTGCGGCGTATTGGGGACTCACCAGTCCCCGATTGTAACAGAAAACGTGAGAAAAAAAAGTATAGGGGCAATGTTACACGAGTTATTGAGCGTGTTTCCATTGTTCAATATCGGCAATGACTGTCTTGATCACGGTTACTGCGTCGGTGCCGATGAATTGGAAATATTTTTCATATGTGTGCGGTTCCGAAGGGGCAACCAAGCATGAAAACCGGAACAATTCCCCCCGATTGCCCCACTTTTGAAGACTGTACGATGTTGCACCCAATGTCTGAAGACGAAGTTTCAGCGACTCAAAATTCTGCGGCGATTCCGCACGAGGAGGTTCCCATGAAACTTGCTGGGCGACCATGCTTGGCACAGGAGAACTTTGTAGTTGCGGAGCCTCCACCACTTGAACCTTCGGCGATGCAGCGTCCGGCGGCAATGCAGGATTGATCGACTCCTGTGTAAAAATGGAAGCCGATTCGTCAATGTCCGTCGCAACCGGACTGGGTGCTGATTCGCTCCAAAGGTCTTTCGGCAAGTGATTCCAGCAGACCGCTATTCCCGGCAGAACGGTAAGAAATGCCAGTAAAGTGATGCCACGAACAAATGTAATAATCGGTGCCTCGGACAATGTTTTCGTTCACTATTTAGCCGGTACTCCGGTGAGAGCAACGAATCGTAATGTTATCGGGCAAATCTGTCAACGGCAAAATCGAAGACGGAGCCCGCCCCACAGTCCGTCGACAAGTTTGCACAAACAGCGTCATTCCCGCGCAAGCGGGAATCTAGCCGGAAGATGTGAACCCTGTTTTTCCATGCGAATTTTTTTGCGGTTGGTAGGAAGCCTCGACCACATGGTCGAGGCTCTGCCAATCTTTACCTCCTCTGCCGCCGTGCCAAGCCGAGTCCCGCGAGTCCCAGACCCAACATCACCAGCGTAGCTGGTTCCGGGACAGACGAATCACCACCGCCGCCGATACCATAGTACGAAAGAGTCAAAATGCTGTTGTTCCAATCCCAAGAGAATCCTTCGTATCCTTCATTGTCAAAGAAGGACATATCGAGTGCCAAATTCGTAAGACCGGACACGTTGCCACTGGCTCCGAACAGGCTGTAATCATTCGACCAGCCGTCATACAGCCCATCGAGGTTGGCATCCCAAGACACACTCAACGTACTACCTCTACCGAAGGTCAAATTGCCGAGTACATCCACGTAGCCGGATGAATTCATGTCGAGTCCGAAGTTCATCGTGCCATCAAGATCGAAATAGACACCGCTCCTTGCCGCAAGTTCCAATGTCCCGCCTTTGGCAACGTCCACCGTACCATACATTCGGATAGTGTCCGCTTGCACCCGGTTCGTGGTGTCATCGGTAGAAAGCGTTGCCCATTCATTGAGCGTGAAACCACCAACAGTATTGGAAGCACCGTAGGTAACACTCCCGTTCATGACCATCGTGCCGTAATCGACGGTGGTGTTGCCATAAACCGCACTGTGCCGGTCAACTGCTCGCTCATAGAGCGAGCCATCGAACACAACTTTGCCAGTGTCAGACTCCAGAGGGTTAATAGTGATCGTGCGACTTGTTGTAGAAGTACCCGTCGTAACCGGATCGTAGAAGTAAATGCTTCGTCCTTCTTCGGCGGCAAGTGTTGAGTTTCCGGAAACGTAGATCGCATTGGCTTTTTCATTCGATCTCCCAACTCCATCTCTGTTACCACGGAATGTAAAATCGCCATCGGTAGCCCGAAAAACACTGTTGCCGTTTGCGCTAATCGCCCCACCAACATTGTACGCTATATTGTCGGAGAATGTGTTTGTTCCGCCAGTGATGTTGATAGTGCCAGAAATTGCTCCGCCAGCACCGTCATACCATCCATCGCCGCCGTACCAGATACCGGATGCCACGTTGCCGGTGAACGTGTTTATTCCTCCGGTGATGATGATGGTGTCACCGGCACCGTTAATCGCACCGCCGCTACCAGAGCCTGTTACTGTATTGCCGGAGAACGAGTTCGTCCCGCCGGAGATGTTGACACCCCCGTAAATTGCTCCACCGTTACCTCCCGAATTATCATAGAACGAGTTTGTCCCGCCAGAGATGTTGACCCGAGCACCGCTACCTTGGACACTAATTGCCCCTCTTGGTGTTGTATTGTCGTAAAACGAATTTGTTCCACCGACGATGTTGACAGTACGAGCGTAAATCACACTGGTCGTAAAACTGCTGAAATCCAAGGAATCAGAATTTGGCATGCTGGTTCCAAGCGTAATGATCCCATTGGCAGTTGTATTACTGTAAAAACCAACCGAAGCGGCGGGTAGAATTCTTCCCGTACCTTTGAAGGTGAGGTTATTTGTGGTGAAGGCTCCTAACAACGATGTGTCGTTCCTGTTAAGGACGATAGTGTCGCCATCTTTGAGGACGCCGCTTGTGCGTAGGGCTTCGAGGTTTGCGTAATTCGCTCCCGCTCCACCAACGGTGTATTCCGCTGCCATTACAGTAGCGGACGACAAGAAGAGAAAAAGAACGGCAAGAGCGAGACTACCTACATCGCCCCCCCCCCCGTTACCTATGTTAACGGACTGTGAAAATTTCGATGTCATTTCGGTTTCCTTGCTGCCGCATAGAGCGGCGTAAAAAAGTTGTACTCACCTTGTTATACGTACCAAGTATCGTGCCAATTCTTGCCCTTTTCGGAAAAATTGTCAGAAACGCTTGTAAAACAAGAACAGCGGCGATTGTACAGGGATATTGAGGAATGCCAAGCCGGGGAGTCGAGTGTTGCAAAATAATGCAAACGGTGTATCGTTTTGCATAAAGTGCGGCGGAAAACCGCATCGCATATTGACTCATTGGTGCGAAATGGCTTAATAGGGAAGAGTTGCAATACGCCGGTTCCATGTAGCCCCTTGCATGCACGTTGAGAACTCGTTAGAATATAGTTGCACAGGATTTTCCATTCTGATTTACTTAATGAAGGTAATGACCGACTAAAAAGGTCGGAGTCCAAAATAATGCCGCAAGAGCCAGCCTCCAACGGAAACAACAAAGCAAAGCAGCGATTTAGTGGTCGGCGACGAAGTTACGTCGATACCTTCCGCTGGGGATTCGTCTCCGAAGAAGAATCGGACACTGGCGTTTCCTTACCGAACACGGGAAAAACGAAACCCGCTGTCCGCCCCGCCCCCACTGACGTTCCCCCCCTCGATTCGCCTCCCAAATCGAAACGAAATCACCGACGAAAGAAATCGGCTTCTGCCGCAACCCCTGAATCGGTGCCAAAATCGCAACCCACCCCGAAAGCGGAAACACACGGGAAAAATTCGGTCAAACATTCGACCAAAACTCCCGCCGGTCAACCCCCAAAACAAGGACCCTCAAAGCCAAGCACAGCGAAGCAGCCTGCACCGGAAAAACGCCCCTCCAAAGGCAAAAAACGGACGAAAACCGTGTTGCCGCAATATGTTGTCAATAGTACGTACAACGAAGACGATGAAGATTTGAGACTTCCCAGTTACGGTAGAACTCCGATTCCAACCGATGACGAGTTGCCCGTCCCACAAAAAATTGTCCGGCAGGGAAAGGCTCCGAGGGTTTCGCTTCCCCAAAAAGCAACACCGAGTGCAACTCCGGTATCTGCGGATATTGGTTCCGATGTCCCAGTCGTTGGTTTTCGTCCTCGGCGCGAGCAGATGGTTTGGGATCCCGACAGGCAGGAGTACGTCCCCCTCGTTACTACCAAAAAGCCGGAGCCGAGCGTTTCCGCCCAACCGCCGAAGTCTGCGGAAAAACCCAAGGCAGAGAAGCCAAGACCGGAGCAGCCCAAGCCGGAGCGTCAGTCGGCACCCGCCAAAGCCCCTCCCGCCAAGCCGAACAAGCGGCAAGAGCGAACGGAAAAGCCTGCCGAGAAACCCGTCGAAAAGTCAGTAAAAAAAACCAAGGAAGAACAATCGTCGAAGCAACCGAACCCCGAACGTCCCGTCGAGCCACCAAAGCCGCCGCGAAAATCGAAGCCGGAGCCTGCTGACACACAGCGGGATGATGGGTTAGTCAAACGTCCGCATCGACACGGAGAAGCCCGACGCGGTGATCTCCCAAAATTTGTCGAAACACCTCTTCCCGATCCGGCGGACATTGAATCGGAAGTCAGTGGTTTTGCAGAATTGGGCGTTTCAGAAGCAATGCTCGAATCCCTAAAAATCGTCCGATATTTAGAGCCGACTCCAATTCAGGCAGGCGTTTTTCAAAAGGTTCAAGCCGGTACTGATCTGATGGGACAAGCCCAAACGGGTACGGGCAAGACCGCCGCTTTTTCGATACCGATTATTGAGGGGGTCGAGACGTGCCCGCCGGGAAACGACCCGGTAGCGTTGATCCTCGTACCAACACGAGAACTTGCCGTTCAAGTTCGGGACGAGGCGATTCGGCTCGCTTACGGTCGGGACATTCGTATCACGGCTTGTTACGGTGGCAAGCCGCTTGCCAAGCAGATCGAACGTTTGAAATTTGGGATCGATATTCTCGTCGGAACGCCGGGACGAATTCTCGACTTAATGAACCGTCGGGCTTTGTCGCTCGGCTCACTCCGCTGGGTTGTCTTGGACGAGGCAGATCGGATGCTCGACATCGGCTTTCGACCCGATATTGAGAAAATTTTGAAACGGACTCCGCAGGATCGGCAAACACTTCTGTTCAGCGCAACGCTTCCGCCGCCGGTCGTGCGGCTTGCAGAAAAATACATGAAGTCGCCGGAAGTGTTGGACTTCTCCAACAAGAGCATCGCAGTCGATACGATTGACCAATTTTACGTGACAGTTGATCCTGAACGAAAATTTGATGCGTTGGTCTATCTTTTAGAAGAACAACAACCGCAACAGGCGATCATCTTCACTCGGACCAAGCGGGGAGCAGATCGGCTTGCCCGATTGCTCTCGAAACGTTTCGATAAGTTGGCGGCGATTCATGGCGATTTGCAGCAGAGCGAACGTGATCGAGTGATGGCGCAAGTTCGTGCCGGTTCGTTGAGATACTTGGTGGCAACGGATGTCGTCGGACGTGGGATTGACGTTTCCGGTATTTCGCACATTATCAATTACGACATTCCGAAATTTTGCGATGATTATGTTCATCGGGTTGGTCGGACGGGGCGGATGGGACGCGACGGCATTGCGTTCACGTTTGTTACGGTGCAGGAAGGATCGGAACTCACACGCATTGAAATGCGGATCGACAAACTATTGAAGCGTGCGGAACTCAAAGGTTTTGAGTCTTTTACGAAGCCGCATGATCCGAATGTATCGCTGGACGACGAATTACAGCCGGAACCGACAAAGCCGGTGTTCGGCAAACCGGTTCGGAAGGTTCGCCGGGCTCTCTAGAGCGTATTAAAAATTGCTCTGGACACATTCCATAGTCCCCTCTCCCTCTGGGAGAGGGCTAGGGTGAGGGCTGGTGGACTTTTCGGACGAATCTTGAATCCAGACCAATTCTTAATATGATCTAATGCGGACGGAAAAAACAAAGTCGGTTCAACAAGGTTGAACCGACTTTACTCACAAACAAAGAAAAAAACAACTTTTAACGGAGAGTGGAGCGTCGTATTTTTTTACATTCAAATCAACTTAATAGAGAATGACTCAATAGAGAGCCGGGGACTGTGTCCCCGGTTCTCTATGGTAACGTGCTCTTTTTAGAACGATACCTTCGTAACCAACGTCATGCCGTAACCGTTCACATTGCCGAAGAGACTTTCGCCGACAAGCGAGATTTCAAGGTTATCGCTCGGTAACAACGTCATACCGACCGAAGCAACACCATACGACACGTTGTTTCTCGCACGGGCAACACCCAATGTACTGGCACCGGCGAGCGGATCAATGTGCGATCCACCGAACCTACCGCTAAGCCCTTTGTACCAGTCTGCTCCGACAAAGTACCGGCTGGTTATACGACCGTCCTTTGTTCCGCAAGGAACGCACGGATCACTCGCAACCATATCGCATGGATTGCATCCATTGCCACTGCTACCTCTGACATTGTTGAGCGTCAACTGACCGCCGAGCCGGTTTGTCCATGCACCATAGCCATAAAGATTAACATCGGCAAGTGTCCCATCACCATAGCGGACATCGAATTGACTCCCCGACGTACTGTGATACAACAGGCGGTTATACGGATTAAATGACCAACGACCATCCCGACTATCGAAAGTCCGACCGACTTCAAGCCCCAGTGTAAACATCCGGTTTTTCCAATCCGCAGAGTAACTGTTTTCCACACCATCAAACGCCGCATTGTGTGCCTTGTCTTTGAACCAAGTGGTGCGTCCGACGAAATCAAAATAGGCATTATTGCGGAATTTTCGGGACAGATAGTATCCGAAACCGGTACCGGTTGTGGTCGCACTCAATGCGCCCCAAACTTTGCCATCGTTCCTCGGCTTGTATTCCCCTTTGCCGTACAGCCAATCCCCTTCCACGAAAAGACCGACATTCCAGAGACCACCGTCGTCGGCTTTGGAAACTCTGTCCCAACCGACTTGGATTGTCTGGTACGTGTTCCTACTGAATGCCAACGCGCTGTCGTTGAGTTTTCCCCCTTTGAACCGCATCCAGGGACCATCTGCGTACTGGGCTTTCGGCAATTCAAAGAACAAGACCATACGACCGGGATCCCAAGGGCTGGTGTAATCGACTGTTCCTCCTAACCCGTATCCCCACCACGTCCTGTCCAATGTATCATCATAGCCATCTGTTCCCACGAAACGATAGCGCGAGGTTTCCCAAGACTCCAACACGAACTGGGTACCATCGTACTCACCATCAGCAACGACAACTTCCCAGACATTCAAGGCACCACTTTTCAACATGGCTCCTACCATATTAAGAGCCGTGTCACTGTTGCCAGCAATACTTACGGTGGTGGGATCACCGCTAATGCTCGTGGGAATACCCCACAGGACATCTGTGATATGCAATGCTGAGGATGTAACAGCACCCTCATGAATGAGGATTTCAAGTGAACCGCCCCCTGTCCACGAGTTTACTGCAAGGAGGTACGTGCTAACATCTGCCGCACCAAGCGCAAGTGTTGCGCCACTGCCCAAAGTAAACCCATCGACGTAGCCGTTTCCCGGGACCCCAATGCCCCCCATTCGGGTCCAACTGTTATCCAACGTCAACGTTGAACCGGCACCAGAGAGCATAATGCTATCCGTCCCGAGCGTGAGAGACCCCACAGTGATATTACCACTCAAAGCCAGAGTAGTGCCCATACCGGCTGCGACAACCTCTTCGATCATACCACCGCCGATGTGAAGCCCTGCTCCGCTACTCGTAACGATCAACCCTTCGACCGTTACACTGCCAACTGTCAATTCTGAAGCGGGATCCAAGTCGACATCCAGTATGCTGAGCGTACCACCTCCCTGTATGGATTCAAGGGTATGTACTCCGACTGTCCCACCAGAGTTATTGCCTGAGATTGTCAATTTTCTCATTGCTGACAATCCCAAGATGTTGTCATCGTTGTCAACCGTACCACCCGGACTCATAGTCCCAGCATGACTGCCGGTTCCTATGTCAAGACTGGCAGTGCTAGTGGTGATCGTCCAGTCTGTGGTTTGTGCTACCGGGCTTCCGAGTAGCAACGCAAGAGCCGCGATAGTTGCGGCGATAGATTTCCGGGCTAAATTACCCAGATTGCCCCCCCCCCCCCCCCCCTAACACGGGGGGGGGGGGGTTTGTCTAAAGTTTTTTTTTTTTTTATATTTTTTTTTATAAAAAGGGAATGGTTTAAAAAAAAAAAAAACA
>Ga0123353_10010586_pt1 | contig 12873 bp, 10 predicted proteins | sample TergutLab28metaG_3_FD_92763 | JGI IMG/M metagenome (GOLD analysis project Ga0123353, IMG submission 92763) | Labiotermes labralis P3 segment gut microbial communities from Petit-Saut dam, French Guiana - Lab288 P3 | ecosystem: Host-associated > Arthropoda: Insects > Digestive system > Gut ...
AAATTTCTTGTTTTAAACTTCCCCTGCCCCCCAAACCCCCAACTAGGGGCTACCGCCCCCAGATCCCCCTTCTCTCCGTCCTCAACTAATTTTGTTGAACCCCCCCCCCCCCGAACAAAATTCCTGTGTATGCCACTGCCATATAGCCTAGGTGCGTAGTAGGCTATATTATGTAAGTTTGTGTAAGTACTCTCTATGACGTTCGTACAACGATAAAATCGCCTAACGACGCATTTCTCAAAACGTATCCCGTCGTTAAGCGACGCGTGACTGTATTGCTCCATATGGGTGAAATTCTGTGTAAAATAATGCACGTGATGCTGTTCAGTATTTGTAAGTTTCATGGGGAATTTCGGCGCGGGAAGGGCCGTAGTTTTGTTACGGACGTATATGAATGATATTACATTTATGTTTGTTCCCGAAAACCCCATGACATTTTAAGCCAACTCCTTGGTAAAGCGTTGGTACTGTGTCACGGAATATGAAGTTTGCATTGTTGTCGTATTAATTCTTATTTATTGCTTTCCCAACAATAATAGTGTTATAACTAACGAGACCTAGGGTTCTCACAGTAGTTCTGCTGAAGATTTGGCATGTTACGCCGTGTCGACTGGTAAGCCGTTACCGACGTTTCGGAGGATTGTAATTGCTTCATCTCTAAGGTCAAGCAGTGGCCCCGAATAGGAAGTCGTTAGGTTTGTATAAAACGTCGGTTGCTGTTTACCAGTCGACACGGTGTAACAAGCCAGCTGACTTGAATCTTGAAGGGTATAATTTTGTATTCGATAAAAATCGGCTTTTTTAACACAAAAAATTAAAATTATATATATATTGTTTGTGGAAACTGATATGTTAGTACCCGAATCCCACAAGTACAAATTGGCGTAATATTTATCCACCAATTAGTCCCTGGAATCAGAATATTTATGGATTTTTAGTTTCGCATTTGAAAGCATTCCCAGTCGAATTTTTCGACTTTTTTTTTAAACCAAAGACTGTATTTGCCTCCGGGCACTGTATTCCTTATTGGTTCAATCTCGTATATTAATGACGTTTAACTACGTGACTCCAATAAAAAGCAGTCTGTTGCTAATGGAAAATAGCCGCATGATGCTTGTTACGTAGCACTTGTATAATTGACGAAAACAAGTTTGAATAGCCTTGAGTTTCTTCTGCCACACTGTCACAGATAAAGGCCACTATCTCGCATTTATCGGTGTCGAAGATAGAAAGTCATAACCCAGCTGCTTCGGTAGAGCTGTCAGTTAGTGGTGAAGTGCAGTTGAGGTCCAGCCATCTGAATTCCGCCGAACATCATCAAGACACTGCAAATAGGAATAATTCTCGTTTATCGGAGAGAGAAGGCCGTCAAGTTTGTATACTTTTAAGACAACTTGAAGTGATACCAGACTCTGGCGATTACTTCCCCCTGTTGATAACAAGTACAAGCGTGTAAACGTATATTCAATTTTTTTTTAGCGTTTTTTTTCCTCTTTGCCATTTTCTTTCCTTCCGTCCGTCGTCCGCTTAGTCCCTTTCTGTCTCCTTTCATTGTTTCTTCTTTTCCGTCTTCTGTATTTTGCTTACCCGTTAGCCTGGATGTTTATTTTTTACGTGTGCCTACAAGCTGGGTGTTTCAAAGTTAATCGTAGTGCATACAGCCATACATTCTACTGTTGGTAGAAGTAATGAACACTTGAAGTGATATATTCTACTGTAAACATATTCGCTAACACAATATATGTCATGAACAAATTTACCCGGTAACGACGTAAAACGCAGTTATTAACAATAATTCAAGGACGGCATCTGACCAACAGATCCCAAGATTTTGCTCAATTAAGTCACAGAAATTAATACCAATAAAATACGTTTTATTAAGGGAGAATCCCTTAATTTTACATAATTAGTCTCCATTTTCTTTAACCACATGTTGTGGTTGTCTTGTACTTGTCTTTTGTATTTTCTTAGATTTGAAACAATCTTGCCTCTTTGTTCTCAGTAATTAACCAACTTAATGCACAAAATCTTGTTTTATAATAAGTTTATAATATGCCTCTACATGTTTCGAGCACTATGTGCTCATTATCAGGAGGTCAAATTGTATTATACAGCATCTGGTATCATCACACCTGTAGGTGGCCGTCCGGTGCACAGGTTGAGAGAAGACTTCTCTTTTGAGTCTTCTCTCAACCTGCACACCGGACGGCCACCTACAGGCGTGACGATACCACATGCTGTATAATACAATTTTGACCTCCTGGTGATGAGCACAACAGTGCTCGAAACATGTAGAGGCATATAATAAACTTATTATAAAACAAGATTTTGTGCCTTAAGTTGGTTAATTACTACGATTGTACTGAGATGCACGGTCAGCAAAACTTCAAAACTTGCCTCTTTGGTCGTCCCTGTCGTAAAGCTTTGCATATTACCATGTTTTTATTGAAGAAGTCAGCGGAATCAAGTCCAACAAAGTACACTTTATTTAGGGAGAAACCCCTTAATTTAATCGTATTTAGTTAGATTTAATTTTTGTGATGTAATGAAGACATACACTGTAATAGGCAGCACTACAGTACAGTTCACTTGATGACTCAGTGACGTCTGCAAGGCTGCTGTTTTTCCTTAAATCTCTGCGGCCAGACAGTAGCAACACCTGGAGTGGTGTGTGTGGTCAAGTCTCATTTCTTAACAATTTAACGACGGTATTGGTAGCTCAGATTACTTAGTGCCGAATGGTAACGTGATTAGTGAATGATTATTTGGTAAGGATGTGAGAGGAAGTCGCCGTAGCAAAGCTTGAGGGATCGTAACGACATATGCCTGAAGGCACTGAGTAAAACCACGAAAGCCCTAGGATATCTGGTCCCAAGCAGAACCAAGGACCGCCGGGAGGGGGTTCGTATCCCAATAAAAAAAAAAAGTTTTTTGCCTCCAGCAGGGGACGACCGACTAAAAATCTCCACTCTCCGGCAACACCCCTACACAAAAAAAAAAAACCATTCTAGGAGAAAAATAATCCGTGTGGGTATTGGATAACAGCCTGCGAAATCAGTCTAGACGCAGTGGTAGAAAAATCTTTGTACCTGTCTGCAATCTAAACCTGATTGTGCACCCGGTGGTCTGCTCAGTGCTTTCTGTTAAAGTTAGTTCTTTATCCGACCGGGGTGGGGTATTTGACGTATTATTCGAACAGAAAAAGGTAATATTATGAAACAAATGGTCATTTTGTGGAAAATAAATTGAGATTATGCAGCAAGTCGTAAAGTGCAGTAAAGTTGCTCTTTGCTTAGAAATATAAAATGAATTTATATGGTGTTTTTTTTACGTGCGTTCTCATGTCAGAGAATGCAGAACCAAATCGTATTAAGTGTTAATGGCGTGGTGCTTATTGAGACAGACCTTCGAGAAGGAAACAGATTACCCATCAGACGTTAAAAAAGCACGAAACGAGGTACCATGTCTGTTGCCCCCGTACTGCTCATCGCAATTCCTGTAACTGTTCATTTCATGCGATGTTTGGTTTCAGTGCGCTCTTGTGAGGCAGTTTGTGGAATAGAATTTTCCAGATCACTGTGTGCATTTTTCCCAGGCAATCCTAAAGGGATGATAAAAAGATTTTCGGATGATTGTCAGACGAAATTCTTTAAAAGGCGTACGTTTTCTTTCGAAGTTACACTTGTATTTGAAGTGGAATCGTAGTATTGTCTTGTCCTTGCTTCAAATTGTGAAATAACAGTGACACTGTAAATAAAGAGTTCACAAATAGGAGTGTCGCATTTCCTCTCTTAACCTACTACTATTGCGTCAGTTAAATAAAAGTTGACCTGAGTTAAATCGTGAAGATGAAGGTCTCAAGCTCTTTTCGAAACGTCAGTCCCTATTTACCAGTCGACAAGGCTAATGTCGCAACTAGGTTATCTGACGCCCGGGGCGAATAACCACAATGGCAACCCCTAACAGAAATCATGAACTTCACAAAATCACCATTATTTATTGAATTTCCGTGTATTTGGCTCAGTAATTTAAAATTTGTTCAGCGCAGAATATAGAATGTTTTAATTTAAAATGTTCATTTTGCCGCCCCTTAGACACTGCCACCTTGGGCGGTGGCACTGTTCTCCCCCCCCTCCTGTCTCCTGGTATGCCCATTTACTTGGCGTCATACCCCAGAACACTTCTCGCAGGTTTAGGATTTCAAGCAGCTCTGTTAGCAAGATTTGATTACTTATCAGAGTTAGACAGCAAGTACGCGAAATCACAGAAGCTGGGCGTGTGGTTTCTGTGTGAGGGTAAATTTTGGAGTCCGTGCCAGCTCGGTGGGCAGTTTTTCGCTGTCTCATTCTCAGCTATACTATCGATGTACGCTTTTAGCACACTGGTGCAAGTAGTCTATTACGTACCGTTGAACAGGTGACGTTGACTGCTGTGGTACTTAACCTCTAAAAGCTAAGAAGGGTTTGAGCATATGGTGCGGTATTCTTAGCTTGCTGTTAAAAGTTAGGACTGGTTACACGTTTTTGTAGTCAAAGATCAGTTTATCTTGCACTGATATCGAACGTCAAAGGTCGGGAATATATTTTTTGTAAATATACGTAACCTTTGAAACACGGACAAAAATAAAAATACCGTAAGCAAAAATAATGTGCATGGCACTGAAATCGAGAGTAAAGTAACTTCGTGGGACGCACTAGTGACGTACTTAATTCGAATCAACGTTCAGCCATCATCATGTTCACCTCGCTGCTGTGTACATCAATTTTTAATAATGTTATCAACACGGGGAATATTTCGCGGTGCAGCGGGCAGGCGAGAAACAGGGGCGGACAATTCAGAGCCTGGTCAAACTTACTTCGAGCAATGGCGACTAGTGGTAAAGATGCGGGTGCCTATAACTGTTCGGAGACGAGTGTGAAATGTTTTGTGACAATAGACAACATGAATCCATGTATAAAGAGAATGGAGTATGCGGTACGAGGCCCTCTTGTTATTAGGGCGTCGGAAATTGAGAAGGAGCTGAAAGAGGTAAGATAGTCTCCGTATTGACAGAGGTCAATGGAATGGGTAGTGTATAATTATTACAGGAACTGTTTAGCATGTGATTTTGGTGATAGGTAAGAACCATAAACGTGCCATACAGACCACGTTGTCTAATGTTACGTGAGTAGCGTGAAGTGTGACAGGTTATGTGACAACCGTATGTAGGACAATACGATAGGGATGACAGTTCGTACACTTTGAAGGCAACATATGTATGCACGAAATGGTTGGTGCCGGTACTTGTTCATAGAGTAACACTTGATTTATCTATGACAAAGCACACACAAAGACATGTCATGTGATCTTATTGACACACAAAAGTAACATAAAACTGGAGAATACAGTGTGGATTCTCCTAAGTTAAGTTTCTAAAGTAAGATAACACAACTTAACTTGCAAAACTGAACAAAAACAAGCCAGTCTTAAGCAAGGTAGGCAGTAACAGATGGAGCAACATGTATTGTGGGGTTAAAAATTGACAATAATTAATTAAATTTTAATACAGTAAATGAGCAAATAATGAAATTCTGAAAATATTGTAATCTCTTCACAGTTTAATGTTTAATTGAATAATATTGAGGTTATAAAGAGAGTAACATTGTGTAATAAGCAGTTCGAGCTTACTTTGGATAATTATAGTATGTTGACAATCATACTTTAATAGTACCAAAACACTTAGTCTCCATAAATAATAAAAGTCTTGTGTACTTAAACTTCTTGTGTTGATTGTTATGAAACTAGTAAATAATACAGTGCAGAGATATGTATGAATGTGTGAAACTGGTTTGAAGAATTTTCAGTCCTGTTTCTGGTATTTTTGTGCTGTTTTGATGCCACATTTTGTTTCAGGGCGCCAAGAAGCCCTTTACGGAAGTGATCAGGGCCAACATTGGTGACTGCCATGCAATGGGACAGACCCCCATCACATTCATCAGGCAGGTTAGAATTATATGTTGCATCCATATATGAAGTACTTACCTTGATTGATTGCTACATTCATAGTTAACTTGGCTATACTGGTTATTTCATGCTTCTTTAATAAGTAATATATTCAAAACAAAGCTACAGTTACTCAGACGTGTCGTTTACACAACATGTAATGGTTGTTTGACCACAGTCTTCATGAATTTGTTGCATGCTGTCCATGCCAGATGTAAGGAATATACTGACATGACTGTCACCAAGTCTTTTTTTTTAATCATTATTATTATTATACTAGTGGATGCATTGTGCCAAGGTAGGGTTGGCATTAGGGTAAAGGTGACATTCTACCATTTGAACATTATTTACCACTTGGCCAATTTGATTTTTCTTCCTGAACTGAATAGGAAATTTCATATATATTGGTAATAATACTTTACTCAACATGAAGTTTTCAGAAGTTGATTGTGTTCCATTTTGTGAATGATTGTACTTTATTTGTACTGAGAGTTGAGCACAGGTTTAAAATAGAATGTGCCATCTCAAATTGAAATGAAAATTACACATATACTCATACTTCTGTTGTGTTTAATGCGTCATATGTTTTGGTTGTATGTATGAAATTAAAAGTCTGTGGAAAAGGTTTTGTTTGTTGATGCAAAAATCATTTGAAATGTCATAATTGCATGAACTACAACATACATATATATGTGCGTTCTCAATGAGTAGGTGATTTTCCTACCAGAAGAATCACAAGGGCAGAAAAGATTTAGGTTGTTTTGTCTCCAAAAGCAGACTGTATACAAGGTACTCATTTATTAATGATTGGTACAGTAAATATTTTATTGTCCAACTTATGCACAATTATATAATATGTTATGGCAGCATATGCTGCCATAACACCGACCACGTCCATGTCAACGGACACGATAGAACCGTTCTTGTAATTTTAGCCAAGTACTGTACAAGGTTCCATGATGATGGAGCCTCTGTTATCTGAAACATGTTGGAGCACTTTTAAATATTTTTATAATTTTAACTGTATCTACATATCAGATAATTGTGCATAATTTGGACAATAAAATATTTATATGTTGATGATGCATCGTGCAAACATGAAGATTGGTACAGTATCTCCTTACTAACAGAATTATTGTATTTCATTCCATGAGCATGTCTTCACTGTTCCTTTCTTAAAGGAAAAATTTTACTAATTCAAGAGCTGCTTTGAGTGACGGCAGAATGCGAAATATGTGAAACGCCAAACTCCCAGGCTTTCAGCCCTGAACTCTTTGTGCATTCCACTGTCTGCTTCATATTGTATGTTCTAGTTTACTTAATGCCGTTGGTTGAACCGTCTCATATGACCATGTACCAGCAAGCTGTCAGTACCCAGTTAATATCTATTGTCAACTTAGCACATAAAACCCTCAAATTTAAAGTTAATTTCCTTACACTTTGTCCCATTAAGGAAGCAGCTTATAAAATGGATTAGAACACTGTAACGTAGTCTTGCATGTTTTGGCATTTCATTATATTGTGTGTTTATTAGAACCTAGGCATATTTTTGCCACTGCTCAATGCACAAGACATGTTTTTGTCATGTTGCACATTTATCATTATTTGGTTTGTACCCTGTTGTTGCATGCAGTATTGTGTTTGTCCCAGGTTCTCGCCTTAGTTTCGTACCCAGTACTGCTTGATGATCCCCGGTTCCCAACTGATGCCAAGGCTCGAGCAAAAGATATCTTGTCTGGCTGCAGAGGTGGTAGTGTTGGTAAGCTGTCACATTATCACTATTATAGACGTGAGATAGAGGTGCCTGTGATGTATGTTACCCATTGGCTCCCATTGGTTGGCAGACTGCAATAAGTGAGGCCAATGATTTGATATTATTGATCGTGTACTGCGTCCTACAAGGAGTTCTAGCAGGTCTGCACAAAAATTGTCTGTTATAATGTGCCATACTTTTCCCACACATAAAATGTCATATCTCCTTGAATTTCCATGTTTAATAAGGGGTTTATTTGCATTAAAATATGATAAATACTTCACACAATGTAATCTTGAGGATTCAAGTCTTATAGGATGTAACACTGGGTTGTTATTTACTTCCTCACCTTTCAAAGGATCATGGTGCCTTTGTCTTTAGGGTTAGTAACTATTTACCCAGTGACGTGGTGTAGCATTCCAGAAAACTTGAATTTTGAGCAGCACCACTATAAGAACCTCGCGTCTTACTGTATATTCTTGGTTATGTATTATTATTTATAGGATCATACACGGATTCTCCTGGTATCGAGATCATAAGGAGACACGTGGCACAGTACATAGAGAGAAGAGATGGGATTGGCAGCAACTGGGAGAATATCATACTATCAGCCGGGGCATCAGATTCCATCAAGGTAATTGTATTTGAGGAACTAATCTCATAAAGAAGTCAAATTAAGGATGTTGTGATGAGCTGGATATGTAACTGTCCTGTGGGGAAATAAATGTACATAGGACTGTGGCTGGGAGCCTCTTGGAAGTCGAAGGAAGAGTAACTAAATTGAGCTTATGGAGATATGTGAAGATATGAGCTGGGGTGAACTGCCTTAGAATCATATCTGTTGGTAAGCTATGCATTAGGGATTTTGATCAGTAACGTTTTGCTGCTGGAGACACACGTTAGTGTAGTGGATATGGCAGGGTGTAGTTTCTAATTGGCTGACTGGTTTTTAACCCCTTGAAGAATTAAAAAAAAGTGAAATTGCTGTTCTATCCAGCACTTCCCAATTTCTGATAGAGCATTGCTTTTTGGAAGGTTCCTAGGCTTCACCTGTCTGTCCTTCTGGTACGAGCAACATGTAGATGAAGATGAATATGAAGCGTTGGTGAAATGATACTGACAGGAGAAAGCTGAAGTACTCAGGGGGAAAACAACCTGTCCCAGTGTCGCTTTGTCCATCACCGTTCCCACATGGACTGGCCTGGAATCAAACCAGGGCCTGTGCAGTGAGATTGCAGAAACTGACTGCCTAAGCCATGGTGCTGCCAGATGGAAGAATGAAATGAGTCTGCATGATATATAAAGATTCATATTTTACCTCACGGAGAACACAGCGTTATTTCATCTGAAAGAACAGTTGGTAAATAACAGTCGGTTTAGTGTTGATTAAATGTGACTGCTTGATTTTGAAGTACAGACACTCTCTGACTTATGCAATAGTTATGTTCCGGAAGGTATGGTACATATCACATTTTGCGAAATTTGGATTTGAGTATACATATGGTCAAATATGTTTGTATATAGAAGGGAGTCTAGTTGAAATCCAAACTCCAGGACACAGGATCCTGATTGGCCACAACATGACTGCCCTGCCTCCTGTGTTATTGCCCGACAATATTCTTCCTCCACCTTCGTCTTATTGCAGTTCATTCCAACAAGCAGAAATTCAGCCTGCATTTTAAAATGATATTATTTCAAATTAAATTTCTCTTTTACTTTTTAAAATTGCATAAATCTGAAACTGCATAAGTCGGGAAGTGTCTGTGTTCCAAATTAGAATTCACTTTTCAACTTTGATATGATTTTGATCATCCAGTCACTCATCACCACATAAGTTACCATCCAATCAGTTACTAACCACTGACCCCTTCATGAGACTGAATATTGCCTTCTTTGGTTTTTCTGTCAGTCAGTCTTGAAGCTGCTGGCTAGTGAAGTTAGTGGAAAGAGGAGTGGAGTGATGGTGCCGATTCCTCAGTACCCCCTGTACTCAGCAACGCTGGCAGAATTCAACATGTATCAGGTCTGTGCATCCATATACTAGCTGGACACTGAGTGCCCCATCCACTTCTACCGTAGCCAAACATAGTTACGGTGAAAGCCTAGTAGAAGTATCAGTTTTACAGAATGTGAAATGATAAATGTAACTCAGACCCTGAACAGTGTCTAACACAAAGGATGTATATTATGATATCTCTTCATTACATTGGCATGTGCAGAATGGGACGATTCCTTGCTGTTTTCAGGAGCTTCTTCCATTCCTCTCTGTAATGAACTTTTTCCTGTCACCCTTCTCCACTAAACTATTCTTCCATCATCTCTCACCTCATCTTGCCATCTGTTTCTTGGTCTACCTCTCAATCTTGTTGTTCCCAAATTCATATATAATACTCTTTTGGGAATTATATTTTCTTCCATTCTCTGTACATGCCAAAACCAACGTAATCTATTTAATCTTATTGTCTCTTTTATAGTAAGTTTTTTTAACACTTGGATATATTTCTTTATTCGTTAATATCCTCCACTTTTCTTTTTCGTTGTCATAGACTGGGCCTAAAATTCTCCTATACACTTTCCTTTCAAAAATGTTCAATTGCTTTCTAACTCTCTTTGTTAGTGGCCAAGTTTCTGATGTATATGTTAACATTTTGTCTATTACTGCATTCTTTAATCGTAATTTTAGTTTCTTTGATATGCTTTTATTTTTAAAAATTTTTGTGGCATAAAATATGTGTTAGCGTTTTTTATTCTTTCTTACAAATCTATTTGATTATTGTTATCTTCATTAAGTATTGTGATATCTGCTGTTGCTAATTCGGCATGTTAGTATTCCAATCTGCTCACTTTCAGATTGGCTACTACTTGGACGAATCACGAGCATGGGGATTGGAAATAGCCGAGCTGCAGCATGCTGTAGATGAAGCAAGGAAACATTGTATTCCACGAGCCATTGTAGTTATCAATCCTGGGAATCCCACAGGTGTGCAACATACTTGCCCGCTTCTGTCTGAAGACATTCTGTTGCTCAGAAGATTTTGTAGTTTCTGTGAGAACTAAATTACTGACTGTTGATGGATATTTTTGGAAAGTAAACTAAAAGTATTATTTGATTAATAACAAACATGAAGTTTGTGGTGTTTGGTACAAAATGAGTGAGTGATTATTTGTGGAGTTAGGAGAATACAGTTGACAACTAAATGATAGTTTTTGAATCTGAGGAACAATAAATACAGTACTATTGCAGAATTGTGTAAACTGAGCATTTGGAGAAATGTCATGAAGTAACACAAAAATAAGGATTAATTCTTTGAACTTTCAACTAATAGTAAATTAGAAATTAAAACTGTTTGATGTGTGGTAAAGCATTCATACTTGCACTCTTGTAGTTCAATGACTTGAACTCATGAGATTGTTTATTGTTCTTAGGTCAGGTACTGTCCAGAGCAAACATAGAGGAAATTATAAAGTTTGCACACAAGGAAGAACTGTTTGTATTTGCAGATGAGGTAAGAAAGAAATGGAATACTAGGTGAAGTGGTAGACTAGCACACAAGCTGCTCCATCCTGTAGTTTGAGGTGCACTGATAGGCTAGAACACTTACTACTCCCTCACACTGCCTGTATATTGAGGTGAAGTCGTTGTTACACCAAAATATATCCTGCAGCACTTCAGGATTTTGTAATTTAAAAAAATTATAAGCAGTGGACGTCCTTCGTTTCATTTATTTCTTGTAGGTACCATGTACTACGGTTAAGGTGCTGTGCTACAAATCGGAAGGTCGCTGGTTCGATTCCAGATGGTGTCATTGGAATTTTTCATTGACATTCTGATCGCACTATGGCCCTGGGGTTGACTCGGCTTCTAACAGAAATGAGTACTAGGAGTATTTCCTGGGGGTAAAAGCGGCCGGTGGGTAAGGCTGACAACCTTACCACCATCCTGGGCCATTGTCACATAATCTGGGAACCTTAACTTCCTGGAACCCCCTGGGCACCTCGGGCCTGTAATGGGATTGATTTTTACCATGTACTATTAACCGTTAGTGTTTACCAGGTTTTCTGCTGCAGCTGTAGCACTATTCAAGTTAAATGCCAACTGTGGGACAGTATTTTCCCATTTGAACAGCAAGGTTGAACATATAGTGAGACAGTGTCCCATTTGTCCATTAAATGTATTTATATGAAATATCATCAGTGTGAAATCATGTGAAGATGGGGAACAGTGGAAGAATTGCTTGTGCATGTATTGCAGGAAATGAGGAAATACTCGCAGATGTGTGTACATTTAACTTTGTTAATGTAAGGACTGGTCTAAGGGGTGGGCCAGCTGCGCCACTGCTCAAAGCGCCAACCTATAAGAGGCACTGAGATGTCACTGGAATACTCATAAATGTGGTGCTTGTAAATTCAGGTTTTCCATGCAAGAAAGAATTTCCTGAAAATTATCTTCATTTTGGGTATGCATCCTCAAAAATGTTTGCCAGCCCTGTTCTAGGCCAGAAAAGTTCAAAGAATATTGGTTTGAAGGGATGCCATCGTTAGCTTGGCTGGGGCACCAAACTAACAGCCTGCCCAGGGCACCTACACATCTTGGGCCCAAAAGAATTTTCTGAAAATTATCTTCATTTTGGGTATGCATCCTCAAAAATGTTTGCCAGCCCTGTTCTAGGCCAGAAAAGTTCAAAGAATATTGATTTGAAGGGATGCCATCATTAGCTTGGCTGGGGCACCAAACTAACAGCCTGCCCAGGGCACCTGCACGTCTTGAGCCCGCCCTGTTTGACATCCAGTAGTTACCAGTAATTATGGTATGTTCTGGGTCTGAACAGTGTGGGTCAGAATGTTAGCATATTACGGGCTGAGCATAAATTTACATTCAAGCAGCCTTGCCTTAACACACTAACACAGACATTTTTGTTAAGGAAATTCAAACATATTTGCCAGATAACATACCAAAAACATATTTTTTTTTTACATTCATGTGACCGTGCATCATGACAAATCCTCATAATAAAACCAACTAGATGCACCAATTTCTCAAACCTATTTTGGAATGAAACTGTACATGTTTTGGACAGTTCCTCTGTCCATCATCAGGAGTTTTTCACTGTACAAATAGCAGTGTTATATGTCATACA
>Ga0123353_10010587_pt1 | contig 12872 bp, 16 predicted proteins | sample TergutLab28metaG_3_FD_92763 | JGI IMG/M metagenome (GOLD analysis project Ga0123353, IMG submission 92763) | Labiotermes labralis P3 segment gut microbial communities from Petit-Saut dam, French Guiana - Lab288 P3 | ecosystem: Host-associated > Arthropoda: Insects > Digestive system > Gut ...
ACCTATTACCTCAAGGTGTGGGGAGATGCCGGGGGAAGCTATGAACTGAAGATAAACAAAATCCAGTATAAGGCCACCGTCAACAATTATTACGATCTGGGCTACTCGGCGAGGTTTGACGGAGGGGACGATTTCCTTGCGGCAACACGGATTTACTGTAATATGAATGAAGTGGCGGCGCTTTATCTTGGCCTTTTTGGGATGGAAACAACAACAAGCATATTGGCGTCTTGGAATTCGATGATCGACCAGCAAAAAGGAACCGTGACATTCTGTGACGGGACTAACGGTACTACGCCTCATCCCGCCAACTATTTGGGCGACTGCCCTAACTGCAATTTGAACACTCTAATACCAAGGTGCACTAATACTGGGTTGATTGTTTGGCACTTTTCGGCGGCTTTTAGCAACAAAACCACGACAGCCGTCTATTGGACAGGGCACAGAATCGCCTGGTGGCCAGGAAACTATGGTGATAACACGCCTTTTGCTCTTGGGAATAAGGTGTATATGACTGAGAAGGAGTTATCAGAGCAGGCAAGCACCTTAGCGCATGAGCTGGCCCACACCTTTGGCGCGATAGACCATTATCACGATGAGGCTACTCCGGGCGATCCGTCTTCGTGCAAAAACAAAGCTATTTGCTCGTACCCAAACTGCAGCCCTACTCCGCGCGATGGAAATTGCTTTATGTATAAGAGTAAAACCTGTTACGGCATGATTTGCGTTGATTGCGAGCTAGAAATACTGAAGCATCTGAACAGCCATCATAAAAAATAGAAAGGAAAAATGATCATGAAAAGAACAACAAGAACGATTTGTGTAATACTTATGGGGGCGCTCCTCATGGCTTGCCTTGCCTCCTGTGCCGGCCCGCAATTCCTCCAGCCCTCTTTACATCCGTTTGATTACAACACGGTGGAGGAACTGATCGGGAGCATTTTGAATGATTTCACCGAGGAGCAACTTCAGAAAATGTTTAACGGCCGTGTAGAAGCAGAGAAAGATAGGGAGGCGTTCAGAAATTTCATTACGATGCTGCAAGACGGGTTTCTCTACGTGCCATATTATCAGGGAAGAGAAATGACCTTTAGAAATCGTGATGGTTTTCACAACATCAGTTTCTTCCCTTCTGACCGTTACGGAAAACCGTGGATTTGGTATTATCCGGATACAGGGCAACAAGGAAATTCCTTCATAAGCGTAATGTATCTCGACGAAAACCTCAAGGCGGAAGCCAATGAAAGGGGCGCTTACTGGCTCATCTCACAAATTGCACCTCAGATGCCTACCCCCGAAAATTACAAGAAGATTAAGGATTACAGCAGGATTTTCGAATCGACAATAGAGTTGAACGGACGCACGTTCAGCGCACTGGTTTATCAGTTCACGGACGATCCGAGGGATCATACTTTCTTCGTCTATGACGACGTTTTAGTCAGGATCACTTATTACCCGGGTGAGACGGCAACCGAGTGGCTGAAAGGGCTGTCATTCGAGAAAATCCCCTTGAGAGGCGAATAGCAGTAAAAGCGGGGCGCGGCAAGGGTAAGCCGCGCCCTTGACGCAGGGCGGCCCTGCTTTCCCAGCCAGAGGGAGTGGGGCGGGCAGGCGGCCAGGCCAGCCCCGCCGCATGAGTTCGGTTCCCGCCTGAGTTTGCGGCGGGGCCGAGGGCCGGTCAGCGAACTGATTGTGAGCGATTGCCGCCCGGGCCGCAGCCCGCCTGCCCGCCCTGCCGGTTTTAGCCGCCCAGAGGCAGGCGCGGCGCCCCTTGCCCGCCCCGGCTTCAAGAAGACGTTTCCCGCCGCCCTGTTCGTCAACCTTAAACGGGGCGGTGTTCGTTTTTCGTGCATTTGTGCCTGGTTCGGCATCAACTGTCCAGCTTTTCCCAATCAGCACTATTTGGCGGCGGAGTTGCGCTGTCCACATTCGCCGATATAACCCTGTACCACCCCGTCCTGCCGGGGTCGCCGTCGTCATAATACCGTTCAAAGCCGCGCAGACAGAACTCTTCGCGCACCCACGGATAAGGCCCGGAATCGCGGAACAGTTTAAGAATAGGTTGCTGCGAAAGCGGGATATTGGGGTCAAGCCGGCCTTGATTTTGCATGAGGTATTTTTCATTCTCTTGGCGGATAACGTCGCCCTTGAAGTGTATCCTCTCGCCGTCGGGAACATATTCCGGGAATAGGCATGCCGGGAGTTTAACCAGCGTGATGAACATCTTCCCTGACGCGGAGAAGTCCATCGAGGAAATAATCTGGCCCAAGTATTCCTTTGTATATTCCATCTCCGATTCTAAAAATTCCATCTGTTCTTTTTAACTGCGTGTATATTTTCTTTCCCGGTGTTCCCATGCTTCGCTCTGATAGATGTCGCCGATGCCGTAACCTTCCGGCAAGGCAATAATCTCGTCAAGGCCCTGTTGATTGATAATAAGAGGGATCATTTTTTCTGCGTTCTCCCTCATGACTATCACGTTGACACAACGTCCGTTTTTAATACATCCATAGTCCATTTTTATCACATCCAATTCTCAATAATGAAGATGCAGCCTGCGCTCCCGGCGCGTCCGTTTCCGCCCGCGCCTGCCGAAGTATTACCGAAAGGTCCCGATCCTCCGCCTCCTCCGCCGCCGCCCGCGGCGAAACCAGAAGAATAACCGCCGGCGCCGCCGATACCATATAAACCACCGGCGCCGCCACCGCCGCCACCACCAGCCCGCGGGCGGTTGATCTGCGAACCGGGATTAATGTCGCCGCCGACGCCGCCAATGCCACCGGCGGAGTATGGTATTTCCGGGGGAAGCGGGAAGCCGGAAGGGGTATCGCTTGCCCCGTTTGCCCCCGCGCTTCCGGGAGTGTCCATATCCGGGCCCTGGGCCCCTCCCGCGCCTCCCTCTGAATAAGGAATAGTCCATGTAACATTTGCGGTTGTCAGCAATGATCCAAAGCTTGTATTTCCGCCCACGGCGCCAAGCGCAGGAATATTCGCTATAAGACCTTGTGTTGCATACGGAGAGCCGCTTGTCCCCGCCCCTCCCGCCCCTATTATGCAAGCATATGTTTGTTCCGCTGTAAGCATAAAATCTTGCTGAATGATCCTGCCGCTGTCTCCGCCCTTGCCGCCCTGCCCGGCCCTGCTGTTGTCGCCTGTGGAATTGCCGGAGGAACCGCCTTGCCCGCCCTGCCCCCCCTGCCCGCCGCTCACACAGATTATGCGATACGGTTTTGTTTTAGGCACGGTGAATGTGCCGGAGGCCTTTATTAAAGTGACTTTTATCTGCGGAGGGCCGGTCGGGACATCGTGCCAGTCTGTGCCGTCTGACCATTGCAGGGCATCTTCAAAGAAGCGTAATCCGTGAACGCCCTCTTCGCCCGGAATCAGCCCTTTGATATGTTGGGCCAAAATAGCAAAGGCTTTGTTTGGTGTGGCGTCATCGCCGAACAATTCCAAGTCCGTTGCCGTATCGTCGTCAAGCAGCGTCACCTTGTTTAGCGGTGTGCCGGGTTCAAGAGGGCCATCAGACCGTTCGATTTTCGCGTAAAATGCCGGACCTGTTTCCGGCGTGATAAGCCTCCGGTATGGATAAGTTGAAATTCTGTCTCTCATGCCCAGTCATCCTCCCCGCATGATATATCTCCGCTCAGTATAAATTCGCCGACCACGCCTTCTATCAGGTAGTTAATATCAAAGAGTATCTTTTCGATGTCGTTTGCCCCTTGGTATGTTAAATATGCCATGCTTGCCGGTAATTGCGGGGTTGCGGGCAATACCGGCAGGGCCGCGCGGATAGCGGCGACGTGTTTGAGGTATTCCGCCATATTAGCGGGAGTTGGAAAATCAAGCATCGTCCAATCCTGTTTCGGCTCTACAGCTACGGGAATTCCGTATTCATTAAGTAAACCCCGCAGGTAAGCGACAGCAACGCCTACACGGTTTAAGTCTGTATAATAATAGGCGCCGCCCGTCCTGTCGGTTATCAGGTCAAGCATTTTAACCACCACCTTTTTATGTAACCGGCGTACCGATAAAAACGATGCTGCCGCGATAACCGCCCGTGAGATCAATATTTATGCTCTCAATAATCCCCCGCAGCTTCCTTCCCTGATAAACCTCGTTGTCTATAATCTGACCCGCCTGCTCTTTATCAAGCACAATTTTGAACTCGCTCTTATACCTGTTTTGGTAATAGTCGTATATACGCTTGGCAACTGTCAGGACATTGTCGTCGTTGACCAGCGTCGCATCCGTGACGGACAGGATATTCTGCTTGGTATTGGCGGGCAGATCATCAGTGTAATAGCCGTATATTGTCTGTGCGTCGCCGCCGCTTGAAAAATCATGGGCGGTCACTTCAACCCCTGTAATAAGCGGGTTAAGGGTTATCTTCTGCCCGATGAACTTTTCATTGTTAGCAACATTTTCGCTCACCGTCTGCGGCGGCGGGCTTATGTATATGATGTTTTGCCTATTGGTGGAAACTACCGCGCCGATCACAAAAGCCACCTGCTGCAATGCTTCGCGGCAGGTGGCGCTTTCAATCATTCCCGTGACTGTGGCAGCGGAGAAAGCGTTATCTAAAACATAGTCAATGCCCGTATCTGCGAATATCTCGCTAATCAAAGCCGGGACTGATTTGTCGGCATATAAGCCTCCGGCGAAGGTCAGGCCGTCCAGCAGGCCGATGGTATCAATGGCCTTCATCGTCACGGTCTTTTCGCTGTCGCTCTCCCATTCGTCGAGATAAAATATACCCTGCCGCCGCTTGTCGCCATCCACAATTTCATAGACCGTTAAGGGCTGCCGCTGTTGCATGGATTCATAAATGCCGCCCGGATTGATGATATTGAATTCTTCGCTGTCAGAATAGGCCCTGAAATTGAGGGTGCTGATCGCGACCTCCGCGCCTAATTGGTTTACTTCTTCGTAGATGCTTGCCGTTATCAAATCGCCGCGCCCAAATATCCTTGTCCGCCCGTACTCGATATTGAACATCTTCAGATAGCGGAAGGGCTTCGACATGGCGTTGAAAGTGATAACGATTTTACGATAATCGGCAACCTGATTCCGGGCAAAGTATGACCTGCTGTCCGGTCGGAAATTACCGCCGGAGATCAGGTTGTCAGCCCCGTCATACCATGATATATCAATGTCCGACGGGAAACTGTCGCCGTAAAAATACATGGTGAGGCCGATGCTTGTATGATTTTGCGTGAAAGAGATCGTCAAAACCGGCTTATCGGCAAAGATTCCGCTGACGTCCGACATGGCCGCCGACCACAAACCCCATTCGCGCGCAGTTGGATCATCCGGGAAAAGAGGGAAGGTGCCGTCAAGTTGCCAATAACCGTATTCCAGAGTAGCGACCTTCTCCGGCTCAGTGATCTCTCCCTGCAAATCGGAAGCGTCGGCAAGCCAAGCGTTTCCCGGCATCGCTGTTTGACTGTCTTCTTTGGCGGTAATATCCACAATGCCGAAGACTATTTCCGTGCTTGTTTTCGTCATGCCGTCACCTTCTCGCGGGTTTCTGTGCCGTGAAATTGACTTTGAGCGTCTTTAGAAAGGACTGACCGGCCGTTACTCTGTGAAACTCGTCGCCCACTCCGTTGAAGTAAGCGGAAAATGAAAAGGCCCCCTTTTCGTCGGGGACTATGACCTCGTGAAATTCTTGCGGTTCCGTCAGCTTATCCCACAGCCGGGCATACTCGGAGACATCGTTTGTCTGCACAAATTCCAGCTGGTAATTGAAATAAACCCCGATCAGCTCACGTTTTAATACGCCGTCTTCCGTCCGTTCGGCAAACTTGTCTAAAAAGTCGGCGTTGCGCTTGATTGACTTGACCCCGATATTATAGGTTGTGCCGTCGATGATCATCATTTATATACCCCCGATTATCAGATTTTTGCCCTTAACCCTGTCCATGGCGATAAAGCTCGGGCGGAGTACGCGCACCAGTTCCATGAGATCAGGCGGCCCGTCAAAAGTGACCTTGCCGTTTAGGGCAATCTTCTCGGCCAGAATATCCATCCAACCGGTATTATCTTCAAGCGGTAATACGGCTTCTTTCCCCGCCTCTCCGATCATGGCAAGAGTTGCGCTGTCAACAAGACCGCCCTCTGCCAGAAGCGGTATTTGCGGCGTGTTGATGGTGAAAATTATATTTTTGAACGGCTCCAAGCCTAATATGCTGATATTCCTGATCTTGTCGAGAGCAAAATTGATGCCGTCAAACGGCACCTTGATCACCTTGTTGATGCCCGTGATGATCGCGTTTATGACGGTTTTCAAGCCGTCGAGGATACCGTCTTTTATGCCGTCAAAAACCTTCCCGCCAGCGGAGAAGACATTTTTCACGGCTTCCCATGCCTTGGAAAACATATCCCTAAACCAGTCGGTAACGCTTCCGAAGGCGTTTTTGATGCCGCTCCATATCCCGCTAAAGAAATTGGCAGCCCCGTTCCAGATGCTTTTAATGCCGTCCCAAGCGCCGGAAGCCAGATTCTTTACGCCGTCCCACATCCCGCTAAAGAACGATGCCACCGGCTCTATGATAGCGCCCTTGAACCATCCTGCCACAATGCCCCATATTTCCTTTATGCCTTCCCAAACCTTGGAGGCCGTCTCTTTGACGCCGTTCCACAAGCCGGTGAAGAACCCGGCTATCGGTTCAATGATCTTCTCTTTGAACCAGCCTGTAACCAAGCCCCAAACCGCCTTTATTCCTTCCCAGGCGTTTGCGGCAGCTTGTTTTATGCCTTCCCATAAGCCGGTGAAGAAGTCTTTTACAGGCTGAATAATCTTCTCCTTGAACCAACCTGTGACGGCAGACCAGACCTCTTTTATCCCTTCCCAAGCCTTGGAGGCCGTCTCTTTTATGCCTGACCATAGGTTGCTGAAAAAGTTGGCTATCGGCTCTACTATTTTGGTTTGGAACCATTCCGCGACTATAGACCAGATTTCCTTTATCTTTTCCCAAACATTCAAGGCGACTTCTTTGACGGTGTCCCAGTTTTTTATCAGAAGGACAATGATCGCGATGATGGCGGCAACGGCCGCAATGACAAGGCCTATAGGTGATGTCAAAAAGGCGACTGCCGCGCCGAAAGCTGTTGTTACAGCGGTGGCAACAACACAAATCGCGTTCCATGCCACCGTCGCCGCGGTCATGGCTATTTGGGCAATGGTATTTGCGGCTTTTGCCGCGGTAGAGGCAACCCATACGGCGGTATTCTTCGCTATTGCGGCGATGCTGTTAGCTACCGAGACTATGAAGTCTTTTGCGTATAAACCGATGATTGCCAAAGTTTCCAACTTATCTGCGGCTTTCGCTGCGATATTAGTCCATATCGCGGAGGTCAATGTGCCGAGGATTTTAATGACCCCGCCGGCATTGATGATGAACTCCGCCAAGGTAGCGATCTCCCATGCGATGAAGAACGCGCCGACGGCAATCGTTATGTTTTTTATCAGGCTGATATTATCAGCCATCCAGTTACCGATTTTGCTTAACGCATTGCCTAAATCGTTAAGGACGGAGACAACGATCCCGCCCGTCCATGCGGCGATAGGCTGCAAGAAACTACTCCATAACCATCTGCCCAATTCCTTAAATACGTCTAAAACAGGATTCAATACATCAAGCGCTCCCCTTATCGCGTTTAAGAAAGCAGGGGCCGCCTCTTCCATTGTCCATTGTCCGATGGGCACAAAGATATTGCCCCAAGCCCATTTCAACCCGTCGAACAGCTTTTCAGTTATCGGAGCAACCGCGTCTTTCAAGTCCTGAAAAGCGTTTTTAATGTTGGTAAGGTTAATGCTCTTCAACGGTTCCAAGGCGGCCTTTATGCGCTCTGCCATCCTCTCAACGAGAGAGGCCGCGCCGCCGGTATCGTCCTCCATGTCCGCCGCAATGTTTATCCCACCGAAAACAGTTGGAGAATCAACGGCCCCGGCGGAAATATCGGCGGGCTGGGTCAAAACATTCAGGTTATCAAAGGCCGCCGTCGATCCCTTCGCGACCTTTCCGGCTTCTTCTATGGCGTCCGCTAAATCTTCGGCATTGCCTGCCGCCCCCGCCAAACTTGCGGCGGTTACGTTTACCGATTTAGCCGCCGAACCGCCGAAGACGCTTCTGATGGAGTATGAAATAACCTGCACCCATGAGGCGATAGCAACAAAAGCCTGTGCCAAAACATTCAGCACAGGCAGAAAGACCATTTTTATTTGATTGGCGGCGTCGCCGATCTGTAGCTTTATGTCCCCGAAGGTATTGGCAAGTTGCTTTTGCCTTCCTACGTCGGTCTGAGCCAGCGCATAGTTCATATTGCCGACAGAAGCAGCGGTCACATCGGCGATGACAGCGGCGCGCTCCATTTTACTGCCTGTTTTGAGTATCTCCTCCTGCGCCGCTGTCCAGCTATATCCCCATCTGGAAAGGCCGCCAAGCTGCCCGTCAATTACCTTACCTAACATGGTTGCGGTTGACTGGAGCTGGGAAGCCGTAACATCTACTCCGTATTGCTGCGTGGCGATATTATTCAACAGCGGGATAAGGGTTTTCAACGTGTCCGCCTCGTTGACATAGGTGGCGAGTTCCTGCGCCCCGGCGGTCATAACGGCGGAACTGACGACCCCAAGCTGCTGCTCCGCCTTCATGAAATTGATAATATCTTTGACCGCGGCGTTAGTCAGACCCATGCGGGCCTTCATTATTGCCGCCAGTTTAGTTTCGTTGGCTATCTGCTCCTTGTATAGCGCTGATGATTCCTTCGCGAACGAGGTTATCTTTGCCACGCTGAAAGCAGCTAGTGCCAGCCCGGCCACCCTTTTTAGGCTAAGGAAAGACTTTTGCATACTGCCGGTGCTTTTATTGACGCCTTTCTGCATGGACGATACGGAGGCTTGCGCTTTGTTGGCCGCCTTGGTAAGCGCGGAGAAGTCAGCGCCGCACCTGACCATTAAATTTTTCACCACGCCCATTTATTTTTCACCTCTCATATCAATTCCCCCGGCGGCGGCGTTAAGGGCGATAACGACTTTCAGCATTTCGTCGTCAGTCATTTCGCGTTTCTGTTTTTTGAAAACCTGATCGTATGCCGGCAGCTTGGCGTTCTTCCTGCTGAACAGTATCCCTGCGAAACCGGCAGTAAGATAGGCGGAAAGATATATCTCCATCTGGACATCTTCCCGCCTATCCTTATATGCCTCCGCGTACAGCGCCAACTGCCGCGGCGTCATTTCATCGTATTCTTTTACGGATATGCCCAAATGGGCGGCTATTTTGAGGCTCGCTTGCCAATCCCAGCCGCCCTTTGAGCGTTTTTTGCTTCTTCCGCGCTTTGTCCGTCCGGCTCGCCGAAGGCCGCGGCGAAGGCCGCCGAAACAGCGGTGATTACCTCGCCGTAGCGCGGGGCCTGGTCAAGCAATTCTTCCATGTCGGAAAGCTGAAAGCTCTCGAAGTTTTCGGCAAAATCCCGCTGCAAGAGGCTGAATAGAATGACCTCCAAATCAGCGGGATTAAAGGTGCTTTCGTCAATCTCAGACAAGCCCTTGCCAAGCATTGACGTTATCTTTTTCAGGGCCCTGTGGCCGCACCAAAGCTGACGCGGTTTATCAAGGATAACCATCACCACATCGTTATTGTCTTTCTGCATATCGCGCCTCCTACCCGGTAACGGCGGACAGCACCGGCTGCCCGCTCACTTTGACGGTCGCGGAAAAGGAGATTGCGCCGTCAACCTCAATCGAGGTTTCAAAGCCGGTTACAACGCCGCTGAATGCCCATTTGCAGGCTTGCGCCGTGGGAAAGACTATGGAACAAGCCTGCGTTTCTCCGCTTTGGAAAGCGTCGTGCAAGGCCTGCTGCCCGGCGTCGGAGTAATCAAAGAAACCGCTGAGCGGAACGTCGCCCCCGTCTTTAAACCCGGCGATATATTCCCTGAAACTACCCATGCTGTCTAGCGCGGTTACGTCGATCTGATCCGCGGACATGGCGACCCCGCTGATAGAGCTAAGTCTTCCGACGGGAACGGTCGCGAGTAAGAATTGTGTGCCTTTACCTGCTGTAACTGTCATTTTGTTATGCCTCCTCTGTAGAATATTTTTAAGTATAGGGTTTTCCAGTACAATATCGTTTCATCTTCGAATCTCTCCGGGGTGCTTTCCTCAATGAAAACGGCCTCGACGCCGTCCTTGCCCTCGATACCGTTAAGCAAAAGAAGAGCCGCCTCGATCAATGCCTTCATCCCTTTGTAACTCTTATGAACAATATTGATTTCATACTGCGCTTCAAACAGCCCGCAGCCGCCCTCGAAGGCGGTAAACTCGGAGCCGCTTGATTGGAAATAGGCGCAATAGGGAGCCGGGGTTTTTTCCGGCGCGTCCAAGGGAAAAACACGGTTGTTAAATTCCTTGATATTTTCCAGCGCGCTCACAATCACCGCCTCAACCATGTTACCCCCTCCATTCCTTATCCAGCCTGTCAAGCATTTCTTTCTTCACGATGGCCTGAAAAGCGCCGTTCGCTGATTCCGAAGCCCCCCATAAATAGGCCTTCCCTTTTGTTTTAGAGCCTTTTTTCGTGAGGAACCCATATTCCTGCGAGGCCGGGTAATATGAGCGCTTGCCCTTCTTGCTGACTTTGACAAGCTGCTCATTATATTTTTTGTTGAAAGTAACCTGAAAGAACTTCCGGCCCTTTTGCCTGTTACGCTCGGCCTTTAAAGTGATCGCGCGTTTGAGGTTGCCGGTCTTGCCCACCGGGGCGTTGGCCCTGACGGATTTAAGGACGACATTCGCCCCTTTGCGCACCGAGGCGGTGAGCACCTTTTGCGGCAGGCCGCCGACCTTGGCCACCGCCTTTTTGAACTCCGCCAACTCCGATATATCCGCCCAAAAGGTTTTATTCATCTTCCCTCACCTTCCGGCAGTACAGCAAAAGTTCCCTGTTTAAGGATTTGACATTGACGGCGGAGAATATCTCGTAAACCCCCGTTTCATCACGCACCCGCATGGCGCTGTCCACGCCGTCAAAGTAGTATGAGCGGAATTTTATCTCTACCTTTGACTGCGTGGAAAAAGCGTTATGGAACTCGTTGCCAAGCAGAGGCTCCTTGGAGAAAAGACGCTTTGTGAAGACAGGCTGCCAGTCGGTTTCCGCCTCGCCGTAAAGGTTGCGGATAACGACAGGCCGCAAGATGTCCACGACCGTCCGCATATCGGCCCTCATGACCCGTCACCGCCCGTATACTTGGGGACGATGGCGAGCTGGCTTTTGATCGTGTTATATGCCAGCATGAACCTGTCCGCTTCCGGGTTGTCCCAGCCGAAGTGAGCCTTGCAATAGAGAATGACCGCCTGGCTTATGCGGGAATCATCCTTCTTTTTGATGCCGGCAATGCCCAAATCGTGCAAAGCCGAGCGGATAAGCGTTAAAAGTTCCGTGTCGAATGTGTCATCGCTTATGCGCAGGGCGGGCTTAACGGCGTCTAAGTAATCGTCAGAAATCCCCATCGCAAGGCCTCCTTCCTATGTTTGGTTATTACTCCGCAACTTTTTTGATGACGACCAGCGAATTCACATCAACGGTTTTGCCGTCAACTAACATGACGGCGCGCGTTATCTGGTCGTCCGTGTCGTTGTCCTCATACCTCTTGATCCCCATCGCGTAGTTGGTATTGAGGGTATAATCCGCAAAGTTGAAGAGGAAGGCGAAGACCGTCCCCGCCGCCAAGGCGGAAGCACAAGACGCGACATAGTTGCAGACGACGACGGGGCGGCCAAGCAGGAAGCGCTCGGGTTTCCCGGCTATCCCGAAGTTGACGCGCCCGATGGGCTGGCCGGTATCGTCCTGCAGGCCGTAGTAGGCCATGAAGGTTTTCTTGCTCATGCACCATACCGCGCCGTTTTCATACTCGATGGGCAGGGCGGCTTCCGCGGCAATCAAGTCACTGTAACTTACGGCGGCGCTGCTTACTGTCTGCCCGGTTGCCGGGGTTTCGGTCAGGATGCCCTTCGGCTGGCCGGCGCCGCTGCCCGAGATTATCGCGGTTTCCAGCGCCTTCACCATAGCTTCCACCACATTGCTCATAAGCGTGGCCTCGAAAGCCGAAAGCGCCATCGTGTCAACTTCCAAGGTGACGGCCACCGCGCAGCGCAGTTTGTAGTAGTTGAAGACGACGGAGCCGGTGGTTTTCTTCTGCTTGTCGCTGCCCGCGCCCTCCGCCACCCATGAAGCGACAGGCTTTACGGACGAGATGGGGATTGCCAACCCTCCCTTATATGCCGTGCGGGTGACCAGCGGGATGATCATGCCCACGGCTTCTATTTTCTCCACTATTTTATTGAAGATGGTCGTGGGGATGACCGAACCGACGTCCGTCGTCATGGTGATGGCGTCGGCGCGGAACTCCGCCGGGATCGGCGTGCCGCGTAGAACGTACGCCATAAAAGCCTTGCGGTATTCCATGGTATCATACGGGTCGTCGGTTACGGAGGCGCGCTGCTCCTTCGCGCCCGCGCTGGACAGGAAAGAGAACGAGTTTACCGGTTTGGCCTCCGTGCGTCCTTCGGCGATGTCCGAAAGCAGTTTAAGGCGCTTTTCGTTCGCCGCGATCAGGGCGGCCCGTTCCGTTTTGAGCTTATCAACCTCGGTATTAAGGATTGTAAGCTCTTCCGCGGTCATGTCCGCGCGCTTTTCAATCCCGGCGGCGATTTCCGCCAAGCGCGTTTCGATTTCCTGAAGTCTGTTCATTGTAAGTGTCATTCCTTTCGCTGTGCCGCTGCGCGTCACTTGGACGCGAAAGGCACAAAAATAAATTAAAGTGTTTTACAACCCGGCTCTATGATATAATAGATATGGATAAGCAGA
>Ga0123353_10010588_pt1 | contig 12872 bp, 8 predicted proteins | sample TergutLab28metaG_3_FD_92763 | JGI IMG/M metagenome (GOLD analysis project Ga0123353, IMG submission 92763) | Labiotermes labralis P3 segment gut microbial communities from Petit-Saut dam, French Guiana - Lab288 P3 | ecosystem: Host-associated > Arthropoda: Insects > Digestive system > Gut ...
ATTGGGATCCTGGCTGTTACGTCCGTTGTCGTTGTATTGGTTCTCCTGTTTCTTAGTTTTCCGGTGGATGGGGTGCCTGTCCACTTGTTCTTTGTAGTCTGTTACTGCTTTCTGTCTTGGATCGGTTGCGTCTTGTCTAGTTAGTTTTTCTGTGAGACGGTTGCCGGCTTCTTCGTGCAGTAGTGGGCGGGCTTCTGTCCCTGTGTAGCTTTTACTTCCTGCGGGGCTGAATGACTTCCCACAATACAAAACGGGATGACTTCGTTCAAATTGCTGCATACATACCTGCAGGGTTAAGCATTCACCGTGCTGGTTCACCCATCACGCATACCTTCTACATGCCAGATATACGCACGGAAAGCTTAGCAAGGGAAAGCTCGCCCATCCACGATGTCGCCGTAGTTGTCATTACAGCCTGCTTACCACCAATCAGCGTACATGATATTACAACAGATTTCCTCACCAGAAGTGTTCACATTATTCCAGAACGCCTATTAGAATCGCCCCTCCTTCCGTCCGTCTGTACACCTACGAGCATTTCTGCGCGCATATCAAACGTTTACAGCAAAATAAAGCATGCATGATACATATTTACACTTTTAGGTGTTCCTTTACAAAGAAAAAAGAACTCTTTCATTGGACGTCAACGTAGTTGTCCATCCGTGTCGTAAAATCACCCCTAAACTGGAAGACTTTAGATAAAGGACATAAACAGTAAAAAAAAAAAAAAAATCGGGCAATAAAAACTTCCCTTATTGATCCGATTACGCTGTTTACAAAAATTCATAAATGGAACTTTACGTGTATCCCACCGTTTCAAAAATTTTGCCGAAGTTTAATGTGAAGGATTTCTGTGAAAAGTTGGCTGAAAATTCTAATTTTCATACACATTAACCCATAATTATGCCTAGCTTACTTAGAGATGCAGTCTACATGGCAATATAGTTGGGGGAAAAAACAGACAAGTTTGCCATGTAAGGGAAAACAGAACTCCAGTAGCAAAAGAACATACATCAGAATCAGTTTTTATCTATGGTAATTACATCAGCTGTTACCACATTTAATACAGGTGTATTTATTGCAGGTTATAGAAAAGCGCCTCGGCGTCTAGGGTTATTTGTGCCTATATAAAATTCAAATTTAAAAGTAAATTACTTAACCCGAGTTAAAATGCATCAAAAGCGTGTACTTGACAGATTGTAAATGGGAAGCGAATACATAATGCAGGTAAAATACTAAAGGTAACCAACACGGGACATTAAAAAACGGGAGAGCAGGGTAAGGCTGTAATTGGCTTGTAACTGAGGTCTAGAGCGACCACAACGAACAAAATGAAGATATGAATTTATACAGACCCATTAAACTCTTTCCGTCAAATAGACTTGGCAACTCGTACATCGCTCAGAAATGTCACAGTACTAATAATGATATAATAACGTCTCCGAGGAGGTCGCGCGGCGCACCATGTAGATGAACTGCAATGACAGTCTTCGCCATTAAGTGGGCTCTCCACAAGGGGACGTAAGAAGAGGATGGCTAGACTACAGCATGCACGAAGAGGTTCCGGATTGCCTTTCAACAACTCCACATTTGTTACTTGGATGTGAACAATGAGGAGGACGGACTACCTTCTCACTGCAAAAACTAAAGGAATCGCTTCACTACTGGCACTTTGTCCAGTGCATCGGTCTACTTTTCTTGCCACGATGATACAGCAGAAGGAAAACCAGAGGAATGGACATCATTACCAAGAGATGATCACACACTACACATCCAAGCAGCTGCAACCGCGGTGTCGACTCCGGGCAGCAACATGTAGCCAACAAGCACGAGAGGGCTGACTTCTCTGCCTTGCAAAGACGAGACACTTACTGCAGGATCTTCACAAAGACAAAGTGGTCCGGCGTGCAGGCCACATACGAAGACCGTAGAACAAACGGAGTCTCAGAAAAGAGAGAAATACCATAGTCTCAAGTCGAAAGAGAAAAGAGGTAAACTATACAACTATATACACATACAGACACATATGGGACGACGTGGCTTTCAGGGATGAAGCCACAAATAATCGAACCTTGAAAATATGACCAATCAGCGCACACCGCCATGTAGTCCACTTGTGGACAGAAGGTGACAAAATGCCAGCGATCCGTAAGGGTAGATGTTTAGCCTCCCACAAGTCTGACGAAGCAAAGACTGCAAGCTGACAACATGAAATGGCGAGGTGGAATCAACGATAGTCTTTTGGGAATAATCTGCAGTAAGCATACGAGTAAACACAGATACCGAAACAGCTGCTGGGGGCGCTGATACACTCGCAGGCACAGAAGCTGTTTACGTTCAACATAACAGACAGTTACGGCCAAATACAGAACTGTATGAACAGGGATAGAGTTTTGACGTTTTGCTGACCGTGCATCTCAGCACATGTTCTCGAAATATGTAGAGGCATGAAATAAAACTTATTGTGAAACAAATTTTGTGCATCAAGTTGGTTAAATACTGAGATAGGGATAGAGTTGTTGCCAACAATGTTACATACCTAGGAAAAGACTACCCCCGCAAGGGCTGTAGGGGTTCATCGTATTCCGCCTGTACACATTTTTCCGCAGTGGCAAAACGAATACCAGTGTTGTGGAGAATGTCCAAGGTACGCAGCAATGTACAAAGCTACGCTACGCTACCAATGAACAGCGGATCCTTACATGGAAGAGTACCACTCGGCGTTACATTACATGTTTTAGTATGTCGAAGTTACCAGATATGAAGGGATGAAATGCGGAAATAAAAACTGCGTCAATTTTCTCATCTCCAACTGTATTCAAATCACAAACATAAATATTATAATACCGCATCACTATAACAACAGCCACGTTTTCAAAACGTTTTACGTGAACATAAAGCTAAAAGTGATTAAAAACAAGTAGGCCTGAGTTTCGTACTTGTTTGAGACACACCAAACATTTTTCAATATGGGTATGACGTAGGCCAAACGAATGTATGAGAAGTTAACAGAAAAGCAATAATAAGTGAAAAGCTGACGTCTCTATTGAAAGCTAGAAGCACTTTTATAAAGGACGTGGCAGGGAAGCTCGTATATATCTCTCCATCTATCAGTACTGTCACTGAATTTTGAAGTCGATACACTAAATATCACTACTATGTGTACGATAAACAGGAAGTCAGCTAATTCTAAAAACAATTTCCTGCGAAAAAAAAGACAAATTTAAAGTAACTGATGCACGACAAGCAAAGATGATTAACAACTTTAAAAATGCCACACTTAAACTACTTAAAACCCACGCAGCGATTTGGTTCAACAAGATTGTAAAATACAAGAAACACTCAATAAAGTGCTCCAGCCACCATCAGCGTGCGTAACATGTCATCTAAGTCGCCTAACCTCTAAGCTGGTTGAAGTCAGTAATACACGCTCTGAAGTACACTGAAGAGTGCACTGTAAGTCTCGGAGCCAGACAGAGATGGGTGGTCGGTTCGTGCGCGGCTGCTTTATGCCTGTGGAAGGAATCCCCCGGTACCCAGTGAACATACGGTTGAGACAGCCCCAGAACCGCCCTGGACGCTGCAGAAAAGTGAAAAAAACACGTAAAGCTGACAGGAGAATCGCGACGTCTCGGTCGTCCAGCTCGCGGCCTAGTCACTGTACTGGAGAACAAAACAAAACCGTTTCACAAATTTTGGTGAATTTACACACGGGGCACTTCCACTAACAGCTGTCGGGTAAATGCGTTCTTCATAACAAAGGCACACCATATTACGCTAAGAAATAAATAGTTTCTTGAGTGTATCCCATAAACCTTATGCATATAAAGATAAAGCAAAGCAGTCCCATTACAGGTCTGGATAGGCCCGGAGGGTTCCAGGCAGATAAGGTTCCCAGATTTCGTGACAACGGCACAGGAGACGGTGGTAGGTTGTCAGCCTTACGCACCGGCCGTCTTTACCCCCCCCCCCCAGGAAATACTCCTGGTACTCATTTCCAGTGCGATCGGAAGGAGTTTATGTCAATGAAAAGTCCACTGACACCAGCTGGAATCAAACCAGCGAACTTCCGATTTGTAGCACAGCACCCAAACCACTGCGCTACCGCAGTCCCCAAACATTATGCATATAGCCTACATTTTTAAATTACATAGGGCAATTCGCAACCAATCGGAATGTCACTATTCCCACCCATAAGTAAACTTCAAAAAACATGCAAAGGACGCCTTCGCTATAATTCTGTATCCTGCAGTAGCGAGGACACGACTTCCAAACATTTTCTGCTAGATTGTTAAACGGTTTTAGAGAAAATAAAGAACAGAAGGTGAAAACCCTAGAACTGATACGCTATGGCAAATATAAACAATAGGTGTGGGTATCAGTCAATAACACAACAATATCTGAAAAGATGTTTAATAAAGGATGAAGTAAACTACATGTTTCGGCCTAAGGTGGCCATCATCAGCTTTTCATCCGAATTTCGGATGTAAACCTGATGGTAGCCACATTAGGCCGAAACATGTAGTTTACTTCATCCTTTATTAAACATCTTTTTAGATATTGTTGTGTTATTGACTGATACCCACACCTATTGTTTATATACACACAACGGGGAGGGCTCATTTTAGAACTATGGCAAATATTCCAGTATTGACAAATTCAATAATCAACACACACGACAATTACCTCAGCCGCTTTATTCTCGATAAACATTATAAGCAGTTTCCTTCAGCCTCATTTTATAGACCCATATGTATATAAATGAGTTCATTAAAACGTAATTGAACGTGTTCCTACATTATTTTATTAAAATGGAAATTTTATTTATTACCATATAACTAAAGGAAAGGCAGCGAGGGCGCCAGAATTGTTACAGTATGTATATATTTGCTACTTTATATTACAAAACTGTATAAAACACATAATTATTTTTTCTACATACAGATACAGAGAGCGGAACAGAAAATTAACGACGAAACACCAACACATTTCTAATCGTCGTGAACCAGAGGAAGAGTAGGTCTCTTAAAACCTGTTGAGTGCGCATGTAGTACACATGTGCATGTACATGTGTGTGTGTGTGCGTGCGTGTATGTGTATATATATATATATATATATATATATATATATATATATTTCAGAGGTGCACACTACTTCTTAGTATACTTATTTCAACTTCTCTACATGTTTCGGGCAACTATGCGCCCATCATACTTACTGTATCTATTCGACAATGGTATTTTTCAATCTGTATAGGTGGCTGTCTGGTCTGCTGGTTGGGATGAGGCTCTCATGACTAACCAGCAGACCAGACAGCCACCTATACATAGTGAAAAATGCCAGTGTCGCATAGATACAGTAAGTTCACCTGATGATGGGCGCATAGTTGCCCGAAACATGTAGAGAAGTTGAAATAAATATACTAAGAAGTAGTGTGCACCTAGTTGGTTTCATTTGAAAAAGATTGTACAGGGATGCTGTTGAGTACCGTGCAGAGTACAAGTACAGGATTATAGTGAAAGCAAAATTCTGTAAACAAAACTACATAACAAATCTCATCAAGACACTTACTGTCTTCTGAACTGACGCTCTGCTGTCTAGTGGACATGTACGAAAGATCTGTTAGCACCTGGTGCGTACATGGCCAGGTCATCAGCACAGACACCCTGACAGTACTAGCTGTCGGTACATACCTGCCGCGCTGTATAAGGTCTGAGCCAAGAAATTACTTCCACTTGGAAACAAAATATCACAGCATTCTATACAAGCTAAGGAAAGCAGCGACTGAGAGATTAAACATACATATACTCGCATGCACCTACCTGCCCACCTACACATAATGCATGCATAAACACACATACATACATGCATACATACCCTAAACACACACACATATATTAGTGCATACGTAACACATGCACATACATGAGTGTACATACACACACACACAAATACACATATAGATACATAATATATACATCAATACACACACACACACACACACGCAACATAATACATACGTACATACGTACGTACGTATAAACAAATGACTTCAATTTAAGGGATAAATATACCACTTCTACTGTTTACCACCCAAAGAAGGGATGCAAATTATGGGTAAGGAGCGGAAATAACTATACCCTTTCGTCCCTCCATACCACAGCTTCGTTTCTGAAACACCTTGTGTTTAGCAAGTAGTATGGCAAAATGGAGGCACAGAGAAATTGCCTGGCATTAATTATCGATACACACTAATATTTCGTCCGATCCTTGCAGATTGCTTCTTCCAAGAAAGGTAAAGCGTTAGAAGTTATTCCATTTCTCTCCTCACTTTCCTTCACTCGGTTCCATGAATTTGGTCACGTCAATTTTCATCACAACAAACAAGCAACAGCAGGCCTAAATGCGAAATATGTCAGAAAATGAAGAATAGAGGTCAAAATCTTTTCCACTTTAAGGGAAAAAAGTGTCGCATAACCGAACCTTCGTAATTGATTTTATACGTGTTTATTTCACTCAAACTTACGGAGAACGAAAAGATATATTGTAAACATGTGTCAGATACATGCGCTGTTGGCAAGGTATATTTCGGAAGCCAAAGGTTTAAAACCGAGTCTTGACATTTATCTCTAACTCCATACTTAAAACATACATTACTGATTCATTTCTCTGCAATCAAATAAATAAAGTCTTGGTATGAAAGCTCAGTAAAGCTAACCCCACAAACTTAAAACTCTTTCGCGTCACACAGCGAAAAACGCACATACAATGTTCCATAAATGCGTTAAAGTCCTATACAGGCATCACGTCACGAGAACTGCACTCTTCTGGATTATTACGCAGCGAGTAGTGGTAAATGAAAGTGGGACCTATGGGTTGTCCCGAAAAGCCAGTAAGGAATTACCACTACTCGCTGTGCAAAAAGACAGAAAAGCGCAGTTCTTCTATACTTCGCGGCAGAAGTCTGAAATCACGCATGTCGAGTGTCACATTTTATGTGAATGACCGCTTTCTCGTAGTCGGTATTAATTAAACGAACCAGTTACTTAACGATTTTGTATCGAATATAGCAATCATACGAAAGGGAATGGGATGAGCAAAGGACCGCATTCAGTGAACTTTAAAACAATTGGTGGAAGCGATCGTGGCCTATTTTAAAATATTTTTCCCAAATTCACCTGGAGGTGGTACAGAAAACGAGGCAAATCTCGAATTCTTGAATACAAGTCAGAAGAATTACCAACTGAGCTACGTTCTTCGGAGACCTGCTGTTTTTAAATTCTTACGGTACAAATTGACGCACCTCTTATCATAAAGACACTGTACAGAAATGTGTTAGTAGTTTCAACGGTGTTGGTAGTCTTGGTTCGAAACAATATCCAACGGCCCTTACTTTCGTAACGTCACACTTGGTCACAAAGTAGCAAAAGTAATGATATCCAGTGGCACGCAGTTCATACCGAAGCATCACAGAAGTCACGACAGACTGTTACAGCTTCAATATGCAGGCCGGACGATGATTTTGAGCAGACTACGGTCAGCTTGGTAATAACAGCAACGCACAAGAAGACTTTTCTTCTCGACTTACTTTTCCTCAAATCGGCCGATGCTCTCGGAGAGAGAAGGCATAACGAGTCATGCCATCAAGTAGCTCCACTTATATACTACTTCACATTTACCCATTAGGTTAATTTATTGTATTTAAACTTTCTCGCCAAAACGACTGTTTTTTTTTTCGATTTAATAAATAGAATGTTCCGCGGACGCCTCCCATTACACGTATCACAACGCACGCCATCCGCAAGAGCACTCCAGCCGTATTTAAAACGGACCTCCAAACCCAATGCTAGAAGTTAACACATTATCGAAACTTTTGGAATGGGTTGAAATCTCAACCCACCATAGGTAATTACAGTATTAGAGCAGATATGTAAAAAGGTAAAGGCACCCTTGTACAGGCACTGAGGTTCTGTACAGGCCGTACGGCCCATAGTGGGAGTAGAGGTACATCTCTACTGTTTCTTGACCACGGCACTAGAATGGGGTAAGAGGTCAGCGTCACGCCCCGGCCGCTCTTTACCTCCGGGAAAGACCCGGTACCCATTGTACAGGAGGCTGGATGGGCCCCAGGGTCGGTCTGGACAGGTGCGGAAAATCTCGCCTACAGGGGGATTCGATCCCCGGACCGTCCAACCCGTAGCCACTCGCTATACTGACTACGCTACCCGGCCCACATTACAGCAGATGCATTTTCCTTATAACACCATGGCCTGATGATGACCGACTGATATGGCCCAAATATGCAGCCCACCGTTCTACAGTAGAGTGTTGATATATGTTGTGTCACACGGCCCCTTATTTCCTAACTGAGTTTACCTCAACACAACGGGATTGAGAATATCAAAGTTATAAATATTGCTGTTTGGTAGTGGATAGGGTAAACGATGCGACATGGGAGAGATCGACACAAAATCATTGAAGTTCGGGGCCATCCTCTAACAAACCTATTAAAAGTTCAACATGCCAAAAAACAAAACAAAATGTGTGAGTTTATTCCACTTCAAATCACAACTCGGGCAGTGACGAAGTGTTCCGTTTGCATTCGTACATTTGCCACACGCGATCCTTGCGCAGTGTTGCGACTTTTGATTCTACTACCACCGCCCCACAACAGAATTTTTTCATACATCTGCAGGGTATAACAGATTGTCCTATTCAAGAAGTCGCAGGAATTGTTAATTTACTTGCAGAAAACGAGATTCAAATGCCCAGTGTGTTACACTAACCAATAGGAAGTGTGGAAATATAATGTATTCACTTCATGTGTCGCAAGCACACGGTACGTAATGCATGTGGGCAGCTAAAAACGGAATAACTACAGTCTAAGCATTAATCCACATAAGATCAATGGCAACGAACGGACCCGGTCATACTTTGTTTTGTCGAATGAACCAGTCAAGCACCCCTCCACGGGCAGGAAAAGTCACTCACTGTATATTTTACGGAGTGAAACAGAACTGTCTTATGCTCAGGGTGACCCCATATCAACTGCCGACCACGTTACGCAGATACATTCTAACTTTTCCATTCTTTCGGATTCGCGGATCTGATATTTATCTGACAGTCACACGAGAGGAGCTGAGAAATTTCGTGATTTTCTCCAAACATTTCGACCCAATTTCGCGGCAGAACTTAAAAACTTCCCGGCAATTTATGAAAAAGTAGTCGGTGGTAAGCTAGTCAAGAAATGCGCCCATTTTATGAATCACGAAAAACTCCCGCCACTCCACACTCCCCTGCGCCACTCTAAACCAGACAACATCCTCAAACCCTATTTACTTCAGACGCATATTGATGTCTTCTTACCACTGTCTAAGCGCCGGTCACAGTTGCTGGGTTGAGATCGTGCGCTGTCTTCCTCTGACAGAAAAGTCGTCGCCTGATTCCAAGCAAGTGTAAGAAATTTTCCTTTTTTACCAAAACGTCCAATTTGGCTCTGCGGCCCTCAAAACCTCCTGGTCAATGGATAACAGCTTGTAAACAAAGGACGGATTCTTTTTACAAGCTTCCAGTAAGAATACGTAAGAAAGTTTGTAATCCAAAACCATGCCGAATTTTCTCCACATACAAACAGTGTTACATGATTTAAAGTGAATGCATTTCCATTTCAAATTACACGAGTATCTGAGGATAGTAGCCTAATGCGGTATACAAAACGGGCAACAACCACACCGTGTAAAATTGAAAGGCAACCAGCAAGCAATGCTACGCTGCATACACAACGGGTGGAAGGGATGTTACAGTTTTATGAAGGTACTGATAACAAATGAATTGTAGTCACATTCAAGGTCGCGAAAATCTATCGTTCGGTCACCATTAGAAACCAATCGATAAGCACAAAGAAGTTAAATCATGTATGGAGAGTGCCTATTAATATTAAGCCCTCGGACATTTTTACGAAATACAGAATACTCTAAAGAGAAGGTCACCGACGGTGCGCATTCCATTCTGTGAAACGCTGCCAAACGTTATGTAACGTGCATACCCAATGCATCAACATAACAGCTCTATAAATTCCTTTTCGTGTTAGTGAAACATAGTAAATTAATCGCCTGAAAACCCCAGCTAAGTTTCATAAAACCTCTGCTTACAGAATTAGCAACAGTAACGCTCACCAACGAGTCCGATGAAGCAGCAGATTTATGCATTTCTTCTTCCCTTACCCAAGATGCATATACATACAAGAGGGCCGGATCTCGTTCCCCGCTGGTCAAGCGGCCGTAGCGTGGCGCTGACCGCCCAGCCCATCTAACATCGAGGTTAAAGAAGGAGTAGAGGTATACCCCAACCCCCTCTGGGCCTTTTTCGCCTGTTCTAGGGAAAAAATTACTTTTTTTTTTGTTTACAGAGGTGCACAAACCCAGAGGCGACGTCGACGAAGCAAATAAATTTTTCATTAATATCTGTGCGTCGTCTGTATAGAACTTTCTTAACGTCACGCTTCTGGGGCAACAGTCTTGAGCAGGACCCTACATTTGTGTAAAACTGGTGCAAACCTGTCTACATTATCCTATTTCCTTCTTTCTTTCTTTCTTCTTCTTACAGGACACCGCTTCCCCACAAAATTCTGCAAGCATGAACTTTTTCTTTCACGCGCACAACATGTATCGTCCGTCATAACAGCCTCCGGTTAATGAAAATCTTGGAACGAGGCCAATACTCCAGACTACGAATTTAAATTGTCACATACATTTTCAAGCGGGCCTTTGCCATGTGGTTTAAAGATATAAAACACGTCTGCTCGCCAAAGAATGTAAACATGCGGCCAAGGTATCAGACGATCACGAAAAATTTTCCAATGTTGCAACGGAAGTTAAGAAAGAACGTTTACGTCAACACTAACACGCTGTCCAATTTCGATCTGATATCCTAAACGCGACTTCATGTAAATTTATCAACGGAAAACCATGACCATACGAAACCGATTTGTTTCATGCAATGAACATCGAGCAGGACAGGCAATGTAGGTATAAACGTAACATTGAGGTGAGTTCGTGCAACCATTGTCTCAGTGGAAAAGCATAAGTATTACATATCCTGAGTGTGTGTTTGTAGCCTTGGTTTTCCGCCATGCAGTGCGTATGCGTTGTAATGTCATCTCTGACCTGCCCCGCTCTACAATGTTTTTCAACATTATCTCATAAAGGATTTCTGATGGAAAACAACCGTTATTGAACACAAAATACGTGTTTTCATTTTCTCTACAATTTTGCCTAAAACGCATCTCAGTTTACGAAGAAATGAGAGAGATATGATCATAAATATATGTTTGGCTTAGTGTTGAGTACCCGTTATTCTTGCCAGATTTTCATGAAACTAATATTCTCGACAGACTTTCGAAAAATACTCAAATACCAAATTTTACGAAAATCCGGCCAGTGGGAGCAGAGTTGTTCCATGCAGACAGACGTACGGACAGACGGATATAAGGACGCTAATTGTCTCTTTCGCAATTTTGCAAACGCGCCTAAAAACGACGTTCTGGAATGTCTAACCGGAATACTTTACAGCATGCGGTGTAACATGTACATAGGTGTTTCCGACAGCAGAGAGTAGGGAAGGAATACTATCTGCTGCACCCAGATGCTAACAATAAAGTAAATCCACAGCTCAGCACGTATCATATAAAACTGAACTGTACTGCTACAACAATGCGCAGACGTACTAAAGAAAACAACTGCAGCAACACACACCACTGCAAAAACAGACTTGGAAGACAAAATCAAGACGAGGATATGAAAACAAGAGAAAGGGACACCCAAAAAATGTTCGCACGAGAACAATAGTTATGTAAACATTAAGAGTAAGGAGTAAAAGAGACTTCCTGCAAATCGAGAAGGACTAAAACGTCCAACGACGTTTCACGATGTACAAAATCAAACGATATAATAGGAAAGGACTTGGAGGATTGACTTGTTAAAATACAGGCCTCGTCCGAGAGTGGGTCGTACATTAATAATAATAATAATAATAATAACATAACAAGAATCATACCAAACAGCACACGCTCAGACACAGTAAAGCAAGGAGAAGAGTAATTACAACTTCCGAACCCATCACAAACAAGGAACGACATGCTACCACAATACCATCATAGCAACAAGTGATATAAGTAACTTTAGCATGTACTAATAGCTCCCTGAGGATGGTTTAAATATAAACCGAAACATGTCGGAGATTTTAACTATTTTAACAAATTAAAGTTTTATAGTGTCATTTAAAAAGTGTGCATGTGTTCGTGAATATATGTGAATATGCACGGTGAAAAACTGAAAAAAAAAAATTTAAAGACATGATAGAGTGTGTGCATAACTGCACTTCAACATATGCAAGGAAACAGGGGTACAATTTGACAAAAAACGTTGGTATGAACATTTGCCAAAATCAGTAGAAACTAGTCAAGGAGGCAAGGTAGCCATATTGTGGAACCAACCAATACAAACTGACAGAACTATCCCCAACAACAAACCGGACATTATAATCCGTGATAATGAAAAGGGAACATGTATGTTAATAGATGATGCAATCTCAGGACACAGAAATGTGGTTAAAAAAGAAGTCGAGAAGATTCTAAAATATAAAGACCTTACAATAGAGATAGGTTTTACCAGTAATAACTGGGGCGACTGGGACTATTTCAAAGTCATTCAGAAAATACGTGAGCAACATACCAGGAAAACATGAAGTCAAGGAACTCCAGAAAACAGCCACATTGGGCACTGCACACATACTTCGGAAAGTACTAATGTAAAAATACAATAGATTCAACACTGAAACTAACGATATAAGCACCATGAATAGTAACAACAGAA
>Ga0123353_10010589_pt1 | contig 12872 bp, 15 predicted proteins | sample TergutLab28metaG_3_FD_92763 | JGI IMG/M metagenome (GOLD analysis project Ga0123353, IMG submission 92763) | Labiotermes labralis P3 segment gut microbial communities from Petit-Saut dam, French Guiana - Lab288 P3 | ecosystem: Host-associated > Arthropoda: Insects > Digestive system > Gut ...
CCCATCGGAGCAAGCCCATACAGCCGGTATGACCGCCCGTGGACCGGCGGGTAGGGTGCATAGTTGAATGTCGCCTGAAACAGAAGGGGGCCTACTACCCTCACCTAGCTTCTTTGTCACTGTCAAAGTTTTATCTACCTCTTCATCATCGCTGTTGTGATGAGCAGCAGAAGATATCTGGCGATAGGCTTCGATATGGATCAGACGCTCCTGAATACCCAGATCGATTACGATGGGCTGTCAAGGGTCTCTTTCGATGAGATGAGAAGGATCGGTGTTCCGGAGAACATCATCGACGAGAGCAAAAGCTCCAGGTTCAACAGAGATCGCGGTATGGAATATCTTCGGAAGAACGGAAGGCATGCTGATGCAGATATTGTCACTGAACGTATCTTCGGAAAGTTCGAAGAGATCGAGATGGAACGTGTTGCAACCGCTGAACCATTCGAAGGCGCCGCTGATCTGCTGATCTACTTGAAGAACGAAGGATACAAGATAGGCGTCCTGACCAAGGGAAGCAGACCGTATGCGACCGCGGCACTTACGGTGGCGGGAGTGATAGATATGCTGGATGCACTCGTATGCAGGGAAGGGCGCGACGAATCTGAAACGAAACCGTCACCGATAGCTATGCAATACTTGGCGAATTCACTGAACGTTGAACCGAAGGACATACTCTTCATCGGTGATAACGAAGTTGATTACCTGTGCGCCAGAGACTCCGGCGCCGATTTCATCGGCGTCCTGACAAGATACACCGAAGATGACTGGAAAGCTTTGGGCGACGATATACGGATGATCGACAGCGTGGCTGACCTCATCAGTATGTTATAAAAATTGGAAGAACGGCATCTCTGCCGTCATTGTTTTTTTCAAGCTCAGAGTTTGATCTTTCTCGTATGGCCCTTGTGCTCTTCGATCTCGTCGAACTCGAATCTCTTCACGCTTCCCTCGAAACCGTCGTCCCCGGGCATGAACGTCTTCAGGAGCTGCAGCACTTTGCTTGCGACGCTCATGATCTGGTTGTTCATGTTTATTCCGAATCTCGTCTTTCCGCACACCAGGTGGCCGGGATTGATTATATCGTTCGGATCTGTGAACGTCTTCAGGTCTCTCATGTAATCAGCCGCGTTGGCGTCCCGGATCACATCAAGGTTGGAAGCGAAGAACACTCCGAGCCCCAATGAACGGCCGCCGTATTTCGCCGCTTTATCGCCCATGTGGAAGTTGTATGCGAAACCGGTCATTCCTAACGGCGACTCAGTGTCCATGAAGTAGTACGGCATGAACATCGCCGTGCTCCTGTCGGCGATCATTCCTATTATCCCTCCGCCGGCCATCTTCATTTTATCGAAACCGGCGTAGCATTCGTCCACGAAGTCGGACCAGTATATGTTCTGAACGACAACTTCCGCAGGTATCGAACCGACGCCGACCTTACGCGCCCTGAACTCGTAACATCTCTCTTCCCACTCGTGCTCCGCTATTTCCGCGGAGACCTTCTTGCCGCCGAATTTCTCGACGATCGCGTCTATCGCCTTCTCTTCGAGCGCAACGAATTCCGCGTCACCCTGTAACGTTATGAGGAACAGGTTCTTCACATCCGGTGCGTGTAATCCGGCTTTCCTCTGGTGTTCGAAGTGCATGTAATCCGACCACGCTATGTGCAGAGGTTTCACGCTCGGGTGTTTGACTATCTCGTTTATCGGTCCGCCCATGTCCCTCAGATCGTCGAAATCATACGCCAGCGGCTTTACGATCCCCAACGGGTGTATCCTCAGTGTTACCGTAGCTATCAGACCGAGCGTTCCTTCCGCTCCGGAGAACAATTGATTGAGATTGTACCCGGACATGTTGTTTGCGATCTTGTCGTAACCGGTGTTTATCAGTTTACCGTTGGGAAGCACCACTTCCATGTTCAGGATGTTGTCCCTTGCGGAACCGTATTTGTATCCTCCGGGGCCTATGCCGCCCGTTGATACCCATCCGCCGACCGTTGCCGACGGGAAGCTCGAGGGATACGAACCTACCAGGAACCCTTTCTTCTCGCATGCATCATAAACTTTCTTCCATGTGCATCCTGCGCCGACCTTGACGCACATGTTCTTCTCATCTATTTCGTAAACATCATTCAACCCGCTTGAGAAATCGACGACTATTCCGGCAGCGGTAGGCATACAGCCTCCGAGACCCCACGTGGACGCTCCTCTGGGTGTCACCGCAACACCTGTCTTCGCCGCGATCCGTACGATATTGATGACATCCCCGACCGTCTTGGGCCGAACGACCACATCCGGTATCATGTTGAATCCGAAACCCGCTTCCTTCGGCAGCGGCGCGAGATCGTGGCAATAAAGGATCCTTTCCATGTCATCTGTCTTTACATTCTCTGCTCCGATCGCATCCTCAAGTCTCTTGATCGTCTCCGGAGTTACTTTACGTGATAGGTTGTCTGCCATTTTTCTGTGCCTCCACTTTAAAAGCGTGACTTGTCTAACGAGTGCTGAAACATGTTCACCATTATTAATCCTTTTGATACATGTGTGCGCGTGATATACGTCCAGCGGTGACGTTCCCGTGATAACATAACGGCATCAGACGCTTTGAGTGTCTTTCGCAGCATCGTGATATGCCACTTCGGAACGCGTCATTATTCTGATTATCATACTGCTGTCGCTTATTCGGGATTCGGATATCCTCGCTATGTCTCCCAGGCGCCTTCCGTAGACCTCCATGTTGGCGATCGCTTCCGCGTTATCTTTCATCGGTATCTTCAATCTCAGACCGTCCAGATGCAACACTATCGGCGCCGGCCTGAGGCTTTCCTTTATCGGTTCGTATTCCTCAAGCAACTGTTTTATCTCTGCGGGGTGAACGAACAACGGGTCTTCCTCGAGCATCTTCTTCCGCCTCTTAAGGACCGTGTCAACGCTGTCCGCTATTTCATTCAGTTTGCTTCTTTCGTCCGGCGTTCGCATTCTTTCGGATTTCCTTCCCACGCCTGATACTATCGCTTCGCAATCCTCTTCCAGCCCCTCGGGCATCGGACCGGAGACCAATATGACAGGCACTCGAACTTTACTGAAAAGGTGTTTCTTGGCTTCCACGCACGGTTTGAAGTTCCCGAGCATGAACACGGCCGCGTCGTATTCGTTTATTATTTCCGTTTCCTGCACGGATATCTGCGACGTTGCTTTCCCTCTTCCTCTGGCCAACCCCATTACGACCGTTATAGAACCGTATTGTCTCAGAACTTCGGCGATATCGCACACCGGGTGCGGCATGTGGTGCCTTCCCAGCGTCGGTCCTATCACTGCTATCTCCGTCCCCGCGAGCGGCACCGATTTCACGACGCCGCCTATCTCGGTGCACATCTTCTCCATTGCTTCGCGGTCCTCTCCGGGTATTGACATCGTTACCGTGAACATCTGAGCGCTGCGCGTCTTCTGTATCACCACGCCGCCGACGTCCTCTATCATTTCTAACAATTCGTTGGATCTGTATATCCCGCCGTCATACATCATCACCTCATACACCGGCATCACCTTTCGCTTCGTTGTGCAGTTTCGTTGCAGTATCTTTCAGTTCTTGCGTCATGATCTCTTCGGTGGCGGCTATCGTTATGATCTTTCCTTCCGAGATGTTGTGACGGGCCTTTATCCCCTCCGGGATCACTCTCCACAGCGCTCCGATTATCTCCTTCTTGGCGTCTTCGCCGGATGCTATCTCTATTCCCGAAATGTCATCAGCGTTGCCGCCTTGTACGACAACGTCGAATCTCGTCTGCTGGTCGACACGATCCCTTCCGTACTTCTGCCACAGCGCCGACAGGATCTCCGGCGCATAGTTCTCATCTGAGATGGATACGAAAACGTCCTTCCCCTCGGTCCTGAGTGACGCAGCATCGGATATGATCTTGCTTTCGGGTTCGCCTTTGAGGATGACCGTGAACACGAATAACGGAGTGGACGGATCAAGGTATATCCTCGCCCTCTCTATCGACGCCGCTTTCCCGACGTCGCTCATCGTACTTTCAAAGAGTACTTTGTACGCTTCGTCCCCGTATACATCCGTGCCTTTGACCTCAAGGTCCATCATAACCCCTCTAAGAACCCCGATGACAGTATCGCGCCGCCGACCGCGCCGATGTATTGTGAGTTTTCGGGGACTATCGGTTTCGATCCCAGTACTTCTCCTACCGCCGTCACCAGACCGGATATCAGTGATGTTCCTCCGACCTGTATTATCGGGTGTCTCACGTCTATCTCCTGCAGCTGTTGCTCGTACACCTGTTCCGCAACGGAATGGCACGCTGCCGCGGCAACATCCTCGAATGTTTTCCCGTCGCCTAACGTTGTCACAAGATCTTGGATACCGAATACCGAACAATATGAGTTCATCTTCGCGTTCCGCCAGTTACCCTTATCCGCGAGCGCTCCCAGTTCGGTGACCTCTATCTTGAGTCTCTTGGACACCATCTCCAGGAAACGTCCCGATGCGCCGGCGCAGATGCCTCCCATCGTGAAATTATCGGGAACACCGTCGCGTACCGTTATCGCTTTGTTGTCCATTCCTCCGATGTCCAGTATCGTCGCTTCTCCGCGTTGTTTATTGGCTAACCATACGGCACCCTTGGAGTTCGTTGTCAATTCCTCTTGAACGAGTTTTGCATTGTAATGTTTCCCTAACGTGTACCGTCCGTATCCGGTCGTACCCATCGCTTCAACATCCTTCATTAACACGCCGGCTTCCTTCAACGCATTCTCTAACACGGACTCGGCCGATTTTATGACATCTCCGGATGGCGTCCAATCCTTTCCCGCTATCTTGTTGTCGATCATCACGACCGCTTTCGTTGTACTCGACCCTGAATCGATGCCTACGGTGATACCTGTCTGCCTCTCCCTTGCCAGGAGCTCTCTTTTCGTCACTATCGTAACGAGCGCTTCCATTCTTGTGAGCAGTTGCGCAGCCTTCAGTCTCTCCGTGAACGAGTATGTTACAACCGGCAATCTCGTATTGTCCTGTATGAACCTTCTCAATTCGTTCCTTACGAGAGCGCCTTCGGCGCATCTGAAGCATGTTGCAATGAATACGGCGTCAGCGTCATATTTCCCGTCTGCAAGCTGAACGGCCCTTGCGATCATCAGTTTCAGTTGTGGTGAACGAGGATTGAACCCGAACCTTGCGACCGCCTTGTCTATATCTCCGGCGGACACATCCGGATGGACTATATTGGCGCCTACGCTCCTTGCCGCCTTTTCGATCTCATATTGAACGCTGCTGTATTCGGTACCGCAGGACAGTTGTGCGATCTTTATCATTTCAGTCCCTCCAGGAATTCCTTTATCCTGATGACGAAGTCCTTTCCCTCTTCTTCATCGTTAGGATAGTTCACACTCAGAACCGGGATGCCGCGTCTGTTTATCAGATATCTTACCATAAGGTTCGTCCTTTCGCATCCGACGCATCCGAAGCTGTACGGACAGTCTTCCATGATCACCGCCGCTTCGGCGCTGTCGATCATCGGGCCCCATACCGCTAATCGCCCCCTTACACCCGAAGGGACCTCTATACCCGCGTATTCCAGACCGCTGACGACGTCATCGATCGTGATGTTCATCGGAGGCATGTCGATCTCCAACTTATCGATCTTCTCCTGTATCGCGGCCATTGTGCTCAGCGGTTCGTGACCGAACCTCTCCACCAGATCGAATAATATCAAACTATTCGGCGGATCTATGAAAACCTTCATCATTTCACCTCGCAGATCTTCTTGAAATCGTTGACCGGAAGCTTCTCCTTCCGCTTCCGTTCATTAGCTTTATCTCCGGCCTCCGCACGATCGAGACCGTATTGTATCTTCCAAAGGTCGCCCCATTCCTGCTCCAGCTGTGCGAACCCCGGACGCGTTCCGTGATGCGCACGGCATCTCCTCGGGTCGCCGGCGTGGAAAGCGCGGACCTTGGAGAACACGGCATTCCTGTCAATTTTCCTTATCTCCTCGACGGCTTCGCGGACGAGGTCCCTGGGGCCTTCCACCACCGCTCCGTAGCATGATTCTTTGACCGTAACACTCTTCCCCATTGCATGTATCGTCCTTGCCACCAGATCCGTTGTTATATCGGATGCCGGCGATATCACTATAAGCCTCGTTTCGCGTTCAGCGCTCATTCTTCCACTCCCTCACATAGACGATGCTTCCTTCCTTGAGCCCGTTCATCAATTCGTTCAGATCGCCTTTGAACGTTCCGAATATGTTCGTTCCGTATGGTTCCTCTCCCGTCGGGCCGAATTCCTTGCTGTCCTCCAGCCGTATGCCCATCAGGCCGCAGTGCGGCCTTGATTGATTCGTCACTCCGATATCCCCTTTCTTGCACTTCTTGAACGCTTCTCCGGGATAGAGCGATTTCCCGCGTTCCTCATCGCCGTCGAACGTTATCATCGGTAGTCCCTTGAATGTGAAATGTACTTTCATCGTTCCTATCGGCTTGTGGCTCAATCCCGTCACCTTTTCGAAGTAGTGAACCGTTGCAGGCTCTTCTTTCCGGTTCATCGACACGTCGAATATCCTGTTCCGAGGGGCGCCGAACGTTTCTACTTCTCCGGCGGCGATGGCGTGCATGGTCCATTCCGGTTCCTGCTCCACGATCACCGCATCGTCGGATGTGTCGCCGGTCCGTATCTGTTTAACGTTGAACTTCTCCAGGAACTTCTTACCCTCTGATTGTGTCATACCGACCGACAGCACCCTCTCTTGGTCTGTCCTCACGGTTATCATATTACCTTTTGCGGCGCTCGTTATCATCCATTTTCCGTGAGTGATACGGCCGATGTGGTCATGCGACGTAGATAGTTGGCGGCGTTCTTTGTAGAAGAATATGCGTCCTATCCCCACTCCCGACGAACGGACCGTGACCGACCCGGATGATCTCACGTCCGGGGTCTCCGGCATCATTGAAACGTCCGTATTGTCGGAACATGCGGCGTAGCTTCCGGTGCTGTCGGATATTTTCATGACACCGTCCCGGGCGGCTATAAGAAGATGTTCGCATCCCAGCGGGGATCTCTTATCCATTGCGATCTTCACGAACGTTTCGATGTTCATTCCGTCGTTCATGGGATGTGCCGGATCCGACGTAACGATGACATTATCGGAACTCGTTTCCGATACCACAGGCTTTATTGAAAGTATGTTGTCGCCCTCTCTGAGCAACTTGAGTATATGACGTCCCGCGGTTATGCGGCCTATCCGTCCGGATCCTGCGCCGTATGCTCCTTTATGATCGTCCATCGCTATCATCATGTACGTCGTGTCGCTGTCAAAGCCGCCGAGTGAGAAGAAGCAGTCGTACCGCCTGTACATCCTTGCTTCACGACTCACTTTCACCTTCGTGCGGAATGAGCCGAATGCCGCGATGTTCCTTGTGACCCATCTCGCTCCTATTCCCTCTATGTCCTTAACGACGCTCTTCCATATGCGGGCGTCCTCTCCTTCATCCAATCGAATGGTCATCGATCCCTTGGTTGTCACTAACTCGAGATCACTTGTCTCCTCAGTCACTTTGTCAGTGGACAGAAGTATCGATACCAGGGATCCGGGAACGTATTCTTCACCGTGAACGGCGTCCTTGAGGGTCGCGCCGCTCTTCAGCTCTTTTTCGATACCGTTGACACGTACTTTCATTGATTGCCTCCTCTGTCTGGAAGCATCGATCTTACCTTGGATACTATCTCGTCAAGTTTCTGCTGCGGGCATGTGACCCCTCTTATCACACCTGTGGTTATCTCACGGATCTCGCCCTTCGACGCTATATTCTCATCCGTAGGCATTACCACTCTCGTTTTGACGCCTATGGCTGCGAAATCCTCAAAATCAACGGGACACTGGGATACGACCATCGCCGGTATGTCCACGTTCCTGAGGATCAGCCGCGCTTTGAATATTATGTGCGTCCTTACGTTCCCCAAATGTATCAATGCGATCTTGAACTGCTGTATCCTTTCCACTTCTATAGGATCCAGCCCGAAGTACGAGCCGGTTGTCATATCGGGCGCATCCGCAGGGACGCCCGTTCCCGCATTTATGACGAGAACACTGGTATCTATGCCGTCCTCTCTTAACGCGTACGTTATCTCGCAGACCGGCTTCGTGATGTGTCTTCTTCCCGGGCCCATCGCTATGACGACGACGTCCTTACCGCTTTCGGATATTGTCGCGCGTTGCGCCAATGACCCGCCGGGGCCGAGTCCCATGGATTCTCGGCATTCCACGAAGCTTAGCTGTCTGCCGATCCTCTGTTTCAATTCAACCCTCTCTCTCTTCTTTTGTAAGCCCTTCCACTATCTCCGACGGTTTGCCGGTCTTCTCTATCTTGCCGTTCCTCATCAGCGCCGCACGGTCGCAGCAGTTCATGATGAAATCCATATCGTGACTGACGATGACGAACGTCCCTCCGAAATCCTCCCTCGCTTTGAGAACGGCTTTTGCAACGATGACCTTAGTTATCGGGTCCATCGTTCCCGTCGGTTCATCGAGTATCACGATGTTCGGCTCTTGTATCAGTACCTGAGCGAACGCGATCCTTTGGCATTCCCCGACGCTTAACGTATCGGGATATGCGTAAAGGATGTTCTCCACCGCATCCGCTGAGAATCCGACGCTCATGAGCGTCTGTATCGCTTTCACCTTTGCTAACTCGGCGGGCATCTTCATTCCGATGCACGTTGTCAGATTCTGAAGTATCGTATCGAACGGATATAACGAATATTCCTGATGCAGGAACCCTATGTACGGTGTCGCCCGTCCTTTTCCTTCCGGTCCCGCTTCCGACATGTCCACCATGTCCTCGCCCACTCTTATCTTCACGGAACCGCCGGTGCACGGGGTCATGCCGGCTATCATCCTTGACGTTGTCGTCTTTCCGGCTCCGCTCGTACCGACCAAAGCGAACACTTCTCTTTCCTTTATGTCAAAGGTCACACCATCGACCGCTTTGACAACTCCGCGTATCACTGAGAAGAAGTATTTCTTCGCATCCTGTACGATGATTATCGGTTCGCCGAATTCCGATTGTTCTTTTTTCTCGAAATGATATTCTTCCATGAACTTCGACGTCACCTTTTTCGGAACATCCTGCATCATCACGTTCCCCGCATCCAGCCATATGGCCTCGTCAGCCATCTTGTCTATAGCTTCGGGCCAGTGCGATGCGAACACCATGCATATCCCTTTGTTTTCCACAAGGTTGACCAATGAATCGTGAACGAGGTCCGCTGTCCTCGGGTCCAGTGTACCGGTGGGTTCGTCGGCCAGGAAGAATAACGGGTCCTTAGCAAGCTGCCTGGCAAGGACCACTCTCTGTTTCTCGCCTCCGGAAAGGTCCCTTGCGATGTGCGTCGTCCTGTGCGTAAGACGCACGAACTCGAGCAGTTCAACTATCTTCTTCGTGCGTTCGCGTTCATCCATCCAGTTCGGCAGCGCTTCGGATATGTTCTCCATTACCGATTTATCGCCGAACAGGGCGAACGTTCTCTGCATCATTATCGCTATACGTCCGCGTATCTCTTCCCTCAACTGATCCCTTTCGGGAAGCGCCCAGTAATCAACGTCCTTCGTTTTTGTGGGAGAGCCGCATCTTGAACACGGAACGCCTTCGTACGGAAGGTCCACCGACCCGCATTTCGTGCAGTGGTTCACCCTGTATATCACCCTGCCTTTGTCGGGTTTGTATTCAACGTTGCCTCTGAGCATGTTTATCAGAACGCTCTTCCCCGCGGCACTCTTCCCTATCAATCCCAATGAGGATCCCGTTCTCAATTTCGCACTGACGTCCTTAAGGACGGTGCGATCTCCGAACCGTTTGGAAACGTTCTCTATAATGAGCAGATCGACCGCTTCGCGCGCCATGCAACGTCATCGTCTCATAATTATAAAATAACGCTGGGATAACGAACGTTAATTCCTTTACGCGGTGCGGGTGCACGCTCATGCCGACAGCATATAATTATAATGGGAACGCCCATTATATCGTCATGATCAGTCCGCGAGCGATGGCGTCCGGTGGGCCGACCCCCAAGTTCACAGATTACCATATCTGGAAGGCTTTGATGATAATGAGCGAGACCAGGCCGATAGGCAGAAAATCGATGTCTGCGGCGCTTAACATCGGAGAAGGCAGCACAAGGACGATATTGGACCTGTTCTGCGACGAAGGATACATCACCGTCACAAAAAGCGGTGCGGTACTGTCCGATAAGGGAAGAAGGGCCAAGGAACTTGTCAAAATGGATGTCGGTCCCGTGAACCTGACCGATGTGACGATAGGATCCGTCAATTACGCCGTGAAGATACGCGGCGTGTCAAAGAAGGTGACCTTCGGATGCGAGGAACGGGATGCGGCGATCAAAGCGGGAGCGACCGGTGCGACCACACTGGTCTGCGCCAACAATAAATTGATCTTCCCGGGATCGGAATATCCGGTGTCCGCTGATACTGAGGCCGTATTGAAGAAGGAGTTCAGAGCGGGGAACGGGGACGTTATCATAATAGGCACCGCATCCGATAAAGAAAGAGCGGAGAAAGGCGCGGTCACGGCGGCCATAAGATTACTGGGGGGCATAAAGATCAACCGATCCGCATTGGACATACCTTTCCAGAGGAATTCCAATAAGGAACTGATATCCCTGGCATTCACCATACACGAGCTTGTCGGCGGCCTTCCGGTATGCGCCAGAAGCAAGGATAACCTCGGTATAAGGATAGAGAACGGAGCTGTGATAGACAACACTTATACGGGAGAGATACTTGAGGAAGTGATGGAGCTCGGTACCACGGTACGAAGAGTGGCGACATCCGGACCCTACAAGGGGATACGTGTGATCGTCACGCCTCTGGAGGTGGACAGCGAGGTCGTCGCGGCGGTCGGCGTCGTCGATATAAGGGCGATGGCCGGGGTCGACAATCTGATAAGGAGGAGTGAAGAAGATGAGTGAACTGGATATGACAATAGACGGCGGAGCGTGCAGGTTCATCACCAAGGTGAAAGCGATACCTTCGGATGACACCATGAGTGTTACATTCGTGATAAACACTGACTGCCCCTCTGTGAAGAAACTTGCGGCGGCCCTCGGAGAATGTGACTCCATGGACGCTGTGATGAGTTGCATAATGGATAATGAATTGATGAAGAAATGCAGCAAATACCTTCCGCACCCTGCGTGCATCGTACCCGCTGCGCTTGTCAAAGCGACCGAGGCCGCGTGCGATCTCGGGCTGAAGAAAGACGCCGGACTGCACTTCGAGTGAATCTCCTGCGTACCCTGAAACCATTTTTATATTCGTAAACAGGTAGTGAACATCATGGACGACAACGTGCCGCTCAACATAATAAAAGGGCTTACGGGAGTGCTGAACGCATTCTATCTTAACGATCAGGTGCTGAACGATCTCAGGGCGGAGGAAGCAAGCGTCAAAGGATCGATGAACATCGGCGTCATAAACGAGGGGTTCAACGAGGCGCTTACGCGTGAGAAAGTGATATGCATCGTGAAGGATTCGAGATTCAGGCCTCCTCCCGAACCGACGGTCATACTCAGATCGGACGACGGCGCCGTTATGGGCATCGAAGTGTTCCCGTGGACGACGCACCTTTACGAAGGGCGCGAAGACGTTGTGTGGATGGGAGACGCGTTCATCGTATTTCCGCAGGTGGTTGCCAAAGGCGGCGAGAAATTCGTGATGCCTCCGGTTCCGTTCGTTGAATTGAATGAAGGGAACGGTTGTTACGACGTCATATCATGCAGCCCCGCACCCACGTCCGACGTGATCATAAAGAAGCATTACGGTCTGATCGACGATCCGAAACTGGCGACGATACTCGTTGCGTTCGACACGTCGTGATCATTCGAGGATCGTCATATTGTCCCTGACGCCGGCCATCGGTTCGTTCAGATGGACCATGTCCGCCGTTGATAATATCAGATTCGCCCTTATCTCCACGTTTATCTTGGAGAACAATCCTTTCTTGAGACCCATTGCGTCGATGGCGTCCCTTTCCAGTTTTACTATAACGGACCGCACCTTCCATTCCGTCGTATCGATGATCACGTCCTGCACCGTGCCTACCGAAGCACCGTCCTTCGTGACAACTTTCGCGGAAAGCATCGGCATCAGCAACGAGATGTTCTTGTTATCGGGAACAGCTGATCCCCGTATCTTCTCGATCGTTTGGTTAAGGAGCATCACATCGTTCATGACAAACTTATCAGGCAATATCATGACCGCGGTCTTCCCGAATCCGCCGGCGAGTTTTGACGATCTTTTTGAGATCACCCGTAAACCTATGACATTCCAATCGAACGGATCGTAACGCACATCATCCAGTTCACCTACTTCGAACGCATCCGCGGAGATGATCTGGACATCCTTCAGCGATACCAGGGGAACTATCATGCAACCTTGTAGGAAGTGAAGTATATAAAAACAATCTCTATCCCGCGCGTTGCCGCGCAGGAATAGAATAAATTAAAAGGTTTAACCTCCGCCCGAGGGAGTGTACACATCTATGTTCACTTCCTCCGCCGTCTTGTCGGAAAACTCGAACGCCTCATTGCTGGTGCGTATCTCGCGTTCCTTGTAGGAGACCTCCTTGTACTCGCTTATATCCGCTTTGGTAAGGTAGTCGATATCGTAATACAGATTGGTGAAGTCGAGCAGAGCCCACTTCTTCCCTCCCGTTTCACGTATATCTTTCACTTTACCGACTGCGGATGTCGGCATGTACTTGCAGATATCTCCCACTTGCATGATATCCTCATACCTTTATGACAGCGGTTCTCTCGCCGGCCGGCTTGAACTCCCTGAGTCCGCC
>Ga0123353_10010590_pt1 | contig 12871 bp, 11 predicted proteins | sample TergutLab28metaG_3_FD_92763 | JGI IMG/M metagenome (GOLD analysis project Ga0123353, IMG submission 92763) | Labiotermes labralis P3 segment gut microbial communities from Petit-Saut dam, French Guiana - Lab288 P3 | ecosystem: Host-associated > Arthropoda: Insects > Digestive system > Gut ...
GCCCGGCCGCGATCGTCAACGCGCACCGCTTCATCTTCGACTCGCGCGACGAGGGCGGCGAGCAGCGCCTGGAGATCCTCAACGACAAGGACGGCGTGTGGCGTTGCCGCACCACCTTCAACTGCACGGACGCCTGCCCGCGCGGTATCGAGGTCACCAAGGCCATCCAGGAGGTCAAGCGCGCGCTGATCACCCGCCGCTACTGAGAACGCGACGGCACTGACGCGGAAGGGCCCGCACCGGTCGGACGACGACCGCTGCGGGCCCTTCCGCGTGCGCGGGGCCTTGCGCGTGCGGGGGCCCGCCGCCGGGCGGCGGCCGGCCAGGCGCCGCCGTCAGAGGTCTGGGCGCCGGCCGGCCAGGTTGCGCAGGTCCGCGGCGTTCACCGCGGGCAGCACGCGCACGCCCGCGGCGCGGCAGGCCCTCAGCAGCGGGCGTACCTTGGCGGCCCGGATCTCCACCCAGGTGCCGTCCGCCATCCGCAGGTCGGTGCCGGCCAGCGACCACAGCACATGTCGCGGGACGAACTCGCATGCGACCGCGATGTCCTGCCAGGAGGCGACCGGCTGTTGCGTGCCCTCGGCGGTGTGCAGGGTGAGCCCGCCGTCCTCGGCGACGAGCAGCCCCTTGCGCCCGTCGACCGCGGCGGGCATCTCCAGGCCGGTGCCGGAGCGGGGCACCTTGGCCGCGGCGTGGCGCAGCGCCCAGCGGCGCAGCAGATGCCGCACGCCGACCGGCATCACGACCAGGACGAAGGGCACCACCCAGAACGCCAGCCCCACCACGAGCCGTACGGCTCGCTCGTGGCTGTCGGCGTTGCCGCCTCCCCGGTAGATCATGGTGACCCCGACGCAGATGGCGAGCGCGAGGGCCAGCATCACCACCGGGTTGAACATGGTGTAGCTGCTCTCGAACTCCCGCTCGCCGAACCGCGGTTTCGGCCCGTCGAGTTTGGCGAGCGTCTCGGTGAACTGCTCACGCCGCGACGTCACCGCGGATTCGCTCATGATCGGGCCTCGCTTACCTTTCGTCGTTCTCCGCCTGGCCGGCCTGGTCCGTCCCGCCGGTCCGGTCATCGTCGGTGAACGTCGAACGTCCGGCGATGACGGCGACCAGCGCGCCCAGACCGTACACCTGCGTCGAGTCGAGGCAGTTGCCGACCACCAGCAGGCCGCGCCCGCCGCCCGGCGGGCAGGCCAACGCGACGGCCAGCCCGATCTGGGCGACCACCTCGGACTCGTCCTCCGGCGGGGCGACGCCCGAGCCGGGCACGGACATCGTGCCGTCCCGCCCGAGCACCGGCCGGTCCAGCAGGCCGAAGCCGAGCCCCATCTCGGTGGTGTACGTCTCCATGTAGGCGGTGGCCGCGTCGGGCCGGGTGCCGAGCAGCCGCACCACCACCTCGGCGAGGTCGATGTCGGGGTCGATGGTCGGCAGGTCCACGACGCCGGCCATGATCTGCCAGGTGGCGCCGTGCTCGGTACCCGTCTCCTCCGGCGGCACCGCGACCAGCCCGTCCAGGATGACGCCCTGGTCGAGCAGGGTGCGCCGCCAGAACATCATCGCCTGCACGAAGTCGGCGCGCAGCTCCGCGTCGTGCTGCGGGTAGCTGCGGCGCACCAGGTCCTCGATGCGGGCGCGGGCGGCCTCCTCGTCCCAGCCGTCCTCCAGCAGGTCGAACCAGTCGGTGGGCACGAACAGCTCGACTTCGCCCAGGAAGTCCGCCGGCGCGGTGGTGGGAGTGCTCATGACGGCGTCGCAATCGGGGAGTTGTTGGTGAGCGGCCCGAGGCCCTTGCCGTGGATCCAGTCGCCGACCATCTGCACGGTCCCCTTGGCGCCCATGGAGATCATGACGTTGCCGCCCCACGTGCAGTGGAAGCGGGCGGCGCGCAGCCCGAACTCGGCGGTCGACATCTCGTAGGAGGCGTCCTTCGCGAGTTCGAAGTAGCTGGGTGGCGCCTTCATCTTGGCCAGCGGGCTCATCGATCTGAGCGCCATCTGGCTGAACGTGCCGCCCTCGCCGGCGAGTTTGGCCAGCTTCATGGAGGCGGTGAAGGCGCCGGCGCCGAACGCGAGGGTGACCGCGTCCATGATGACGGTCGGGTTGGTGAGCGCCTTGAGGAAGCTGCCGCTCTCGCCGACCGCGCTGAGATAGTGGCTGACCAGCGCCACGCCGCCCAGGAGCAGCGCGGGCAGGGCGAGGAACTGCAGGCCGGGTATCAGCGAGAGCAGGCCGAGCACGGTGCTGGCCAGGCCCGCGATGTCGCCGATGACCTTCAACAGCGGTGCGATCTTGGCGAGTTCCTTGACCGCCCAGTCGGCGAACGAGTCGGCCATGTGGCCGATGTCGTCGAGGAGGCCGCCGATGGCCTCGCCGATCCGGTCGAAGAAGCCGGGCTTGCCGGGCGCCTCGTCCATGGCGTGCTTGAGCTTGTCGGCGACGTCCTTGCCGTCGTGCTGGTACTGGTCGTGCAGCTTGTGCGCGCGGCGGCGGACGTCGTCCAGCGCGGCCTGCGCGTGGGTGACCGCGGTGTTGGCGTCGGTGCGGTCCTTGGCGTCCTGGGTGGCCTTCTTCTTGTCCGCGTCGTCGGCGGGTTCGGGGTCGCCGGGCTTGGGGGCGGGCGGCAGGCCGTTGAGGTGGGACTGCTTGGAGCTGAGGGTGGAGGCCGCGGTGGCCGCCTCGTGCTCCAGGGAGACGGCGGCCTTCTGCTGGGTGCCCATGGTGGTGACCCAGCCCTCCAGGGCGGTCGCCGCCTCGCCGAAGGAGCGCTGGGCCGTCTCCAGCTTGGGCCGGAAGTCGTGGGAGAGCAGGTCGCGGAAGGCGCGGGCCGCCTCGCCGCGCCAGTCGCCGTCGGCGGCGCCGCGCAGCACGTGGTCGACCTCTTCGAGGGCCTTCGCGGCGCCCCGCACCACGCGGGCGACGTCGCCGGCCTCGTCCTCGTCGCCGGGACAGGGCACGAACCCCAGGTGGGGGAAGTCCGCCACGGTGGGTGCGCTCACTTGGCGTCCCCCTTGTTCTTGGCGGCGTCCGTCAGTGCCTTGGCCAGATCGGTGTCGGCCTTCTCGAAGGTGCTCTTGATCTTCTCCAGCGCCGTCACCGCGCCGTGCGAGAACTCGCCCAGCTTGCCGATGCCGTAGTGCCACTCGTGCCCGAAGTCGTCCATCCGGCGCGCGAGTTCGTCAGCCCCCATCGCGGCACCGTCGACCGAGGCCATCTTCTTGGCCGGCGTCTCCAGCAGGTCGCGCATGTGCGACAGGTGACCGTGTACGCGGTCCAGCATCGGACCGTCCACGTAGAGGTCCCCCATGGCGTTCCACCCCGTTTGTCTTCTCTTGATCAGTGCGATGGTCGTACGGGCGTCGAGCCTAGTGAGGCGAGCCGGAGGAGCGGGAGCCCCGGGACAAGATTGCGACAAAGCCCCGACACGCCCTCACCGCTCCGCCTGGATCAGCACCCGGCGCAGCAGATCCGACAGCGTGCGCCGCTCCTCGGCGTCGAGGACGCCGAGCAGGCGGTACTCCTCGTGTCCGACCACGTCCATCGCGCCGAGCCACACCGCCCGCCCCTCCTCGGTGAGTTCGACGTCGACGCGGCGGCGGTCGCCGGGGGCCGGCCCGCGGCGGACGTAGCCGCGGCGCTCCAGGGCGTCGAGGCGGCCGGTGATGGAGGCGGGGGCCATCTGAAGGTCGGCGGCGAGTTCGGAGGGCGCCGCGTGCCCGCCGCGGCCGGCCAGCGTGTGCAGCGTGTCGTACTCGTGCTTGTGCAGGTCGAAGTCGGCCAGCGCGCGCTCGCGGACGCGGCGCAGATGATCGGTGAGCACCTTGACCCGGGTGGTCGCGCCCTCGATGTCCGGGTCGAGCCCCGGCAGCACCGGCAGCCAGCGCTCGACATGGCCGTCGGTCCAGTCGTGCTCGGGCCCGGGGGTGCTCATGGCGGCCGATTCTAGCCAGAGCCGTTCTGATTCATCGACACCGAAATATTCGTTGACGAAAAGTTCGGCGCCGAAATACTCTCGCGGCGTGCCGCACCCCCTGCGCCAACGCGCCTTCCGCCTGCTGTTCACCGGACGCACCCTGTCCGCGCTCGGGGACGCCGTCGTCCCCGCCGCGCTGGCCATCGCCATCACCCGCGCCGACGGCTCCGCCTTCGCGCTGGCCCTCGTGCTGGGCTGCGCGATGGTGCCGCGGCTGCTGCTGCTCCCGCTCGGCGGCGTGGCCGCCGACCGCTTCGACGCCCGCACGGTCGCGCTCGGCACCGACCTGGTGCGCTGCGCCGCCCAGCTCCTCGTCGGGCTCGAACTCATCGGCGGGGCACCGCACCTGACGCACATCGCGGTCGCCGAGGCGGTCGGCGGCATCGCCTCCGCCTTCGCCATGCCGACCACCGGACCGCTGGTCAGCGGCACCGCCCCGGGCGACGGCCTGCTGCGGGCCAACGCCCTGATGGCCTCGGCGGCCAACGCCACCCGGCTGGCCGGCCCCGCCGTGGCCGGCGCGCTCATCTTCACCGCGGGTCCCGGCTGGGCGTTCGTGCTGGACGCGGTCTCCTTCGCCGCCAGCGCGGCCCTGCTCGCGGTGATCCGGGTGCCGCGCACGACGATCCCCCGGCGGTCGGTGCGGGCCGACCTCGTCGAGGGCTGGAGCGAGGTGCGCGCCCGCGACTGGTACTGGACGAGCCTGGTCGCGCACTGCGTCTGGAACGGCACGGCGGCCGTGCTGGCGACCCTCGGCCCGCTCGCGGTGCACGGCCGCAAGGGCGGTGACGGCCTGTGGGTCGTCGTCCTGGAGGCCGGGTCGGTGGGCCTGCTGCTCGGCTCGCTGCTCGCCTCCCGCGCCCGCCTCAAGCGCCCGATCCTCACCGGCAACCTGGGACTCGCCAGCTACGCGGCGCCGCTGGCCCTGCTGGCGGCCGGCGCCCCCGGCTGGCTGCTCGTCGCCGGCTACTGCCTGGCGCTGGGCGCGCTGGGCTTCCTCACCCCGGTGTGGGAGACGTACGTCTACGCCTCGGTGCCGGCCGGCGTCCTGGCCCGCGTCACCTCCTACGACTGGCTGCTGTCGCTGGCCGCGATGCCCGTGGGGTACGCGCTGGCGCCGCTCGCCGCCCGCGCGTTCGGCACGTCCGCCCCGCTGTACGCCTGCGCGGTGCTGGTCGCCGTCGCCTGCCTGGGCACCGCGGCGGTCCCGGGGGTCCGCAACGCGCGGCCCGTCGACGCCCCGCCCAAGGACGCGGTGCCGCAGGCCGCCGAGGCGGCCTGAGCAGCCGTCAGACGGTCACCTCGGCACGGGCGGTGGGCAGCCGCACGGTGACGGTCAGCCCGCCGCCGGGGGTGGGGGTCAGCGCCACGGCGCCCCCGTGGGCCTTGACCACGGCCTGCACGATGGACATGCCGAGCCCGGCCCCGCCGGTGTCCCGGGAACGCTGCGGGTCGGCGCGGAAGAAGCGGTCGAACGCCCGGGCGGCGTCCTGCGCGCTGAGCCCCGGCCCGGTGTCGCTGATCCGCAGCGCCGTCTCGCCGTCCCCCGCGTCGGTGACCTCCACGGTGAGCATCGACTCCGCGGGCGTGTGCACCCGCACGTTGCCCAGCAGGTTGCCCACCACCTGCCGCAACCCCGCCTCGTCGCCCAGCACATGGCCGGACGGGGCAGCCGATCCGGCCCCGGCGGCCTCTTCGGTGGCGTCCTCGGCGGCGTCCCCGGCCCCGCCCGGCAGCAGCAGCCGCAGCGGCCGCTCGGGCTGCTGCGCGCCCAGGTCGGCGGCCGCCTCCCGCACCAGGCAGCACAGGTCGACCGGTTCCAGGGTGAGCGCCGGGCGGTCGTCGAGCCGGGCCAGCGCGAGGAGTTCGTCGACCAGCCGGCTCATCCGCAGCGCCTCCGCCGAGACCCGGCTCAGCGCGCGCTCCTGCTCGTCCGCGTCGAGCATGCCCTTCTCGTACAGCTGGAGATAGCCGCGCACCGACGCCAGCGGCGTGCGCAGTTCGTGCGAGGCGTCGGCGATGAACTGCCGCAGCTGGGCGGTGGCCCGCTCGCTCTCGGTGAGCGCAGTCTCGATCTGCTGCAGCATCGCGTTGAGCGCGGCGCTCAACTGCTCGACCTCGCTGGACCCGTGGCGCGAGGTGCGGATCCGGCGCGACAGGTCCCCCTCGGAGATCGCGGACGCGGTCTCCACCATGTGCTCCAGCGGGCTCAGCCGGCGCCGCGCGGCGGTCAGCGAACCGGTGGCCAGCAGCGCCAGCAGCACCACCCCGGCCGCGGCCTCCCAGAACAGCAGCTTGACCATGGCGTGCTTGACGCCGCTCATCCGCATGCCCTTGACCACGATCGTGCCGTCGGACAGCCGCAGCGCGACGACGCGGTACTCCTGCGAGCCGCTCTCCACGGTCGCGGCGTGGCCGGAGGCGGCCAGCTTCGCCGCGTCGGGCAGCGCCGCGGCCAGCCGCCGCTGCTCCGGGCTCACCGCCATGGTGCCGTCCTGGCACACCGTCGCGGGCGTGCCGTGCTTGTCCAGCACCACGAACAGGTCCTGCTGGAACGCCTGCGCGATGGAGGACCCGCCGGCGCCGGCCGACGGGCCCTGCGCGGAACTCCCCTGCAGCAGGTCGGCGAGCGTGCACAACCGCCGCAGCCCGTCCGCCCCCAGCTCGGTGTGGGCCAGCGCGGACTGCGAGGACTTCAGCGAGTCGTCGATCTGCCCGATGAGCACCATGTAGGTGGCGGCGATGCTGGCCGCCGCGGCCAGCACCAGACCCGCGGCCAGGAAGGCCACGTTGGCGATGGTGAACCGGCCGCGCAGCGAGTGCGGGCGCGGCCACAGCCCGCAGACCGTCACGCGCCGCCGCCTTCCTGCGCCAGCAGCCCGTACCCGACGCCCCGCCGGGTCTCGATCAGCGGCGGCCCCCACCGGTCCAGCTTCCGCCGCAGATAGGAGATGTACGTCTCCACGACGGTCGACGACACGGCCGTGTCGTACTGCCACACGTGCTGGAGCAGCTGCTCCTTGGTCAGGATCCGCCCGGCGTTGCGCAGCAGGTGCCGCAGCAGGTTGTACTCGGTGGGCGTCAACTCGACGGGCTGCCCGGCCCGCCGGACGGTGTACGTGCCCTCGTCCATCTCCAGGTCGCCGTGGCGCAGCACGCGGGTCGAGGGACCGGCCGGCCGGCGCCGGGTGCGGCGCAGCACCGCGTGCACCCGGGCCACCACCTCGTCCACCCCGAACGGCTTGGTGATGTAGTCGTCGCCGCCGAGCGCGAGCCCGGCCACCACGTCCCGCGGCGCGTCCCTGGCGGTGACGAAGATGACCGCCAGATCGCTCCCGTCGTCCTCCGCGGCCCGCTCCTCGCGCAGCGCGCGGCACACCTCCCAGCCGCTGCCGTCCGGCAGCATCACGTCGAGAAGCACCAGGTCGGGCCGGTGCCGGCGGGCCGAGGTGAGCGCGTCCTTGCACGTCGCGGCGCTGTGCACGGTGAACCCGTTGTATTTCAGGGTGATCCGCAGGATGTCCGCGATACCGGGTTCGTCTTCGACGATGAGAACGGTGGCGGTGGCCGTGGAGGCGTCCATGCCCTCAGTATCCGCGCGCGGCCGCGCCCCGGTGCGGGCGGCAACTTTGGAGTTCCTTGAGAGAAGGCGATTCGGCTTGGAGTTCGGCCGAGGGGCCACGGAGGCTGGTGGGGCCGGGGTACTGGGGGACGGTCTCCGGCGGCCGCCCGCACGGCGCCCGCAGTCCGTGCGGGGTAACCGCTGACCGTGCATCCAAGTTGCACACGTCGCAGAGACGATGGGGGATGTGACCGTGGCCGTAGTGGCGCGCTGGTGCTTCCGGCACAAATGGACGGTGATCCTGCTGTGGGTGGCGGCCCTGGTCGGGGTCGGCGCCGTGGGCAACACCGTCGGGGACGCGTACTCCAACGCGTTCTCGCTCAAGGGCACCGAATCCGCGAAGGTGCTCGACCTGATGGACAAGGTGGTCCCCGAACGGTCCGGCGAGGCCGACACGGTGGTGTGGCACGTCGACTCCGGGTCGGTGCGCGACGCCTCGGTCCGGGACCGGATCGATCCCATGCTGGCGAAGGTCGCCCGGCAGCAGGACGTCGGCACCGTCGTCAGCCCGTACGTGGCCGCGGGCGCCGCCCAGGTGAGCAAGGACGGCCGCACCGCCTACGCGACCGTCACGTACACCAAGCTCGGCAACGACATGAGCGACGGCCAGGCGAAGCTGCTCATCGACACCGCGCACAGCGCGCGGGCCGCCGGGCTGCACGTCGAGGTCGGCGGCAACAAGCCGGCCCAGGCCGAACAGCCGTTGCCGGCCGTGGCCGAGGGCGTCGGCATCGCCGCCGCGGCCGTGGTGCTGTTCCTCGCGCTGGGCTCGCTGTTCGGCATGCTGATGCCGATCGTCACCGCGCTGTTCGGCGTCGGCATCTCCTCCTCGGCGATCCTGCTGCTCAGCCACGGCATGAACGTGGCCGACTTCTCACCCGAGTTGGCGTCCCTGGTCGGCATCGGCGTGGGCATCGACTACGCGCTGTTCATCGTCACCAGGCACCGCAAGGGCATCCTGCGCGGCAAGTCGCCGGAGGAGGCGGCGGTCACCGCGATCAACACCTCCGGCCGCGCGGTGCTGTTCGCCGGCAGCACGGTGTGCATCGCGCTGCTCGGCATGTTCACCCTGCGGCTGACGTTCCTCAACGGCGTCGCCGTCGCGGCGGCGATGACCGTGGTGATCACGGTCGCCGCGGCCGTCACCCTGCTGCCCGCCCTGCTCGGCGCGCTCGGCATGCGCATCCTCAGCCGCCGCCAGCGCCGCCGGCTGGCCGCGCAGGGACCGCAGACCGAGTCCACCACCGGAGCCGCGGCCCGCTGGTCGTCGTTCCTGGAGCGCCACCCGCGCTCGCTCGCCGCGGTCGCGGTCGTCGTCATGGCCGCCCTCGCGGTGCCCGCGCTGTCGCTGCGCCTGGGCTCGTCCGACCAGGGCAACAACCCGACGACGACCACCACGCGCAAGGCGTACGACATGCTCGCCGACGGCTTCGGCCCCGGCTTCAACGGCCCGCTGACGATCCTCGCCGAGGCGCCGGGCGCCGGCGGCCAGGCCGCCGTGGACCACCTGGTGACCCGCCTGAAGTCCACGCCGGGGATCGCGTACGCGGCCCAGGTGCCCATCAAGAACGCCGGGGACATCGCGTTCATCAGCGCGGTGCCCACCACCTCCCCGCAGGACAAGGCGACGTCCGACCTGATCGACCACCTGCGCAACGACGTGGTGCCGCAGGCCGAGCAGGGCACCGCCATGCACGCCTACGTCGGCGGCCAGACGGCGATCTTCGAGGACTTCGCGAGCGTGCTGTACGGCAAACTCCCGCTGTTCATCGGGGTGATCATCGCGCTCGGCTTCGTGCTGCTGCTGTTCGCCTTCCGCAGCCTGGTCGTGCCGCTCACCGCCGCGCTGATGAACCTGGTCGCGGCCGCCGCCTCGTTCGGCGTGCTGGTCGCGGTCTTCCAGTGGGGCTGGGGCGGTGCGATCGCCGGGCGGGCCGGGCCGATCGACGCCTTCCTGCCGGTGATCATGCTGTCCCTGCTGTTCGGCCTGTCGATGGACTACCAGGTGTTCCTGGTGAGCCGGATGCACGAGGAGTGGGTGCACACCCGCGACAACGCGCGGGCGGTCCGGGTCGGCCTGGCCGAGACCAGCCGGGTCATCAACTCCGCCGCCGTCATCATGATCTGCGTCTTCTTCGCCTTCGTGCTCAGCGGCGAGCGGGTGCTGGCGATGTTCGGCATCGGGCTGGCCGGCGCGGTGGCGCTGGACGCGTTCATCCTGCGGACGGTGCTGGTGCCGTCGCTGATGCACCTGTTCGGGTCCGCCAACTGGTGGCTGCCGGGCTGGCTGGACCGGCGCCTGCCGCACCTGGCGGTGGAGCCGGCCGAGGACGCGGTGGGCGCCACGGCTGCCGCGGGTGTCGCGGCGGGCGTCGGGGGTGTCGCGGCGGGCGTCGCGTACGCCGGCGCCGCGGGCACGGCGGGTACCGGTGGTGCGTCAACGGGCTGGACGGGCAAGGACCTTGGCGCGGGCCTGGGCGAAGGTCCCGGCACGGAACCGGACTTCGGCTCCGGTGCGGCGGGTCCCGCGGTGCGCGGGCGCGTCACCGGATCGGCCACGCTGCCGATACCGCGTGCGGAGTTGACGCTGATCGCCTCGGACGGCCGCCAGGTGGGCCGGGCCCGGGCGGACGAGGACGGCGCGTTCCTGCTCCCGACGCCGGGCGCGGGCAGCTACGTCCTGGTCGCCAACGCCGAGGGCCACCACCCGCAGACCGCGAGCGTGATGACCAGCGACCGCCCGGTGGACTGTGATGTCCGCCTCAGTGGAACGGGCGTACTGACCGGCACGGTCCGGCGGGCGGACGGCACCGCGGTCGAGGACGCCCGGGTCGTGCTCAAGGACGCGGACGGCCACGAGGTCGCCACGGTCCGCACCGGCACCGACGGCGGATACGCGTTCAGCAACCTCTACCCCGGCAGCTACACGCTGCTGACCATGGGTTATCCGCCGTTCCCCGCCACCGTGCGGCTCGGCGAGAGCGACCAGGACGGCGACGGCGACGTGGACCTGGAGCTGAGCCACTCCACCGACTGAGTCAGCAACTCCCCCTGACCGGGGCCCGGTTCCGTCCCCCGCGGAGCCGGGCCCCTTCGCGTGCCCGGCCATCTCCGCTTGCTTGAACATGTTCAAAAACGGGTCTACAGTCGAGCCGTTCGCTGGTTTTGAACACGTTCAGAGAACGGTGCCGCGAACAGACAAGAGGGGTGGAACCGATGGACAGGACCGTCCTCGCGTATGTCGTCTATCTCGTGATCAGCGTCTGCCTGACCGTCTGGGTGGCCCGCACCCTGAGCACCAACGGCCGGGTCTTCCTCTCCGACGTCCTGCACGGCGACGAGCGGCTCGCCGACGCCGTGAACCACCTGCTGGTCGTCGGCTTCTACCTGGTGAACCTGGGCTTCATCGCGCTGTACCTGAAGGCGGGACACAGCGTCCACGACGCCCGGGGGATCTTCGAGACGCTGTCGGTCAAGCTCGGCGTGGTGCTGCTGGCGCTGGGCGTCATGCACCTGGGCAACGTCTACGTGCTCAACAAGATCCGGCGGCGGGGGCTGATGGAGCGCGAGCAGTTCCCGCCGGTGGACCCGGACGGGCACACCCCGACGCCGTGGAGCGGTTCGCCCAAGCCGGCGGGGGCGTGAGATGGCGGCCGCCCCACAGCAGGCGCGGCGCGCGGAGGGGGCGCGCCGACCTCAGAGGGTGTCCGCACCACGGGAGTTGGCCGCACCACGGGAGTTGGCCGCACAGCGAGAGTTGGCCGCGCCAGAGAAGGTGGCCGCACCGCGGGAGGTGGCCGCACCGCGGGAGGTGGCCGCACCGCGGGAGGCTTCCGGACCGCGGGAGGCGCGCCGGCCGGTGCGCGGGCTGACCGTGCTGTACGACGACCGGTGCCGGCTCTGCACCTTCGTCGCGGGCTGGCTGCGCCGCCAGCGCCAGCTCGTCCCGCTCGCCCTGGTGCCGGTCGGCTCGGAACGGGCCCGCACCTGGTTCCCCGGGCTCGACCACGACGGGGCCGCGCGCCGCGAGGTGACCGTCGTGGGGGACGGCGGCCAGGTCTACACCGGGGACAGCGCGTGGGTGGTGTGCCTGTGGGCGCTCGCCGACCACCGGGCGTTGGCGCACACGCTGACCACACCGGGCGGGCGCCGGGTGGCGCGGGCCGCGGTCCTGACCGCGGCGCGCTACCGGCAGCGCGCCGCCGGCCAGGAGCCGGCGCGGCCCCGGGCAGGCGCGGTGCGGCAGCCGCCGCGCCTGCCGGGGGCGGGGGCCGGCCCGGCCGGGGGCGCGGCGCCGGCCGGGCGTGCTCCGGGGGCCGGCCCCGCCTGGGAGTACGACGGCAGAGGCGGCTGGACGCTGCGGGACGCCGCCGACGACGGCCCTGCCGCCGATCTTGCCGACGGTCCCGCCGACGCGTGCACGGACGGCTGTTCGCCGCCCGGCTAGGCTCACCCGCGTGGAGGACAACAAGCACGTCGTCGGCGCCGCCGAGGAACTGCCGGGCGGCCGGGCCCTGCCGAAGACGGGCAAGAGCGAGCAGACCCGGGCGCTGATCCTGGACACCGCGATGCGGCTGTTCCGGGAGCGCGGCTACGACAGAACCACGATGCGGGCGATCGCCACCGAGGCGGGCGTCTCGGTCGGCAACGCCTACTACTACTTCGAGTCGAAGGAATTCCTGATCCAGGGGTTCTACGACCAGATGACGCACGACCACGCCCGCGACGCGACGGCCCGCATGGAGGGGGTGCGGGACTTCGCCGAGCGGCTGGAGATCGCGCTGACGTCCTGGCTGGACTGCGCGGCCGACTACCACGGGTTCGCCGCGCAGTTCTTCCGTACCGCCGCCGACCCGGACAGCTCGCTGAGCCCGTTCTCCAACGAGTCCCACCCTGCGCGGGCCACCGCCGTCGCCCTCTTCCGCGACGTGCTGACGGAGTCCGACCTCGCCCCCAAGCTCGACGCCGAACTCGCCGAGCTGCTGCCCGACCTGCTCTGGCTCCACCTGATGGTCGTCGTCCTCTACTGGGTCTTCGACCGCACCCCGGACACCGCCCGCACCCGCGAGTTCGTCCGCCGCTCGACGCCGCTGACCGCCCGCGTCATCGCCCTCACCCGCTACCGCGCGTTCCGCCCCCTGGTCCGCGACGCCAAGGGCCTGATCCAGGACTTCATCCTCCCCACCATCGGCCGCACCCCCCCCCCCCCCCCCCCCCCCCCCCCCCCCCCCCCCCCCCCCCCCCCCCCCCCCCCCCCCCCCCCCCCCCCCCCC
>Ga0123353_10010592_pt1 | contig 12870 bp, 4 predicted proteins | sample TergutLab28metaG_3_FD_92763 | JGI IMG/M metagenome (GOLD analysis project Ga0123353, IMG submission 92763) | Labiotermes labralis P3 segment gut microbial communities from Petit-Saut dam, French Guiana - Lab288 P3 | ecosystem: Host-associated > Arthropoda: Insects > Digestive system > Gut ...
ACTGTTTGGAGGATACTACACGAAGATCGGCTGTATCCATATCATCTGCAACGTGTACAGGGTCTTAAGCTGGAGGATTTGCCTCGCCGTGTAAGATTTTACCATTGGTGTTTGGAACAATGCGTCCGGGACCCACAATTTCTGTGGAAGCTATTGTTCACCGATGAGGCAATGTTTACACGGGATGGAATTTGTAATTTCCATAACATGCATATCTGGTCACATGTAAACCCACACGCCATTCGAGAGGCAAGACATCAGACCACATTCTCAATAAATGTTTGGGCTGGTATCTTTGGGGATCGGCTGATTGGTCCAGTCCGTTTACTAGAGCGGTTGACGGGGACTACGTACCAGGAATTTTTGGAACGACTGACGCAATACATCTTGCCTGATGTGCTTGATGAGGTTCCCTTGCAGTTGCGAGTGGGCATGTGGTTCATGCATGATGGGGCTCCACCACATTTCAGCAGCATAGCACGTCAGTACCTGAATGACCAATTCCCTGGGAAGTGGATCGGGCGTAACGGGCCAGTAGAATGGCCCCCTCGTTCCCCGGATCTCAATCCTATCGATTTCTACATTTGGGGCCACGTTAAAAGTGAAGTTTACTCCACACCCGTTACCAACGTTGACGAGTTATGGGAACGCACCGTAGCTACATTTGGTGCTATCAGAAACCGACCAGGTCAGCTGGAACGCGTCAGGGAATCCATGATGCGACGTCTGAATGGATGCGTTGCGGCAAATGGTCAGCACTTCGAACATCTTATGTAATACCTCAAAGGATACCCGCACATATCTCGGAACCTGTTCACTTTTGGACCTATGTTAATAGGAACTTTTTTTCTTAGTTAGGGGTGGGGAATAGCCAGGAGAAGTTTGTGACACAGGTTTTGGGACACCCCGTATATATATATATGTTGCCTACTCTGATCATATAGTATAAAATTAAAGTATTGGAAGCACTTAATAAGAAAAAGAATTATGTTAATGACGATGACAGAAATAATACAGAAATTATAGCAATCCATATACTTCTAGAAAAGTACATATTCTTGTCAGGTCACAATAAAACTGCGTATAAGTGTAAAATATGATGGATTTATTTGAAAATGAACTACATTAACATTCCGACAATTTCACATTCTTCCTATCGACATGACAGTTACATACAAATTTTACCTTCATAATGTTTATATAATTCAATATTTATAAGCAAAACCTTTTTGCACGAGAGGCTTATGACGATATTAACCATGGCTTCTGTCTCAAATACGTGTAAAAAGAGATGAGATGTTTCTTAATGATTGAGAATGACAAAAAATGGCAACAACGCCTATAGGTAAAATGTGTTGATTTATGCGATTTCATCCACCTACGTAAAGATTCTTCGGAAGCAAATTTAGCATAAATCTAAAAATGTGTTTGCAATTATACTAATTTTAATTTTTATCTGTATATGATACAGTAATCTCACTCTGAAAATATCAACGTAGTTAGCATTATGATTCTGATCATACAACTCAGCTGTATGAAGAACAAACTTTAGTAATAATAGATAAAAGCTTTAATTTAAAGAATTATTACAAAAACCATTTAGTATGTTACAGATAGCTGTACCTCAATGACATACAAATTGAATATGCCTTCACAAATTCCATGTATTGATAATCTGCAGCAATGACGTAACCATGTGTTCAGTTTCCCCTCTCTAAAATCTTAACTCCTGTAATAGCATGGTGCAGGCACTGCTAGTAGTTAGCAAGTTAATTGGAGCATATAACCACGATTTCGATATACAAGCGTTATTGATCAATCGGAATTGGACACACTTAATGAATGAAATAACATTATTTCTCTGCATGTACTAGAATACAAAATATATATAGCACGTGCTGCCTATGGATCTGCTAGACCAGTCACATTCGGAATAGTATAATATAAAATAACATCATAATCATTATTTACGGTGGTAAACCGCCACAATCGGAACATAAATCATACATGTTACGTGTGTTTATTTTCTATGTGGATTGTTTGGCTGTCTAAAATAACAGCGCATCCGGAAAATCATGCAATTTACAATAGTGTGTTTTGTGTGTGGAGATGAGGGATTGTTTAGTATGAAGGGGTGATGCAGTTATGGCTATGTGCATTTTGCATGTTTAGTGCTTGTGCCACACCCTAACAACTCTGTGGTTGATGTCTTCGTATTGGCGACAAAATATGCAGTTCTATTTCAATCCTGTTTAACTTTCACTTCTTGCTCATACGCCAAATTCCATACCTAGATCTTGTTAGGAGGTTTTTCTAGACACATAAGCTAAAGAATAAACGTACCGATTCCAAAAAAGAAAACCAACGAAAGAAACAAGACGTAGATGTGTATGTGTATACACAATAAAATATTCGTTTTTTGTTGTAAGTCACAACATATTAATTTCGGGGATATTTTATTGTATAATGAGCAATGATACATTTCCACAAAAATACAATATCCCACGTGTATCACACGTGGAAAAAAAATGTTATTTAAATTCTTGTTTGTGCCAGTTATAAACTGTCGTTCATAAAATTGATACATCTAAGTATCACTGGCAATAGATATTTTGATATCCACTTACTTGGTGACAGGACTAGAGAAAAAACATAAAATAAATTTGTACCCCTATCATTTACCAGTATATTCTCTTTTGCAGTAAAAACTCAGAAATATCGTGTCTCTTTCTTTGTTAAAACCTTAACAGGATCGTAAATATACACATTACAAAAATTTATACGATTTAAAATATCAATAATAAAACACAACATATGTAATTAAGCCCGGGAGAAATACAGTATTTATCTCCCTAGTCCGAGAAGGACATTATTAATCTGAACATTAAACTTGCCTAAACTCCTTATACAAAACAGCCATAAATGCCTGGCAATTAATTAAATAATAAAACGTTTCATGTTTTAAGACAGTGCCTGCTAGTAGCTCAGACTACGTGGCTTGCTATGCCTAAGTAAGAGTTATGTGGGAAAGATGGGGAAAGAAGCTGTTTTGAGTCCAACTCATATAACATCCCGGCACTTTCCTGGAAGGAATGGGTAAAACCATGACAATTGTTTGCCCTGACAGATATTCAAACCTGGCAATTCTAGAAGAAACTTCCAAGTATAACTTCTCATAAAATCATTTCTGTAACCTAACACACTTCGCCAAACATTCTGCCATTCATCAGAGATTCTTGTTGCATTGTTTTTACATCCTCCTTACCTACTAACATGATTTCGTACAGATAATTTTACAAGTTAAAGAAGTTCCTTTCTTAATTAGTTTGCATTGGTACCCCTATTTCTTCTTCTAGGCTTACGGACATTTTTTCTTAGTATAATCTTATTTATTATCCCTTATTGTTATTTAAATTTCCTTTACGTTTGCCTATCTTCGGTACAGCATTTTACAAAAAAAAATCTATTTAAACTTTTCTTCTAATGGGATGTGGTATAAACAATTTACTTTAAATATTTCCTATTGAATGCTATCAATTAATGAGTACCCAAACATGAATTTTCGTTAGATTCTTTAGTATAATTAACCAGCATTCTAAGAATTATAAATAATAATTTTCTACAGACTTTCTCAGGATACTAAATCAGGCTTCATCTAGTTTTAGAAGTATCTCTACAAACCGCACTTCAAAGGTGCCCTAAAAGTCAAATTATATGAAGAGTAAGGGTACATTAAATTATCATTCCTGGGTATTAAAGGGTTAAAACAGATTTGGAAGGTTCTTGCTGGTCTGCAATGATATTATTGAGCAACATTCTCAATCGCTTTCTGCGCCCGTGAAAATATGCAATTTTGAAAAAACGGCAAACTAACTTCAGTATTCTTGACAGAGTCAGTCGGAAGTTCCTTCTATATGTGCTTATTTTGGCATTGAAATTTCGATGAGCAATACAAAGACCATATTCGCAGTAAGTAGCAAGAGTGCGGTTAGATGGAGCGTGACGCCATATATATTGGTAGATAGGTAAATATTTTACTGCTATTATATCCTGCTCTTAAGCGGAAAATGAATTTCGTATCTACCAATTTACTGGGCCTCACTTACCAGAGAAGTGTATTCTAGATTACACACACACACACACACACACACACATATATATATATATATATATATGTTACATGTAACGTATTGATAGTGATGTGTTCGTCGTCTCCAGTGTCATCATGATCAGCAAGAACCTCCATCTATTACTAAACACTTACACACACTCCTAATCTCCTTTTGGATGTGAACGTATAGGGTTTCAATACAATATTTATGGTAACCTATAATGACATATAATTTCATTGGAAAAAAAAAACTTTACTCCACTTTTCTTGGTTCTATAAGTCACAAGCACATGTATACCGTACAAAACGCAAGCAGTATTACCTAATGGAAGAGACATTACGGAATTTCAAACTTTGCGCTAGAGTTCCCAGAACATTTTCTTCCACACCGTTTAGCAGATATTCTTAATTCATTAATCTTGCTAAGTTTCTACGAAAAACTGATATAGTAAGGAAGGCAGCGTTTATTAACTCTTTGCACCACATCGCTTGCTACAGTTCATTACGCTGGAAACAAAAGGATGTCGCAGTACTGCAGGGTGACTGTTAAGTCGGTACGTCTGGTGCGCCTGTGTACCTAAGTGCAACTTGCAGGTCACATCAATAAGCAATCGATGTAAAGGTAGAGTTAGAAATATTTAAAAATTACAATCGAATAACGCTCTGTCCTCATTTAACGTCCCAAGAGGCCTGAGTTCTCAAAGACGCAGCAGCATCGACTTCAAAAACAGCAAGAAGGCAACCATTCACAATTTCTAACAGAGCCCTTACATTATTGAGGCGAAATTTCAAAAACTTTTGAAGTAGATTATTGAAAACAAGAACAGAAATTATAATTATGTTTGAAAAGGTTGTGTTCTTTAAAGAAATAAAGACTAAAATTTTCAAATAGAAAATTTCCAACAGACGGCCTTATGTAGAATTGCACACTGGATGTTCCACTGTATAAAACTCATATTACAGCTACAGGATTCGCTGATGTCTCTGTATACATCACTACAGATTTCTGTTGCTGGTTCTGCATCCATCTATAAACGTTCCTATGACTAGCTCTATACCCATCTCTGCAGGTTAAAGTGGCTGTCTCTGTGAGCATCTCTACAGGTGTCTATGTCTGGCTATGTATTCATCTCTACAGGTTACTGTGACTGGCTGTGTAACCATCTACACAGGGTTCTATGGCTGGCTCTATATCCATTTCTACACGTAAATGTGGTTGAATTTGTGACCATCCCCACATGTTTCTATGCCTGATTCTATATCCATCTCTGCAGGTTTATATGTCTGGCTATGTATCCATCTCTACAGGTTACTGTGACTGGCTGTGTAACCATCTACACAGGTTTCTATGCCTGGCTCTATATCCATCTCTGCAGGTTTATATGTCTGGCTATGTATCCATTTCTACAGGTTACTGTGACTGGCTGTGTAAACATCTACATAGGTTTCTATGGCTGGCTCTATATCCATCTCTACACGTTACTGTGGCTGGTTCTGTGACCATCCCTACAGGTTTCTATGGCTGACTCCGTATCCATCTCTACAGATTTCGGTGGTTGGCTTTTTTTCTATCTTCATTTAAACATCTTCGTTGTTTGTGGCCAGGTTTTTCTTCTAAAATTACAAACTAATTATTTTTTTATTTTTATTCTTTTCATCGTATACTTCAGCTGCTTGTCTTTGTTATAATAACAATAACATTATTATTGTTATTATTATTGCACACTGGATTTTCTCCACTGTTTATTTTATGTAGCGGGAGTTAGATCTTAGGTTTTCTTTGTGCCGTTCGTGAGGAAGGAGAGAGAAAGTGAGAGTCTCCGAAATATACGTGATTTCAGGCTTCCGTCGAGAAGTAGCTAAGAACTGCACTCTTCTGGGTTATAACACAGCCAGTAGTGGAAATTTCTTAGAGAAATTACCACTACTGGCTGCGTAAAAAACCAGAAGAGCGCAGTTCTCCAAAACATAGGATTTCGGGATAATTATTCTGAGCAATGCTTTGCCCGTTTGTGGAAAAGCTCGTCAATCTCTCTTTCATATACGTCGGAACCAACCAAAATACTACCAAAACAACGAACCAAAAGAACAAGAGACAGACTGACCAACCACTCAACGATAATAACAGAAAGATCGACAAATCCAGCACGAAGAACATTTAACCTCTGCTCTGTTGTTCACAAATGCTGCGCACATTGCACTGCTACATTACAGTGTCGCGTGTCTGCGACCTTTTCTCCAAACTTTAAACTTAGACGCTTAATGAATGCAGTCGTTTCCTTTCACGTACTTCAAATGGTTAGACATAATTTGAATAACAAATCTTAAATCCTGAGTTGAGTAAATCTTCAATCCCTGGCTGAATCTTAAACACATGGGACGGTCACGTAACGTAAAAAGCATAGGAAAGCAACTTCAAGCAGGAATACAATGAAAAGACAACTGAGAACGAAGTGCAATTTCAGATACCGACTACTGTTCTACCTCGACAGCCTATCCTTTAGCTATCCTTAGGAACAGAATCGCCCTGAGAAGTTTTCCACGGGTGAGTCGCAAGTTCTGCTTAGTGAAAAAAAAAAAAGAAAGTCTTCCTTAGTTGGGGATTTGTTGAAAGAAGACTCGGATCCCTAAATCGCTCAATGCGAGTCTTTTGTTGGATTACAGAAGAACACCAAGAGAGTTACAGCCTTCGACGTCCTCTCCAAAGGAACAGTATCCATATTTTATTCGGGCATATAAGATATTTAATAATATCCAACGAAGAGGAACATGACCAAATGTATTTATGTGATATTATTTTTCGGCTTCTGGAAATGTGTTCCTTATTCTGAAATATGGTGTGTTTGATGTTAGTTTATTGTATTACGTAATATTGTTTAAGAATATACTCCAAGATTAGCAACGTGATACAGACCGTGCGACTACAAAACATTGAGTTGCGAATCAAGTACTTACACATTAGATACTCACCGTATTAAAAGCCCAGACACAAATGTAAATTGCTATACGTACGAGTCGTAGTTCACATGTTATAACATACATGTAGAGCACTTATATATATATATATTTCCTATTACTGAATTATTGCCTATGGAATTTGTTTATGTTGCACTAAATGGCCCACAAGAGTAAAGTAATGGAAATAATAAAGTTAAACAATGCAAGCATGTTACACTATCACCACTAAAATACACGAAATATTTCCACGCATAAAAAATATTATCATTATTTTCAATTAAAAATTAGCTTTTATTTTTTTGTGAGGCATTAATATTTTTATCATACTTTGAGATCCCCTTGTTCAAAGAACGTAAAATAATGCAGCTGCAAAACACTCGTGTTCTGTTCAAAGTAATCAATTTTATTTCATTTCTTAACGGATAAAACAGGCTTTTGTTACATATCATTACTGCTCAAAAATCATCTTATCTGAATTCTGCCATTATTGTGAACAAATATAAAAATACAAAAATTTGGTGACATTTTATGTTTCTCATCGTTAGACAGGAATATAAAACATCGTTCATTAATACAGGTGTCACGAAAACTAAAAGAGAATTATGACTTTGTTGAGTTCTGTGGTTTTTATACCCGTTGACCTAGTCACAAGGAACATCTATTTATTAGCTTCATCATGTCCGTCCGTCTGTCCGTCTCTCCGTATGCCTGACTCTCCGTTTGCCCATCTGTCCGCATGTGTCAGCGCGGCTTCCACTGGAGAGATTTCCGTGGAATTTGATAACGGAGACTTCTACGAAAATCTAAAGAGAAAATCCTGGTTCAGTTAAAGCTTGACAAAATTTTCGGACATTTTACATTTAGATTTGTCAGCGATAATAAATCGTCATAAATGCGCTCTCTTCGAAAGAAATGGTACCGGTCTGTTACGTTAGCCGAGAAAGTGTTACTTTAATTTTATGTTTACGGTTCCGTGCATCGCCGATCTACATTAATAATTGCCCAACGAGATGCAACACAAAGCAGTCTATTTATTATTCTGCAAGTTCTCTCTACTTGTTTCGGGTGTCAGCCACACCCATCATCAGCAGTACATAAAACTGTAACTACAGCCTCCGGTACTGGTCATAGCTTGGCCACGTTGGAGGGAGATAGCTGCACAAAATTATGACCAGTACAGGAGGCTGTAGTTACAGTTTTGTGTACTCCTGATGATGGGTGTGGTTGACACCAGAAACATGTAGAGTGATCTCGCAGAATAATAAATAGACTGCTTTGTGTTGCATTTCGTTGGGCAATTATTAACCTAGTATTACTTGAACTTGCAACTCTGTTACGTTATAGTTTATTGCACCTATTTTTCACTTCTTTATTGTTTGTTATATATTGCACTGAAGCGAATCGATATCAGAGCTGGACCGTTGCAGTACTGTTTAGTATTATAACCATATGAAGTTTTAACTAATTTAAACGGTAAAAACACGGGCTTCTCGTTGTGTTTAAGTGCAAGCACCCGGAAAATTTCGCCGTTTGTAACACAAAATAGCGAGAAAAGCGCTTAGTACAACAAGCAGCATTATTTTGTAATATAAGCATCCTCCCAGAAAAGGTCTCTACTGTATGCTGGACAATATTCCGTTTATTGCTACTCGTACTATGCGGTGGTACGAAAACATGTAACTGAGCTACGCAGCCTTAATCCGTAATACAGAATGCGGATTGGTTAGTAATAATGAACAGCTTAAATTTATTTAGTATTACAGTGACTACGGACGCTTTTAACTGTAAACACAACATATATTAACATACTTACCTACCTACCTACATACATACATACATATGGCAGTATTTAATTCAGTCTCCTGTCGAACGCGACCGTTAAACGGAAACTGCACACTTTAACGGACGGTAGTCTCATAGTTAAGTTTGTGTTATAAATGGTTCCACTGTACAGTAACATAAATGCTGAGACAGCTTCACACACTTTCAAAGTAAGAGGAATGAAATAAACAACATGTTCCACAATGTACAATTTAAAATTTTCACCAGACATCTCTTGGATGACATGGATATGGTGTGTAAAACACGTGAGGTAAATACAAAAGCGTGGATAACGTTGATATCAATATTTTATTGAGATTGTAAATTTGGAGGAATTACACATTTACCTATGGGGTTGAAATGCTAAATTTTGGTTTTCAGGAATAGTACATATGTGTGTGTGTTGATTGAATTTATTTCCTTGATGATGTTCAATTGTCGGTTTATATAAACACTATGAAACCCTTTGAATTAAATACAAGGGAAAAATTCTTCCACGCTATTTTAACGTAATTTTTCAGGCATGTGCCCCTGTATTTTGTTACATTATTTTGGATTGAAAGATTCATCACTTCACAAACATTAAACATTCAATTCCCACCTCGATGCACCACATACCAGTAAACAAAAGTACGGCTAATATAAATGAATAAACCTCCGTGTCGGAAAGTAGTCGGTTTTTAAATCCCTAACGCCATTAAAGGTTTAAACTTCAAGAAAGGAAGTCTTCTATGGAAGCTGCAAGTATCTCATATTATGAACTATCTTAAGGCTAAAATTAATCGACATTTTACGTACTAGCAAAAAGATTCATATCACACCTCACAGAGAACACTCTGTTCTTGAATTAGGAACATCGATGTATAAAATGTGTTTAGGAAAGTAATCTGCGCTATTGTAAGAAATATACGACACCCTGAAGTATTTTCTCTGCGTAAAATGCAGTGGTATATACACTAACCACTTAGTTTTGAAAGGGTTAATGAAGGTCTGTCACGAAGTTTCTTGAAGACAGAGGGTTACGGCACAAGATATCACTGCAAGCATTACACTAGTAAGGGGACTGCTTCAATTTATCCTCGAACGACGCACGTCTCAGAAGATGAGATGACATGCGAAGCGTCCAATTTATATCGAAGAAACTTTGGTTTAGAATGAACTTATACGCCTGTGAGGTATGACATCCGTCGGCTTTAAGCCAAATAACTTCCCCACTTGGGTCCCCCTCTCCTTTCCAGGCTATGCCGCTCGTGTCATCTGCAATGGCAGATCATTGAATAATGCGTCTTCTTTAGCCACCAGAAGCTCCACTCTCTCCGCGAACATCGGCTATTCATCATCAGGAATAAGTCCCTTCCCACTGCAGAAGCAAAATCGAGGAACGTGACTCTGCCTTGAAGGTTAACCTACGAATGTAACTCGGTAATTACCTAACGAAAATAAACGCAGGAAACCTGCTGACATAACTGATACTTTAATCAGTTCTACTAGAGGAAAGACGGAGCATATTCTGAAGTAAATCATAACCATTTCCTTCGGAGACTTTTCTAATGCTTTGGTAAGAAAGCTTTACAAAATCTGGACCTGAGAAGCAGAAGGGTTATAAGTCCAGTGTTATCATATTTGAGATAGTACACCATTTTTATTTTATTAGCAAGCTCTTTCAGACTCAGATGTTTTAAATCTAAAATCTGTCCCAGTGTAACATAAACAAGAATTAAAAAGGAATAAGTCTCAAATTAAGTAAGAATAATTATATATTAACTGCAATACAAAATATGACTCAAGCCCTTCTGCTTCTGGACTCCGAGAATTAAGAACATAGACCAACTTATTCTCAGAAATACAGTACTTTTGAAAAAAACAAAGTCATTCTTATTGGTGAACATATGGATACAGCTTGATGGAACCCGAAGGTACATTACAGCAACAGTAAAAGTCTGACATTATTTCCTGTTCTCTGTCACATTAACTGAATTCATTATCTCACTGATTATGCACTACGCGAATCTTGGTGACACAAATTGTATATTTTCTTTAGGTTATCCAAGTACACTTCTATGCACACATATATATAATTATACATGGTCACTCATATATATGTACATAAGGGCAACGAACGCATACAAAAAGAGCTGCTCAATTGTAGAAGGTAGTGGCTGCGACGTATTTGAAATTTCGGTCAGGATACTGAGAAATTCAATGTCGAATTTCTTGTGCTTTTAGTAGTTCCAGGGTTTGAGATTTAAAAAGTTGTTTTTCAATATGAAGTAGGAGAGCTAACTACTGAACCATGAAGTTAGATTAATGTTGTTCCAGGTAGTTTTATTTACAGAATTTCGAAAAATCTCTTACCTACAAACTTACGAATTCTAATTTGAAACACGTAATATCAGTTACGGCGTCTTTGTGTACACAAACTAAGACGGTGAGCCTAAACTACGTGTAAGAAGGAAAGGTGCGCTAAGTTAGACTGCCGCCATGCAACTTGCAATATGGCTTTTGTAAACAGGAAAATACAAATTCGGCTTCCATAAAAGGAGCGGAATTGCCGACTGCCTGTCTTGTTTATGCAAGACCGTATCTGTATTTATATTTACAAAGTATGGATTTTGACAAGAGAGCTAAAGCTGAAATTTCGAATCTTGGAAAAGACGACCTCTTCCATGCAGCCTCCCTTTTGGAGTGGAACATGTTCAGGTAGACAGCTGTAACTGTTCCCAGGTTTGAGCATCTAGAATTTAGTTCAATAACATTTATTTTCACAGATCTCAACCATCACTTTTCTGTATTGCAATATTTTATCTTTTATCTGAGACTTAAGTTCCTCATGTTGTTGACGCTGAGGATTCGGCTCTTATGGCTTGTTAGAGTGAGGAGCGGGGTATTGATTCCGAAGGTTTCGAAAGGATATAGCGCCATCCTCTTCAAGGTTTGAGGAGTCCTCTTGCTTCTTTACTAGAACCATTTTATTCTTCATACAACTTCTCATTCTTTCTCTGCAGTATTCATTTACGTATTCCATATTTCATATCTCATTTATCGTATACTCAACCTTCCAAAGAAAATCTCTTTGAGCCTATTTGCGATTACACGTGCTGAGCGAGAAATGCAAGACTAGACCTACAGAAGGCGAACCTACACCACAATAAAAGAAATGCATGTGGGCCTTTTGAAGCATGGTTTCTGATTTATGGCTTCCGAATAAATGAAGACAAAGCTCAGCGTGTCAACCTTAAGATTCCTTGCAGGAATTGCAGGATACAGGCTCCTGGGATCGTATTTTCTTCCACAACTTGTAGCTGGGGTTTTTACCACGATTTCCTGCCAGAACTATTGCAAGATGTGGCTCTGCATACTAGGATTCATTTAAAGTGCAGGCACGAAGATGATCCACCAAATTTTCTTCTTCATTTCGGGAAATCTTCAACAATGTGTCTCAGACACAAGGGATGGGAAGAGGTGCACCAGCATCATGGTTTCCTGGTTTCCGTGATTTAAAAACTATAGCTATTTACTTCTAGGGAAATCTAAAGTTTACTGTCAATGCTACAGCACTCAGTGACACACAGGACTTGCAACAACGAATAGAGAATGGATCTGAGATGATTCGCACAACACCTGGAATTTTCTAACGAGTCAGGCAGTCATTGTTCAGACACGCACCTTCCCACTTTGAGAGTTAAAGTGGACATTGAGCACTTTCTTTAACCCTCAGAAGAAAGCAAATCGAAAACCACACTTCAAAAGACATAAAACATTTGTTCTTATAATACTGCAGTGTACATTCAAGTTCCGTCGCACTGGCTGTGCATTTTTCATTCACTCTGTATTTTTAATTTATATGACAAAACGTTTATCTGGTTGACTAATACAACTTATCACACATTGTCCTGATTTCCAACAATATTATCAGAGTTCGCTCAGTTGCTTAACATAAATAATGCACCTTTATCTTTCACAGAACCTACGAAGTACAG
>Ga0123353_10010593_pt1 | contig 12869 bp, 7 predicted proteins | sample TergutLab28metaG_3_FD_92763 | JGI IMG/M metagenome (GOLD analysis project Ga0123353, IMG submission 92763) | Labiotermes labralis P3 segment gut microbial communities from Petit-Saut dam, French Guiana - Lab288 P3 | ecosystem: Host-associated > Arthropoda: Insects > Digestive system > Gut ...
ACGATTTCCGTCGGGCTGAATCCGTGAATGTTCACATCGGGATAGTGCCGCTTGATAGTTCGCAACAAATTTTCGTACCACTCGAAGGGTAGCGATGGATGCAGACCGCCTTGCAATAGGATTTGTTTGCCGCCGAGTTGGACGGTCTCTTCAATTTTGGCAAGAAGCGTGGGTTCGTCGAGAATGTACGCATCGGGATCATTCTCATTCCGGCAGAAGGCGCAGAACTTGCACTGGCTTATGCAAACGTTGGTGTAATTGATGTTCCGCTCGACATTGTACGTCCGCACCGTGCCGGGATGGAGTCGTTGCGTAGCGGCATCCGCCTCCGCACCGAGAGTGGGTAAGTCGATGGAGCGTAAACGTTCAAGAGCTTCTGCGGGAGTGAGTCGGGACATGTCCGCGTATTGTATGCGAACTCGCCGACAAGGTAAAGGGATTTTTGATTGTTAGCCCCCTTCCTATTTGTACCGTCCAACGTACAATTTTCTATTTGTGATACGGTGATTTTTGTATTTTGCCAAATCGTAGAGTACTTTTGCTGTGGAGGGGCAGGGGGCTACGAAGAATGTCCAATTTGTCCTCGTTTACACTACAATGCTCCACGAATTCAAAGACGATATCATGAAGGCGGTTTTCGTGTTTCGGTTTGATGCTTCCGAATCAGAGGCGGAGCGTCTTCGTGCCATTGCGGAGGAAATGTTCGGCGAAATCCGGCTTCTCGAAATAAAGTTAAGCCGATTCATTGAAGACAGTGACGTTGCACAGATCAACCGGTTGTCGCGTGGGGAATCGGTCGTCATTGCGGCTGAAACTTTTCGCTGTCTCAAACTCGCCGAAGAGGCGACGCAACAAACGGAGGGATATTTCGATGTCGCGTATCTTTCGTCCCCCATCGGCGGCACCGCCCGTCCATTTTCCTTGTTGACGAAGCCGCACCGGGTACGTTCGGAAGTCGAATCGCTTCACATCGATCTCGGCGGTATCGGCAAAGGTTTTGCTCTTGATCATATTGCGTCGATTCCATTGATATACGGGTATTCCCGTGTCCTGCTTTGTGCGGACTCCAGTACGATGCTTGCTCTTGATCCGCCGGAAAACACGTCCGGTTGGGAAGTCCACGTTGAACTCGACGGCACGAGACACCGACTGGAGTTGAACAATATGGCGGTCAGTTGTTCGGGAACGTCCATTCGGGGTGAACACATTTTCGATGTCAAGCGTCGAACTTGGGCATCGCAACTGAAACGCTGTTACCAGTTTGCCGAATTGGCAACGTTGGCAGATGCCTTGTCCACTGCGGGTTTGCTTTGCGATCTGTCCAATAAAGGGGGATAACTTGATGTCATCATTCTGGCTCTTGTTTGCCTTGCATTTTTCCCACAATACGGTAGAATTATGGGAAAATTTGTCTATTGGCGATCACGGTTTTCGATGAGCGAACCCAACGCACTGCCTTCCCTACCCAATCAGGAACTCGAAACGCTGAAATTTTGGCGGGAACGGAACATATACGAAAAAACGCTCCAAAGCCGGAGAGACAATCCGCGATTCGTCTTCTACGAAGGTCCACCCACTGCCAACGGATTGCCTCATCCCGGACATTGTCTCTCCCGGGCGATAAAAGACCTCTATCCTCGATACAAAACAATGAAGGGATTCCTCTGCCAACGAAAAGGAGGCTGGGATACTCACGGACTCCCTGTCGAAGTAGAAGTCTGTAAAGAAATCGGCATCCATTCCAAAGAGGAAATCGAGAATTTCGGCGTGGAACCCTTTATCCGCAAATGTCAGGAAAGCGTGTTCCGCTACATGAAACAATGGGAAGAGTTGACGGAACGCCTCGGTTTTTGGGTCAATCTCGAAGAAGCCTACGTCACCTATCATAAGAGTTATGTAGAATCCGTTTGGTGGTCGCTCAAAACGATGTACGAACGTGGACTTCTCTATCAGGGGTATAAAATCGTGTGGTGGTGGGCGCAAGGTGGTACTGCACTTTCATCCGGCGAAGTCGGACAAGGCTACAAGCAGGTTGCCGATCCGAGTGTGTACATTCGGTTCCCGCTCCTGACGGCATTGCCCGGCGGTGCATGGAAAACGTTCAACGACGAAACCGGTATTGCTCTTCACGATAACCGTGATTTCATGGGAGTCATCGACCTACTCGTCTGGACAACTACACCTTGGACATTGCCGAGCAATCAATTTGCCGCCGTCCATCCCGATTTGGAATACGCCGTCGTTCGATGGAAAAACGAAGCCGGGCAAGCCGAAGACAGGCTTACCGTCCTAGCGAAAGACCTCGTTGACACGATTGCCGCCAAGGTCAAAAAGACTGCCGAAATAATGGAAACCCATCTTGGCAAAGAGTTGATAGGACTCCATTATCTTCCGCCGTTTTCGTGTTATTACGAACATAGCGGCAAGCGAACCGGCACGCTCAAAGAGGGCAACCATGAGCAAGTAGCGTGGCGAGTTGTTTCAGCCGATTTTGTAACGACCGATACGGGTACGGGAGTCGTCCACCAAGCCCCCGCCTTCGGAGAAGTCGATTTTGAAGTGCTCCAAAAAGAGCAGGCACGGTTCGTCGATGGCGAAGGTCCCGAATTGCTCTGTTGCGTTGCTCCCGATGGAACTTTTACCCAAGAGGCTATCGCTTATGCTGGGGACTGGGTCAAAGATGCTGACAAAGACATTATTAAGGACTTAAAAAGTCAAGCATTGGTCTTTCACCAGGAACAATACCTACACGATTATCCCTTCTGCTGGCGGAGCGAAGAAGACCCGCTTATCCAGTATCCGCGAAAGGGTTGGTTTATAAAAACGACGCAGTTCAAGGAGGCAATGCTCGCGAACAATCAAGAAATCCATTGGTTGCCCGACCACATTAAGCATGGACGTTTCGGCAATTTTTTGGAATCGAACGTCGATTGGGCATTGTCCCGGGAGCGGTACTGGGGAACGCCGTTGCCGATTTGGGTTTGCGAAGAGACCGGTCAAGGCGAAGCCATCGGTTCTTACGATGACCTCATGAAAAAGCCCGGTATCGAAGGCACGGAAGTTTGGGAGGCGGCGAAAAAAGCCGCCCCTAATATCCCCGAAGACATGATCGTTCATAAACCCTACATTGATGCGATAAGTTACGATTCTCCCTTCGCTCCCGGCAAACGGATGTATCGGGTGCCGGACGTGATTGACTGTTGGTACGATTCGGGAGCGATGCCCTTTGCCCAGTGGGGTTTTCCGTATCAGAGCAACAGTATGACCATGTTTCGAAAGCATTTTCCTGCGGATTTTATCAGTGAAGGGCTCGATCAGACTCGCGGTTGGTTTTACAGTTTGCTGGCAATCAGTACGATGGTCTTCGATGGTTCGACCGCTCCATTCGGTGGGTTTGATGAACATGGAAAAACGCAACCGATTTCACTTCCGCATCCGTTCAAAAATTGCATCGTCCTCGGCTTAATGCTTGGCGAAGATGGTCAAAAAATGTCCAAGAGCAAACGAAACTACAAAGAACCGCAAGAAATTTTTGACAAATACGGTGCCGATGCTCTACGTTGGTACCTTTATGCCAATCAAATGCCGTGGACGGCAGTTCGGTATAACGAATCGGCAATCAAGGATAGTCTGCCGGAGTTCATTCTGCGATTGCAGAACGTTGTTTCGTTTTACGAGGTGTATAGCAGAATCGACGGTTTTGAACCGCTCAATCTTGTCCGTGCCGATGTGTTTGCCGACGACGACGGGCAGATGAGTCCATTCTGTTTGGCATCGGCAAAGAATTCGGAGAAGCCGTACCGCTCGATTAAGGCACGTCCGCAGTTGGATATTTGGATTCTCGGTGAGTTGAACAAGACGATCAAAAATGTTACCGAAGCAATGGATCGGTACGATCATTTTGCGGCATGCGGCGATTTGAATGCGTTTGTCGATGCATTGTCGAATTGGTACATCCGGCGTAATCGGGACAGGTTTTGGAGTTCGGCAACCGAAAGTGATCCAAAGAAAATCATGTCGAAGAACGATGCGTACTGGACGTTGTACGAATGTCTGGTAACGGTAACGAAGTTGATAGCCCCATTTACGCCGTTCCTTGCGGAGAATTTTTGGCAGCGTTTGGTAGTGAATCCGAATGTGGCAAACAATAGCAGGAATGGTGCGTAGCATAATGACGGAGTAACACGAACTGGGTTCTCCCCATCCCGGCAGTTGATTACCTACTTTTTTACCCACCATAAAATGATGTATCGACACTATTTCATCCTATCATCCGTACTTTTGCTCTTCACCGTAACCGCCCATGCCGAGACATTCGAAACGATTCGCCAGCAGTTTGAAATCTATCAACGTTTCGCTGGCGAACTCGAAATTTTGTCCGGCGACAACGTCCTTGAAATCGACAACGTACTCAAACGAACCGAAGAAAAGCGGCTGACCGTCCGACAGGCACTGGATAACATACACACAGAAGACAAACCAAAACGAGATTTGCCCTCGCCGCTCTTTTCTGAGAGTTTTACTGCTCCATTTTTTCATTACGTGACCCTTGAACGCGTTGTTGCCCAGCGGGCTATACAGCAGGGCAAACCAGACGCGACGATGCAGTCCCTCCAGTATGTTTATCGCCTGACCGATGCACTTGCCGACTCGGAATCGTTGAAATTACGCATCACCGCCGCCCAAATTCGGTTGCAGATGTTGGAGACGGTACAATCTTTCTTGTCGAGTCCACACTGTAGGCATGAACACCATGAACAGTTGCACCAAATTTTTGACGCTCTTGTCAATCGCCGACCGACCGACGGAACAATTTGGGCACTTTACCTCGATGAAGGAAAACGTTTTTTTGAGGCAATATCTCGCCGTGGTCTTGAAGAAATGGTTGCGCCCAAAATGCTCAAAGAATTAGAAGAACGGCGCGCCCTCAATGGGTATGCAAAATCGGCGGTTGAACGTTTTACTCACGATCAATCGGCATTTCAGCGGATCATGCCGATAGTGATCGAATCGTGCTCGGTCCCCTTTTTTAAGCGTTCGCCGATGTTACGACAGTTGGACGATGAACTGCGGAACCGACAAGGAACAGAAACCGAGCCGGTATTCACGATCCTTTTACTCCGGGACGCTACCGAAACGATGCGGCTATTAACCCAGGAACAGTCGGGCAATGAAATGGCGTATCTTGCTCTTTCCGCTTCGCTGGGGAACCAAGAGCGGCGCAAGGTACTAAACTTTCTCACGGGCAACGAGTACAAATTCCCCCTTATTATGAACGGTATTGCTTGTACCTACGATGGTAACATCAAACCGTTTTATGTGCCTTATCGACATGTGATTGGAAACGAGTGATTCTTCCTATCAAAACCCTCTAGCCGCACGAATATCGTTGAAATCACGCAGGTGATACGAAATTCCAACGAAATCCAGCGTTCGGCACAATGCCCGAAGAGCAACGCCCATGCCATCGGGACCGCTAAGACCACCGTACTGCCCGCCTCCCTTTAGGTGTGGTTCCAAATCAAGGAACACGCCCGGAATTCCTCGGCTCTTCAATTTTTCTTCCAACTGTGGGAGCAGTGCAACCAAATCGCGAAAAATACGTTCATGTCCCGTGTCCCCTTGGTCAGCCGGAACAAAATTTTTCATCTTGTCCTCTTCGACGTGTCCCCCCTTATCGACGTTCCGAGGCTGGGTGAAATCTTTGATGTGCAGCCAACCGAGACCTGGTTTCATTGCCTCGTACTGTTCATAAATCTCCTGCGTGGAATACCCTTGCATAACGATATTTCCGCCGTCAAAGATCAGCAACATTGCTGGATGATTGACCTGTCGATAGATTTCACTCAAGATGTGTCCTTCGTGTCCCACGAGGTTCGTTTCCACTTCCAAGCCGAATGTCAAATCGCTTCGGTGACAGACTTCGGCGACCTTGCCGAGCCATTCAACCGACTGGTCAAGGTACTCTCTGGGATTCGCACCTTTGGGTGGATAGAATGAAAAGCCGCGGATCAACTTGGTTTCGAGAGCGTGTGCCAATTCGCACGCCTGCCGGACTTCGTCGAGGTATTTGTTGATCGGAGTGTACGTATTGGTCGTACCGTCGTCCACATCTTTGAGTTTCGTCTTCCCCAGCGGCGACCCGAGCGACGAAACGTTGAGACCGTATTCGTCTTGAAATTGCCGGATGCGTTGAATATCGCCTTTGGTCAACTTCATGACGTTTTTGACACCATCGCCGAGATCGACGAACCGGATGCTGTAATACTGGAGTCCGAGAGCGGCAAAGGTCGCAAACTGTTCGACAATCGTTTTGTTGCTGGTCGATTCATCAGCAAAGCCGGAGAGAAAAACACGCGGAGTCGATTTCATCAAATCTAACGGGTAATCAATGTTTCAACGCATGACCATTATATTTCAATTCGGGGATAGTAGGTAGGGGATATGTTTGGGGAACGGTAGATGGTAAACGGGTACAAATTGCTCCTTTTTTCGGAGTGTTTTCTGTCGGATCATGCGCCCTTATACCCTTTCGTTGGGGGAATAAGGGCGCATTGTTTGGGAACATTCATGCTACTGAGGGCACACCGTCCTCACTGAAAAACGTTCGGTAAAACGTAAACTCTTTGTACCCGTTTTCAGTATAGATGCAACAAAACCCTCATCCCAGCGAATGCGAGAATGAGAGTTTCCGAACAAGCCGAATAAACGTCCCATTCATGGCGTGGAACCGTATATCTACGTGCTTCTTCTCATGGTTTATGCAAATGTTTCATGTAGAGTTCCGATTCCTTTAATTCCGCATTGTTAATGAAAACCGGTTCGGAAAGAATGGTTTCCACCAGTTTCACTGCAGAGTCATTGCCCTGCCGCATGACTAAATCGAAACTGAACTCCATAATGCCATGTTGATCGCAGAGGAAATTCGTAAGCCACGTATTGTCATAGACCATCGCATAGATGGAATTCATCATTTCCGGCGGAGCACTGCGCCGCAATAATGGCTCAGGCATTTTGCCGAACGTCACCAAGGGAGCATCGCGTGTAATCCATATCCGCTGTTCATTGCCCGACTGGTACGAGAGCCAACCGTCGATGGTGAAGTAATCGCGGCACGTTCCCGGTAGTTGATCGGTAAACGGCGTAAACGGTACATCGCCGCAACTCGCCAACGGCATCACTTTTTCATCAACGGCGAGCGAGGAACCGATGAAAAACCATTCCGGTAATTCCGAAGACGTTCGGTACAATCGTACCGTCAAGCGGGCTTTCGGTGTTGCTTTGTCGAGTTCCACCGTTCGGGTCAACCACTTCAGTCGGGGATGCTTGAGCGACTGTTTGTAGCAGATCGTGTGGGGGGTTTCTTCTACCTCTGTTTGTCCAACAGGTTCGGCATTGTTCCAAGCCAATGTCTCCGTTCGTTTTGATTTATCGCCGTGTAAAATGTCTCCGTAGAGCCAGCGTCCATTGAATTTTGTGAACTCCACGGAAACAAAATTTCCCGGCGAACGATCAAACAACAGTCGGTCCCCCCACTGGGCAGAAAGGGGCCAACCATGATCGTCCGTTTTGACGGACGGTACCATTAGTCCTGATAGTGTGCTATTCTCTAAATGGGCACTCACAAGACGCATGGAACTGCATCCCGGTAGGTTTTCGATCCAAAAACGAAGCGTGGCATCCGGGGTATAGTCGGCAATCGTTCCCTGATCCGATTCGGGGGAAATGCTGTCCGGCGAATCAGCGCGAGAAAACGACGAAAAACCGCGTCGCTTCTCAATGGGAAACAGGCGATTCGATTCGACATCACGGAATGCCTCCAACGGTTCGCGCAAAGCCGATGCCGGAATGTTCACCCAGCCGCTCCACGGTTCCGGGGCTGTGTTGACCAAGTGATAGCCAGACTCCTCACGAAAATACTTACTTCGGGCTCGATGGGAAAGCAATAATTTTGCCAATCCGACAGCGTGGTAGGCATATCGTGATTTTTCGTTGTACTGCCCCAGAACATCGAGATCATGCGGTCGTCCGACGCTGTCCACGGAACCCCAAGTATGTTCATCGAAGAAACAAAGTTCACGTAGGATGGTTGTTTCTTTTGCTTTTGCGGGTTCTGCGATGGGTCCGAAGATCGGACTCGCAGCGGCGGCGAGCAATCGCTTGGCTTGACGCGAAGCAGCAACTTCACGCGGTCCTGAAGCGGAACCGTTCGCCCACCAATCGGTGAATTCACCTTCGTACTCGGGGAGCGAATCACCGACACTTGCTCGGAGAGATTCCAATGCCGCCGTCGCAGTGGTTAGCCGTACTTCGGGTTTCAGACCGAGCCGTTTCCACGTAGAGACAAATTTCACTATATCGGGGAACGGGGGATCATTGTCCATACGCCATTGGTTGGTAAAGGATATTGGTATCGACGGATGGTTATAGCCGTTCGACTCCATATTGCGGAGACGTTCGCAAAGATGCCGGTGGTACTTTCGGACGGATTCTTCGTCGGACAGAAAGAAATCACCTTCGCGTGGAGTACGATAACGTGTATCAGTCGTTTCAGGAACTGGTCCCTGTCGCCAAGTGTAATCGTGAAAGAAGTAGTAACCTTCGGGGTATCCAAGATTTAGCCAGACGAAGAGTTTGCGACCATCCGGCATTTTCCACCAAAACGCCGATGACTGGGAAAATGGTGCACCGCCGTTGAAACTGTTGATGGACATCCATAAGAAGGGAACTTGATTGTCAAGCATCCGCAAGGCTCCGGCGCGCGGACATCCGTTGACATCGTTTTGCATACCAACTTTGATGGTCGCCGCTCTCCGAACTTCGTCCGGCAACCATTGGAGAACCATCGCGTCCCATTGCTTTCCGTTCATGAACGGCGATTGATTCATGGCAAGTGCGGTTATTTCGAGTTGCCCTGACCGTATTGCCCGAATCAAGTCGCCGCGGCGAGTCGCCGATGCGTCTTTCCACCAATCGAGGATACAATGTTCTGCCTCGGCAGTCCAGTAAAACTTTTCGCTTTCATTTGCCTTTTCCGTTGCAAGCACGGCATCGATTGCGATGTCCAAATAATGCGTTTGCCGTAGCCGCGTGACCATGGGATGGTCGGTATAACCGATGTCCGTGTGCGAATGAAGAATCATGTCGACACGCTGGACTTTTTCGGGTAAAAGTACGTCATTGCCAACGGCAAAGACAGAAAGCGTCGTGAAAATGACAACGGCAACAGAGAGGATTCGCATGTTTATTAGTTGGGTAAATTGTGGTCCTTCACCGGTTATTGTACACCGTTTTTCTCCCCTCGGCAAGATAATTTTCCAATTTCCGGCGAAGCGGTCTATGCTCCTATTCTCTCTCCCTTGGAAAGCAACGGCGATTCTGTTAAAATGCTTCCAGTGGTTAAAATTGGAGAAACGTCATGAGAGCAGTATCACTTTTCGTTGCCGTTATATTGTTGAGTAGCGCATTCGCTTTTGCAGCCGAGCGACCGAATATCGTTTTTATCTTTGCGGATGATCAAACGTTTTCGGCTCTCGGAGCACTTGGACATCCTATCGTCAAGACCCCGAATCTCGACCGCTTGGCACAGCAAGGAACGGTTTTTTCAAATGCCTACAATCAAGGCGGTTGGCACGGCGCAATTTGCATTCCCAGCCGGGCAATGCTCAACACGGGACGCTTTCTCTGGCACGCCAAAGCCGAAATGGATCGCGGTTTTCCGCTATCCAACACGCCGACTGACCCGGTGGAACGCAAACGTTACGAATCGAATTTTTGGTCGCGCATCCTTCACGATGGCGGCTACGAAACGTACTTTGCCGGAAAGTGGCACGTCGACGGGCGCGGTGTCGATGGCAAATGGGTTAATTGCGTACCGGTCGAACCGCTGTTCGATCATTTGGAGACCATACGTGGTCCCATGCCGCCGACGGTTGATTCTTCCTATAACCGACCTTACGAAGGCGAAGAGGATGCTTGGTCGCCGTTTGATCCGGCATTCCAAGGATATTGGAGCGGTGGGCAACACTGGTCAGAAGTTCTCGCCAACGATGCAACGGAAATGATCGCCAAGACGGCAAAGTCCGACAAGCCGTTCTTCATGTATTTGGCGTTCAACTCGCCGCATGATCCGAGACAAGCACCGAAAGAGTTCGTCGATATGTACCCGCAGGAACGGATGGATGTGCCGCCAAACTTTTTGCCCGAAAATCTGTTTAAGGACCCGATGGGATGTCCCGCTGATCTGCGAGACGAAATGCTCGCTCCGTTTCCCCGAACGGAGTATGCCGTGCGTGTCCACCGCCGGGAATACTATGCAATCATCTCTCACATGGATGCCCAAGTCGGTCGAATTCTCGATGCCCTCGACAAAACCGGCAAGCGGGAGAACACGTACATTATTTTTACTGCCGACAATGGACTGGCAATCGGATCGCATGGACTTTTCGGCAAACAGAGTATGTTTGAGCACAGTGTGAAGGTTCCGCTGATAGTTGCCGGTCCCGGTTTGCCGAAGCAAAAACGCATTGATACACCAGTATATATGCAGGATGCCATGCCGACGACGTTGGAACTTGCCGGGGAGAAAATTCCGGCACACGTTCAGTTCAAGAGCCTGTTGCCGCTGTTACGTGGTGAACGCACGATACAGCATGACTCAATCTATGGAGCGTACAACCAACCAACAGACGTACATCGACAGCGGATGGTACGTCACGGTGATTTCAAACTGATCGTGTACCCTGAAGCGAAGACGGTCTTGTTGTATGATTTGAAAAACGATCCCCATGAAACGAAAAATCTGGCGGGTCAAGCAGAACACGTCCAGACAGTCAAGGAACTCCTTGTCGAACTAGCGCGGTTGCAGCGGGAAACCGGCGATCCGATGCAACTTGATGCGTCGATGTATGCGGGTGTCGGAAAGCCGTGAATAGACACAATTTTGACCAATGATTCTCAATATTCTAAAAACCCGGTTCACGGCGGTATTGCAAGCACTAACCTGCGGAGCGGACTCCTATTTGGAGATGATCCGTCCGTCACAGGACTCAAAATTCGGCGACTTTCAGGCAAACATGGCAATGCCGCTTGCCAAGAAACTTGGTAAACCGCCGCGTGAGGTCGCCCAACAGATCGTCGAACAACTCGACATCGGCGACATTTGCGCCCCGCCGGAAATCGCGGGACCCGGTTTTATCAATCTGCGTGTGAATGATGAATTCATTCAAACACTATTACTGAAAGTGATTGCCGACGAAGAACGACTCGGTATTACTGCTACTGAACCGGCAAAGCGGAAAACCTACGTCGTGGACTATTCCGGTCCGAATGTTGCCAAGCCAATGCACGTCGGACACATCCGCAGTACCGTGATTGGTAACGCGCTAACACGAATGCTACGGTTTTGCGGACATCACGTCATTACCGACAACCATCTCGGCGACTGGGGAACGCAGTTCGGAATGATTATCCACGGCTACAAAAATTATCTCGATACGGAAGCCTATCAAATGAATCCGGTCGAAGAGTTGAGCCGCCTCTATCGCTTGGTTCGGCAAAAAATGGATGACGAGCAGAACAAGGAAACAGCCGCTACCGTTCTTCATGAAACAGCAAAACTCCACGCCGGAGATGCTGATAACTTGAAAATTTGGCAAGAAGTGTTGCCCCATTCTCAAGACGAGATCAACCGGATTTACCAGCGGCTAAAAATTTCATTCGATCACACGCTCGGCGAAAGTTTTTATCAACCGATGCTTGCCGATGTTGTCGACGAGTTGCATAAACGTGGTATTGCCGTCGAAACCAACGGGGCAATCGGCATATTCTTTGAAAAAGAAGAGGTGCCGATGTTGATCCGAAAGTCTGACGGTGCTTTCCTTTACGGCACGACCGACTTGGCAACGGTCAAGTACCGGTTCGACACATTCAAGCCGGATGCCGTCTTGTATGTCGTTGATTTTCGGCAATCGCAACACTTTGAGCATCTCTTCAAGGCGGTGCGGCTCGCGGGCACAGACAACGTTGAATTAACGCACGTCAGATTCGGTACGGTTCTCGGCGAAGACGGCAAACCGTTCAAGACCCGGAGCGGCGATACGGTCGGACTCAATGGTTTGCTCGACGAAGCGGAACACCGTGCTTACGAAATCGTCAAGGAAAACGACAAAGACAACACACCAGAAGCCGCGCTTTGCGAAACGGCACGCCGCATTGGTATCGGAGCAATCATCTATGCCGACTTGTCGCAGAATCGGGAAAGCGATTACGTGTTCAGTTACGACAAGATGCTGGCAATGACGGGCAATACGGCAACATATATGCAGTATGCGTTTGCCCGCGTCCAGAGTATTTTCGCAAAGGGAGACGTAGACGCAATAAAGTTGCGTCAATCTGTAGGCGAAAGCAACGGGGGGCTTACGCCCCCCGCTCTTTTTGCCGTCTCTCACCCGGCGGAAAGAGCGTTGGCGTTAGAACTGCTCAAATTCGGCGAGGCAATCGATCTCGCCCTTCGGGACTACCGTCCGAATGTACTGACGGCGTATTTGTTTGAGTTATCGAATCGCTATTCGGTGTTCTTCGAGCAGTGTCCGGTATTGAAAGCGGAGGACGAAAGTATTCGCACCAGTCGGTTATTACTGTGCGACCTGACGGCACGGACATTACAGAAGGGACTCGAACTTCTCGGCATTGAAACAGTTGAGAGGATGTAACATCTAGGTTTTCGCCGGAAAGTAATCCCCCGTCAAGATAGGCACCCCACCGCCGGGCGGCGGTGGGGCGATAGTCGCTCGGAGGTCGGCGGCTACCTATTTCAAAACATGCAGTTCAACAGTGGCGAGGCTCTCATGCTCTTGTTTTGCCCGCAA
>Ga0123353_10010597_pt1 | contig 12868 bp, 11 predicted proteins | sample TergutLab28metaG_3_FD_92763 | JGI IMG/M metagenome (GOLD analysis project Ga0123353, IMG submission 92763) | Labiotermes labralis P3 segment gut microbial communities from Petit-Saut dam, French Guiana - Lab288 P3 | ecosystem: Host-associated > Arthropoda: Insects > Digestive system > Gut ...
CTTATCCGAAATATCATGCCTATGTTGTTCTCTGCTCATAATACCCGTCCTTGCACTTGTGATTATGGGTCTACTTTATCATTATTATGTCACCGCGTCAATCTTGTGTCGACACTGTCTAAGATATTTGCCATACAAAAAACATTGAGCGTACGGGTCTTCCCCGTACGCTCAGGTTTATCTATGATGGAATCGCTGTCGCCCCTACAATTCGCTTATCAAATTCGCAAGAAATCGCAATAACAGGGCAGCATCGGCGGCGGAAACGGGTTCCTCGTCATTCGTCAGCTTGGCGTTTAGCAAGCCTTGTTCGGTCAGTGTCGCCAGGCCCGCAAGGTGACGGAGTATGGCCGCCGCGTCCGCCGAATCCACATCGCCGTCCTCGTTCGCGTCCCCGCGGAGGATGGAAGGGGAACCGGGCTCTACGCCCCATTCCATTGCCCTTTCGTGGTACCCCCAGTCGTTATCTATCTCAAAAATGATAATGGGGATATCTCCCGAACAATCCCATGTAGCGATGCCGTAGCTGCCCGGTATCACGGTCAGACCCTCGGCAGTGCCGTGGCGGTCGGTCGGAATTGTGAGGGAATCCACCTCCACAATAACACCGGCTTCGTCATACGGCGCAAAGCCGAAATCGCCGTTGCAGCTGCCAGCCAGATATGCCGCGATGTAGTTAAAGCTATAAATAGCATAACTGTCTTCCCCCGTAACGTCTATGCTTCCGCCCATCACGGCGGCGTTCCCGTAGAAACCGATGCTGTCTTTCCCCGCGACTTCCACCGTTCCGCCTGTCATGATGATATTGCCGCTGCTATTGTGCACAACATGGCTGTAATCTCCGGTCGCGCGGATCGTACCGCCTGTAATTTCGGCAACATTGTCGTTTGCATAGAGGACGTAGGCGCCCTCTCCCGTCGTTTCCACCGTTCCGCCCTGTATCGTGATACGATCGCTGTAAATGGCGTAAGCGGATGCCCCGCTTGCCCGGATGAGAGCGTTGCCGGATACCGTGACATTTTTTGAGGAGTAAACAGCAATACCGTCTTCCCCTGTCGTGGAGATCGTGCCACCGCTCACCAGAACATTGCCCGTTCCGCATGCAATAGCGTTCCGGCTGCTTTCGATCGAACCCCCGGACATCACGACCGCAACGGTATCATAATTCATGCCGCTCCAAACGGCAGTTCCCTTTGTGCATTGTATATCCGCGCCCTCGGCAATCTCAAAGAGACCTCCGCCATACAATTCGATGAGCGCGCCGTTTGAAGAGGAACCGTAATAAACCGCTTTCCAAACGATCGTCGTCTCATCGTAGAAGGGTAAACATATAGTATCCCCCACGTTTGTTTTACTGCCCGTGACAGTAACGGTGCCGCCCCCTGCCGTCTGCAGAACGGCGTTGGTTATCTTTTGTTCGATTTGTGCTTCCGTATCGCTTTGTTCGATAATCACTTGGATGTCCGCCGCAAAGGTCACGCCCGGCAGCAGCGTCAGTAAAAGCGCCAATACGAGGAAAATCACTGACAGTCGTTTTTTGCTCAAAATTCGCATGGTCGTTTTCTCCTTTGTAATATGAGTCGGTTTCGTATGGACAGTATACCATAGATGATCGCATTTGCAACTGTAATGCAGGGATTTTTTGTCGTAAAACGACAGACTTCTGCGCTATACCAATGCGATGCTGTGGGGCGAACCGGGTTCACAACAGAGTGAGCGGCGGTGCGGGGCTTACACGCGCCCTTCAAGTCCTTCCCTGTAATGCATCAAACCAAAAACGAATGCCCCCATAGCGGGGGCATTCATTTTTGGTGCGAACCATCATAAGGGGCATGGTGCCCGCCTATTCTCCCCGCCCGCCGGCGGCGTACCCCGAAAAAAGTTGGTAGGCAACAAAGAAAGGCGAGAGCGCGCTTGCAAGCGAAGCCTTTCGACTTGCCGTGACTTTTTTCGGAAAAGGAGGAGCGACGGAGCGTATATGAAGAATCCCCATAGGGCGTAGCCCGACGGGGATTCTGATTGGAGCGAAGTCCGCTCCGACGTGGTTGCGGGGGAAGGACTTGAACCTACGACCTCCGGGTTATGAGCCCGACGAGCTGCCAACTGCTCTACCCCGCGATATGTGATTGATTGTAGGGGCGCGATATATCGCGCCCTGCAACAACCTCCATATGATATGGCAAAAGGAGTATACTGCCATGCGGGCGGGCTTGTCAAGCGTTTTGCGTAAATGTATTATTCTTCCATGTACAGCGGAAAAGCTTTGGTCAGCTCGGCCACCGTTTCCAGGGTTGCGGGGATGGCGGCTTCGCCGAGGAGCAGGACGTCGGCGATGGCGTTGCCTATGCGCTCCATTTCCGGTTCCTTCATGCCGCGCGTCGTCATGGCGGGCGTGCCGAGACGTATGCCGCTGCAAATGGAAGCCTTTTTCTTGTCATAGGGGATCGTGTTTTTATTGATCGTGATCTTGGCGCGGCCCAGGAGGTTCTCGGCTTCCAAGCCCGTGCAGCCTATGACGGAGACGTCGGCGCAAATGAGGTGGTTGTCCGTGCCGCCCGAGACCAAGCGTATGCCCCGCGCTTGCAGGGCGGCGGCCAATGCTTTGGCGTTGGCTACGGTTTGATGCTGCTCCGCGGCGAAGGCGGGCTGCATGGCTTCGTGCAGGCAGACGGCCTTGGACGCGATGATATGCATAAAGGGGCCGCCTTGCGTGCCGGGGAACACGGCCTTGTCGATGGCGGTCTTGCAATGTTCCTTGCAGAGGATCAGGCCGCCGCGGGGGCCGCGCAGGGTTTTGTGCGTGGTCGTCGTCACGACGTCGGCATAGGGCACGGGGCTCTCGTGCGCGCCGCCCGCGACCAAACCCGCGATATGCGCCATATCCGCCATAAAATACGCGCCGACTTCCTTTGCGATTTCCGCCATGGTTGCGAAATCGATGGCGCGGGGATAGGCGCTCGCGCCCGCGACGATCAGCTTGGGCTCTTCCTGCAATGCGATGCGACGCAGTTCGTCATAGTCTATGCGCTCGGTGACGGCGTCCACGCCGTAGGAGACAAAGCGGTAGTATTTGCCCGAGAGGTTGACGGAGCTGCCGTGGGTGAGGTGGCCGCCGTGGCGCAGGCTCATGCCCAGCACGGTATCGCCCGGTTTGACCAGCGCGAAATAGGCGGCGAGGTTGGCGTTGCTGCCCGAGTGGGCCTGCACATTGGCGTGCTCCGCGCCGAACAGGGTTTTGGCGCGCTCGATGGCGATGTTTTCGGCCCGGTCGACGAACTCGCAGCCGCCATAATAGCGCGCGCCGGGATAGCCCTCCGCATATTTGTTCGTGAGGTGACTGCCCATGGCGGCGATAACGGCGGGGCTGGCGAAGTTTTCGGATGCGATCAGCTCCAGATGTTCCTGCTGGCGCTGCAATTCCGCCTGCATACAGGCGTAGATTTCGGGGTCGTACTTGCTTAGATTCATGGTTGGTGGTTCCTTTCGTTGATGGTGGGGGGCGGGAAGGAATAGGTAATAATGCAGAATGCAGAGAGACAGTAATGCTTCGCATCTCTTGCTTATTTTACAGGCAATTCGCCCATCGCGCAATAATCTATTCCTTCTGCATTATTACTTCTTCCTCCACGTTCTCGGCGCGCACAGCAGCAGCAGCGGAAAGATCTCCAAGCGGCCGAGGAGCATGACGAAACTCAGGAGGAGTTTTACGGGCGTGGCGAAGAAGGCATAGTTGCCCTCCGGGCCGACGCGGGAGAGACCGGGGCCTATGTTGTTGAAGCTGGCCGCAACGGCACTGATATTCGTCTCCATGTCGTAGCCGTTCAGGGAGACCAGCAGGATGCCGACGAGCATAATCAGCGCATAGGCGGTCAGATAGGTTTGCGCGCTGCCGACGGTCTCGGGCGGCACGCGCTTGCCCTCCATGCGCAGGGGCTGCACGGAACGGGGGTGCAGCATGCGCTTGCCGGCACCGAACAGGGATTTCAGCAGGATGATCAGGCGGGATATCTTCAGTCCGCCCGCCGTGCTGCCCGCGCAGGCGCCCACCATCATCAACAGCAGCAGGAGCTGCCGCGCGAAGGGCGGCCAGAGGTCGAAGTTCGTGCTCACATACCCGTTTGTGGTCATCACGGCACTCACCTGGAAGAACGCGTGGCGCAGGCCCTCGCCCGCCGTGGCATAGAGACGGAAGATCATCGGGAAGACCGCGGCGGTCGCCAGAGCGAGTATGCCGAGATACCACCAGAGCTCCTCGGTCTTCGCGGCGTCCCTGAAACGGCGCAGGATGAGCAGGAAGTAGACGTTGAAATTGACGCCGAAGAGGAGCATAAAGACGCCGAGCACCCACTGGAAGTATACGGTCTGCGGGTATAGCGCAAGGCCCGCCGAATGCGGCGCGAAGCCGCCGAGCGTATAGCAGAGCGCGTCAAACCAGGGCATTTTGCCGCAGAGCAGGAAGATGAAGAGCAGGAGACTCATGCCCGTATAGAGCAGATAGAGGAGTTTGGCGGTCGTGCTCATGCGAGGGCGCAGTTTGCCGATGATCGGCCCCGGCGCTTCCGCGCGCAGGAGCTGCAGCTCGTTCCCGCCCGTCAGCGGCAGAAAGGCCAGCACAAAGACCAGCACGCCCATGCCCCCCAGCCAGTTCGTGAGACAGCGCCAAAACTGCATCCCGCGGGAGAGCAGTTCGGGCCGCGCGAGGACGGTCGCGCCCGTGGTCGTAAAGCCCGAGACGGATTCAAAGAGCGCGTCCCAGAAGCTCGGAAACTGCCCGCTCCAAAATAGGGGAACGGCCCCGACCAACGAGAGCAGCACCCAACTCGCGCCCACGATGCAGAACGCGTCCCGCGCGTAGAGGTTTTTACTGCGCGGCTTCACGCGGGTCAGCGCAAAACCCAGAAGAACTGCGCCCGCCATGGTCGCGAGGAATTTATACCACTCCCTCTCGCAAAAAATCAGCGAAAACAGCAGCGAGGGCAGCATCAGAACCGCCTCGATTTGCAATATGCGCCCGACTACGCGGAGGATAGCCCTTTTGTTCATACAAGGATTTCCCGCAAGCGCCGTATCCGCTGCCCCGCCGCGCAGACGAGGACGATATCCCCCGGCTCAATGCAGGTCTCGCCGCCCGGAATGATCACTTTGCTGCCGCGTATAATGCCCGCGAGGAGTATATTGCGCCGTATCTTCATTTCTTTCAAGGGGATGTGCAGGTAGGGCGCGCTTTGCGCGGCAACGAACTCGGAAATCTCCGCGCCGCCATCGGCGATATGTACAACGGAGATGATCTTCTCGTCGGCGACCGCCGCAGACAGGGCGCGGACATAGGCGATCACCTGCTCCGCCGCGAGACGCTTGGGGGAGACGATGGAATCCAATTTCGCGAACGCTTCATCCGCCAGCGCGGCCAACCCGTCGGCGTTGATCTTGACCACGACTTTCGGCACATTCTGGCGGCTGGCGTATAGGCCCGTGAGGATATTGATCTCATCCGTACCCGTGATGGCGACCAGCGCGTCGGTGTTGCCGAGCCCCTCTTCCAAGAGGACGCCGTAATCGCCCGCGTCGGCGTGCAGTATGGTCGCCGCGGGCAGGAGTTCGGCCATATGCTCGGCCTGCGCCGCGTCCCTCTCCAAGAGTTTGACGCTGACATTCTCCGCGCAGAGCCGCTTGGCGAGGTAATAGCCGATGCGCCCGCCGCCGACCAGGATGCAGGCTTTGGCACGGCTCTTGAACAGGCCCAGCTTGCGAAAGGCGCGGGCCATATCGCCCGTCGCGCCCGTGATAAAGAGCTTGTCGCCCGCGCACGGCGCGAAATCGCCGCGCGGGATGATTACCCCGTCGCCGCGCTGCACCGCGCAGACCAGTATGCGTGCGCCCGTGATTTTGCCCCATTCTATGAGCGTCTTGCCTGCGGCGGGGCTTTCGGCAGGCAGCTTGCAGGCGACGATCTCGGCCCGCCCCTTGGCGAACAGTTCTACCTGCGACGCGGAAGGGAAGAGCAGCACGCGCGCGATCTCATCGGCGGTGATCTTCTCGGGGTTGACGACCAGCGAGAGGGCCAGATCTTCCCGCATCAGGGGCAGCTGTTCAAAATATTCGGGATTGCGTATGCGGGCGATCGTATGGGGTATGCCCATCCTTTTCGCCACGATGCAGCAGAGCAGGTTGACCTCGTCGCTCTCGGCCATGGCGATCAGGAGCTCGGCGTGCTGGGCCTCCGCCCCCCGCAGGGCGGCAATCGACGCGCCGTTCCCGGCATAGCTCAGCACATCCAGCTCGTTGCCGATGCGCTCCGCCCTGCGCGGGTCCTTGTCCAGCACAGTGACGGCATGGCCCTCGGCGACCAAGCCCTCCACAATCTGCGAGCCCGTCTTGCCCGCGCCTATCACAACGATTTTCATGAACCTATTATAAACGTTAAGCGCGGGAAAAACAATGCCGGGGGAAGGAATCGGAGGACAGGGGGGGGCAGGAGGCAGGCAGGAGGCAATAGGCAGTGGCTTTCTGCACTAAATTTGCGGCAATGTTCAATGCACAGCGCGCAACGCGCAATGATTTTGCCCTTACACTAAAATCAAAAGAAATGCGCAGCATTTCCACCATCATTGAACATTGCGCGCTGAACATTGTTGCGTTAAACTGGGTACTGCTGCCTAATCCCTGTCCCCCGTTACCCCGCCGGCACCCCGTGTCTGTACTGCGTGCCGGGCTTTATCTCGCCGTGGCGCAGGCGCAGCAATTCGCCCACGGTGATGATAGTATACCCCTCCCCATGCAGCCACTGGATAATCTTTTCGACGGCCTCGGCGCTCGACTTTACGCTGTCGTGCATCAAGATGATGGAACCGGGGTGCGCGTCCTTCTTGACGGCGGCAAAGGTCTTGCCCGCGTCCTCGTGATACCAATCGTGGGTGCTGAGGTCCCACATAATCACCGCCATCCCGTTGCTCTTCGCGAAGGCCCGCACCGTCTGGTTGCTCTCCCCGTAGGGCGGGCGGAACAAGGTGGGCCTATAGCCTATGATCTTCTCGATCGCGTCATTGGTCCGCGCCATTTGTTTGCGTATGCCCTCGTCGGAATATTTGCTCAGGTTCGCGTGGTCATAGGTATGGTTGCCGATCTCATGCCCGTCGGCTGCCGCTTCGCGCAGGGCCTCCATGTTCCGCTCCGTTTCCAATTTATATCCGACGACGAAAAAGGTGACTTTCACCTCATATTTGCGCAGGACGGCCAGCAAATCCTTCGTATAGCCCGCCTTGCCGTTCGGGCCGTCGTCAAAGGTGAGCGCGATATATTTCCCGTTCGGGTCCAAGGTCGGCACGGGGGTCGGTGTCGGTTCGGGTGTTGGCGTCGGCGGCAGCGTGGGCGCCGGCACTGCCGTGTCAGCGGGTACGGGGTCGCCGAGCGAGACGAGAATGGGCTGCGGCGTCGGCGGCTCGGGTGTGGGGTCGGCGGCCATGCCCGCCATCTCGCCCCCGCCCTCGGCGGTGCAGGCAAATATGGCGCAGAAAAGGAACAACGCAAGCAAAAACAGAGCTGCAAACGCCCTCTTGTTTTTCAGCGCACCCGAAATCATGTGCTTGCCCCTCCTATATATTAGGAAAGCACAATATCACGGCAACCTCCCATGAACCTCCCATAAATGCATATTCTTCCGAAACGCTGTATAAATCATGCGCATTAAGTCAGATCCGTTCGCAGCGGAACGCCGGATCCCTGCACATATTTTGCCTTCCGAATCTCCTGCACAGTCATCCGCATTAGGTTTTTCAGCACGTTCCGATGTTGTGGGTAGTCGATGCAAAACTGCGCAATAGGGCCATCCAGCTGTGCCACGCCGTCCGCGCTTGCGAAATTGCAGGCGAGGGTATAGATCAGCGAAAGCAGAGACGCGTTGGCGGCGGATTCCCCTTGGATGATTTTCAGCGGGATCAGTGTCGTCACAAAGAAAAAATTGGGGAGGGGCATTTCCTGCGCTTCCAGCCAAACGCCAGGGTCAAGCGCAAGTTGCAACAGCTCGACCAGTATAGCATCGGCGGTCTTGGCCCTTTTCCTCCGCAGTTCCTCGACTTTGAGCATAATGCAAACCATAATGCCCGAAAGAAATACCATGTTGAAACCGTCTTCATCCAACGCGCTCTGCGGATCAAATTTACCAAGCGCGTCACGGGGCGCGGTCTCCAACCATTGCACAAGTATGGCCAGGAACTCATCCAAGGCGATCTGCCCTTCGCCTGCCGCTTCCTTCTTTTTCGGGCTTGACTGTTTCGGGCCCTGGCAAGGCAGGCTTTAGAATACAGAGTGGAGACGGGCAAGGCCCTAACTCTGCCGAATGCATTGCCGGATGAGCTCTTAGGGAACAGGGCGGGCGTCTTTGTCTCCCTGCATAAGAATGGGCGCTTGCGCGGTTGCATCGGCACCATCGCGCCGACTGCGGCCAATATCGCCCTCGAGATCATGCAAAACGCCGTCTCGGCAGGGCTGCACGACACGCGCTTTGCGCCCGTGACCGCGTTTGAGCTGCCCTTCCTCACCTATAAGGTGGATGTTCTGTCCCCGCCGGTGCGCATTGACAGCCCTGCGGAATTGGATGTAAAGCGCTACGGCGTGATCGTCACAAGCGGGCAGCGGCGCGGTCTGCTCCTGCCCAATCTGGATGGCGTGGACACGGTGGAGGAGCAGATCGCCATCGCCCGCCAAAAGGCCGGCATCCCCGACCGGGCGTCCGTCAAGTTGGAGCGCTTTGAGGTGGTACGCCATGGATGAATCCGGTCCGCGTCCGCCCTGCACTGTGCCGTAGCGGCGGGCGGCAGCGTGGACTGCATGCTCTGCCCGCAGCGTTGCCGCATACCCGCGGGCGCATCGGGCTTCTGCGGCATGCGCGCCAATATAGACGGGTAGCTCTATGCCACGGGCTACGGCAAAGTCTCCGCCGTCGCGTTCGACCCCATCGAAAAAAAGCCCCTGTACCGCTTTCATCCGGGGAAGCACATCCTGTCCATAGGCGGCTTCGGCTGCAATTTCCGCTGCCCTTTTTGCTAGAACAGCCGAATATCCGTAGAGTTTAGGACAGCGGAAGGCGCCGAGATATTTTCCCCCGCGCAGATTTTGGCACTTGCCGAACAGACGAAGCCAAACGGCAATATCGGCGTGGCCTATACCTACAACGAGCCCTTTGTCGGATATGAATTCATCGGTGACTGCGCCAAACTCGTGCGCGAAGCGGGGCTATGCAACGTGCTCGTGACAAACGGCTATGTGAACCGGGAACCTCTCGAAGAACTCCTGCCCTATATTAACGCGATGAATATAGACCTGAAATGCTTCTCCGAGGGCGGCTATAAAAAGCTCGGCGGCAGTTTGGAGCCGGTCAAAGAGACCATCGCCCGCGCATACGGGCGCTGCCATTTGGAGATTACGACCCTGATTATCCCGGGCGAAAACGATACGGACGAAGAGATCTCCGAACTGGCCCGCTGGCTCGCCGCCCTCGGCACCGAAATCCCGTTGCACCTGAGCCGCTTTTTCCCGCAGTACCGCTACACGGAGGACAGGATGGCCACGCCAAGGGAAAGCATACTCAGGCTCAGGGAAATTGCGAAACAACATCTGCAATACGTCTTTGCCGGGAATATGGGGTAGACCGCCAAACCCTACTACACAGCGACAGCTAAAACTGTATGGATAAGACGTATAGCCCCGAACCTAAGGTTTTTGTGTTTCCCCTTTTTCTGTGTTGCATCAGCTTTGTGTTGCCGCAGTACGGGCGCGATATTAAGCGACTCCGCAGGAGACGCGGCGCCCATCCCGGAGAACAACGAATAAGTTTTAGGGCGCGATGTATCGCGTCCCTACAATATATATAGTATTCAAGCCCATTGCGCGGGGTGCGTTGCACATTGCGCATTGAACCTTGCCCGCCCTGCAAAATACGTATATAATAAACAACAGAAACACAAAGGAGCACTATGCATGAAATACTACCTCGGAAACGAAACGGACGAGATCTTCGCGGTCTATGAACGGGACGGGTGCTGTCATCCTGTCTTTGCGGAGAAATACGGGACAGCGGCGCTCCCGTATGGCCCCGGCATGCGGGCGATAGAGGACGCGCAGACACTTGCCGCGTTAGATAAATATATGCAGCCCTACCGTGGCGAGGGATTGAAAATATATATGGCCGGGCCCCTGTTCAACGAGGGCGACCGCTATACCAACCAAGTGAATTCGGACGCCCTGCGCGCGATAGGCTACAGCACTTTTTTGCCGCAGGAGGTCGTGATCACCAAGGATAGCAGCGCCTTGGTGAAGGCCGCCTGTCTCTATATGGATTTGAAAGCCATCCGGGCCTGCGATATCCTGCTTGCCAACTGCAACGGGATCGAGATCGATTCGGGGACGGCGGCGGAGATAGGCCTGGCCTATGGCCTGCAAAAGAAGACGATTCTATATAAGAGCGACGTGCGCAATTATTACAACGAAACTTTCCGCCTGAACAATTTTGTCGGCGGTCTGGTGGACAACCGGGTCTGCGCGAGCATCGCGGAAGTGATCGCGGAAATAAAGGCCCTGTAGGATATGGAGCGTAAAAATAAGCGACGATCAAAAAACCTTGTTCTTCAAAATGGAGAAATGCTCGACGAGACTTTCGGACAATTTATCAATTCTGTTATACTGGATCATAAACGCGCCGTTTATGGGAAAAAGATTTTGACGGAGTTGTCGTCAAAATTGAGTTAGTCGCACTTTATCGAATTGCTGGCACCGAAAACAGACGAAGCGCGGATTCAATTCTATTGTCCGAAAGAGAAAGCGGCTATTCGCTCTCGTCAATCACGACTACCCTTGCGCAGTCCGCACCCACTTCCTCCAATCGGGGCTTGATGGTGTCGGCTAAGCCGTCCTCGGCGGTCTGATAGATGACCGTCTGCGGCGGGCTTTCTGGGGGTTCACTCTCCGACATGGGTTTACCGTTGGTGAGCAGGGCGGCAATGGCAAGCACGAATTTGGTCTTCCCATCGCCGGGGTCGCCCTGCACAAGCGTGATTTTGCCGTATGGGATATACGGTTTCCACAGCCAGCGCACGGGCTCGGTTTGCACATCACTCATGGTGATGAGGGTTACGTTGTTGTTCATTTGTTGCTGTCCTTTCATTTTTTGGATTGTTACTATGCTTGCAGTTGTCACGATTTTCACTCGTCATATGTATAAGGCCTTGTATGAACTAAATAGATAAAGTACAATACATATAAGAGGTATGCACAATCATTCAATTTCTCGTGCGAGGAGATTTCATGTGAGTATTCTAATCAAAGATGGGCATATAATTGACCCAGCCAACAATATCGACACATACTCGGATGTGCTTATAGACAATGGTATAATCGTGAATATTGCCGTGGGCATTCCCGAAGATAATGCATATCAAATTATTGATGCGCGTGGTTGTCTCGTTGTTCCCGGCCTTATTGATTTGCATACTCATCTGCGTGAACCGGGTTATAAGAATAAAGAGACAATTGAGTCGGGAAGTCGCGCTGCAGTAGCTGGCGGATACACAACAATTTGCGCAATGCCAAACACCTATCCTACAGTAGATAATGCTGTGATTGTTGAGATAATAAGAGCAAAGGCAAAACACGCAGGACTTGTAAACATACTCCCGATAGGGACAATTACAAAAGAGCAAGCAGGGGAGCGTCTTGCAGATATAAGTGAGATGATACAAGGGGGGATATGTGCAGTATCGGAAGATGGCAAATCTGTTCGTGACACCGCTTTATTGAAAACAGCCATGCAGCATACTATACAATTCTCCCTTCCTGTATTCTCGCATTGTGAAGATACCGATATAGATGAGCAGGGACAGATAATCTCCCAAAAGGTAGTGGAACCACTCAATGTATCAGGCATAGCAAAAGATTCTGAGCATATGTGTGTTGCGCGTGATATATCACTTGCAAAGGAAACAGGAGCAAGACTTCATATCTGCCATGTATCAACAGCGAATAGCGTTTCCATACTTAGATGGGCGAAGGCACAGAAAATATCAGTTACAGCAGAAGTAACACCACACCATTTTACGCTAATTGAAGATGATATACCGGAAGCAAATCCAAATTACAAAATGAATCCTCCGTTGCGAAAGGCTTGTGACCGCGACGCAATTAGAGTGGCTTTGGCGGAGGATACAATTGATTGTATTGCGACTGACCACGCGCCACATAGCCCCAACGAGAAAAGTGTTTCATACGATAAAGCACCGAATGGTGTCATCGGCATGGAAACTGCGTTTGCAATTGCATATACTGAACTTGTCCTGCATAACATCATATCGCTGTCTAAGCTCATCGAAAAGATGTCACGAAACCCTGCCATTGTTCTTGGCATAAACAAAGGCACTCTATCGCTCGGGGCATCTGCAGATTTAGCTGTGATTGAAGTAAAAACACCTTATCGAATCAAATCGCAATTTGCATCCAAGTCATGCAATTGTCCGTTTATTGGACGTGAGGTGTATGGACGTGTAAGGCACACAATCTTAAATGGTTGTATTGTATATGACAACGGTGTGTTTGCGTTTAATGAAGAATGACTCTAAAGTGATTGACTCATATTACGGTTCAGAGACATAAAATTTTATAAAGGCTAAATCGCATCTTGTGTTTTTTAATATAAAATGTTAGTATACTGAGGTGTTCACGATAAAATAACGTCCGTTCCTCGAAGGTATAGTCAACTAAGTTGACAATGGATGAAGAATGGTATAGAAAAGCGTTATGGGATACAGTGAAGATTTGAGGAAACGTGTTGTCGAATATTTGGGGGAAGGGCATACGTTAGAGAACACAAAAGCGGTGTTCA
>Ga0123353_10010598_pt1 | contig 12868 bp, 9 predicted proteins | sample TergutLab28metaG_3_FD_92763 | JGI IMG/M metagenome (GOLD analysis project Ga0123353, IMG submission 92763) | Labiotermes labralis P3 segment gut microbial communities from Petit-Saut dam, French Guiana - Lab288 P3 | ecosystem: Host-associated > Arthropoda: Insects > Digestive system > Gut ...
ATAGGCGACAACATCTCTATTGCTCATAACCATATCGAAGATTCTTGTACAGGCACAGGTCCATATGATAACGCTAATACAGGCATATATTCAAAAGCCAATAACCTTTTAATTGCCCACAACACAATCATCAACGCAGGCTAAAGAAGCAGTATCGTGGTAAAAAGAACAAATAAATATATGACAACTGATGAGCACGGCAACCCTACACCCATAATAATCGAGGACAACACAATATCCTCATCAATAAGCAGAGAAGGTGCGATACGCGTCCACGCCACGGTATTCACAATAAAGGACAATAACATTCACGCCGAAATGGTCGCAGGTGGCGGTGAACACAGTGGAGTTGGAATAAGAACCAGTGCAAATACAATAAAGCACGCCACTATTGAAAACAATACTATCTATAGCGAAGGCATTCGAGCGATTTACTTGGATAGCGTTGACGCAGACGGATACTTGCTAATAAAAAATAACAATGTCACGCAAAACTATGCCAACCCAACCGACACGCGCACAACAATGATATACCTAAATAAGATATACCCCACGTCAATGGTATACTGTGAACATAATAAATTTACTTTTACAAGCGGCAGGTGGCGATTTACTATACCAGGCAACTCTTCACATATGGGCAGCATAATATACTACATTGATAATACACTAATTGGTCATAACGGCGTTAATCATTTCGATATCAACACTACTCAAACCAAAATAATTGAATCCGGTACAATACCTTCCGGGTCCTCCAGTGGAATGACACTGCAACACATCAACGCAAAAAGCTGGAGCATAAACCCAAGCTACAACGCCAAAGGCGATGGTGTGACAGATGACACAGTTGCAATTCAACAAGCACTCAAAAAAGCACAAGACGACGGTGTTGCTCTTTTCTTCCCAGCAGGTACATATGTTTGCGACGGCAACACAGACATTAACCTGAACTCCAGCCCATCAGACAGAACCGGGAAAAATATACACATCGTCGGACAAGGCAGAGATAGCACAAAGATTGTCGAGCCAGGTACACTGAGAGTCTGGAACGACTTAACCATTGAGAATATTACTATCCAAAAAACCAGTGGCATTTTCGCCTATATATTGAGGGCAACAGACACTGGAGGACCACTTACTGGATCAAAACCCTACGCTAACCTGACTGTAAAAAACTCGCGATTTGTGGGCACAAAAATCGGTGATGATTGCAGATTCTTTTACGCAGTAGTACCCCACATTAACACAAGTCGCGGAATCAATCATATTCAATTCACAAATAACAAAGCTCAATACTTTCGCTCGCTCTTACAAGCGAACTGCGAAGTGAATTCCGGCTTTATTGACGGCAATACTCTTACCGATATGGGTGACCCAACAGTACGCCGAACTATGCGTGGCTTAGCAGTGGGAACTACCGATTCCGCTAACAGATGGGTAATGGCAAAGAATGTTACCATCAGCAACAACTACATAAAAGGTGTCTACGCAGCCCCGCGCCCAGTTTCCGTCATTGACGACGATGAAGATGATAACATAAGCGAAGAGGAAGATGAAAATACAAGCGGCACAGTACCGCCATTGGTATATTCCATTATCGGAGTTGGTGAGAATATCACTATTGAAAATAATCATGTCGAAAACCAGGACAGCTTTACTGCAATCTATTCCAAAGCAAATAATTTGGTCATCCGAGGCAATACAATCATCAATGCTGGTGATCGCAGTAGTATCTGTGTTAAGGTAAACGGAAGCGAAAACTCTGGAACCTCGGCAGGAAACGTATTGGTCGAAGATAACAATATTTCCTCGAATATGACTTTGGATGCCTCGGTACGCATTCACGCCAAATACTTTACTGTACGAGGAAACAGAATTTACCAATATGATGAAGCTACCGCTCTGCCAAAAGAGATTCCAGCAATTATACACAAGTCGGATTCTATAAAGGACATCGTAATTGAAGATAATGAAATATATTCTGAAACCAAGTTTGGCATAGAACTACAATCATTCAATGACAACAGTACCGCACTTATCAAAAACAATACAATTGTCCACAATGTTCTTGCAAACGGACTGGCTGATTGCAGAACAATCTATCCTCGGAGTATCAAAGCAACCTCGGTCATCACAGTTGAAGGAAACGATATAACGCTTGAACGAGGTCGCTATTGTCTATATACCGGAAGTGCTGCAGAAGGTAGTGTACTTAATTTCTTTGAAAATGAAGTTATTGTAGAAGAAGGGTTCGACATAATCTATAATTATAACAATTCTTTAAGGGTTAACGTAAATGCAAACAATTTTACCTACAACTACAATAACCCAAACGGCGACGCTGCTTTGTTCCGTTTTCCTGCGCCTTTTACTATGACATATAACACAATGACTTTTGGTGACGACGCGCAAATCAACAGAGTTATAACATGCACAACACCTGTAACTGGCAATGTCGGAGTTACCACAACAATTGCAAACAATGTCGTGGATGGGCGCTTGGATGGCTCAATAGCCGTAGGCAGAAGTTTTATTGTGATATCAGCCGGAACCGTCAATCCGTATTGGCAGATGAATATATATGACAATGATGTAACCGTACTAAGTTCATTGATTTACAGAGGAAGCACTTCCACCCCAATCAACATCAACGGCACAATCAACATCGACCGCAACACAATACGCCGAAATCTTTCTGTCGGTAGCAGTACTAACGGCGTTTATGGCGCCACAGACAGATTCGATTCATCCTATGTCCTCGGCACCGGCCCCAACGCAAACACAATCATCCAAATTTAACCATTCCCTTAAGCATTTGACAAAACAAAAAAAACTCGTTAACATTCAACAATGGCCAAAATAAAAACCAACACGCATAAAAGATTACGACCAAAAAAGCGATTGTTTGACAATAAGACAATCGTAATCATTAAGATAGTGACCGCATGTGTCTTGTTGCTTGGATGCAGTTTGTTTTTCTTTTCCAACTTAAAACTTTTTGGTGATGACTTCAGTAAGTTTTGGATTCGGCCGTTTCCGATTATATTCTTTGCGGGCCTAATCTGGATTTGCGTTTACATTGTTAACCTTGCCGGTAAGATTGACAGCAAAGACCTGCACCACGCCGACCGCTTCGATTGGCTTTATAGACTCGTATTCATCATCACAATACTATCCATGATTTTCCGAACCTTTGTCTTCGCAAACCTATCCATGCCATGGGAAATAATCACCCTCTGCGCCATCAGTGGCGTAGCGACATTGTGCACGCCGAGGATTGTTGATAATAATAATGATGAGTTTTAATATTCCCCTTTGGAACACATTCGACAAGCTCAGTGCAGGCTCCGTGGTGGCACGCAGTGACGGGGTAGTTTAACAAGATTTTTGTTAAAAGTACTGTAGATATAACTATCGATTTCTTTCACCTCAGTCCCCTGCCTCACCGCATCCGCATACATGTCAAGCTGTGGCTTATACATCTCCACAAGTTTTTCTGCCGTCGCTCGCGTGGTCTTATAATCCACAATAATCGCATGTCCATCCTTTACAGCAAGCAAATCAATCACGCCTTGCACAATGATGTCCCCAACAGACTGCAAGAACACAATCTCTCTATATATAATATAACCCTTAATCTCAGGGATTAGTTTCTCAAGTTCCGAGATATCAAGGTGTTGCATTTCCTTGTGGAACTGCGTGCCGTATTCTTTGCCTGACTTTTCAGACACCCCGCCTTTCAGGCACCCCTCTAGGCTTAGAGGGGGATATTTGTGTTGTTGTTGTTGTTGTTGTTGTGGCCGTGCCTTTTGAGAAACCCCCTCTATGACTAGAGGGGTGACCGTAGGTCGGGGTGTCTGAGTTAAAGACGATACAGAGTTTTTTAATTTTACTTGCGGATAAGGGTATTGTAGTTTTATTGGGACAGTATGGTGTTGGTCCGTTTGCGATAAGCAGAGCTTGGGCTGCGCCAATTGCTTCGGCCCTGTTACCTCGCAAAGACGTACATCATTAACTACTGTCAATTCAAAACACTCATCTTGCTCAAACAACGTAGGCGCAAGAAAATGTAAAAAACACTTCGCACACGGTATATCGTAATCATCACAGCCCATACTGCCAACCTTCCCACCACCCACAATAATCAACCGCTCCTTTGTCCGTGTCATCGCGACATATAGAAGGCGCATCTCCTCGGCAACCAACACACGCCTTGCAGAAATCGTCGCACCAAGTCGCGCGATACTCATCGTCTTTGTGAACTCTTCAGCGTCGTGCGTATACACACACAAGCCACATTTTTTGTCAATCACCATTAACTGCTTGACATCATTTAAATTGAACTGCGCGCCGACATCAAAGATAATTACGTTCGGGAACTCTAAGCCCTTACTTCCGTGCATTGTCATGATTTGTACTGCGTCACCTGTCGCAGGCGAAGTAATCTTAATCTCAACTAACTCATTCTCAAGAAGATACAAAAACTCGCTCACCGTCGTTGCATACGACGCATCACGGAGTTTGTTTAAGTAAGCATGTATGTATCGCCCTGAAATCTTGTACTCTGTAATAAAAGTTGTCAGCACATCTACTACACTGTGCGTCTTTGTCAGTGCATGATACTTATCAAGGAACGCAAGAAACTTCTCGTCATGAATGCTTTTATAAAAAGGTTCTTTTTCATCACTGGATTGCTTCGTTGCTTCGCGCCTCGCAATGACCATCTCCGCCAACTGTTGTGGAGTAAACCCAAAAACACCTTGCATTGTCAACACCAACGGCACATCATTATAGAAGTTCGATACTGCAAACAACATGTTATTAAGAAGCGCAATCTCAGGCAACTCACACGCATCCTGCTCAGCGGCAACGTTAACCGCGATACCAGCCTTTTCCAAAGTGTCCGTCAATACATCGAAGTGCGTGCGCGAACGTGAAAGAATAGCAATATCTTTGAGCGGAACGTTCAAGGCCTTAATCTTCTGCGCAATTATCTCCGCTTGCAAATCAATCGCTCTACCATTGACCAGCGTCACATCAACAACTCCGCCACTCCCTTCTACTTCAAACTTCGATGTCGCATCATAGTCAATGTCGCACGTTCCATCCTTCATGACTTTGCCAAAAACCAAGTTCGCGAACTTTAAAATATTCTGTCGACTTCGAAAATTCTCGTTAAGATAAACCACCTTATTATTCGTCATCTTCCCAACAAAGATTGTTGCCTCGCATCCACGAAAACCATATATGCTTTGCTTGACATCACCCACCATGAAAATATTCCCCTCCTTGGAGGGGTGGCTCGAAGAGCCGGGGTGGTTTGCCAACTTCGCCAGTATCCTCTCCTGCATCGGATTGGTATCTTGATACTCGTCTATAAAAACATATTTGTATTTATACGGCACCTCAGACAGCACAACACACGCATACTTCTCCAAATCATTAAAGTCTAACTTATTCGCCGAAAGTTTTGCTTGCCCGTACGCCGTATCAAACTCCCGCACAATATGTATAACCTGCTTAATTATTTCGCGGTCACGCTTGCCGTTTGCCTTCATAACTTCTTCAGAAAGTTTATAAGGCTCCATCTTCTTGACAAGTTCCTTAAACTGCTCACGTGTTTTCTTGAACTCTTCATCTGCACCACGTTTAAGACGCGTAAAATTCGCCGTATTCGCAAACTCGTGCAAATCCTGATAACTTGCTACCGCTTTAAGCAATAGCGCCATCCCCTTGCACTCTTCATCGTCGAACTTCCTTGCATAGTACTCCCCCGCCTGCCTGTAATAGTCCAAGATTGCATTCAGCGCAACATCTGTTTCATACGCTACAACCGCCGTCGTATCAAGCCACTCCTGCGCATCACCACGACTTGCCAGAAACTCACTTATCCTGATAATCATCTTCTGGAACATATCAGTCTTGCGATTAACGCAAAAAGTTTCAATTGCTTGTGCACACTTCTCGTAAGTCTGCGCTATAACCTCATCAAGAACTTGCGCCTTCAAAAACGTCGTAGCCACCTCATCCAAAACTCCAAAGTCCGGACTAACACCTGCAATATTAAAGTACGTCCGCACAACCTCACCGCAGAACTTATGAAAAGTCCCTATACTTGCATCAGATATATTCCCCTCCTTGGAGGGGTGGCTCAAAGAGCCGGGGTGGTTTTCCAAACGTCGTCGCAACTTACGCCTCATATCATCTGCCGAAGCATTTGTAAAAGTCAGCACCAGCAAGTCCTTATACTCGCACTCGCCACTTTCAATCATCGACGCAATACGCTCGACCATTACAGTTGTTTTGCCACTACCGGCTGACGCCGACACCAAGAGGTCTGAACCGCGGGCATTGATTGCTGTGCCTTGGTCTTTGGTGAAGCCAATTTTCATGTGTTAATCCTCATCACTTGCCATGTTGTCATCTTCTTAACCTTTCCTCCAAATATGGAATTATCACTTTCAATGGCTCTTGGCTTGTATGCATCAGTTCCATTGATTTTAGTTCCGCAAGAGTAACAAACCGCGCTTCTTTCGCATAACCCAGTTCATCGGTATCAAGACCGTCAGTCGAAATTTCACCGGACACTATTTCGGCAGAATAATAAATGTTAATTGATTGTTGCGCTTTGTTTTTGCGAGGGTGCATGAAAAATGACGTATAAACTCCCAGTACATTCAAAGGACGTACAACAAACCCTGTTTCCTCTTTGACTTCGCGAACTAAGCCATCTAAATTGTCCTCGCCTAAGTTTAGGTGACCGCCAGGAAAGTCGTATCCATTTTCTTTCCATTGTGGAGAAATCAAAACTCTTCCACCATTGATAATGACCGCATACTGACTAATTGCCAGAACTAAATCACTCACATTAACTTGTGTTTCCTTACCTGTCACCGATTTTGCGATTATCGTTTTCATTTCTGCTCTCTCCTCTCATCCCAAAGTCTACATTAATCGACATCTAAAAGCAATTAACAAATCGGCAAAGCCTAGATTCCTCGACTGCGCTCGGAATGACATCACTCACCCTCGCCACCATCACACATATACCGCGCCACACAATACCGACAAACCTTCTTGTCCACCGGTTTCGGCTCTACGTTCTCGTGTCCTGCGCTACACATTTATAAACAATTTTTTTGCCTTGCAGTTCTGATGATAGGAGTCCTTTTTCTACCATACGCGTTAGCAATTTATATGCGCCATTTGTGCCGGTGCCAAACTTAAGAGCAACATCTTCCTTAGTAAAGGTTTGCTTGGTGTATTGGTTCAATACTTTTTTTTCAGTTAAGGTAGTTTTCACGGCAACAACATTGTTGTTTTTAACTGTCTCCGAAAACTCCCCAAGCGCATAATTTATATTGGGCATAGAAATCAAGAAACCACCATCTGTAATAGGTATTTCAACGGTTAATCCGTGCTCTCCATATGCTTCAAATATTCTTGGCAAGCCTGTGCCGTATGCATCAATAAGGTTCAAGCGATGAAATATTTTTGCCAATGAATCGTTGCGTGGTATTGAAATGCCGTGGCGCATTAGTTGTAGAGTCACACCCGGCATCAAGCCACCAATTGACATAATCTCTAGACGGTCGTCAAAAAGACTTACTAATATCGCGCCCTCGATGTAATAATCCCTGTGAATAATTGCGTTCATAAGAGCTTCTCTTATAGAAACATTCGGGTAATCCGCACGGTCTATACGATATGCTCCCTTAAATATAGACGATACTTTGTTAAAGACATGCAGATATTGCATACACTCATCTATCTGTTTGAATACCGAACCAGTGAATTCTTTTCTGTCTTTAAAAAGCTTTTTGTTTGTGCCCTGGAATATTGCTGCCTTGATTATGTAGGGGCATTGGTCCGATATTACCAACCCAAGGTTAGTATAGCGTCCATCTGCTCTGACGATACCAAGAGTGCGCATTTGGCTTTCTCCAAAAGCAATCTCTTTTTCTGCAAACACTTTACTCGCATAATCAAAGGTCAAATTTTGAACAACAGATAACTCCTCAATAAAGACATCGCCACTTGATTCACGTATCATTTGCTTGATGTGCTCTCGTGTTGCTTGGACAGAACTTGCGGCGACACGAACGTAAACGCCTTTAGGAACCAATCCCTCTGCTTTAAAGCAATACGGAATCATTGCGCCACGCTCGACAGTAATTTGAATCAAGTTCTTGCCTTCACGCTCAATTGGGTCCACTTTGAAATGCGGAGTTGGGTCTGGTATAACTGAATCACGAAAACTGCTAGATATTTGCAACATGGTACTGTCAACATTTTCAACACCGTAAACTGCGCCGTCATCATTAATTCCTACAAACAAAACACCTCCATCAGTATTCAGAAAGGCAAGTAGCGTTTTGTTAACCTTGTCATTGACCTCTCGTTTGAATTCAGTTTCTCTGTTTTCTATCATTTTGAACCTCCAAACTGAGTATCAACGACAACTCTTACAAAGTCAAGCGAAATGGAAGAGTTGTAAGAGGTTTTTGTAAGAGTTGTAAGAGGTCTGAACCGCGGGCATTGATTGCGGTGCCTTGGTCTTTGGTGAAGTCAATCTTCATGCTCACCTCCCGGACACACTACGCGCGCCACACAATACCGACAAACTTTTTTATCAACAGGATTCGGCGCAATCATACCACACTTAATTGCACGCACAATCTCGCCTGCAGATTCCGAACTTCCCTTCGCCTCAACCATCTTAAAATTCCCAGGTTTCAAAGAATAATAAAAAGCCTTTTCCGCACCTTTAAACATCTGTATATATAGAGGAAGTTGCAAACTTTGTCTGTCAATTGTTCCTGTCTTGTAATCAATAATAATCGCCTTGTCACCACAAGTATCCACCCTATCCGCCACACCGCGCACAATGACACCCTCTATTTCGCCCTGCAAGGGCATCTCAACGTGTGTAGGGAAGAAGTCTGACACTTTTACAAGCTCTTTGGCCAAGAGCTTTGCCTCCTTCTTCAAGTTCGAAATAACAGGAGCATTCTTTGCATCAGTCGCCAAGTGACGAAACTCTTCCATATATAAGACGCGCTCTATGACTTTTTTCATCTCGGCTTCCGCATCAAAGCCCTCAAGTCCTCCACGCCCGACTTTAATTATCTCCCGCGTGAACTCCTCCGCCAACTTATGTATTATCGTACCCATAAGATCAGATGCAAGTCTGTTACGTTTACGTAAGCGCAATTGTAGGCCGTTTTCAAGAAAGTGATAATATGGACACTTGCGGAAGTTTTCAAGTTGAGTGACTCTAGCCTTGCCTTCGGGGAAGAACAATTGCTCTGCAGTTGTCATCCTGAGCGCAGTCGAAGGATCCAGGCCTTGCCGTTTAGGTTTTGTGCATTGTTCGGCAGAGCCTAGATCCCTCGACAAGCTCGGGATGACATTAACAAGCTCGCTCGGATTCTGCCCTGTATAACTCACATAAACTTTATTCCCCGATTGCAAGATATCTTTTGCATGCCTTCGATTGCGCGCATTCTGCAAACTCGCACTCGGTTCGATGTGAACACTTGTGTTGGCGATGTCTTGCATCGTGATGATGTCTGTGTCGTCTTGCACTGTTGGAAACTTACCGTCTTCTGCACCAGTCACAAAAACATACGGCATAAAAGACGGTACATACTCGCTCGCAGATACCAGCATCACCGCATCCGCTAAAGTCGGGATATCTGACACCTTCGTTGCTGAAGCAAGTGCTATGAACATATTCACAAATTCCAGAATTGTGATTTTTTGCTCGCCAGAAATTTTGCCGATAATCTCAAAAAGTTCCAAGATCTTGCGAGACGCAATGTCGTCATTGCGAGGCACGAAGCAATCCAGTACCTTGCAAAACTCTCTCGCGGTTTTACATTTTTTCAGCTGAGCTGCCACCTTCTCGTTCCCTCGCGCACCAGTCTTCAATACATTGTTCTCAAGTTCGAATTCCTCTTCCTTGCTTAGTCCGTGGTAGAGATTCTTGATAATGTTAATGTAATGCATCTGACTGCCTGTCGCCGCAAGAAGTAGATACTCTTTCATATATTGCGTCAAAGGATGACTCAACAAATCTTCGCCAACGTCCACGTTCACAGCGATTCCGCTTTCAGCAAAGATTTGACTGAACACTGTTTCCTCATCAGTCACAACCACGATGTCACGAAAGCGCACGCCTTCTCCGACCAACCTGCAAATCTCACCTGCAACCCAGGTGGCTTCGTCTTGAATTGTAGTGAACACATCGACACAAGAATACCCCGCCTCGCTTCGCTTTCGGCACCCCTCTATTTTAGAGGGGAGTTTTTTATTAAGGCACACCTCCGCCAGCATGTTCTCAAACTCGCTACCCTTCTGATACCCTGCAGTAAACTCACTCGCATGCTTCATCAATTCTGCAACCACAACACCACGTTGAATCGAAAGATGCTGAAAGCCTGTGATAAAGATTTTTGCGTCCTTGATGAGTTTGCTGTGTCTGATGTTTTCGATAAGCCACCCAAGCACGCCGCTTGAGTCTGTGTACTTTGCAATCAATTTTATATACGCTCCACGTATAAGTGCAATATCATGCATTTTCTTTTTTGTGATTTCGGATTTTGCATTTATCTCTAATTTGTCAAAATCCACCATGCTACTTGTAAGTTGATTAACTGTATTAAACATCTTCTCCGCGAAAGCGTAGTGACCCGCAGAGCGACTGAACCAAGTCAAATCCTTTTTGACTTCTTGAATCGCGCGCCACATGAATAATACTGCTGAAGTTTTATCAAGAACCAGATCCTTCGACTCGCTCAGGATGACATATAGCATACTAAATGTCACTACACGCACATTAAAGAGACACGACTTCTTTGACAGTAAGATTCGCTCTGCTTGTAAGGTAAATCTGTCTGGCACGATTATGAAAGTCGGTTTAACTACCCCGTCGCCTGCGGCGCCACCCCTTCGTTCCAAAGGGGAATTATTTACTGCATGCTTCAGCGTTTCTTCAATTGCGCTGCATATGTTATCCGATTGTATTAAAGAAATCATGATTAATTATAAATGCTTACCACACATCTTGCAATATGTGTCTCCTGACTCAGCTTTAGCCCCGCAGCCAGCGCAATACACCCGTTGCGTAATAGGTTGATTAACAAAGCTCCCGACATTTGGCTGGCCAGTAAACTGATTATTGTGTACAACACCTTGCGGATTGCCAAGTTTGCTAAGATATATAAAAAGGAAAACAATCATAATAATCGTGATAACATTCAAACCCAAAAAGCAAAAAACAAGCAAAGTGATCGCAATGCCTTTATCTTGTTTGTGACTTGTAAACTTGATTCCAAGGATTATATAAACAATGCCAAGCGCAAGAAGCATAACCCCCATGAATGTAAGCACAGAATAAAAAAAACTGGAAGGAAACATCATATCCCCAGAATCGCGAAACTCGTCAAATACGTTGTTGGATATTGCCCTCATAGCAATCAGTAGAATCCCGACAAGAATCAATAATGCACCTTGAACAATCGCAAGAACTGCGACTGTTACCTTATAGCCTCTTAGGTTATCATTTTCCATGCTTCAGTATGGGGTCTTGTTTGCAGGATGTCAACTTTTCGTAAGCCCAATTTTTTTGTCCATCCACTGCATGCGCTCTGGCATTGTGGCATTTACACTTTCATATATATCTCTTACTTCCCTTGCAGCGCTACAATGTAATTTGTGTGCCTTTGCAATGCGTTCCTGTAGCCTCATCTCTTTTATACTTGCATCCCACTTAAGCCCCCAGAGATTTCGTTCTGTTTTTTTCATTCTCATCATGTTTGCAACATGTGCATCTGGACCCATATAATCTGCCAATTGACCCTTTTTAATCCCAGAAATCTCACGCAGTATTGTTGTACCCGTTTTATAGTTTGCATTTTTGCTGGTATCATAGACATATTCGCCTTTATCGTTGGCGGCATTTGGGTCGGTATACATGGCCTCAATGCCTACTGCATTAAATTGTTCGAAATCAATAACACCAACTTGAGATGCTATACTTGAAAGGCGTTTGAATGTGTCAGCGTATTCCCTGCGAAAATATTTTCTCAGTTGCTCTACCAATTGCTTCTTTGGCGCTCTCGAAAAATATGCTTGGCCTGGCTCTACAATTTCTTTAGAATAGTCGTCATTCAAAAAAAGAAATAGACCTCCAATTCTTGAGACTTTCTCCTTACCAAAATGGTCCTCAACAGCAAGACCGCTTGCTCTGCAATCTCTCGTGGCACGAGTTAATATAGTTTCCGAATTTCTAGCATCGGAGTGCTCCAGCATCTCGTACAAATCCCGCAACCGCCAAATTTCTTGGTCTTGTTCGAAATCTTTAATACCTTCAAAAATGTTTAAATAACTTTTGCCTTTATACATAAAATGCTCCCACCAGCATCAACAAATTTATTCCCACCATTATACAAGTTTTCACCCAAAAAGTCAATACCCACCAACAAAAACAAGCCCCGCAGGCTTGTTTTATAAATCTTTTTAGTTAACACCCGCATCGACCTGCGCGTCATTTTGTTTTTTCGCTGCCATCCTCTTTGCATACCCCTCGAACGCGTCATTGAACTCGGCATCAGTCGTGTGATGTATTTTGCGAATGCGACTTATTTCCATAGCTATCCCAAAGTCAGGGTCCTTATAACCGACTTCCTTTGTGCCCTTATTAAAAAGCTCAGAAGAGTACTTCAATCCGGAACTTAGTTGGTCACAATTATACTTACCGCTAAGAAGTTCCTCATTCATCATTATCCTTGTAGCAATCAACCTGTTTTCTGCTTCTTTTTCTTTCTTCGAATATAGGCGCCCGGCATCTAAGTCGGCACCA
>Ga0123353_10010599_pt1 | contig 12867 bp, 11 predicted proteins | sample TergutLab28metaG_3_FD_92763 | JGI IMG/M metagenome (GOLD analysis project Ga0123353, IMG submission 92763) | Labiotermes labralis P3 segment gut microbial communities from Petit-Saut dam, French Guiana - Lab288 P3 | ecosystem: Host-associated > Arthropoda: Insects > Digestive system > Gut ...
AGCCGAACGCATCCTGGAGCGCAAGATAACGTCTATGGGCTACACGGAGAACATAGTCGTCGGCGGTATCGACACGATCGTAGACATAATAAACTCCCTCGACCGCTCCTCGGAGAAGAACATCCTCGAAAGCCTCGACGTCAACGACAGCGAGCTCGCCGACGAGATAAGGAAGCGCCTGTTCGTATTCGAGGACATCGCGAAGCTCAACAACGTCACCGTGCAGCGCGTGCTCAGAGAAATCAACAACGCGGACCTCGCGGTCGCGCTCAAGATGGCGACGGAAGACGTTATGCGTACGATATTCGCGAATATCTCAAAGCGCCTGCAGGAGATGATAAAGGACGATATGGAAGTCATGGGACCCGTGCGTGTGCGTGACGTAGAGGAAGCCCAGCAGAGGATCGTCAATGTTATCCGTAAGCTCGAAGACGAAGGAGAGATCGTCGTGGCCCGCGGAGAAGGGGATGACCTGATTGTTTAGGATAGACAGGAACTACGTCAATCTGGGCGCGACGAGGTTTGTCCAGATTGACGACGGCGAGGGCACTGAGGCCGGCGCGGTGGGGGAATCCCTGTATGCGGCGGCTTCTGCGACATATTTATCGCAGGCCCAGGCCCAAGCGCAGGAAGTGCTCACCGATGCAAAGGCGAAGGTGGACAAAATCATCCAGGAGGCCAGGGACGAAGCCGCGCTGCTCATGGTGACCACCAGGGAGCAGGCGGAAGAGGAGCGCCGCAAGATGGTGCAGGACGGGTTCTCCGAAGGCGTCATCGAGGGCAAACGCTCGTTCGACGAGAAGCTCGCGGCCAAGCTCAACGAAGACGACGAGATGCTCAAGCGCGTCATAAAAGAGGTATACAGCGAGCGCGAGCGCACCTACGAGGCGCTCGAGGACGAAGTACTGGGCCTTGCGGTCGATATTGTCCGAAAGATAATAAACCCAGCCGAGGAGGCGCTTGGCAACGTCTTTGAGTCGCTTATAAGGAACGCGCTGAAGCAGATAACCCCGGTCGACAAGGTCATGCTCCGCGTCAGCCCTGCGGAGTATGAGCGCTTCTTCTCGCCGGGCGGAACAGTTTTTGAGCTGGAGGGCGGCTCGACGGTCACGGCCTCGATCGTCAGGGACGTCTCGCTGGCCCCGGGCGACTGCATAATAGACTCGACCGACGAGACAGTGAACGCCGGGGTGGAGTCGCAACTAAAATACGTAAAGCTGACATTCGAGAAATGCAAGATGGAGAATTGAGTCGACACAACACCCCGGGCGGGGGCTTACTCCCGCCGCAGATGGAACAGTAAATGACAACAATTGACTTCGCCAAATACAAAACAGCCCTCGAAAACGCGGAAACCCTCGAACGCGCGGGCCGCGTCACCAAAATCGTCGGCCTCGCAGTCGAAGCCTCGGGCCCATCCTCGAAGATCGGCGACATCTGCGAGATGTACACGCTGAACGGGTCGAGGTTCGTCCGGGCGGAGATTGTGGGCTTCAGGGACGGGCAGACGCTCCTCATGCCATTCGGCAGCGTTGAAGGCGTCGGCCTCGGCAGCTACGTCGTCTACACCGGCACGTCGTTGAGGGTTCCTGTCGGAAAGGACCTCACCGGGCGCATACTCGACGCGCTTGGCTTCCCGTTCGACGAACTGCCGCAACCGAAGATCGAAGCGTGGTACCCGGCGGACAACGTCCCGCCGAACCCGCTGACGAGGGAGCGCATACATGAAGTGCTGCCCCTCGGCATCAAGGCGATAGACAGCATGCTGACAGTGGGGCGCGGGCAGAGATTGGGGATATTCTCCGGCTCCGGCGTAGGGAAGAGCACCCTGCTGGGCATGATAGCGCGATACGCGGTCGCGGACGTGAACGTGATAGTCCTCGTGGGCGAACGCGGACGCGAGGTGAGGGACTTCGTTGAAAGGGACCTTGGGCCTGACGGGCTCAAAAAATCTGTCCTGGTCATAGCGACGTCCGACCAACCCGCCCTCCTGCGCCTGAAATGCGCAATGACGGGGACGGCTATAGCGGAATACTTCAGGGACTGCGGCCACAAGGTGCTGCTGCTCATGGACTCGCTGACGCGGTTCGCGATGGCGCAGCGCGAGATCGGGATGGCAGCGGGCGAACCGCCAGTCTCGAGGGGGTTCCCGCCCTCGGTGTACGCGCTTCTCCCCAAGCTGCTCGAACGCTCCGGCATGTCGGACAAAGGCTCGATAACCGGGCTCTACACGGTCCTGGTCGAGGGCGACGACCTGAACGAACCCATCTCCGACACGGTGCGCGGCATCCTGGACGGGCATGTCGTCCTGTCGAGGTCCATAGCGAACAGCAACCACTACCCGCCCATCGACGTCCTGGGGAGCGTGAGCCGCGTCATGCCTGACATAATCACGCAGGAGCACCTGGAAGCGTTCGGTACGATCAAGAACATGATCGCGGTCTACCGCGAAGCGGAAGACCTGATAAACATAGGCGCATACAAGAAAGGCGCGAACCCTGAGATAGACAGGGCAGTGCAACTCCACCCCGCGATCCAGAACTTCCTTAAACAGGGCGTGCCGGAGCACTACACGTTCGACGAAACGCTGGATATGGTTTTCGACATAGTTCAGCGCGGCGACCTGAGGGAGGAAAAACCAGACAGGAGATCAGGCGGCGCACTGATCCCGGGCCGCCCACTGTGATCCCGCAGGGTAAAACGACATGAAAAAATTCAAATTCACCCTACAAGCCCTGTACGACTACAAGCTCACGGTCGAAAAAATGCAGAAGGCCGACCTTAAAAAAGCCCAGCAGGCCCTACGGGACCTCATCGACGAAGAAATGAGGCTGCTGCGCGCCTACGCCGACAACGAACTATCGCTGGAAAGGGAGCTCGAAAAAAACGAAGACGTCGTAACGGCGCTGAGCGAGCACGACGCATACTTCCGCTACCTACGCGACGCGCTCATGGAGATAAGGATGAAAATCACAAGGGCGGAAGAAGTGGTGACCCAATGCCAGGCCCGACTCATCATAACGATGAAGGAAATCAAGACATACGTAAAGCTCAGAAACGAGCAGTTCTACAAATACATGAAAGAGATCCAGACGGAAGAAGACAAAGAGATAGGCGACCTGGTCTCGTTCAACGTAATCAGCGAGGAAACTAACTAAACAAGGCAGGTGAAGCAAGTGGCGGACGAAACAACCGACCTGACCGACGGCGAAGAGCCCGTAGGTAAAGGGACAAGACCAAAGAAATCGGTAAAACCGGTAAAAGGGAAGACCGAAGCCGAGAATAAAGAGGCCCCTGCCGAGCCCGAAAAGGGCGGAAAGCCCGGAAAAAAGGGGAAGGGCGAAAAGGGCAAGGGCGACAAAGCGAAGGGCGAGAAGAAGAAGGGGAGCAAGATCTGGGTCATCCTGATCATAATCCTCATTATCCTCATCCTGATCGCGGCCTTCTGCGCGGCGGTCTACTTCAACCTGTTCGGCTTCGGCGACATTATCCTCGAACCGGTGGGCGAATGGCTCTTCGGCCTCATGGTGTGGATCGACCCTGAGTTTTCGTCCGTGGAGAAAGTGCTGAAGGAAGAGGCCGCAGTGCGCAGCGCGGCGCTAGACGTGCGGGAGCAGGCGCTCAACACCCGCGAGGAGGAGATAATAGCGCGCGAAGAGGCGGCGAACACGCGCGAGAAGCAGATCGACAGGCGGGCACAGACGCTCGACAGGCGGGAAGAGGTTCTCGACATCAGGGAGGACTCGGATAAACCGCGTTTCCGCAAGGAATTGACGGACCGGGAGCTGGAGGACATCACGTCCTTGAGCAGGACATACGCGCAGATGGCGCCGGAGACGGCGGCTGAGATACTGGCGGAGCTATACGAGCCGATGGACATAGCCTCGATCCTATATTTCATGGCGGAGCGAAACGCCGCCTCGGTACTATCAGCAATGGAGATAGGCCTGGCGGCGATCATAACGGAAATACTACTAAAGAGCTAGCGAAGAAACAGAAACCGCTCCAGAGCCTCTATCACTTTTTCAAGCTCTACCGGCTTTCCTATGTGGCTATTCATGCCTACCTCGAGGCACTTATCTATATCTTCCTTGAAAGCGTTGGCGGTCATGGCCACTATGGGGATATCCCTCGCGCGGGCTACGCCGGACCCTCGGATGCGCTCCGTCGCCGTGAAGCCATCCATCTCCGGCATCTGGATATCCATGAAGATCATGTCGTACTTTAGCGGGTTGGTCGTGAACATGTTCACTGCTTCTTTGCCGTTCACGGCGCAATCTATCGCGAGGTTCGTCGGCTCGAGCAGCGCCAGAACGATCTCGCGGTTGATCTCCACGTCCTCCGCCAGGAGCACGCATTTCCCCGTAAAGTCCGAAGCCTCCCCCTGCTCGGCGACCGATGGAATATCATTTGCGCGCGCGCCCAGTATATCGAACTCCAACCCTGACATCGTCTGCCTGTCGCATTCGTCCGAACTGCAACCCAGGCGGACGGTGAACGAGAAGATGGCGCCTTCACCGAGCCCCGAGGTGACGCTGATGCTCCCGCCCATCATCTCGACGATACTCTTGCAAATCACAAGCCCGAGCCCGGTGCCGCCGTACTTGCGGGAGGTGCTGGACTCCGCCTGCTCGAATGAAGTGAAAAGCCGGGACTGCTGCTCCTCGCTTATGCCGATGCCGGTATCGCTGACCAGCACCTGGAGTGTGCAAGAGTCGCTGTCCATCGATGAGAGGGCGACTTCAAGGTGAATGGCGCCCTCTTCGGGCGTGAACTTGACAGCGTTAGAGAGCAGGTTCGTGATCACTTGGGCCAGCCGCTGGTCATCGCCGATCAGGACGCGGGGGACCGAGGGGTTGATGTGCATGGACAGCTTTTGGCGCTTTTCCTCTATGCGGAAGCTGATAACGCCCACGACCATCTGCAGGAGCTGGTCCAGCGCGAACTTGGTGGAGGTGAGGGTGAACTTATTGGCCTCGATCTTCGATACGTCGAGGACGTCGTTAATAATACCGAGCAGGTGCCGTGACGCGACTTGTATCTTGCCCAGGGAATAGTCCTTTTTCTCTATGTCGTCCGTAGCCGACGAACCAATCATGGTCATGCCGATAATGGCGTTGAGCGGGGTCCTTATCTCGTGGCTCATGTTCGATAGGAAATTGCTCTTGGCTACGCTTGCCTGTTCGGCCCTCTGCCTGGCGTCCTCGATCTCAGTGACGTCGTTTGAAATGATGATATACCCAGTCTTGTTGCCGACCTGGTCGCAAAGATGGTTCGCGGTGCCCCAAAAATAGTGCCCGCTGCTCTCCAACAGGAAGACCTCGGCATCCCGGCCCTCCTCGAGCGCGACTATGGGGTCGTACTTCGAGTTGGGCGGGTATATGCTGATATCGCTGTACGAATAGCCGACGGACTCGGCCAGGGTTTTCCCGGTCAGCTTCTCCGCCCTGCTGTTCATATATATGATATTTTCATTCTTGTCGATTATCAATAGGGGGGAGCTGATGCTTTTTTCGAGGCTATCCGCCATCTCGTCGAACGAGTCCGCAAGCATACCGAATTCGTCTTTGAGCGGGGAATTCAGCCGGAATTGCCTTTCGCCCGCGCGGAAACGGGAAATGCCGTCCACCAGGCGTTCGAGGTTCCCCGTTATCGAGGAGGCCAGAAGGATCGCGACGAAAACGATCAACGCAAAAATCCCAAGGCCTGTGTAGATGAGCTGGGAAGAATTCATGCGCGAGGTTTCACTTATAGCGGTATTTAGCTTTTCTTCGGTCAGGGCTGCGGGGGCGGTAAAATCCTCCATCCCAGCGCCTATGGTGACCATCGCGAAACCGCGCCCCGAGCCGCCTTGGTTTTCCGGGGCGTACTGGCCGGAGTAATATGGTATCGCCCCCGCCGTCGTCGGTTTGTAGACCCCGCTCCAGAGGATGTAGAACGAGCCTGAACCGCCGTTCTCGGTGAGGTCCATCCAGCCGGTGCACTGTGGGGCGTTGTTCAGGTAGCGCCCATCGAGCCCGACATAGCCGGCCTTGGTGAGCGCAATTGCGGGCGTTTTGCCGCGCGACTGGTAATCCTTAATAAGTTTGCCGTCGGCGTCCGACGATGTATTGCCGTACTGATCCCTGAGCACCCTCTCGCCGAACTGCGGCAGCGTCTCCCTGTCAGCATGGTTCGCACTGTAGAACGCGCCCCAGGATGTGCCGACCCCGGCCTCATTGGAGTCGTCCCACTCCCACCAGTCAAGGCCCGTCACGAGCCTGCTCAGATTGTGCATCTCCCAGGAAGAGTTGGCGGCCAGCCATTCCGAGCCTTTTGCGGCATTCCATAGATAGAATGGCGTATCCTTCGCGGGCATGGGATTGCCGTCCTCCCCGAGGAGCGGGATCGTCCTGTTCTCCTCATCGCGGACGAAACCGCCATTGACGAAGTCGCGCCGGAGTTGCACCGTACCCTCCAGCCAGGGGACCTGTGGCTCCCCGGTGATCGGGCTGTAGCCCACGATGGAGTGGTGCCTCGGATGGACAATGCTGCGGCATTTGTAGTCCCAGATGAACGCGTAGTTGCCGTCAATAGCGTCGGACATGACCGTATAGCGCTCCAGCATCGGGGTGATGACGTCCACGAACCCCATAATGTGGTCGTGGTTCAGCGCCATGGTCACGTAGCCGGAAATGAAGCCCGTCTCGTTCACTATCGGGGTGGCCCAGCGCACGATGCCCTCGAAACGCTGCCCGACGGGGTTCTCGGGGCCGGCGAAGGCTTGACTCTTAGCAAATTCCATGAAAAGCGGCGCCGGGAGGTCGGCGGCCCTGACAAGCTCCTCGCGGTTCGGGTGGGGAGCGCCTGTCGGCGGGTTCTCCGGCAGGCCCTTGAGGACGCCGGGCGTGAGGATCCCTATGTATTTCGTGCCGACGTAGGCGCCGATCACCTCGGACACATAGATATCGCCGGGCCCCAATTTTTGCAGCGCGGCCCAGTAGTTCTCCGCCCTGACGTAGGTGTTCGACCTCTCGGAAACGTTCACCTTGTTCGGGTTCATGGGGTAGTGGACCTTCGTCGAGTCGGGGTTGACGTACTTGTACAACTCATTCCCATTCAAATCGATGAACGTGATCTCGTCGTACAGCGGAGCCATCTCCTGGTAATGGCCGAGAAACTCGGGCGGCCTGCTTTGGAAGCTGCTACCGAGCCGGACGTCGTTGTTCTCCCTGTTCGTCGACAAGTTCGGCGGCCCATCGAATACGAAGGGGTCAACCTCGACCCACCTCATGCCGTCCTCGGAAAGCGCCCATTCGCCCCGATTCATTAGCGGGCTCTTTTTATTGTCGGAGAAGGTCTTGTATGTCCTCTCGGAAGGTGTAAACCCGGCAAGGAGGAGGATGTCCTGGTCGCGCTGGTATAGGAAAGCAGCGACCTCCAGGGCCGTATCGGTGGTCAGCCGCTCGATGCTCTCCCTCGCGCCGTCGTTCAGCGCAGTCGTCGAGTCGATCACGGCGATGTCGCGCAGGAGGACGCCGAGCGATGAGATCTGGTTCCAAGCGAGGACCCCGAGCAAGAGCAGCGGGACAGCCATAACCGCAACGAAAACCAGGATGAGTTTCGCCCTGAGCTTCAGGTTCATACGGTTAAGAAGCCTTTCGATAAAATTCATCCTGCTTTTAAACAAGTTGCCCATGAAGCGATACCCCTCTACGCATTAAGCAATCATCGTCATTGCGAGCCTTTCGGCGGTCATTATATCATAGCAAATGGAGATTCTCAATCTAAATGTGGAAAATCATCATGGCAATTCCGAAGAAAATCAGCAGCGCGCTGGCGTCTACTATGGTCGTGATTACCGGCGCTGACATGACGGCGGGATCGAGTTTTAGCTTCTTTGCGGCCAGGGGGAGCATGCAACCGACCATCTTTGCCAGCAGAACAGTGCACCAAAGCGCCAGCGAGACGCTCAAGCCAAGCATCGCCGGACTCTGCTCAATGCTCTCGGACCTGTACATAATAAGGATCCTGCAAAAATTGACCGCAGCCAGCGCGGCGCCGCAAATGAGCGCGACGCGCACTTCCCTCCACAGGATGCGAAAAGCGTCGCGAATCTCGATCTCCTCCAACGCCAGACCGCGTATCACGAGCGTGGAACTCTGCGAACCGCCGCTGCCGGCCGTGTTCATGAGCATGGGCACGAATGCGAAAAGGGCGGGGATCGCCGCAATTGCGTCCTCGAAAGTTTGCAGGATCACGGCGGAGATAGTGCCGACCAGCATGAGTATGATAAGCCAGGGGAGGCGGTTCCTCACGAGCAACCAGATGCTGGTTTTCAGGTACGGATCGTCCGAAGGCGACATAGCGGCCATGATCTCGAAGTCCTCGGTGGCCTCCTCCTTCTGAACAGTCAGCACGTCGTCGACGGTTACGATGCCTACCAGCCTGTGCTCATTGTCAACGACAGGCATTGCAAGCAAGCCATATTTGCGGAAATCGTTGGCGAGCCCCTCGACGTCCTCGCTCGTGATCGCTGAAATGACGTCGCGCTCCATGATGTCGCCTATCTTGTCATCCGGCGAAGACAGCAGCAGGGTCTTGGCCGACACGGCGCCGAGCAGCCGCCTGTGGGCGTCGATCACGTAACATGTGTAGATCGTCTCCTTGTCAACGCCGTCGCGGCGGATGCGCGCAAAAGTCTCCTCGACTGTCAGGAACTCCTTCAGGTCGACGAACTCGATCGTCATAATGCTGCCGGCGCTGCCCTCGGGGTACTTCAGGAACTGGTTTATCATGTTCCGTTTCCCCTTCGGGAGGTTGCTCAGCACCCTCTTCACGACCCCGGCGGGCATTTCCTCAATAAAGTCGACGGCGTCGTCCAGGAACAGATCGTCTATGATGTGGCTGATCTCGTAGTCCTGGATGGCATTCACGATGTCCTCCTGCATATCCCTGGAAAGGTATGCGAAAACATCCGCCGCCGTGTCCTTGGGAAGCATCCTGAAAAGCCTTATGGCCTGCTTCTCGTCCATGCCCTCGATCCGTTCGGCGACGTCGACCGGATTAGTGTTCCGGAGCGTTTCCCGAAGCCCGGAAAAATCGCGCACCGCCACATTCTCGTTGTCTTGCATCACAAATCACCCCTTTCTACGTTTGGCGCGAAAAAAGCGCCCCCGGGGGTGCAATAGAAAAGGGCAAGACTTACGAGTAAATCCAGGTCGGGTCAAACAAGACAATCCGACGCCCCAATACTACCGCAGATTCCCGGTCAATGCTTATTCTGCTGGGCAGCCTACTTCGTGGGTAATCGTCCATTGTCTCATCCCCTTCCAAAATGTATTATCCCGCAAATATTGAATATTGTCAATAGCCTCGTAAATATGTATAATAGAAAGAGTAAAAAATTGATGATAAGGGATGGGTAATGTTATGGAACGCAAGGATAAGGATAATTACTATCTTGATATCGCGGAGACCGTCCTTATTAGGTCTACCTGCCGGAGGCGCAGATACGGCGCGATAATCGTTCTCAACGACGAAATAATCGCGACAGGATACAACGGCGCCCCGCGAGGCAGGATGAATTGCCTCGACAGGGGCGTCTGCATGAGGGACGAGCTTGGAATCCCGAGCGGCGAGCGCTACGAACTCTGCCGGAGCGTCCATGCGGAGGCGAACGCCATAATCTCGGCGGCGCGGAGGGACATGATTGGCGCGACGCTCTACCTTTCCGGGCGCGACGCGAAGACTGACGAGCCGCTCGGCGACACGGTGCCGTGCGCGATGTGCCGCAGGCTTATCATCAACGCCGGCATAGTCAAAACCATCTGCCGCGCCGACGGCGGCAACCAAATCGTGGTCAACACGAGGGACTGGGTCTTCAACGACGACTCGATCGTGGACGGCGCCCAGGTTTCCTCCGGGAAAAGAAAAGCGCGATGAGCAAGTTCACCGAGGAACTGAAAAAAAACACCCCCTCCGTGGACACGTCATATAGGATCGGGATGCGAGTGGTCAAGACCGCCGTGGCGGTAGGCATCTGCATGTTCATTTCGCTGCTCACAGGGGGCATGGAATCCGTGCCGATTTCATCCGTGGCGGCAATCGTCACGATCAGGCCCACCCAGGGGGAGACTATCCGCACCGGGGTGTTCAGGCTCGCGGGGACAGTCATCGGCGGCGCACTTGGGATCGTGGCGGTAGTGATAGGGCTGTTCCTGCCGTACTATAGCAATGGGTTGTTCGCAGTGGTGATCCCATTGCTGCTGATTGTGAACCTCTACCTATGCAACTTGCTAAACCTGAAAGACTCTTGCTCGATATCCTGCGTTGTGACGATAATAGTGGCGGCCAACGTCTATGTAGACGCAACGGCAGGCGAGGCGCTGGCCTTCACGCTACTAAGGCTACGCGACACATTCGTAGGCGTAACGGTAGCATCCATACTAAACATCCTGCCATACATCTTCGGAAAAGTAGTAGAATTCAGCAACGGCAGAAAAGCCTAATTATTAATAAGACACTTCACCACCTCAGAAGCAATAATCAAACCAGCGATCGGAGGAGCGAAAGCCGTGCTGCCCAGTAGCGCAGGGTGGCGGCTTCCGTGTACCCCGGCGCCCACCCCGGCGTCCGCGCGCAGCCGGACCGGCGACTCCTTTGAATAGACGACCCTAAGCGACGAGACGCCGCGCTTGCGCAACTCGCCGCGCATAATCCGCGCCATAGGGCAGACCGAAGTGTCGAAAATATCGGCGACCTCGAAAGCGGAAGGATCAAGCTTATTCGCGGCGCCCATGGAACTAATGACAGGCACGCCGAGCGCAGCAGCGCGGCAGACAAGCTCCAGCTTCGCCGTTATGGTGTCCACGGCATCGACAATACAATCGTAGACAGCCAGGTCGACCTCATCAGCCGATTCCGGGAGATAGAACAACTTCCGAGCCACGACCACCACATCGGGGTTAATATCGAGCAGGCGCTCGCGCATGGCGCCGACCTTGTCGCGCCCCACCGTCCGATGTGTCGCAACAAGCTGACGGTTGATGTTAGTGATATCCACCACATCCCCGTCGAACAGATCAATCGCGCCGACGCCACTACGGCAGAGCGCCTCGGCGCAATGCCCGCCGACGCCGCCGACGCCAAAAACCGCCACCCGGCATTTATGCAACTTCTCAACATTCTCCCGCCCAAAAAGCAAAGCAGTCCGAGAAAACTGGTCGCCCATAGTACATCTCCTTATTATAACCATCGTCCCAAAATAATAACAAAAAATCCCCCAAATAACAAGTAGCCCCAAAAACAGCACAAAACAGGGGAATCCACGTCACAAGTCACGAAATTACGAAATAGAACGCAAAAAATCGTAATTCGTGACGTATTTGTGACACTATTTATATATACTCCCAGTATCAAATCTTGATACGGGGGTAAAGAGAAATGACGAATTATGTTATAGAAAGCGAAATCATCGAAGAGATTTTAAACGGAATGGACATCGGGAACAGCGGCTGCTACGAAACGGACGATGCGGAATGGATGGAAGAAAAAGCAGCGTACAGCATGGCATACGACACATATATGGCAACGCAGCAAAGCTACGACGAAGCGCTGGAATCCTGGAAGGCGGCGCAATCCATATATAAGGCCGGTGACGCAGAGTGGCTTGAGGAAGAGCGCCAGTTCAACAAAGCGAAGGAAGCCTACGACTCCGCCCTGGCCCGCTACAACGACGAGCTGGACCTGTGGAAGACCGAATACTCGGACTACGAAGAGGATTACAAGCAATGGCTCAATGAAGAGAACGCCCGCAGCATAGGAGCGCCGCCGGTCGATGACGAATTGCAGTACTATAACTACGCACTGGCGTCATGGCTGCTGTCGCAGGCGGAATACGAAGCGGGCCTAGAAACGCCAGACGCCCTAGTGGTCCCATACCACGCGACAGCTTTCACGGACGAAGACGCCCCTCAAAGCGAGGCGCCGCTGGCAAGAGTCGGCGAAATGGCCTCCATGCTAACCTCAGGGCTAATGCTATCAGCGCTAATAACAGCAATAACAACCAACACGATAAATTAAAGCAAAAGCACACCCCCCTCCTCCCATCATCCCAGACCAGACCCGGGACCCCTCAGGGCGAGGCGCATCCCTCACCCGTCATCCCGGGCCTGACCCGGGATCCCCCCAGCCAAAGCGAGTATATATAGGTACAAAAGAACGTCGGCCCAAAGGACGCAAGGGGGCCGACGTTTTTGGCATATTTAAGTTGATTATGTACAAAGCCTATGATAGTATTGTGAAGATTCTTACTATGTTTACACATTTACTTGATAAATCCTTATTTCTAAAGTGTCTGATGGAGGTGTTTTTATGGCAAAGTGCAAGACCCTCGTACCCTTTGCAGGTACGGCAGAACAGGAACACAAGCTTCTGGAAATCATCGACGCCAACAAGAAAACGCGGGGCGCGCTGATCCCGCTGCTGCAGCAGGCCCAGGAAATCTATGGCTACCTTCCCATAGAAGTCCAGATCATCATCGCGGAAGGACTCGGCATCCCCCTGGAGGAAGTCTACGGCGTCGTGACATTCTACGGACAATTCAACCTGAACCCCAAAGGCAAATACCAGATTGCCGTGTGCATGGGGACGGCATGCTACGTCAAGGGCGCCGGACAGATACTGGAGCACATCACCGAGAGGCTGGACATCAGGGACGGGGAAGTGACCCCTGACGGCAAATTCTCCCTGGATGCGACGCGCTGCATAGGCGCCTGCGGCCTCGCGCCCGTCATGACCGTCAACGAAGACGTCTACGGCTGCGTAGTGCCGGAAGAAATGGACGCGATCCTGGACAAGTATATCAACGAATAATAATTGGAGGTG
>Ga0123353_10010601_pt1 | contig 12867 bp, 13 predicted proteins | sample TergutLab28metaG_3_FD_92763 | JGI IMG/M metagenome (GOLD analysis project Ga0123353, IMG submission 92763) | Labiotermes labralis P3 segment gut microbial communities from Petit-Saut dam, French Guiana - Lab288 P3 | ecosystem: Host-associated > Arthropoda: Insects > Digestive system > Gut ...
GTTGCCATCGCTGCCGAAATAATAGGTTTCCAATACTTTGTTTTTGTCGTGAACTATCCCACCGCCACGCTCGGGCCTAAGTTCATTCGGCACATCGGTCGCGCCATTTGTGAAACCAATATTCAGATTAGAGTTGTGTTTTGTAATTTCGACATCATACCAATTTGCAAATCTTGCCGACAAAATTTCGATGCCATTATTAAATGCCAAAGTGGCCGCATTATCATGCAAATGAATTGCCTCAATATCATCGGCTTCTCCGCCGGATGTGGATTGCCATGAAACGTTGCCGACAGCAGTGCCTGCAAACGTCATATCCATATCGTTTGTCGGATTTATTCTCTTCACATCATAGCCACCGGCAAATGGGTCATGTTGGTTGAAAGATCTGTTATCGCCGTGTTGTACGACATTGACGACATTCATATGAATTGTGCCAAAGTCTGAATATCTTAAGCCAACCTCTTTCCCATAACTACGATAAGTCAATGTGCCGGTAATGTGAAAATCGCCGTCTTTAAGATTGTTGCCTTGGACATCTATATTGAATACATTGCCATCACCCGCACGTTCTGCCAGAAATCCCGCGGCGTTCAGTCCGACAATGCGCCCATTTGAATCGACTTCCAGACTTACGAGGCTTCTGTCATTCACATCTTCCGTCAATTCGTCAGCTCTATAAAACTTTGCATTATCCAACATAAATTCATCCGACGTATTGCCTATCAGATGGCTTAACGGCGCTCCAAAACGCCCTGCATTACGCGCCGCGACTATAGCCTCGGCTGTCGTTTCCGCTTGGCCGCCGGTGAATAAATTGGACAGTTTGTTGTTGCCGGTCGCCTCTTGGCTGAGCGCATGCAAGGCCTCGCGTATAAGGTGCTTGTCTTCATTGAATAATGCGACTATTTCCGCTTGGGTAGTATTCGGATTGCCAAGCCATATCGCGGTATCTTTTATCAAAAGCTTTCTTGCGTCGTCCGAACTTCTGCCCATAAAGGCCATGGCCATAACGAATTGTACTTCATGACTATCATCTTCCAACAATTCGATATAAGCGATGGTTTTATCATCGTCATGTTGAAAAACTGACGAATTCATATCCGTCACATTTGTGTTTGATGCCGCGGCCGCAGGTGTTACGGAGCCTGCAAAACTTGGCATAGCAATGTCGCCACCACCGCCCCCGCCCCCACCGCCACAGGCGGATAAGACCAGTAATGCTATTGTCAAAGTTGATAGGTTTTTCATTTGTTTCCCCCTGGGTTTTTGTTCCTATACTGTTTGTAAAAAAGACCACCAGCCAAAAACTAAGTGGTCAGGGAGTTTAGAAATCAACTTGTGAGTGATTCCGCAGCTTTTGGGTTGCCCCTGTTTTATAACTGACGGCTCCCCGACCTTAAGACGGGGGATATAACGGTGCGGTATGCACCATTACATCAAGATAACATTGCGAAACCGCACCGCACAAGTTGGGCTTCTAACAGCCCTGAACCAATGTCGCCACTGATTCATTCCTAATCTTACAAAACCAATCCGACAAAGTCCATAGATTTTATTTTCTGTTATTCCAGCAAGTTTAATGCGATAATGCATAATAAAGCCAATGGGTTATGCGATGAAAAAAGACAGCAAAGCTGCCGTCATTCCGGTGGCGAAGGTCCCATGGTCGAGCGTAAGCGCAGGCCATGGGCGCGAGCGACGGCAGGCATGACGGATTTGTAAATTGTAGGGGCGCAATGCTTGCGCCATTTTAACTTTGAAGGTATTCATACTATGTGGGCGTGCACAGCACGCCCCTACATGGGGATTACCGGTAAATGTAGGGGCGCAATGCTTGCGCCCTTTTAACTTTGAACATATTTATATTATGTGGGCGTGCGCGGCACGCCCCTACCATACCCGAACCGATGTAGGGGCGTGCGGAACCTCGGCCCGCAAAGCGGGACGGGCGGCACGCCCAATAACAAAGGCGGGTTTCCACCCGCCCCTACAAAATTAACGAAATTTCCCCTTGTATTCCCACTTTATTGCCGCTAGAATGGTACAAGGTCCGGCAACCAGTCGGGTCATCACTGCATAAGAAAAGGATATTATTATGCGTCAAGGTACAGTAAAATGGTATAACGGCAAAAAGTGCTATGGCTTTGTTTCCCCGGAAACAGCGAACGAGGCCGGCAATCAGGAAGACGTGTTCGTTCATTCGTCATCCCTGCGCGATGCGGGAATCAGGTTCCTGAACGAAGGAGACGTCATCAAATTCGATGAAGAAGTCAGGGGCGGAAAGCTTTCGGCCACGAAAATCGAACTGGTGTCGCGCGACGAAGAATCCGCGCGCAAATTCCAGGAACGCCGCAGCACATTCCGCGACGGCGATCGTCCCCGCGGGCCGCGCGGCCCGCGCCGCGATGGCGACGACAAGGGCGGTTTCTTGGGAAGAATCTTCAAGAAATAACCGCGTCCGGCCGCATACGTGCGGCCGGATTCTATTGCAGACAAATACAAATCCGCCTGTTTTTTAATCGCAAATATATTTGTACTTTTTATAATCTGCGGCGACTTGTTTTTTGTCGATTTTTTCTTTCTTTTTGAACACGACCAGCGTGTCGGCCACTGCGGCCACATCCAGATATTTCAACAGAATATGATATTTCGGGCGGTTGGAAAAATCGTGAACCATTATAACGGCATTGTCGTCCGTATTCAGAATAGCCTGTAATGCGCATGCCACGCGAAACCGGCCGTCGACCAACACGACATCAAAAGGTATTTTGTCGCCGAAGATTTCCGATGAATATTTTGGCCAGTGCTCTTTTCGGCTCTCATCAGCCGGCACGCCCCATGCTTTGGTCTTGCCGATATCAACGCGCTTTAAGGCCAGTTGGCCGCTTTCCATACCGGCCCTAATTTGCGGATAGGCTTTCTGCATGTGCAAAGACCATTCGGCCGAAGATTCGACGCAATATACGCGACAGCCATAGTTCTGCAGCACAGCGATGGTCGTTCCACCCGCGCCCCATTCCAGATAATTTTTCGCACCAGTGATTGTTTCAAGAAACAGATTCCTTTCCCGCGGTGTCATTTCCCAATGATATTCCGGTTTTTTAGAAAATAATTTTCTTAAAAATCTCATGATATTTTCCTTTGCTTGAAAATCGGCAGGTTGAAAATATTTTCCACCTTGACTGTCTGTTGGCTGGCCCATAAAGCACGCCTTGTTTTGTTGGCCGATGGCGTCATTGCCAGCGCTGCATTCCTGAATTTACCGTCTATGTCTTTTCTGTACCCAAGATAATGATGCTGATATATATGCATGAACATCCAATGCTTTTGCATCTGCAGCCGATTGCTGATGCGGCGCGAAGGGTCGACAAGCGCGACCATCTTGCGCTTGGAACCTCCAAATTTGGAAAACCTGTTAATTTTGCAGAATGTCTGCGTATATTCAGGATACATTTCGCCGAACGGCACATACATTTCCGTCGCGCTTTTATACCGCAGACTGCAGACATAAGAATGCGTTATGCCGCGTTCAATTATTTCCTTTTTCATCATTTCCAGTTCCGACGCGATATAGCATTCATCGGCATCCACAGACATCAGATAATCGCAACCCACATGCAGAGCGGCGCGCATTCCGACATTGCGTTTTTTGATTTCGTTGCTTTTCGGGTGAATCTTCGGGTCAACTTTGTATTCCAAAATTTCATCGGCCAGGCCGCGTGAAACAAGGTCTTCTAGAATAGGCCTGACTTTCGCCGGGGATTTTTCGCCGTACCAGGATTCGTCGGAATAAACGATATTGATATAATCGCAGGACGAACGGATTGAACGCAGGGACGTTTCTAGTAATTCCAGTCCATTAAACACGGAATACGACGCCCCGAACTTGGGTTTCTTTTTCATAAAACTGCACCTTTTATGAATTAATTCACAGCCAAGGGTATTCGAAAACCGGCGGGCTGTCAATTATTTTCCTTGAATAACGGGCGCCTTTGCGTATAATACCGGGGTTATGCCGACCAAAAAAAATAAATCTTATAATTTCCCCGACGCGATCGCGAACGATGCGCTGATCGGCCATGGTTCGGCCGCCAAATCATTCACAGACGCGTTTGAAAAGCGGGGCGAATATCCGCTGCATCCTGTCTGGATGCTGTCGGGCGCGCGCGGCATAGGCAAGGCGACGCTGGCGTACCATATTGCAAGGTATGTGTTCAAACAGAGTTTAGAGTTTAGAGTTGAGAGTTTAGATTTATTCGACGACACATCTCAACTCTCAACTCTCAACTCTCAACTCTCGCTGGCTATGCCAGCGGACGATCGCGTATTCCAAAAAATGCTGACCGGGGGATTCGGGGATTTTTTCATAATCGACCTGGAACGCAACATCGACAAAGACGGCAAGCCGTACCCGACCGCGAAATCTATCAGCGTGCACACAATCCGCGCGATGATTGAAAAAATGCAGATGACGTCGATGGAAGGCGCTTGGCGTATCGTCATCATCGACAGTATTGACGAGCTCTCTGTGGCCGCATCAAACGCCATGCTGAAACTGCTGGAAGAGCCGCCAGCACAAACGCTGTTCCTGTTGATTTCGCACAGTTTGGCGAACACCCTGCCCACCATACGGTCGCGCGCGCGCGTCGAAAAGCTGCAGCCGCTGAACAGCGGCGAGCTTCGCGAACTGTTCTATAAATTCCTGCCGGATGAAGAAATCACCCCGGCGCTGATAAAGCTGGCCAGCGGGTCGTTCGGACGCATCGCGGATTTAAAGAAAAATGGCGGCGCGGAATTGTATGAACAATTAATCGCCGTGTGCCACCCGTCGGCGCAAACCAACGCCGCCGAGGTTATGGCGGTTGCCGCGCAAATTGCCGAAGCGCCCGCGCTGCACGGAATGATTCTGGACGCGGCGGCGCATTTCGGGCTGGCCGACCTGTATTCCGAAGCGACGCGCGAAATCGCCAATATCGGCGCCCTGTATCTGGAACCGGAAATCGCGATATTTAATTTAATTATGAAAATCAAAAAATGTTTATAGATACTCACTGCCACTTGGTCGATAGTTATGTGGCGGATGCGGAAACATCCGGCATTATTCAACGCGCGAAAGATGCGGGTGTCGGCAAATTGATTGTTGTCGGCGCGGATTCGGGCGATGCGGAAAAAATAATCGCACTGTGCCAGCGATACGACAATCTGTACGCAGGCGTCGGAATCCATCCGCACAATGCAGGCAAAATGATGCCGGATTACGAACGGTTTCTGGACCATCCGCGCGTTGTGGCCGTCGGAGAAATGGGATTGGATTACCATTATAATAAAGACAATCATGATGCGCAGATTGCCCTATTCCGCGCGCAGATGGATATCGCGAAATCAGCAGGACTGCCTGTGGCAATACATACCCGTGAAGCCGAAGCCGATACGCTGGAAATCCTGTGTGACACGGCGTACGCCGGCATGACGGGCGTCATGCATTGCTATACCGGCGGCTGGGATTTGGCGAAACGCATGCTGGATAGGGGATATTATTTTTCCACGTCGGGCATAATCACTTTCAAGAATGCCGAAGAAATCCGGGACGTTTTCCGCCGGCTGCCCGCCGACAGGATTCTGGTCGAAACCGACGCGCCGTATTGCGCGCCCGTGCCATGGCGCGGCAAGACTTGCGAACCTGCGATGGTCGCGGAAACCGCAAAAATATTGGCCGACGTGCGGGGCTTGCAATTGCCGGAATTGGAAAGTATACTGTTGGAAAATACTGTGCGACTTTTTCCAAAGATGATATTGTAAACGTGTCATCCCGGAAAAATTTGCAAAGCAAATTTTGTCCGGGATCTGGAAAGGCTATAGAGCGGTCCTTCCAGATTCCGGGCTCGCGCTTCACGCGCCCCGGAATGACACACTATGCCAAGGCAAGCCATAAAATCAGGACAGGTTGCAGAAAACCGCAAGGCGCGGTTCAATTATGCTATTGAAGATTCGATCGAAGCGGGCGTCGCCCTGACCGGCGCGGAAGTTAAGTCTCTGCGTTTCGGCATGGTCAACATATCCGAAGGGTTTGTCCAGCATCGCGGCGGCAATCTGATTCTGTCCAATGTCGCCATCATGGCGCTGCCGACTGCGAACAAGGTCGTGCGGTTCGATGAACGGCGCTATCGCCAGTTGCTTTTGCATAAATCACAGATTAATCGCTTGGTCGGAAAGCTGGCCGAAAAAGGCGCGACGATTGTTCCGCTGAAAATGTATTTTAACAACCGCGGGAAACTGAAAGTTCTTTTGGGCGTTGGTCACGGAAAACAACAACGCGACAAGCGCCAGACCATAAAAAAACGCGAATGGGAACGTGAAAAATCCCGAGTATTGAAAGCTCCCCCTCGTTAGAGGAGGACTATCTGTTGATGTAGGGGCGCAATGCTTGCGCCCTTTAACTTTGAACGCATTCATACTATGTGGGCGTGCGGAACCTCGGCCCGCAAAGCGGGACGGGCGGCACGCCCATACAATTAAACATCAATCCCCCTCTAACGAGGGGGATTTTATTTCACCATCGGGAACAACACCGTATCCCGCACAGACGGCTGGTCGAATATAAAGCTGGCCAGGCGGTCGATGCCGATGCCCACGCCGGAAATCGGCGGCATGCCGTGCTCCATCGCGCGGACGAAATCCGTATCCGGGCGGAACGCTTCTTCGTCGCCGGCGGCCATGTTGCGCGCCTGTTCTTCGAACGCCTGCATCTGCTGAATCGGATTCACAAGCTCTGAATATCCCTTGCACAATTCCGCGCCGTCCGCAAGCAATTGGAACATGTCTATGCGCCGTTCGTCTTCGTCATTGCGGCGCGCCAGCGGCACCATGTACGCCGGATAGTTGTACAGGAATGTCGGCTGGATTATATTCGGGCGGATTTTCCGCTTGTACACGAAATCAACCAACGCCGGCACCGATACATAGGGTTCCAGATCTTCGGCGCTGAACATTTTATTCTTTACCAGCTGCGTGCGAAGCGCATCCGCGTCGTTAAATTCCAGCACGTTGCAACCGAACAGTTCGTTCATCTTGGCGGTATAGTCCAGCGTTTCATGCTTGCTGAAATCCATCATGGTTCCCTGGTATGAAATCTGCAGCGTTCCGCGCGATTCCTTTATCAGATGCTGAATCAGTTCCCATGTGAATTTCATATTGTCCCGAAAATCCCAATACGCCGCGTACCATTCTATCATTGTGAATTCCTGAAGGTGCATGGGGCTCATCCCCTCGTTCCGGAAGTCTTTTGCGATTTCGAACACGCGGTCGAATCCGGCGGCGATGGCCAATTTCAGCGGTAATTCCGGCGAAATGCGCAATTGTAAATCGATATCCAGCGCGTTATGATGAGTTGTGAACGGCCGCGCCGCCGCGCCGGATGCAACGTTTTGCAAAACAGGCGTTTCGATTTCCAGAAAGGAATGAGAGGTCATAAAGTCGCGCAAGTTTTTGGTCATCTTGAACCGGCCGACCAGCGCGTCGCGCGATTCCTTGTTCGCGATCATGTCCAGATACCGCTGGCGATAGCGGGTTTCAACGTCGGTCAGTCCGTGGAATTTTTCCGGCAGCGGGCGAAGTGCTTTGCCCAGAACGATAACTTCGGTGCCTTTTACGGTCAGTTCGCCCGCCGTGGTCGTATACAGTTCGCCCGCGACGCCGATAAAGTCGCCCAGGTCCAGATTGGTTTTCAGGAACTTGAACTGGTCTTCGCCGATGTCCGCGAGTGACAAAGAGAATTGGATTTCGCCATCGACGTCGAAAATGCGGCCGAACATCAATTTGCCCAACCAGCGGAGCGCGATGACGCGACCCGGCAACCGCACGGTAGTGCCGTCTTTCAGGTCCCGCGCCGCGGCAATCGTGGATGTGCGTTCATACTTGTCTTTCCAGACGACGCCGTCGCGCGCGCGAATATTTTCCATTTTCTGCAGGCGCGCTTCTAATTCGTTTGTCGATATAATTTGTTCCGTCATGACTTCTTCCTTTGTGTTATAAAAAGAGGCGCGAAAACCGCGCCCGCTAGGCCGTAAAATTGATAGTTATCGCGTATATGGCGATAGATGAACAAGGATTTTTACACCGGATGTATGACTATACATTCAAGTAAAAATTCGCAGTTATTGATTTAATTTATCATCGTCCTTTCGGATGCGGATAAAATCGCCATCTGCTTTGTCAAACCGACTTGACGCATATCTATGCGCCTACGTCGCTTTTTCGCGCATATAGCGATTTTATCTTCGCACCATATACGCAATAACTATCAATTTCACGGCCAATTTCGTGGCGCTTATTCAATAAATTTTTTCGTTATTGTAAACATTGCAGAACCCAGTATATAAGACCACCAGCGGAAAATCAAGTTTTTTATAGATAACTTTTGTCTTTCAGATATCCGCAGTAATCCGCGACGGATTCTTCCAGCGTCATGAATTTGTGGCGGATGCCGGCAGCGGCCAATTTATCCATGCTCGCCTCTGTGAAATATTGATATTTGGGTTTTAAATGCTCCGGCATGTCTATGTATTCTATGGCCGGTTTTTTACCAACCGCCGCGAACATAGCGTTCGCGATATCGTTCCACGACCGCGCGACGCCCGTGCCCAGATTGTAGATTCCCGTCACTTCCGATTTCAACAATTCGTACATGACATCCACGACATCCTTTGCATATACAAAGTCGCGCATCTGGCCGCCGTCCGGATATTCCGCGCGGTATGATTTGAACAACTTCATGACGCCGCGTTCAGCCACATCGTCGAACGTGCCGCAGATAACGCTTTTCATATTTCCTTTGTGGTATTCGTTCGGGCCGAAGACATTAAAGAATTTCAGGCCGCAGACCTGGCCCAGCCGGCCGGTGTTTTGCAGCCACAGGTCGAACATGTGTTTGGAATATCCGTACATGTTCAGCGGCCGCAAATCATTCAGTGCGGATTCATCGTCGTTGTATCCGGATTCGCCTTCGCCGTATGTGGCCGCGCTGGACGCGTATATGAAACGGATTTTGCGTTCGGTCGCGTATTTCGCAAGCGCCTTGGAATATTCGAAATTATTACGGATGTATAAATCGCAATCGGTTTTTTGCGTGGAACTGTCCGCGCCCATGTGAACGATGGCTGTAATGTTTTCCAGCAACGGCAGCGCGCGCAAGAATTCGTCTTTCTGCATATAGTCCAGATATCTTTTGCCCAGCAGGTTTTTCCATTTTTCGGAATCATCCAATTGATCTACGATCAGAATGTCGGTGATGCCCATCTGGTTCAGTTTCCATAAAAAGCAGCTGCCTATGAATCCGGCGCCGCCGGTGAGTACTATCATATTTAAATCTCCCAATTAAAAAGCGCCCGTAATGGGCGCATGTTATTTGATTGGCCCGGCCTTCGCTAAAGCTACGGCGGGCACTACTTCGCTGTCCACTGCTTGCTATTCGCGTGGCTTGCCACACGAAGCTGCGCAGCAGCGAAGTGTGGTGCGAGCAAAGGGGAACAAGACATTGGACTTTTCAAAGGTAAAAACCTTGGATTTCCAGCCTTTCCTATTTCGCCAGACCTCTATTTTTAGCAAAACGCTTCACACTTTGCCTTACACTTTCGTGATTATTGGCATTGTAGCGGCATTTTGGAGCAAAGTAAAGTTTATTTTTTGGCAGCAACAGACCTTAGAATCTGTCGTGAGTGATTAAAAAAAGCCACTTTTTACAAGTGGCTTTTGTTTTACATATTTTCAACTTGTTCGGTCGGAATACATAATATAAGCAAACCGATTCTATACATTATAAATAATTCCCAAGCTGTATAGTTATTGATTTCCTCAGTGTGTTTTCTTATATAGCCAAGTATATATGCTGCTAAATTTTTTAACTTCATATGTCCTAATTCAAAAAGAAACTCTTGAAAATCAAAATTCTCTGGCGTAATCTCTTTGGCGTTTTTCTTTATAAGTTTTCTGGCCTGTTTAATTATTTTTTCATTCATAGTTTATTCCTTTGTTTTCTTGTTGTGCTTATAGATATTATAGGGGCTTTGGGAAACCCCTATGTTTCTTGAGCTACTTTTTGTTATTTTTAGATTTTGAACCAAGTAAGCCATTACTTTCTATTTTATTTTCTCGCTCTATGTATCTTGTTAATTCAATATGCAGAGTCTCTAGTGCTTTATCGTCTAACTCTAACTCTAACGGCTCATAATTCTTTTTAGAAACATTTGCCGTTTTTTTGCTTTTTGAACAGGTAAGTCCCTGCTTTTTGGCTCTTGCCATTTTTTCCTCTTTTTTGTTATGGCCTCTTTCGCCAAGTGCATAGTCCACACCCACAGAGAAAGGGCCTCTGTTGATTTAATCGGGGCTAAAAAGAGAAACGAATTGACTTCTTACAATAGTAGTGGTACACTAGCTATATCAGTTTGTAAGGTTGTCAGATTTCCCAATGAATACCCTGACGGCTTTTTGCAAATTAAAAGGTCGGATATTACAGTATCTGACCTTTTTCTTTGACAATCATATTATATCCGGAAATCTCTCTATAGTAAAGTAATTTCATTTTTTTTTCAGTTTCTGATTTTATTACTTTACATTGTCTTTATTTCCCTAGGATTTTGTGTGTTGACTTTGCGCGTCGGGGACAGTAAAATTATAGACAGCAGAGGTCTTGACCTCTGTTAGGGTATATCAACCCTTAATTCATAGGTGTCCGGCTGGACACAAAAGTAGCAACTCGCTCAACGGCGGGTTGGTGGCGAAATACCCAATACGCCGCACTATTTTCCTATGAATTATAGTTGATAACAGCCCGCCACCAATTCCTTGGAATTGTTGGCACGCAGTTTTTAACAACCAAAAGGAAATAAAAAATGAAAAAACAAAAATTATCTTTATGTATAATCGCCGCAATGGGGCTTGCTGCTTGTGGCGGAGGTGGTGGTGGAGGCGGCGGTGGTGGCAGTCACCTTGGTGCGACCTGGGAGGGGGACAGAATGTCTCTTGCTGTTGCTAATGCTTTAAGGAGTGGGGACGTAGACATTGTTTCTTCGCGTGACAGCCTAGAAGAACCAAGTCCAGCACCGGCACCGTTCTTTGCTATGTTCAGCGAACCCCCGCAAGAATGGCAGCCGTTTATAACAATAAGAATTGACCCTGAAACTGACGAATTGGTACTTATAGACGCTTTTTACCCAGGTGATAGTATACACCACACATACAGGGCGAGTCCAGATTCCTATGATGAAAATGGGAGAGTTGTGGCTTCCGTCAAGTACGAATTGACCCCAGAGTTCAAGGCAGAACACGGATTTCCTAATGTTATACCAGGCGACCCAACCCATATTAAAGTATTGGTCAATCTGGAATTCGGCGGACTAAATGCAGGTCTTCAATATTCCGAATTTGGAATTTGGAGTCAGGACCACGCTTTATACATAGGCAATACGCGAATTCATAACGACGGCGAGAACTACGCCCACGGAGCGGCACTTGCTTTTGGTGTGACTGACGATAGATTTGACGGGATACCAAATGACGCAGAATTTACGGGCCAAGCCCTTGGGGTTTTTGTTACTAAGGCTCCTGATGAGGACGACTGGACCGGAGAAAGATTATCAGGTATCGCAAGGTTGGAGGTTACCGCAGGTGGTCAGCAAAATCTGACCGCGTTTGGAACTACTGAAAACCCCGAGCTGACTTGCATAAATTGCGCGTCCAACCTTCGTGCTCTTGACTTTCGTGGGATTACATTTGACGGGTGGACAGATTTTAAGACGCTGTTTTATGGTTCAGGCGGAATAACAGCAAGCGAAGCAGTCGGGGTACTGAGTGCTACCAGTTCTGACCATAACCTCAATGTGTCATTCGGTGCAACACGGGTGGACTAATTAAACACGTCCAATAAAAATCCCCGTTATAACAGCGGGGATTTATTCTCTGAGATAATATGAAAAAAATTCTGCTGACGCTTTTATTGATTCTGTTTTGTTCGGCAGCGATTGCGGAAGAAAAATCAACAGAGATTCATTTAACAGACCGGCAGGCGTTGTCGCTGGCCGAGGGACTTCTTAGACGTGGAGAGGTCGACGCCGCGGACGCACTTTATCAATCATTACTCCGCAGCCCGAATCGTGAAATCAGAATCGAGGCCGTGTTTCAGTTGGCAGGTTTGGCAATGGGACGCGGTGACCTTAACCAAGCAATTTTTATGCTGCGTGAAATCCTTAATCGGAATCCAGAGCTGACCCGCGTTCGTTTAGAGCTTGCGCGAGCCTATTTTATGAAAAAGGACTTTCAGGCCGCACAGCACCATTTTGAATTTGTTAGGGCTACGCCTGATTTGCCTTCGGAGGTTGCGGCCCGTGTCGATAACTTTTTGGCAATGATTCGCAGACAACGGACCTGGGATTTTAATATGAGTTTTGCACTTGTTCCTGACAGCAATATAAACACGGTATCAGGCATAACGGAAGAATGTATAATGACTATGTTTGGTGTGCTGTGTCGTCCGCTGGAAGAACAGAAGTCAGGCGTAGGCGCAAGGTTATCAGCAAGGGGTAGTCACTATCAAAGAATTACTGAACGTTTTGGACTACGCACTACTGCTGCCGTGTCTGCTTTGGACTTTATGGGGCACGAATTTTCGGATTACAGCCTTATGTTGGCAAGCGGGCCGAGATATGCGTTTGACAGAGGGGAGATTTCCTTGCAGCCTAATTATAGCAGCCGCTGGATTTCAGGCGACCACTTTTCCAACTCTTACGGACTTATGCTGAATACAGATTGGCAGGTCGGCGGTCGGTGGTTTGTCGGTGGGGGAACATTCGTCAGACAAAACAGATTTACACA
>Ga0123353_10010602_pt1 | contig 12866 bp, 11 predicted proteins | sample TergutLab28metaG_3_FD_92763 | JGI IMG/M metagenome (GOLD analysis project Ga0123353, IMG submission 92763) | Labiotermes labralis P3 segment gut microbial communities from Petit-Saut dam, French Guiana - Lab288 P3 | ecosystem: Host-associated > Arthropoda: Insects > Digestive system > Gut ...
CTGCCATGCATCCTCTTGGATTTGGTGGCGCGCATAGAGCATTTTGCCGCCCTTTATGCCATAGCCCGCCACTTTTGCAATGGTGCGGAGTATGCCTGTCCCCATATCCCAATAGCCGAAGTCAATCCCCATCGCCGCGCCCTCCTATGAGTAGTTGTCATACTCACTTATATGCGGACAGGCACAACAATAATGCCGCCTTATGGGCGGCGAAAAGATCAGTTTTATTGTATTACGATATATTTGAGTTAAAGTGATTTGCGATTATGTTGTATGAAAACATCGCCGAATATGTTTGGTATCTGGCTCTTAAATCTCCGGTTCTTACTGCGGATATTATGTTTGCGCTTATTGCGAAACCAACGGCGAGGCCGCTGCCCCAACCAATCCATTTGCTTCCCTGAATGTTGCTTTCGTTCAACTCGGTCGCATAGAAATCAATATTCAATTCATTGCAGATATTGAATAGGGTACTCCTGAGCCTTTTATAGCCCCTGCACGCTCCGAAAATGTACAAATTAAACGCAATAAGCATAAAAACAAGAGAAATAAGAGGGAAGGAAATTCTAAACCAAGGAGGAGAGGGCAAAAGCCAATAGGGTACAAGGCATATTCCAAAGAACACTGCAATCTGATACCATATGCGTGCTTTCTTCTGATTATGAAACACATTATCGCAACCCAAAGCATTGCACATCATGGGTATACCAATATCCAATGCCTCAATTACTTCCTTCTTTTCCATGCCGTAAGGATCTTTCATATAGGCGAATCGCTCAAAACATCGCTGCGGAATAAGAGGAACCATAGTATCAATCGCCCTGCTATTTGATACATGATTTTGGTACTCCGGGCGTGTAGCTGCCGCGCCACAGTTGAGGCAAGACACCTCGTCTGCATCCAATGGGATGCCGCAATTTTTACAATACTTGCTCATGGGGGTTCCTTTCGTTTGTTTGGGTGTTATTTGAGATTGATAGTTTGAAAACTCAAATCTTGTAGAATGCCGCTTTCAAACGCATCTGGATAAATCGTTATTATCACTAAAACATTTTCATAGATAAAATGCACATAAAGACGAGGGTCGTGTACGTCATAATCCTTTCGTATCAATGCAGTTGTTGAATAACCGTCAAGTTGCAATTCAAGCTCGCATAAGGATTCTACATATTTGTCCTTCATGTAATTATCAAAGTTTGGATACTCTGGTGTGCTCGAATTAGGAGTGATGGTACTTATTAACCATGACACTCCTTTTTCGTTTGATTCTTTCACTAATTCATCATCAATATACATTGTACGTATTCCAATGCCACTATCGCCAACAAGCCCATTATACCAAATCCATGGCCTTGAAAATAGGTTTTGATAATGTAATGAAATGCTTGCGTATCCCTCTCCAAAATTTTCAAGTTGTATCGCTTTCCCTTTATAGTAAGGAACCATAAGCTGATTTTTCTCAATGAATTTTTCATGAAATGCTCTAAATGTCCCTCTTCCTATTCCCCGTCCAACTTCTTCATATTCGATGTAACTAAGAACATCTTCGGTAAATCCCATCAATAATCCTTTAGCTAATCCATCAATCGAATTGAAATAAGCTGTTCTACCACCGTACTGCCAATCAAATTCTTCAGGCGAAATGTACTCTTTACTCAAATCTGGAGTTGCTGAGACAATTGTAACACTTGGCGTGTTTGGAATTTCCGAATTGCATGTTTTAAAATAAATAAGAACAGCAATAATCAAGAATAAAGTAATTGCTAGACATGTAAAAACAACAGATTTCTTCATGGTAAAAGCCTCCTATTTTATGCGATGGTGCTTGTTCAAATGTGAAATGATTTCTTTTTTACAATCTGAACAAATAATATAAAGAGATTTAATATTCTGTCTGCTTTTGTTCATTATGCATCGCCCGTCACGTCCTTCGGGAAGACCATTTTCCTTACTTCCACAGTCAGGTTCAGAGCAGATTTTTGGGCGTAAGCAGTCTCCTCTTGCATTTACATCATGATAATGATCTATTCCACCATATTGATGATTAAGTTCATGCATTAAAACACCGGTTGAAACCAGATCCCTATTCTGCTCTTTCATACGCTCCGGGGGATCATTTGTGAGGAAAATAATAGTGCCGCTTGAATAAGACCTATATTCTTGTTCTCTATCTTGAAATTTCCATACCGTTCTATGCCCTGTCCAGAATGCGGTTGTTGTTGTCTTATTGCCAGGATTTTTCGCACGAACATCCTTACAAATATTGTCTTGATTATCATGACGCTTGTTGTCCTTATTGGAATGCGAGCACTCTGTGTCTATGTTTCCTTTTACAACCGTGCCTTTGCACACATCAAGTATAGAAGGATAGTAAGTGGCACCGTTATGAATTAACGTCAGACCGAGAAGCTCCTCATACCGTTTTGAAACATTGCTAACATATCTATTAAGCGTAGCAATTGTTTCTTTGTCTGTTTGACCATATCTAACCGTATAACCATTGTCATAAAAGGTGTTTACATTTGCTCTGTATATTGGTTGAGAAACAGGAACTATAATTACATCTGGATTATTTTTCTCTGGAATATTGTAGTAGATAGATATATTTGTGTAATTTACGCTATTCTCTGCAATAGGAGCGTAACGAAAAGTTACTTCATAAGTGCCAGGGCCGCCCATTACCTCTTTCCCAGTACCTACTACCCTTCGTCCATCTACAGTTTTTGACCAAAATGTCTCAATCCAGTTTACTTTATCTTCTACACATACACGCCAGTCGGTATTTGTTTCAAACCTAATAGCTGTACCCATTTCGCGGGTTGTTTCTCCTCCATATGGCGAAATTTTGATAGAGTACTCTTCGATTATTTGATCGTCATCATCAAGTAAATGGAGGTATGCTTGTTCTTCTAAATTAATATCAGAATCAGTATTGCCATTCCCTCCAAACACACTTTTGAAGAAGCCGCCGACGCTTGTGGCGAGGTTTTTGAAAAAGTTTCCTATGCTTGCAGCGGCTTTCTTGAAGAAATCGCCTATCGCGCTGCCGATATTTGCGAAAAACGCGCCCACATCAGCGAAAAACTTTGCTGCCTGTTCACCGAAAGTCGGCTCCCGCTTGTATGTGAGATACATATACGAGAGGGTGTCGTCATCGATTATCGTTAGGTCCATGTTGGATACAATACCGAACATTTCAAAGATGGCAATTATGCGACTGCCCTCAATCACATAAGTCCCCGACTTGCTAAGTCCATAACCATGCGCATAGAACTGCGTAGAATCAATAAACTCGATAACGTCCTGCTTGTCATTGACATTGGCATACTTGCCGTGGAATCGCCCCTTTATGCCCGTACCGGCAGGGCGCGCATCGCAAGCGGCGAAGGAAACCAGCAGCGTAATTACTGCCAAAAGAAACGATATATAACGCTTAAACTGCCAGCGCATTTACTTCTCCTTATGGCTTTTGTTTCTTCACGGATGACGCACACCAATATGAAGCAATTCCAGCGACTATGTAAAGAATAATCGAAAGATAATACCAAAAGGTATATTTCGGCGTTAAGCCTTCCGCTGATATTTTGTTGTTTACAGCAATAGCAAAAATGATAAGCGCAACCACGCCCAAAACAGATATAACGGTTGAAACCTTGAACCGCTTTCCGTTAATCGCCGCAAATTTTTTCTTGAACAGGAAGGTTAGAAACAGCATGGCGGGTATTAGCAACAGCGCAATGGCGAAGATGTTTCCGGCTATTCTTTCGCTTGAACCGTATATAGAGATTGTTTTTCCGAAAGCTGAATCCGCGCCACTAAACGAGATTGTCATTCCCGAACAACTTACCGTAAACATCGGGAGGAAAAACAGCAGGCATAACAGCAGCGCAACTATTTTGATTATCATTGCAATTTTCAGCTTTTTCCCCGCAATGTTCACATTCGCGGCGTCTTCGTCCGCAACGTCTAATATGAAGGGGGGCGTTTTTGGGGTAGGCGTTGCATTTTCGGCGGGTGATGTTAGTAAAATCCCACATGCCACGCAATGAACGGAATCATGCGCGTTTTCTTTGCCACACTTTCGGCAATACATTGTCTTTCTCCCTTGCGTTAATAGGCATGAATATTGTCAAAATGTATACTTTTTGACAATAGTCCGCTGCCGGGTTCAAAGTGGGGATTGGGGTGCATTTTTGACAGGTTTCGACAGAAATTTTGAAAAAATCATTGACTTTTCGCTCGAATTAGGATAAAATGTATATAAATTATGAACTGTCAAAAAGTATACCTTTTGACAGTTCATTTTTTATTGCCTTTTATCAATCTGTATTCCCGCAAACGGCGGTAGAAGGTTGATTCGCTTATGTGAAGCTCTTCGAGTATTTCTGGGAGCATAGCCTCTTTTTTCTCCCATTTCCGCACCAATTCCCCAAAGTTATCAGGCGGCTGTTTCGGCGGTCTGCCAAACTGTACGCCGCGCTTTTTCGCCGCTGCAATGCCTTCCGCTTGACGTTGCAATATGTATTCTCGCTCTAACTCTGCAACCGCGCCGAATATTCTTGTGTTTCGGGCAAAACGGCTTATTGATTCAACGATGAGTGTATCGCCCGCTTTGACAATGGACATCACGCGCATAAGTTCCGGGCGTTTTGTGTCTTTGCCGCTTTGTTTGTCTACAAACAAATTCCCCTGCGGAATGTGCGCCATTGCATCCAATTGTCTACTTTCGTTTTGGTCGGTGGAAGAAACGCGAATATAACCATATATTTCCATAATAAATACCCCCTTTGTAAAGTCTATTCTACAAAAGAGATATTATCGCTCCCGCCCAATCTCCCTGTTGCGCTCACGTTCACGCTGCGATATAAGCTGCCGCTGCTGATCCGGCGCTGCTTGTTCCAATATGGTGCGGAAGTTCTTTTCCGTGACTATATCAAGAAAACGCTCACTTTGTATGCGTGCAAGGCGCTCGCGGATTGGTTCGCGCTGTGGCTCCATTTGTTTCAATATGGCTTGTATTTTGTTTTTATCCTCACTAATATCCGCAAGCAGCTTTTGTCGTTGATATTCAAATCGATACCGTTCTTTTTCCTCAATCGACGGCGCGGCTACATAAGCCTTTTTCAACTCATACATATGCCTCGCGACATCCTCGGGCGATTTCCCTGCGTTCGTTTGTGGAAACTGCCTTGCAATAGATTCATGGATTTTACCCTTCTCACGCTCTTGGTTCCTGCGCTTGATTTCCTCGTTTATCCTTGCCCGCTCGGGATTCCGCCCCTCGTGTATTGTCGGCTCCCTATCAATCCCCTGCGCCTCCAATGTGCGATGGTCTATGCGCTCGGCAAGCCCCTTTTCATGGAATTTATCATTACATACCCTCGCCCAATCTTCCCGCCACTCAACAAGACACTCAACCTTATCCCAATCCCTGTTCTTCTTACAAAATCCCTCTCTTGTTACCTCGCGGGTGGTTAAAAGTATATGTGAATGTGGATTGCCATCACCTTTGTTATGTATGGCAAAATCCGCGCACATACCCTTGTCTACAAAGTTTCTTTTGATGTATTCGCGCAATAACTCTATTTGCTCCTGTAAATCAAATTCAAGGGGCAAAGCCATTTCAACCTCTCGCGCTGTTCGCGCATCTTTGCGCTTTTCCGATAACTCCACCGTGTTCCAAAGGGTAGACCGCTCTTTATATTCTCGCGGAGCATCTTCCGGCAGAATAATTTCCTTATGCAAAATGCCCCTTTTACGCCTGTAATCATGCTTGATACCTTTGCGATAAGCGGACAACTCGTCACCGCTGCGATAGGCAGCGGCTTCAAGCGCCGTATGCTTTTCGCCCGTGCGGTACGCGGCGGCTGCAATCACCGACCGCCCGCTGCCACGGCTTATTGTCTTTACGTGCAAATGATATATTGCCATAACCTGCGCTCACCTCACAGCATTGTATGCCGTAGGGGAGTGTCGGGGTGCGCACTATTGCGAAGCAATGTGTAAGTGCGCACTTGGTATAATTACATCTATTAGTTTCGCATTGTGAAATTGATAGATGTAATTATACCTTGGACGGAACGAGGTGAACGCTGAGTTCGCCGAGTGCAGGCCAAAGGCTCCCAAAATGCAGCGGATATCATGACGCCATACTATTATTAACAGGGAAATGAACGTGTGCGCACTTGGGCGTGGGGGCGGCGCGTTGTGCCGTCCGTTCGCCCGAGGCTGCCCGCGCGAAAACCGTGCACCCAACGAGGGCATGCAGGTGAAGGGCGATCGGGCGGAGCATTGCTCCAACCGCTTGCCCGAATCTGCTGTGCCTGAGGCGGGCGCGGGGGGAGGTGTGGGAAAACGCATGCAAAAAAGACCGCACCGACTGATTCAATTGGCACGGTCGCATAACTTTCAAAAATTCTTGCTTTTTTGGTTATCTTGTACTATATTATATTTAGATAGGCAGCTCTTTTTGTTTTGCTTTTTGGAGGTTCAGCAGTCACCGTCCCCCACTGCTTCATCCCCGGACAGGTCGACGTCGTGCCGTTGCAGTATTCTGTGTGTTTCATTTATCCACAACAAATAGGTACGCGAAAAGATATGTAGTGTTTATGCGAGTTTCTAAGCCGTTTTGGGGGCGGGTGTGTTCAACTCCACAAATTCAAGAATTCGAGCATATTCGTCTTGGTGGAGGAAGTGGATGGTGATGGTTTTGTCTTCGTGGACATAGATTTTATCTACCATTTCCACCAAAATGCGACGGTCAAGCGTATGAATATTGCGGTAGCGCAACAGGTCTGCAAACACCTTATCGTCACTTTTCACACCACTTTCCATTGAGCGTTGTTCTTGTTCGAGGTTTTCGATTGCATTTGTGTTATAGGCAATCTGTTCCTCGATTTTGCTTTTCATACGGCGGTAGTCGTTTTGCGTAATATCCCCCGATTTCCAGTCCATATACAATCCATCAGAGATAGCCTGTATACGTTCTAATTCGCGCCGCTTTTCCTTCAACAACTGCTCAATACGCTTTGACCGCGCATTGACGGTCGGAGCGTTGTTTATCTCGTCCACCATTTCCGCAAATGATTCTATCAGCATAATTTGCGACTGTATTGCCGATAGTACCGCCTTTTCCAAATCGTCCAAACGGATAGAGTGTTTCGTGCACTTTGCTTTGGATTTCTCTGTATATGTTCTGCAAGCATAGTATTGAATTCCCTTTGCGATTCTTCTATGCATTGCTTTTCCGCAATCCTTGCAACGTACAAAACCCGAAAACAAATATACTTTCTGTTCGCCATTGGGAGTACGAGTATCCCTTTGAAGTATACGCGCCAATGCGTCATATTCCTCTTGGGTAAAGGTTGGTTCATGCGTATTTTCAACAACAAACCATTCTTCCTCGGGTACATTTATGACGTCATGCACCTTGTAGCTTACAACTCGCCGTTTCCCTTGCACCATATGTCCTAAATTCATTTTGTTTAGCAAAACCTGCTTGACCGATGCGCTGCCCCATAGGCCGTCAATATGCTTGGATTGTGGAGTATGATATTTCCACCCCTTACTCCGTTTATAGGCCGCCGGGCTTGGAATACCGAGGGCATTAAGCCTATGTGCAACGCCATTCCAGCTCATGCCATCATTCAAAATCCAATTAAGCATATCTCTTTTTATTGGCGCTGTTTCTTCGTCCAAAATCAAGTGGTTTTTGTTCTGTGGGTCTCTCAGAAAGCCATATGGAGGAGAAGCCCCGATATATTCGCCATTACGACGCTTTGTATTGAATGTACGCCGAATGTCGTTTGACGTTCTGCAAGCGTAACGGTCGTTCATGAGCCCCGTTATGGGGACCTCCAAGCCCGTTATCGCTTCGGGGTTTAGGTAGGTGTCTATTTTAGGGTCACCAGTCGAAATGAAGCGGACATTCTTCCGTGGAAAGAAATACTCCAAATAATATCCTTGGTCGGAGTAGTTGCGAAACGCGCGCGAAAGGGTTTTGCATATGACGCAATTCACCTTACCCTCCTCTATGTCATGAATCATGCGCATAAAGTCGGCGCGTGTATCGTCCGTCCCTGTTAGCCCATCGTCAACGTAGTAATCTACAATGACATATTCACCCTCAAAATAATTTTCAAAATACTCTTTTAGTATCTTTTTTTGGTTTACAACGCTCTCGCTTTCAACATTTCCATCTTCGCGCGAAAGGCGAATGTAAATACCTATTCTCCATACAATTTGGCTTATCTTTTGACCTGTGTGAGTAGTTGCTTGCCGTCTGTGACGTGCCATTTATCCTCCTTTCCCTAATCACAAAAACATTGTATCATTGTGTTAGCCAATGCGAATGGTATTATGTTAAGCTGTCTTTTTTTGTAGACAGGTAAGAGGAAACGGCGTCTTTAAGTGTTTTCCCTTCGTTGCTATATTCAATGTTCACGGCAATATTGCCGCAACAAAAATAATATGGGTTTCGGATTTGTGCAAGGAATGTTTCAAAGCGTGTGAATAGTGGCGCGTCCATATCTATTTGTACATCAGCAATATCCGCGCGCTTGACGGTTGCTCCATTTGCCTTTTTGAGTTGTTGCAGTCCCTCGATAGTCAAGATAATCCCTCCCGCTAAAATCCTATGCGGGGCGCGGATTGTCCTATGACGTTGTTTGTCGCAGAGTGCGCATTGTATGTCCTTTCGATAATTTTCTCCACATTCCCCCCCAGCCCCCGCCTCAGGCACGGCAGCTTCGGGCAAGCGGTTGTCGCGCAGCTCCGCCCGATCGCCCTTGCCCGCATCTGTTTGCTCGTTCTCGACTGCATAAGCTGTGCAAAGTGTGGAAAAAGCGCACGGCGCAAGATTTTCCCACACTTTACACAGGCGAAGGCTACTACGGCGGCGCCGCTTCGCGGATACTGCGGCTACCGCCGCGAGAGAGGAAGAAATAAAACAACAACACCGCTATACTTTTGCAAGTAAGCGGTGTTGTTTGTGTGATTAGGGTTCATATTGATAAATTTTTAGTTTTATGTTGCTTGATAAAATATTGGACAAGTGATATAATTCCCTTACTGATAAGCGCTTTCAAGGCTGTTAGGCGGTTTGTATACATCACAAACGTTGCCTCCTCGGAGATCTACCCCACCTGGCCCTATCACTCCCTGCGCGCCAACATCCACGCGCAAATCTCCATCGCCTTAAATCGCGTGTTCACGGAGTGGTATCGCGGGAAGGGGTATAACTTTGATATAACCAACTCCACCCAGTACGACCAATACTTCGTGGAAAACCGCAACATCTATGACAGCGTGAGCCGCGTTGTGGATGAGATATTCAATACCTATGTCATTCGCCCGCCGGGGATTGAGCCGTATTATACAGAGGAGAAAGTTATTTATCCACAATGCCGAAAAATCGCTTGTGGAAAGCGGAGAAACAAGGGAAATAAAAAATCTATCAATATGAACCCTAATCACACAAAAACACCGCAAACAAAGCGGTGTTTTTGCTTCGCTCCCTCCCCCCACGGCTTTGTCCACATCTGCTTATGTCGTATAATACGGCTCCTTCTCCACCCGACAAAAAGGCGAATCTTCGCCAAGCGGGTTAATCAGCACAATATCATTCATAATCCCAAAATCAGCTTCGGGTATTATCGGGGCGAATTATTCTGCGGCGCCCTCGTTTACGCTCATAGGTAGTGGCTGCTGATACCCCGTGCTCCCCATGCGTTTGAGGTACATACGCACAATGCGGATAGATACCGCTGTGTATCATAATCGCTTGCCCCAAGCACCGCCTTGTAATCGCAATTACCGAGTATTACATTGGCGTTGTCCCGCCCATATATAGCGCTCAATTGCGCGATATTCTGTATTACACATAGTGTCACCCTACGGCTCCTAAGCGTTGCAAGGCCGTTCTGGATGGTGGGGATACGCCCAAGGCGCGGGAACTCGTCAAGCAGGAAAAGAATCGGCGTGGTGTTGTAATTGCTGCGCTGCTCGAAGTAGGATAGAAATTGATTGACGATAAGAGTAATGACAGGATTCCATTGATACAAAAGATGCTCGGGAATTTGGATGTAAATATTCCAACCGCTCTCTAAATCAGCGGGGGCAATAACCTTTTTCTTGTTGGACAATGCCGCGACTAATTGTTTATCCGCCGCTATGGTTACGATGTTTCGGCTTAGCTCAGACACCACGCCCGAAAGGGTCTTATCCGCCATACCGATAAAGTTGTTGATATAGTAAACGGCTTCTCTCGTCTTGCTCTGCGCAATCTCCTCTACAAGCGCGTTAGACGGCGTTTTTTGGATTGTTTGGAGGGTTTCGATAAAGGTATACCCCTCGTGATAAAAGTGCAATATTGCGCCTGTAAGAAGGTTCTGCGCGCTCTCAACCCAAAACGGGTCTTTGATGTCCGGCGGCCTTGGTACAAGTGCTTGTGCGATTGCTTTTGCTTCCTGCGAGGGATTACGGCTGTTTTTGAGGGCATAGTATGGGTCATAGCCGTATGAATCGCTTTTGAGGGGGTTGAACACTTTGGTCAAGCGGCCTCGATATGTTTTGGCTTCTAATTCGCCCTTGATGTCGATTGTAAAAAAGCGCCCGCCCCATGCGCGTAGGGTGGGTATGGCGATGCAGGTAGTCTTCCCGCTGCCAGTGCCGCCGATCACAAGGACGTGGCCGTCCATGTCTTGGGGCTTGCGGATATATTTATAGCCTTGCTTGCCGAAAAACACGCCGCTGCGGGTATAGTGTTGCAGGGCGTCCGGCGCGGGCGGGTTCTTCGCGGCTCTCTCGTAGGCTTGATACTGATATTCGTCTTCTTTGATTTGGTGGCGCGCATAAATCGCCCTGCCGCCCTTTATGCCATAGCCCGCCACTTTTGCAATGGTGCGGAGTATGTCTGTACCCATGTCCCAATAGCCGAAGTCGATTCCCATCGCCGCGCCCTCCTTATTGTGAGATATTCACTTATATGCGGACAGGCACGAAAATAATGCCGCCATGTGGGCGGAAGTAGGCAAACTCGTAAAGATTTTCATTTGTCGGCTATCTAACAAGGACTATGATGATGAATATGATTAAAGGCAAGATAAATGCCGCAATATTAATAAGTGCGAAAAACTGAGTACTATGTTTGTAATGTCCTATGCTCCTAAAATACACACAATTAATTATTATTACTAAGGTGAGATACACCACGCTAAAAACAACAGAAACAATGGTGCTACTTATATCTTCAAAATACATAAATGTCATAATCACTGCGAAAAAAATAATTGCAACAATACCCAGCAGGAAGTTCATTACTACGCTACCAACAATCTTCGTTTTACCTCACTCCTCTATTTTTTTCTCTCTTATTTTCTTGCAACCTTTCTCAATAATATTATAGCTACGGTCAATAGCAATAACACAACAATAGAAATCAGAATAATTGAATTTACCGAAAGAGTTCCTTTTGTGGGGACTATGGATTTTTGAATGTCAAAGGTGCTTGGAATAGCGGCTCTCGTTTGATCTATTATCCCATCACCATCATTATCAATATTTAGAACGGTATCTGTACGATTATTCGTGTCGGTTAAGATAATAGTATTAGCTGTAACAGGGACATCATCGCAAACTCTTTCATCAACTAATTCATTATCCGAATCGAACCAACGAATAGTATAGGTCATTGTTCCATCACTTGTGCCATATAAGTTCACAATATAATTATCCCAACCTTCAAGACACAGCATTTTAATATCATCATTTTCGCCAATAAAATCAAGCCGACCAAATGGGGCTGCTTCCGAGAAATTTTCAGATGTTGAAGAGATAACTCCGTTTTCCGTTTTAATGGTTATATCAACGGGACAAGCTACCTTAATAACAGTATAATCTTTACTTGTAATTTTATCACTTTGTATTTTTGTTGGAGTGTCACTTAATATGTCACCCACCCAAACCATAACCTCAGCAGTTTTGACTTCGTTTTTACCATGGTTTACCATTCCTGAATGACTGGCGGTTTTTAATAATACACGCTTTTTTGCATTTTCTATGTTTTTTAGTTGTTCTATCATCGTAGAAGATTGATATGGAACCGTTCCATCTCCTATATATTCATAAGATAGATTATCGCATTTTAAACTGCCCAAAGAAATTCCATCATTAAACCATATTGCACTAATAGTCGGCTGATTTATTCCTATTGCAAAATATGAATTTTCATAACTTGCAAGAATGTTTATTCCATTATTCTTTATGTCAGCGTGAAATGTCTGAGCACCTTTGAAATTATCGTCAAATATATCTAAACAAATCTTTTCATATTGCTTATAATCAATGGCATTATAGTATTTTGTTTTATTTTCGGTATACGGGTATCCAAACCAACAGCTTGTTTTGAAGTATTCCTTTGTGGGTGCAAGTTGTGCAACGGAAGGGAAGTTAGCCTTTACTTCTTTCTGCAACCCGGCAAGACCCAACCCAATATTTGATCCAAAAGCAAGTCCTTTATCGAAGGTTGACCCCATATCATCATCCAATAATCTCCAATGCAAGGTAGCATTTATAAGTTGCGGTGCCCCCTCATAAGGTGTCGCCAATGTTATAATATTGTTAGTCAAATTCGTCCCAAACTGTTGCACATAACTTGAAGCAACTAATCCACCCATGCTATGACATACTAAATCCACCTCGGAATACATACAGGACGGAAATACTTCCTCTATAATTTGGCGATGTATAGTCAACCAAGTTGACAATGGATGAAGAATGGTATAGAAAAGCGTTATGGGATACAGTGAAGATTTGAGGAAACGTGTTGTCGAATATTTGGGGGAAGGGCATACGTTAGAGAACACAAA
>Ga0123353_10010603_pt1 | contig 12866 bp, 7 predicted proteins | sample TergutLab28metaG_3_FD_92763 | JGI IMG/M metagenome (GOLD analysis project Ga0123353, IMG submission 92763) | Labiotermes labralis P3 segment gut microbial communities from Petit-Saut dam, French Guiana - Lab288 P3 | ecosystem: Host-associated > Arthropoda: Insects > Digestive system > Gut ...
AGCAATACGTAAATGTAGTGTCATGTACTGTGCCCTGCTTACCATGACACAATGTCTCCATTCCAGCATCAAGTGAGGATCCCCAGTCCACCTGTTGTCTTTGCAGCATAAACATGCCAGATCACCTTACATCGAGAGTTTATGCCTATGTCATAAGCTGCATGCAAATACAAACAACTTTTTGTGCGGAGAAAAATGGCCCAAGAAAGCCTTAAAATCCTACGTAACTATCTGATCAAATTTCAAACAGGCCCAAAAATGAACCTGTATGTTGTCTGTGCTACCCAATGTGATCCAAACCCAATTATTACTTGCACTACTGACCCTTAACCTCGCCTTTGGGCTTGGCTGGGCTATGCTGGCCTCTAGTATCTGGGACGCAATGAGGACAAAACATACGAACAAACCTCCTTTATTGCAAGAACTTAAAACTTATTTCTAGACAGAAGTTTTGTTGTATATCTAGAAACATTATCCCCAAGAGGCAAGAAGTATACTAGAACACTACAAACAACATTCATGCTGCAGGTGACTGCACATTCTGTAATATTTGGCAGTAAAGTGTGAAGGATTAAGGCAGAAAGTTCGCCAAAAGCACAGCAGGCAATAACCATGACGACTGTAGAGGAACGAAGTGGAAGACCTTGGCACTTGCTGTCACAACACTATGCTTGCAAAGTAAGATGCACTAGTAACAACTGCTGAATTTTATAGAAATTACACATCTTCCCAATGTAAGATCTTTATTGATCCAAAGAGGGGAAACCCTACTGGCAACAAAAACTTGTTGCTTTCATCTGCATTTTCTGAAACCAACTGATAAATCTTACATTTTTTTTTGCATGTTTTTAATTCTCTTTAAATATCTAACATCCAAGCCTCTTTTCCCAATCACACAACACATTAACTAATGCCCGCATCTGGATAACTGCTTTTCTTATTTTTCCCTTCAGTTCAGTATTGTCAAAGGAATGTGTAGCTGCATCTGGGAAACTGGTCATAATTGTTCCAATCCCAGAGATGAATGAGGACAAGGGTGTGGAGACATCTAATATGAAACGTATATACAATTCCTTTGTTACTGCACCCCTCGACTCTTAACAGGCAGTTCATTATTAACATGCAAAAAGCCTACATCCTCAGCATCAGCAATCACATTCCTTGCACAAAGAACCTCTTTTGAAAGATGTAAGTAACATAGTGGTTCAGGTAAGTGAAGTTAACAGTTATCCAGACTGGGCTACAAACTGTGTAACACTCAAGTATACAGAGTTTCTTGCTCATTACACAAATTACTCTTGTGCTAACAGTCACAGTGGTCTATTGTAAACTGCAGTAAAACACTTCCATTGATCTATTATCTATATTTTGTATCAGTTGTGGTCAGCTACAACTCCCACCCATCCGCATCAAAAAACCCTATCAATGATACAAAGGTCTAGGTCGTTCATGTCTTATATCTTAATTCCTTGGTCCCTGTAGGGCATGGCAGCTGTTCAGTATTGTTATATACTACATGTGATTACTCTGTGCAGAAGCTATGATTCCTAAATCATGTATGACATTTTGAAAATTACTGAATATAAAACATCTTTAGATGAAAAAAATACTTTCTCTTAAGCTAGTTCAACTGGAGGGAAGTTTATTCATAGGGTGCATAAAAACAGCAGTACTGTATATGAAACAGCAAGTCATGTGAAAATAGAATCAACCTAGCACATAACATTCTCCAATGAGGCACTTCCACATGTGATGGAGAAATGTGCTTCTAGTCTGAAGGCATACGTTTTACTTAATGTGATATATCAGTATTTCTATCACAGGCTTAGATGTAAATCAGACCTTGGAATTGCACCATTTGACATTGGTAGTACAATGACCACCACCAAAATTAGGGCAAGCCACTGACTGGTACAGTGAAATGATAAGACACCAAACAAACAAGCCAAATAAACACACTGATGCTATCAGTGTACTGATTCTATCTACAAATGTTTACCATTCAATGATACCGCTTCATTAGTTGGGGGCAGCCAATCAGTGTACAAAAAAACTGTAAGCAATTATTTACCATGAAATCATGCTGCACTGCAATGAAAAGCCAATGGAAACCAGGACAATTTTTAACTGATATGTGAAAAAAGTTTTCACATACAAAATTTACAACTGACAACAATTCACAGACAATCATAATATATATGATATGATATACTTCAATTCTATGTTTTAACAAAATATCATCACTGCTTACCAACAGTTAAGTCAGTTTCAAAATCTGATATTAGTTCTTATAAATTAACTGGAATAGCTGCATGTACCACATTACAAATGCATCCAGTTTATTCCACTTGCCTCACACAACAGGAGTAACCTAGATGGCCGTGATGGTCAGAAGTGTAGCGGCACATTCACCACAACTAGGACACAAATTACAATCACAAGACTATGAAAGATTACAGAAAGCAGTGATGAACAGAATTACTCTCCCTACAATGTAATTAATCTACTATATGAAGAATATACAATACAATAAAACCCTGGTGAACAAGGCAAGGAAATTCTTTGGGATCATATTTTATAACATGTAGCAGCTACCACTCACAGCACACCATACTTCCAAACAAACCCACCTCTGTTGATTACTTATCATCATTAATTAATGAAAAAAATCTCCATGAAAAAATCACAAATGTATGCATTACAGTTGCCCCTCAAAATTCTCTAAAAGGCACTGAACTCAAATACCATTAAGGGTAAAATCAATCCAAATATTTGACTAACAAACTTATTTTCACATACACTCACAACATTCAATGCATTGTGTAAACCTAATATGGTACACAAAGCTGTGTAATGGATGAGCTCAAACATGCTCTATATTCTGAGACGTCTCCCTGGTCAACTAGGTGACTGTTGCAAATTAGCAGCACTTTTTTTTTTGTCTTTCTGGCAATTCAACAAATAACTTCAACTTTCAGGATTATGCAATAAAATATTCAAAAAGATACTGGAATACTTTTAACAGAACGATGCTACATCATTCCATGGCAATTAAAATTAACTAACAAGAAACTCCATACACTTGAATACGCACCACTTCAGTCTGTAAGCAGGTTCCACCTCAGCATCCACATTACATTTCACAGACATCCCTACTCTCAAATTATGAGTTTCTTCACTCCAAATTTCACCTTGGCTTTTAAAATTCAAAGTACCTTTCCCTAATTTCACTTCTAACAGTCTTTTTCTGGCTTTGTTCAACACTGTACATGCACACAAAACAGAACCATGGAATTTTGCTTGATGGTGTATCTTCGGACGTGGGGAAGACTGGAATGCTTAACACTGTCCGAGATCTCCTTCATGCTTTTCAGCACCAAAGTTCGGTCCATGGATCCAGCATTCTCAAAGGATTCACTTCTTACTACCTAAATTTATTTTTCATTTTTTTTTGTTTGTTTACTTAAATCCTAACTAACTACTTTTGAGGCTGAAACATAGCATTCTAGTTAATATTTACAAGGAACTTGACAGTAGCACATCACGAAGGGAGAACACTTCCAAGTCAATGTGACCTTCCCAATCAAACAGAACTCTGCAGTTGATCCATCTCACACTAGTTTGCATGCTCTCAATATTTTATACTCATCCCTTTCTTTGTTTGGAGAGCAGAGAGAACATATCTACTCTACTAAAACACAGCACACTTTTATCATCACAACAACAAGAAAAAGACTTTTATGTTATTTTCACAAAAAAGTTGTGTAACAAAATAAACTTTTCTTTTGTAGTTATTATCATACTTTTTAATAATACTCTTTACTACACTTCTTTATATGGCTTGGTTCCTGTCCCTATGATGTTCACCTGCTAATTCAGGCATTCTTGGGGAGTGAAAGGACACTCAAACAGGCTGTGTGCATCTACTATGGATGCTGCTGTGACTTGTCAATATGACAATCCAATATCGACATCATTAGCAATAACTACGAAAGTAAAGGGCATTGTTCCGATCCTAACATTTGGTTAAAACGAACTGCAAGGTACGATGATGCAACCAACCAAATAAACTTAATTCAACAAAAGGAATACAATGGAACAGTGGAGGCTTGCCTTATGCATAAAAGAAAGACATCTTTTACTGGATGATTATGACATCAATATCAACTTGCCAACTGAACAGACAGCATCTTCTTAGGAACATCTATATGCAGCTACACCCATTTTGGAAACATATTTTAAACACTAGGACTTCCCTTTATGAGGTGGTAGAGAGGAAGGAAAAAAAAAAACTAAGGGCACTTAAACTTCACCAATATTTGGGGCACATTTTCTTCTCCATTATGATCGCTGCCTGCCAGACATTGCCCACCCAACCGCTATGACTCAGCCTCTCAAACACTATAAACTACAAATCCTATTCTAATGCAACCTGCAGTTGCCATTCACGTTAACACCTAACACGACTACTGATTTTTTTTTTCTTTCACACAGAAAACATTAAACCAACACATCTGGACAAACACGACAACTAGTTCTCTTAGATTTACCGACACGAACTTAAACAACACACACGTAACGAAAGAAAAGGCCAGGGAACTTACATTCTATTGTACAATAAAACTGAAGAATCACCTTGACCTCTAAGTTCTACATATTTAGTTTCACATTAGAACATTAAGTGAAACTTTTGTTTTTCCCCTTAAAACCTACAAACTTCTACCTCAGTCAGAATTTGTTTTTAAAAAAGAAACAATGTTACTAATACTACCAATAGTCCAATGTTTCTATTCTACATCTAATGGAAAAGCAGCAATGGCATCCAAATTCCACTCACATTTACATTTACAATACGAACTATTTCTACAATTTCTTAACTAATCCTAAATTCTAATTCTTGCACCAAGATTAAACAGGCGCAACTTCCACATTTCCTGTAAAGCTGTGTTCTGTAATGTTCCTCACAATGTGGAAACACACAGTGAAAGTCTTTCTTTTTATATATATATATATGTATGTATATATATATATATATATATAAATCACATCATCATCTGTTGAGATGAAGCTGCAAGTTGCACACAAGTGTCTACTTATGTGATTATTTCTTACACTTGAGAATAGCGGAATACAGTTCTGTCACCTCAACTAACAAATGTCTCTTTGTGTAAATGTTGTCAAAACCCTAAAAAAGTGTGTACTTCTGTTTTCTCCGTCTTGCTCTTATTTACGAAACACGTACTCATGTAAATACAACACACGGTTTTATTTTATATTCAATATGGACTCTTTTTGTGAGAAATGTGATTCTTAAAAAATAGTTACCATCTCACCATCAAATTCAGATGTACCAAAATAAACTAAATTTCATCAGTTTTTAACATTGTAAAATCTTTTCCGCACTTCTCAATACAGTAATACAATGCATGCACTATGGGAATATTAGCCCTAACTTCTAGGAAAACCCGATGGTTCAAAGATTCATGTTGATAATGGTATAATCACTCCAGAACCAGATTTCTTAATGGCAACAACCTAAAGACCTGAGCTACTGGGTGTCACAACCAACAAACCAGATTCTGGGAAAACTGATAAACAATTATACTTATACTATTAACAAATTCTCTATCAAACAATCATGACTTAACAGCAAGTTGGTATCTCTCAGACAATTACCAATTAACTATACAATCTACAGCTGGTTTGTATCGTTTTTGGTTGAAAGCTGTTTTCTTTAATACTCCATCAGTTTCGCACTGCTTAAAGCCAGCAGCGTATTTTAACACCCACTCTTAATTTAAGCTATGATTTCCACTAAGAAATCTGCGCACATTTCTTACGACTTTAAATGCTTCTTATAACATGAAAATTATGCAAAAATCTATATTCACTTTTACAAAATAAAGTCCACAGTAACGTATGGTAAATAGCCAATGGCGGTTGCATTTCAAGTCCTGTTAAAAGTAACATTTACAAACATGATTCGGTTAATTCGGAAATATCAAAACCTCTCACTACAGGATCAGTGTTGTGAAATATCACCATCAGCATCCACACCTGTAGTCACATAAAGAACTAGGCTCAATTCTAGATCAACTTAATGTACATTTTTGAACTGCTACAACACTGAAACAATTAGCAACTAGGAGATAAATTTGGCTTCATGGTTAGTATTTTATAATATATATAATTATTTCCCTGTCTTTGAATTATCATGAAAAGGCACAATATCTAAAAAAAGGTCCTTTAAAAAAGAACGAAATACTTTAAAAACTCGTTTCATGTATTACTGATATAGGCATTTTCATAAAAAAAAAAAATTTCAACACTGGAAAAACTCGGCACTAACAACAGTTAAAGTCGTAGAAAAATATGAAACACAAACCCAAAAAAAATTATTATAAGGCAACAAAGTTAATGGTTGCCATTTGATTGGAATGTGAGAAAATGAAAGGTATGCTTTGTTAGGATCTCCATACAACATTGATACACCATTTTGGTATTTTCAGTTCTGCTTTTTTTTCCCCACCAGCAAACAAGGCCACGCATCTCTGGCCAGTACCGGTAACTCAATCAGCAATATGTCTCTGGAACTGAGGAGATCTCAGTTGCATGTAAATTACAACCTCCTCAGCACCACAGAATTTAAAGAGTCTGCCAAACGATGAACCATTCTGAATAAAGACAAACTCTCTGTTACATAAATGTCCAATGTTTACATTTACAGTTGACATGATTATGTCAACAAAATTCCGTTTTCACATATGAAAAGTCAGTTACAGTAATAACAAAGTCAAGTCTTAATTTGTTAATTTGCAAAACAATATTTATAAACAACAGACTGATAAAGAGTTTTGATAACCAAACATAGAATTCACATTTTGATATTAACATTGTAAGATTATTCTAAATAAGAAACAATACCATTCCCATGTACAGTGCAGGTGCAAACAAAATATGTATCAGCATTAGTATCAGTATCAGCAGAGACAAATAGAAACCTGTACAAAATTAAACTAAACTCATTTGAGTTTCAGCTTTGGAAGGTATGTCAGAAGAAACCTCTGATGTGAGCAGCATTTATATTTTAATATTCTGAAGGGATGACATACCCTATCCTAATTAGACTTTTCTTTACTCCACTTGTATGGTTCTAATATGTTCCATGGCACCATCAACTACAAAATACCAAACATGCGTATATATTCTGTGAAGGACGCGTAAATTTGATTAATGAGAAACAGCTGAGAATGTGCCACAGCTCAAAGTTCACACTGCGGATGAAACAAATACTATTCTGGTGACATCTAGAAATGTGTTCTCATTACGGCACGTTGGATATTATACAGCACACGCACCGCATAGGTAAAACCAGAAGTTCTGCGACTTGCAGCAAATATGAAGTAAGTGCAATAAGTGTCATGAGTCAAAATTCTGAACCTTATGCATGTGCCTGTGGTACTGAGGCTGAAAATTTCCACATCTTACAGCAAATAAAATCTGTCAGCACCTTAGATGAACCACGCAGCCAACCATTTGGGGGAAACTATTTCCGTACGTTTCAAGTCATGCAATTTACCGATTAAATACGAGGTGTTTGGACTAGAATGGTGGCTTGGCATTGCAGGAATTAAAGCTGGCACTTCCTATCACGATTCGGCCTTGATGCGTCCAAATCAAAACTGGCCATATTTGCAAGTCACTCCCTGACCTATTCCTCATCTGTACCACCTAATATTCAAGCTAATATCCTACAACACTGCAAAGGTTCATGAAGCAGTTACGTTACACTGAAGAGACAAAATCATCCGTAAGGAAAAGAAAAACTGACCACATCAAATACAAAATTTGTTCTAAGCAAGGAATATGCTGTCTTAAGAAAACTGTGCTACATTCTGATGCGTAAGGTACAGCAAAATATAGCGGATAAAAAGTCGACACAATGCACCAGTTCAATTCACTATGGGTGTTACATATCAGTTTCAAACATCAACTGCAGGTTAGTCAATGGGGAAGCCAAATTGAACTGCAAAACTGTTTTCCAGAAATTTTGAAATTTTTAAACAAGGAACCACTATTTCCCTTACTTGAAGAGGATGTCACGGCATTTATAGTGAATTAGCACAAAAGAAATACTAAAAGACAACATTCTGTCCTTCAATGATGATATGTTCCATATATGGCACTGAATGCTACACCATACCTTACTGCCATGAATGGTATTTTATAATTTGATGTTCAAGAGCAAGTATATATTGCTTGTAATGCCATGGAAAGTTTGGCATGCATTTCCCATATTATCAACCATTCTAACCTCTTGTGTAATTCAAAAGAAGCTAATTGTAATAATAATAATAATAAAAAAATATGATACAATTTGAAAAATTGACAGCATAGCTAAACATATCGCCACACTACAATAAAAAAAAAAATAATAAACTATCTTACTATATATGTTAATTTTGTTTCACTGATAAGCAGATGGTGGCAAGTCCGGGGTTGGTTCTAGAATGTGGCAATTCATGCTCTTCATTCTCCCACAGTTCTTCAAACTGACTGGGTTAATCAGGTCACGTCTCATCAGGAAATCTCGTCTTTCCTTCACAATTAAAAAAAATCCATCCATCCAAATTGTGACATGGCTCCATTCTTTGCCAAATGGATTCTCTAACAGTTCTAATAAAATCTGAAACAGAAGAAGCAACACATTATTTTCACAAAATCAAAAACTTGTCTGCACCCTGTGTGATATCTCACAATAAACAAGAAACATTAACAGGAACCTGAGAACACAAACTGGAAAACTTAAGACAATGACACTGGCACATTATCACCTTGCCCACGGTCAGAATTATGCAGCTTCAGTTTAAATTACAGCCAGCACAATTACCCACAGTTAAGTACGGTTGATACAGTGTTCAAAAGAAACAAGCTGAAACACAACTGTCTAAGATATTCCATGCATGCACCACTACTGGTCAAAAATAGCCAGACTGCATGCATAAATTACCATATATTCTCGAATCTAATAATCTGCACCCTTTTAACAGTTTCATGGGGCCAAAAAAATCAGATGCGGATTAGAATCGCGTTCAGATTAGATTCGCGGTTGTGAGCTGGATTTTGGAAAAATAACAGAGCCGCTGTACGTGCCGTAACAACAATACAATACAATAATTTATTATTTTATTTATTATTTATAATATTATATAATACATTATATAATATTTATAATTTATTACTCATCAGACTCGCCGTCATCACTCATAACTGAATCGTTATCCATCAACCAGTCACTATCATCTTTATCTTCATCACTGTCCTCCCACAGAATTTCATCTTCAGATCCGTCCAAAGCTTTGCTTATGCAACACTTCTTGAAAGATCTGCCGCTAATGCTAACCGGGATGGCTTTCCATGCAGCCAACACCCACCACGTGACTTCTGAAGGCAGTTGAAGGAAAGGTGCAGATTAGAACCGTGAACCAACAATTTTTTCGTTTAAAAAACCGGCAAAAACTAGTACGGATCAGATTCAAGACTATACGGTAATTCATATCTGAACACTGACGATAAATGGCCAGAATGCACACACACAGTTTTGTTGATTTCTGAGTAGCAATGGTTTTATGTATGCACATGTTATTATATATAGTACACAAAGGAGACCATACAAAAGGGTGCAGGCAATGTCAAATAAATAATAATCATGCTTCTACTGCCCCCTCCTTGTGAATTTTTTTCGTGTTGATAGATAGACACACCCTGTAAATTCCAGGTTCTTATGATGTCACGACAGTCATTAACACAGGCACAAACATTCAAAATCCACATGTAACACATGCTGAAATGTTGCATACATCTTCAGATTACACATGGTCAAGCTCCTTAACTCTTTAATGATGCTGGTGTTTAAAATTAACTAATTTCCAGAACAGATGGGTTTTAAACTCACAGTAACTGAAACACATTCACCAACACACAGTGAACTGAGGCTGTTGAAGGGCATAACCAACTTGTCACATAATAATCTGTGCGCATACGTGCACACACACACACACACACACACGTGTAATTTATATCCTATAAAATTTTTCACTTTATCCCATCCCAATACAACCAGTATACAATTCCACACCTACTAACATAAATACAGTACAACCAAAACATACAAAATCTGTCCTTCGCACCAAGAATGTTTTCATCCTAAAATACTACTAATGTGTAAAAAAGGAGGATATGAATGAGATGAAATTCTCATAGGAATGACTAAGAAAGGAGCCTGCTGCCTCCATCTTCATGGTAAAAGGCACACATCTATCCTGATGAGGTAGGTAGCACGTTCCTCTGATGTACTCATACCTATGTGAGGTCAGTTCAAGAAGTTTTCAGACTGATTAAGTAAAACAATGCACAATGAAATTTTAATAAACATTATCCCTTACAAACAGCCCCTTCGGCACTAATAACATGACATGGCCCTTTCTTCCCAACATTCTATGTACCATTTCCATGAACTTTGGATTAGTTGCTCTAGCACTACTATTTGTGTTTCCTCAATTGTGTCAAAACAATATCCATTACAAGCAAATTTAAATTTTGGGAACAGAAAAAATTCTAGTGTAGAAATCAGCTCTGCATGTGATACTGCTGTTGTGATTTTGCACTGCTGCCTGCACATACAATAAATCATTAAGGATAGGATATGCATGTAAGGTATAAAACTCTTGTAAATTAATTTTTTTTTCAGTAATTCCCAGCTTTCGTGGTAATAATGCTACTCACACGGACTAAACTGCACTGTATGATTTGGATCAAGCATGCCCATACCTGTATATGCTTGGTTAGATTCCTTTTATCAACATAAACTGCAAAAGCACAGCAAACAATGGAGCTAGTCCAGCACAGTCACTGTTCCAGTAGTGGGCATGATATTACTGCCAGCAGAGTACCTTAAGCTGGGCCAATTCTGATCACTTCCACAGCCCTTACCCGTTTCAATCCACTGTTCATTATCATCGAATCTTTCAATTATAGTATGGCTTGGATCAGTAAAAGCACTGAAAAAATCTACACATTCCAATGATCTCATGGGTCAACATTAATTCAAACTGAACACAAACCATAAGTTTACACCACTTACTGTCAAGCCTATTGCCACTCGTTTCATCTGTCAGCATATTTTCATTCATGTCATCACTAACTGTCAATACACAGCATGTCAGTCTCTACAGATACCAGTATAGCACCAAAAATGCACAATGCAAATAAAATACCGCATTTTTTTTTTAGTTCAACTGCTCATGGCAATACAGAGGCTACGAACCATTAACGCAAAACGAACAGAACTGTCGAATGTTAAATGGGTCCAACCGGCATGCTCAGGTGTGTCCTTTAACACATTTCACCATCAAACTCAACATATATAACCTTTCACTGACTGACCTGTCATATCTATAAGTAGCTTACAAAAACGGAAAACAAGCCATTTCACTTTTGACAGAATGGTTTGCGCAAGCTTGCTAAAAAAAGTGAACTAATTAGCAAAAAACTGGTAAATAGACAACGGTTCCTTCAGCTATAATGTGATTTGAGGACCATTATAGAGCAACACTTTCAACCCACATCAAACAGAAGCCAAACGAGTGTCAGGCGGTAACACCACATTCTCATACCCCAGCTTTTCTCTTTACACAAGGCCTGATCACAACTATCCCAACGCAGTTCATTTCTAGTACCTCACGTCAAGATGTGACAGAACATGACCACACTGCAGTCATTCAGTCTAATGCAATCATTGCAAGTAAACAGCACTGTTAGCATTGTGGGCCAGATTTGCCATGTCTGAGTATGGTACATTGCTTGTCTAACAAATTATGTGCGAAACTTGGGATAACGGGAATTAAAACTTATGAACTGATGAAACCTTCCTTTCAAGAGGAAGCCATTGGCCACATGCGAGCTTCCATGCGGGTCTCCTTCACTGAACATGACTGCACATACACAAAGTGGCGAGCATCAAAGTCTAATGATGGTGTGGCAGCAAAGTACGTGATTTGATGAGGGCAGAACATAGACCAACCTTTACAGAAGTGTCCGAGGAATTGGGAATTTCGTGTGGCTTGTGCCAGGCATTGTAACTAAAGATATGCGTACACAATAGCACAGAAAAAGCACAGCCTGTCTGTAGCCTATGATCTGTTCAGACGAGCAGAACCGGATAAAAATTTCTGTAAAAACATTGTAACTAGTGATATAATTATGGGTGTACAGTTACGATCCCAAAATTAAACAATATTCACCACCATGACCCATAACAGCATACCAAGTTCAATGCACTTCTCAGGAGATGTGAATCACTTTCCCCAAACAAGAGGGCACTCAGCACAATCAATATGCTCCACACGGATGAATCGTAAACCAGAACTTTAACTTATAAGTACAAAGACATCTGTGTGAAGCAGTTAACCATAAATGACCAAGGTGATGGCAGTCTGGTGCATCAAAAATTCACAACACACCTGCGCTACCAGCCCAACTTGTGCAGCAACTCTTAGCCAAAAAGGTGTATCAACCCCCTCACTTCCCTGGCATGGCCAAATGCTTTTTTCCTCTTCTCCTGAATTAACACCACCTCGAAAGGTGAACAATTTTAAGACAGGTAGACCATCAAACTAAGCATGAAGTAGCAACTCGTAAGAGATCTGCGCTACTTCCGGAAATGGAAGAGCCTCTTCTGCTTGGTCACACAGATGTGTATCCAAGCATGAAAGTATCCAAGCAGGGGGGGGGGGGGGGGCCCTTAAAAAGGGGGTTTAAGGTTTTCCAATCATAAATCAAAGCTTAGGAGGGTTCATCCAACGTAC
>Ga0123353_10010605_pt1 | contig 12864 bp, 8 predicted proteins | sample TergutLab28metaG_3_FD_92763 | JGI IMG/M metagenome (GOLD analysis project Ga0123353, IMG submission 92763) | Labiotermes labralis P3 segment gut microbial communities from Petit-Saut dam, French Guiana - Lab288 P3 | ecosystem: Host-associated > Arthropoda: Insects > Digestive system > Gut ...
GACCGATAAGCGCATCTTTTTTGCTAAAAGCCGCCTTTTCTCCTAGCCGGTAGCCCGCTACCGACATCGTCAAAAAGACGCCTTTTACCTAAAAAATCTATCGCTTATCGGTCAGGTTTTAGCGTTCATAGACCACAAGGCTCTTTTGTGCGCCGCGTTATCTACCTAAGTTTATCATTGCACCCTAAGTATCAATAATTTCGTTCAGCCGTTCCACCAGTTTTTTAGCGGCGGCTTCGGTTTTGGCGATGATCAGCACCGTATCGTCGCCGGCGACGCAGCCGAGAATTTGAGGGTTTTCGAGCCGATCCACCATAAGCCCCGCCGAATTCGCACTGCCGGGAACCGTTTTGACAACCACGGTATTCAACGCGTATTCAACGGACAGCACCGCCTGGCGGAACAGCGCGACGACTTTGCCGCCCACGTTCGAATCCGTATAATCGCGCGCGTACTTTTGACGGCCGTCCGCGCGCGTAATTTTTACCAGCCCGAGCTCTTTTATATCGCGTGAAATCGTCGCCTGCGTAACGGAAAAGGCGGCGGCGATTAACTCGCTTGCCAGTTCGTCCTGCGTCTCAACGTCTTTTTTGGCAATCAGCTCGAGTATTTTGATTTGTCTTGCGTTTCTTGGCAAAGGAAACCTCTTGGGTGGATTTTCTTAGTTTAGGTTCGCATACCTTAGTTCTAACTTTGGCAAGTCTATTGTAGCAAAAATACGCCCCGAACGCAAATACTTTCGGGGCGTAAAAATATTTTTTACTACGGAAGTAAAAATTATTTTACGTCGGTTTTTCTTTGAATGTCGGCGTTTAAACCCGCTAACACTTCGTCCATGCGCTCGTAGCCGCGGTCAATATGGAAAATGTCGAAAACCTCGCTCGTTCCCTCCGCCGCCAGCGCCGCGATGACAAGCGCCGCGCCGCCGCGCAAATCCTCGGCGGCGACACGTGCCCCGCGCAATCTACCGACGCCCCGGATAACCGCCGCGCGCCCGCCCGGTGAAACGGTAATCCGCGCGCCCATTTTGGCCAGCTGTACGGCGTACCTAAAGCGATTTTCAAAGACATTTTCGACGAGCGCGCTTTCTCCGTCCGCGACGCTCAGCATCGCGGCTGTTTGTGCCTGCATATCGGTCGGAAATCCCGGAAACGGCGCGGTAACGATTGTTGACACTGCTTTCAAACGTCCGTCTGACGCGAGCGTTACATAATCTTTCCCTTCCGCTACGCGGCAGCCCGCTTGGCGGAACACGCCCAGCACTGCGGAAAAATTTTCGGGCGCAACGTTTTTAACGGTTATGGTTCCGCCCGCCGCCGCAACCGCCGCCAAATAGGTGGGGGCGGCGATACGATCGGAAAACGGACGGTATGCGCCGCCGCCGAGCCGTTCCACGCCTTCGATGACGACTTTATTGGTTCCCGCGCCCAAAACGCGGCCGCCCAAAAAATTGATAAAACTCGCAAGGTCGACGACTTCCGGCTCCCGCGCGGCGTTATATATGACCGTCCGTCCTTTCCCCAATGCGGAAGCCATGATGAGGTTTTCGGTCGCGCCGACGGAAGGAAACCGCAGCCGCACCGCGCCGTCCGTCATATGCGAGCCGTCGCACCGGACGCACCCATTCTCCTCATATACTTGAACGTTGAGTTTTTTTAATCCGGCGATATGTATGTCGATAGGGCGTTCGCCGATGGCGCAGCCGCCCGGTAATCCGACGCACGCGCTTTTAAACCGGGCGAGCGCGGGGCCCAGCATGAAAATCGAGGATCTTAACGCGCTTGTTTGGCAGGGTTGTATGAATACGGAGGGCGCATAAGCATTTTGACAAGCCGCGCTTTTAGCCGGCGCGCCGTCGAGGCTCTCCGCAGAGGCGGCGATTCCGGGCGGTGCATCGGCGGCCAAGCGGCAATTGATATGGACGTCGCCTCCTTCATATTCCGCTTTTCCGCCGATGCACCGAACGATATCCAGCATATGCGTAATATCGGAAAGCCGCGGGATATTTTTTAATACGATATCCTCTTTGCTTAAAAGACTTGCCGCAATCAGCGGCAATACGGAATTTTTCGCCGCTTTTACCGTTATTTCGCCGTTCAGGCGTTTCCCGCCGCGCATTATAAACCGCTCCATACCGCCAAAATATGAAAAAGCGTAAAAAAATGTGATTCGGATAGGCGGTTGTAATTTGTCTTATTTCCACAAGTTATTCCGCTCGGGATGGATAATCGCGGACAGCATCCGGTCTTTGGCAATCGGGATGTCCTTGCAAATCGATTTTATAAGGTTTTTCATGTATTCGCGCTGCGTTGCGTGGTTTACGGGGCAGGGATTAAAAACGATGGGCAAGCTTTTGGCAAACGCCGCGATATCCTGCTCGTACACGTACACAAGCGGGCGAATCAGCGTTACGCCGCTCCGATCCATCAAGCTGACGGGCGCGAAGGCGGAGAGCCGCCCCTCGTAGCAAAGCGACAATAAAAAGGTTTCGATTAAATCGTCCGCGTGGTGGCCGAGCGCGAGCTTGCGGTACCCCTTTTGCGTTATAAACGTGTTGAGCGCCCCTCTGCGCATTTTAGAGCAAAGCGAGCAGGGGTTCTTCTCTTTGCGCGCCTCGAAAATAACGGGCGCGATATCGGTTTTGACGAGATAAAACGGAACGTCTAACGAGGCGCAATATTGCTCCAGCGCCGCGTAATCCGCCCCGAACCCTAAATCAACCGTAACCGCCGCCAGCTCGAATTGGGCGGGTGAAAACCGCCGGAATGCCGCCAAGCCGGAGAGCAGCGCAAGGCTGTCCTTACCGCCCGAAAGCCCTACGGCAATCCGGTCGCCGTCCGCTATCATGTGCCGATCCTCGCAAGCTTTGCGCATATAGGATAATAGTTTTTGCAGCGTCATATAAATCTTTATAGAAGTATAAATTAATACTTAACTGCTTCTAATTGTGGACGATTCTGCGGTGTCTTTTCGGCAAACTTCCGATTTTTTTGTTCCAATACATAGCGTTGCTATGCCTGAAACAAAAGAAATCGAAATTTTCCTCAAAAATCCACTCGCATTATTGTCCACAATTAGAAGCAGTTAAGTATAAGGATACAAATTGCGGGGCTAATGTGCAAACGGGCCGAATTCAGAACGAATTCGGCCCGCTGATAAGCTAGGATTGCATGAATGAATTCACGCCTTAATCGTCAAACGAGTCGACGAAATCGTCGGTCATGCGCTTCGACCCGGGCTTGGCTTTGGCGTCCGGCGTTTCTTCGGCGTCACTTTCGGTAAACGCGTCGTAATCGTCGTCCGGGGTTTCCGCGCCCTCTTTTTCTATCTGAGCGGGGGCGTCTTTTACAACCGGCGCGTAAATCCGCCGCTGCTCGGCTTGTACGGGCTGTTCCGTATCGTCAAAGGCTTCATACGCGCGGCTTTCGTCGGAATCGGTCGCGCCGTCGCCCGTTCCCGCGAATTCCTTATATCCTTTGCCTTTGCGGCCGTAATCCGTTTTAACAACGCTTACGGCTTTTTTCGCGCGCACCTTCGCCATATTGTCGAATACGCGCCGCACGACTAATCCGCCGAGCGCCAGCAGCATTGCCGCCGCGAACAGGATGGACGGGATAACCAGCCAGGTAGAATTGTTAGGGGAGGCCGGGAGCTTATCTACGGTATCGGCTGCCGTATCTTCCGCGAGCCGTTTGCCAAAGTCCGCTCTTAGCACGTTGTCGGTAGTCCGTTTAATTTTTGCGGTTTCTTCCTCGTACAAAGTGTTGGTAATGTCGGTGAAAGCGATGGAGTTCACATACAAGCGCCCCGCGGTAAATTGGCTGGTCTTTTCTCCGCCGAGTGAGAACGACAATTGTACACTGCGCGCCTCGTCGCCCGTATAAACATAGAACGTGAAAATTTTGAAAACCTCGTTGTCGCGCAGCCGGTCGACGACGAGCGCCGTATCCACAATATTCTCGAATTTAAAATCGGAATTGGTCAGCGCAATCGTCGCGCCCGCCCCGGCCTCCTTTAAAAGCCCGTCCTTATCGCTTTCGGAAAGCGCGGCGCGGTGGGCGGTCATGGCGGGCAGGTCGACTTTTACGCCGACGTCTAAGCGGTAATATGCTTCCTCGTTCAGCTGGAACGGCCGGTCAAACGTTACCGTCGAAGCGGTTCGCGCCGCGTTTTCCAGTAAAAGCACGTTGTTATGCTTTAGATTTTGGTTTTCGTCACGGCGGTCGGGATTCGAGAAGCTCGGCGGAATATCGCCGCGCTTCGGTTCAAGATTTGCCGAATCGAAGATACCGGACCGTACGCCCGCCACGGTTGCGAGCGCGGGACCGGAAATCGACCATAAATACGGGTATTTTACAAAGCCCGGGTCATAAGGGTCGAATTCCGTAAAATTAAAGGAGCTGTACGAAAATACGGCGTAATCGCGCGTACCGGTTCTAAGGTTGAGATCCAGCTGGTATTGCCGCTCCTTTTGGCCGAATACGCCCTCGTCGGCCTCGCTCAAAGAAACGGTATCGACATAGACGTTGCCGCTGGAAAGCTTGGTATGGTTATAATTGTCGCGTTCGTTAAGCCCCAGCCAAATTTCTAAATTGACCGCGCGGGAGCCGTCGCTTTTTACGTAAAAGGTGTAATCGTTAAACCTGCCGCGCGTATCGGTGATATTTTCGATGGTCGCGATAATGCCGTTGCCGTCCCGTAAGACGAGGCTTGCGCCGTATCCTTTTACGTTATCCACGCGCATACGCGCCGTAATCGCGGATATGGCGGATTCAAGGGAAATTTGAGCCGAGGTATAGCAGAATGCGTTCGGTACGTCGCTCGACATATATAATACGCTGGCGGATTGGGTGCTCGGGCGAACCGCGCCGGAGCCGTAATCCTGCCGGTAGCGTTCAAAGTGCGCGCTGTTTGTCGGCATAATACCCGAAATAATCGCCTCCGCGTCCATAAAGGTTTCGTCTCTCGAATAGCCGATGCGGCTGATGCCGGCGGGTGTGGCGAGCTCCCATGCCGCGACGGGCAGCGGGAACTTGTCCTCCTCCCCGGGGTCGTCGTAAATCGAGAAATTGCCGTTATAAACGCCCGTTTCCGCTTCCTCCGAATCAATGTCGACGGGGGCTCCGCCGGCGGAAGCGCCCGCGTAGTCCATAAATTGCGCGGCGGTCAGCTTTTCAAAGCGCACATTGCCGAACATCGCGGTGCCGCTTGTGAGGTTGTCTTCTTGGCCGAGCCACAGCCCCAAGGCGACCGTATAATCCCGATAGAACGAGCCGCGGATATAAAACGCGTATTCGGCCCAGCCGTAGGCCGCCGCGTTCGCGGGGTCGCCGGCGCATCCCGTCGCGCGGAATTCGAGAAAGTCCTCCGGGTTTTGGCGGTTCTCGACATTGGTGGTCAAAACAAGCGTCGCGCCCGCGCCGCCCGAGATTTTGTGCGTGTTGACCCAAACGCTGAGGCGGTAGTAGTTCAATTTTTCGACGGTCAATTCTTTTGAAACGTACCCGGCCGCCGTCCGCTTATATTTCGCGTTGATGCCTTTACCGCCGGTGTATGAACTCAGCGCCAAAATGTATCCGTCGTCCGAATATTTTCCAGAGGGGGAAACGGGCGTTGTTTCGAGATTGAAGCGGTTGTTTTCCGTATTGAACGTTAAATCCGTATCCAAAATCGCCGGCTGTACGAGGTCGCTTATCATGACGTTCGCGTCTTTAGAACTTTTTATCGCGTAGTTTTCAAGCGCGCCGCTTGCGGCCGGCACAAAATCAAGCTTTACGTCGCCTGCGGACGCCGCGGGGAGCGAAAGGTCGATAAACTGAATGTTTTGGGAATACGCGTCGTAGCCTTTCAGGGCAAAGTTATATTTGGTGGGGGAAATCTCATACGCTTCGACGTTGCCGAAAAACGCGTATCCGGACGCCGTATAGTTTATGGCAATCTCGACGCCGTCTTTGTCTTTGCCTTTATAATAATCGCCGACGGTGAGGGCGAGGCTGACATTTTCGGCGCGGACGGACGCGGTTTTAATATAAAACGAATATTGCTGCCAGCCGAAGAGGTTTTCTTTGGTAAGCGCCGTATCGGATTTTGCCGTTACTATTTCGTTAAACGCGATATTTTGATCCGAAATGCCGTTTAAACGGATAGCCGCGCCGTGTATTCCGTAGAAGCCGCCCGTTTTTACCCAAGCTGAAATGCGGAAAAACTTATTTTCTGCGAGTAAAACGGCGGACGATTGGTAGCCGATGACGGTTTCCGTGGCTTTGGTGGTGTTGACCATCAAAATTTTGCGGTTTACGCCGTTTGCGTCCACAAGCGTTCCGAACGGAGTTCTCGGAGCCGACACTTTATATTCGGGGTATTCGGTCAGTTTCGCGTCCGTAACGTAGCTTTCCTGAGAGTCGTAGATATCGAGATCCAACACGCCCATGGCCGTAGAGCCCTTTTCTTTGTTGGGGTACGCGGTCTCCGTCCAGCCCGAAGGCGTGCCCGGGACGCCGCCGCCGCTTGCCGAAAATTGCGGGTTCTCCAGCCCGAGGGGGGTCTGCGGAAAGTCGCGGAACGTATTAGTTTCGTACCCGGAAACGGGAAGCGCGAAGCTAAAATGCGAGAGGAACGAAAAAGATGAGGCGGCGATGAGAAACGCTGCCAAAAAAATCGTTATTCGGCCCGAGAGGGGAATCTTACGTGTCGTTTTGTTCATGGTGTCACCTTGTGTGCATTGGGTATTCTGCATTTCAAACAGCATACGCTCGGCTATTATATAATAAAAACAATTTTTAAGCAAACGATTCGGCGGCAATTTTAAAAATATTTTGAAGAATAGATTGTAAACTATTGTGCGCGGAACGAATGCAAACTATTTCATGCAAGCAAGCTTTTTGCATAGAAAATTATCTTTCCCCGCATACTAAGCATAAATATGTAGTGTAATACTGCAAAGGAGTATGTGAAGATGCCTACACAAAATAAAACGCAGGGCTCAAACGCCCACGCGCACGCGGCCGACGCCGCCGAAATGAACCGTTCCAAAGCGGCTAAATCCGCTTCGGCCGGCGCAAGAGCCGTCAAATCGAAGGCGGGCAAGGCTTGCGCAAAGACTTCGGCTACGAAATCCTGCAAGTAATTTCGGTGAAAACAAAAAACCTCCGGGCGGGGGTTTTTTTGTTTAATAGACTTCCTCGGAAATTACCATGGTCGGATAAGGGATGGATATTTGTCGATACGGAAACTTGCGAGATGTGGGCATAGCAGCGCATTCAAGCCTAGGAAGTGAGCGTAGTGAGCAAATCTCGTTTGCTCACTACCGAGCAACGACGGCTTTCACGCAGTATGTACACATTGAACAAGGATTTCGTCTCGACAAATAGACGCCCTTAGGCGTGCCATGGTAATTTCCGAGGAAGTCTAATATGTATGCCGGTATGGGCAGCGCAGGCGTTAAAACATTTTTTTTCGCGCCATAAAAATGGCGATCACGACGGAAATTACCAGCGCGACGCCTACCGCCACCCAAAAACCCCACAGCTTACCCTCAAAAGGCACTTCGGTATTCATTCCCCAAAATCCGGCTACTACCATAGGAATCGACAAAAGTATCGTGATTGCCGTAAGGAACTTCATCACGATGTTTTGATTGTTGTTGACGATTGCCGCGAACGCGTCCAGGGTGCCTTTGATAATCTCCCGATAAATGGAACACATTTCGAGCGCCTGCCTGTTTTCGATCGTCACATCGTCCAATATATCCAATGCGTCGCGTTCGTTTTGGTCGAGCTTTACCATATTATAGATTCTTTGCGTAACCGCGTAATTGGCGGTAAGCGCGGCCGAGAAAAATACCAGCGTTTTTTGAAGGTCGACCAATTGGAGAAGTTCCTCGTTCTTCATAGATTTAGAGAGGCTTTTTTGTATGCGGTCGCTGGCCCTGTCGATTTGTCGGAGGTAATAGAGAAAACGCACCGAATTGTTATACATAATTTGATACGCCAGCTTAGGCCTTTGCGCCGTATCGACATTTTTCACCTTGCCCTCAAAAAAATCGTTGAGGACGTGGGTCGTCGCCGTGCAAACCGACACGAGGTATTCGTCGGTACAAATCAGCGTGAGCGGGATGGTAGAAATAGAGCCGGTTTCGGCGTCTTCTATTTTTTTCGGGATATCGATGACAATCAGTTTTGCCTTACCTTCGACGTCGATATGCGCGGTTTCCTCTTCGTCTAGCGCGGACTTCATGAGATTTTCGCTGATGCCGGTCAAAGCGGAAATCAACGCGGCCTCTTCCGCCGTCGGCGCCTCGGCGTGAATCCAACAATTCTTTTGCGGCCTTTCGATTTCGATTAGGCCTTTTGCGCCGGGAATTGTGACATAATAGTTAACCATAGATAAACAATACATGATTCACGCGGCTTTGTCAACAAAATACCGTGCCGGATCGGCGAAAACCACCGAACTCGGCCGCCGTAAGTAATAGAAGTGATAGCGATATAAAACAAGTTTTAAGTGCTACAAAATTATCCGCATAAAGTTATAAAAATTTTTAAAAAACCATTGCATTTACGCTTTTAATATGATAGAATAATATATAAGAGGAGAAGTCTCTTATATTTTGTGCTGCCCGTTTTCGGCAAAGGAGTTTACATTAGGTGCTGAAGCTATCGAAAAAAATCATAACCGTCCTGTTGGCGTTCTCGTTTGCCGCCGTTTTTTTGCCCGCGTGCGATACGTCGGGCGGCAAAAACGACGGGAAATTTACGATTTCGTTTTATTCGGACAATTACGCCGACGTGATCCCGCCGATTATAGAGCTGCCCGGTACGCCGATTAGCGAACCTAAGGCGCCCGAACGCGACGGCTTTCGGTTCGACGGCTGGCTCTTAAACGGCGTTTTGTATGAATTTACGGAGATGCCCGCTCAAAATATCCGCCTGAACGCCAAATGGGTCGAGGCTTATACGATTACGTTTGACTCTAAGGGCGGCAGCGCGGTCGAGCCGATGTTGGCGGCTCCCGGCGAACGCATTAAGCCGCCCGACCCTTCGCCGCGCCGTTCGGGGCACATTTTCATGGGCTGGCTGTTGGACGGGGAGCCGTATTATTTTTCGACGATGCCCGAGCAGAACCTCACGCTGACGGCGGACTGGGCGGTCGGCGAATCCGCGCTGCCCGTACTCAACGTCAATATGCGCGAAGAGGACGGCACGCCGATTCCGATTACCGACCAGCGCTTCGGGCCGACGCCGTGGGATCAGGGCTATCCGTTCAGTTCGACGAAGGCCAAGGTAGACTACGTACCCTGCGCGCTGGGGGTTACGGGCTCCGGCGGCTTAAAGGAAACGGTTTCCGGCCGCATTAAGCCCAAGGGCAACGGCTCTTTCCGCCCGAACCCTAACGCGAGAAGGCCGTACCGCCTTAAGTTCGACAAAAAACAGTCGGTATTCGGCTGGCCGAAGTCCAAGCAATTTGTTTTGATTGCGTCTAACCATAACGACAACGATTCCTCAAGGTTAGTGGCGCACTCGGCGTTCGAGCTTGCCCGCGAGGTGCTGTCGTTAGAATACGCGGCGCGTACGCAGCCCGTAGATTTATATATCAACGGGGTTTACCGCGGCGTTTATATTTTTACCGAAAAGCCGCGCGTCGACGAGGGGCGGCTTGAAATCGAGAGCGAGCACGCGGGCGCGAGCCAGCCGTACAAGACCGATACCGGGTATTTGCTCTTTTACGGCAACGGCGCGCACGTCAATAACGGCGAGGACGCTCGCGCCCGTTTCGGGGCAAACGCGGGCAATGAATTCTTAATCGAGTCCCCCAGGCCGAAGGATATCGACGACCCGGAGGTTCCCGAGGCGACGGCAGCCGGGTATCGGGCGCAAAGAGATTTTATTCAACGGGAAACGACCAATTTGGTCAACGCGATGTCGGCGTCGGGCTTTGCAACCTTTAAGCAAATGGCGGACGTCACTTCCTTTATCGACGGCTATATATTGCAGGAGCTGTACGGCAACACGGACGCGCGGGACGCCGGTTTTTACATCTACAAAAAATCCGCGGCGCAGGGCGGCAAATTCTACTCGGGGCCCCCGTGGGATTTCGACGCTACGGTGCGCGGCGGCTACACGGGCATTAAGGTGGGGAATAACAACGCCCCGCTCCTAACGCGCCTTTACGCGGTGCCGGAATACAGGGACATGGTCAAGGCGCGCTGGAAGGTGCTCTCCCCGCAGGTCAAGGATTTTTTAAAAGAGCTGTATGACGGTTATATCGAGGACGCCGGGTACCAGGAGGCGTTCCGGCGCGGCGCGGGAAGCGAGGCGAACAACCAGTACGCGAACAACAGCTGGAAGAGCAACGCGGAGGGTAAGCGCGATTGGCTCTTGAGCCGCTGCAAATGGCTGGACGAGGAATGGGCGTAGCAAATGCGCTCTCGCGCATTCGGAGGGTGAACGGTGGATGGAAGAGAAGACAACTAACCGCCGGCACCCATCAGGCGATATGAAATTAAGAAATGGTTGAAAGAAAAATAATTCATTATCAATCACCATCCACCACATTTCCCGGAGGAAAATAAAATGTTTAAAAAATCATCGAAAAGAATCATCACCGTCCTGTTGGCGCTCTCGTTCGCCGCGTGTTTTTTGCCCGCGTGCAATACGTCCGCCGGAGACGGGAAATGCAGCATCTCGTTCTATTCGGGCGACTACGCCGACGTGGTTCCGGCGATTACCGGGTTGCCCGGTACGCCGATCGAAGCGCCTCGGGCTCCCGAGCGCGACGGCTTTCGGTTCGACGGCTGGCTGTTAAACGGCGCGCCGTATGAATTTACCGAAATGCCCGATCACGATATCCGCCTGTACGCCAAATGGGTCGAGGCCTATACGATTACGTTTGACGCGAAAGGCGGCAGCGCGGTCGAGCCGATTTTGGCGGCTCCGGGCGAGCGCATCAAGCCGCCCGACCCTTCGCCGCGCCGCCCCGGGTACAACTTTATGGGCTGGCTGTTAGACGGCGCGCCGTATTATTTTTCGACGATGCCCGAACACAGCTTCACGTTGACGGCGGACTGGGCGGTGGGCGAGGGCGCGCTTCCCGTATTAAACGTCACCCTGCAGGAAGCGGACGGCACGCCGATTCCGATTACCGACACGCGTTTCGGGCCGATTCCGTGGAACGCGCAATACCATCAATTTGCCGACATAAAGCGGGAACAAGTCGACTACGTCCCCTGCGCGTTGGGAGTTACGGGCTCCGGCGGCTTAAAGGAAGTAGTTACCGGCCGCATTAAGCCCAAAGGGAACGGCTCGTTCCGCGCGGATCCGAACGCGAGAAGGCCGTACCGCCTTAAATTCGATAAAAAGCAATCGTTGTTCGGCTGGCCGAAGTCTAAGCAGTATGTGTTAATTGCGTCGAACCATAACGACAACGACGGCTCGAGGCTGGTGGCGCATTCGGCGTTCGAGCTTACCCGCGAGGTGTTGACGGGCGTGGAATACGCGGCGCGCACGCAGCCCATAGATTTATACGTCAACGGAGTTTACCGCGGCGTGTATAATTTGTCCGAAAAGGTGCGCGTCGAAGAGGGGCGGCTTGAAATCGAGAGCGATCACGCGGGCGCGAGCCAGCCGTATAAGACCGATACGGGGTACTCTCTCTTTTACGGCAACGATTTTCACACGAGCCTCAACGAGGATTCCCGCGCGCGTTTTACGGTAAACGGGGTGGGCAACGGCTTTTTAATCGAGTCCCCCAGGCCGAAGGATATCGACGACCCGGAGGTTCCCGAGGCGACGGCCGCCGGGTACAGCGCGCAAAGGACGTTAATTCAGCGGGAAACGACCAATCTGGTCAACGCGATGTCAGCGGCGAATTTTGAAACCTTTAAAACGCTGGCGGATCTTAATTCCTTTGTCGACGGCTATATTATTCAGGAGTTATACGGCAATACGGACGTTTACAGCGCCGGCTATTATTTATATAAAAAGTCCTCGGCGCAAGGCGGCAAGTTCTATACGGGCGCCCCATGGGATTTCGACGCGACGATACGGGGCAGTTACGAGGGTATTAAGGTGGGCAACAACAATGCTCCGCTCATTACCCGCCTCTACGCGATACAAGCGTTCAGGGACGCGGTCAAAGCGCGCTGGAGGGTGATTTCCCCCGAGGTTAAGACGTTTTTAGAGGAGCTGTTTAACGGTTATATCGACAACCCGGGGTATCAACAAGCGTTTCAGCGCGGCGCGGGCGACTCGGCGGGCAACCAATACGCAAACGGCAATTGGCAGAGTACCGCCCGAAGCAAACGCGACTGGCTATTGCGCCGCTGCACTTGGCTGGACGGGGAATGGGCGTAGCAAATGCGCGGGAGCGCGTTCGGAGGTGAATGGTGGAGGGTGAATGGCGGATGGAAGAGAAGATAACTAACCGCCGGCATCCATCAAGCGATATGAAATAAGAACTTGTTGAAAGAAAAATAATTCATCATCAATCACCATCTGCCATCCGCCATTCACCACATTCTCCGGAGGAAAATAATATGTTTAAAAAATCATCGAAAAGAATCATCACCGTCTTGTTGGCGCTCTCGTTTGCCGTGTGGTTTTTGCCCGCGTGCGACACTTCGTCGGGCGGCAAAAGCGACGGGAAATTTACGATTTCGTTTTATTCGGACAATTACGCCGACGTGGTTCCGCCGATTATCGAGCTGCCCGGTACGCCGATCGAAGCGCCTCGGGCTCCCGAGCGCGACGGCTTTCGTTTTGACGGCTGGCTTTTAAACGGCGTTTTGTATGAATTTACGGAGATGCCCGCTCAAAATATCCGCCTGAACGCCAAATGGGTCGAGGCTTATACGATTACGTTTGACTC
>Ga0123353_10010607_pt1 | contig 12864 bp, 9 predicted proteins | sample TergutLab28metaG_3_FD_92763 | JGI IMG/M metagenome (GOLD analysis project Ga0123353, IMG submission 92763) | Labiotermes labralis P3 segment gut microbial communities from Petit-Saut dam, French Guiana - Lab288 P3 | ecosystem: Host-associated > Arthropoda: Insects > Digestive system > Gut ...
GTTCCGCGCGCGGGTGTCCGAAGAGGCTGGCGTAGTAGTCGAGCGTTTCCACGGGCGTGAGGAACCCGTGCAGGTGCGTGACCTCGGGGAGGTAGCCGACGCGCGACTTGGTGCGCGTGTCCGAGGCGGGCGCGCCCATCGCGAGGATGGTGCCGGAGGTTGGGCGCAACAGCCCCAAAATCATTTTGATCGTGGTGCTCTTGCCCGAGCCGTTGGGCCCGAGCAGCCCGATGATTTCGCCGCGCGCGACGTTGAACGACAAACCGTCCACCGCCTTCACGACCGGGCGTCCCCAGAAGTCCGAAAACGTCCGGGACAAGTTTTCAACACACAACACTTCGTTCATCCCACATCCCTCCGGTTTAACAACGCCGTTCCCGCCATTAAAAACACCGCGCACCAGCCGAGCGTCCACGCGCAGCCCGCGAACAAATACGCCGCGGGCAAATGGCCGCCGCGCGCGAGGATGTCGGCCATCCAAAAATGCTGGGCGTTGGGAACGAGCGCGCCGAACAGCGGACGCCACCACGCCGAGCCGCCCTGCGTCACGGCGTCGGCGCAAAGCCCGAGCGCGAAGAGCGCGAAGGAGAGCCCCAGCGTCCCGCCGCCGCCAAAGCGCGCGGACATGGCCGTGGCAAACGCCGCGTACATCCACAGCGCGAAAAGCAAAAGCAGCGCCACGGGCACGCAACGCCACGCGAGCCGCGGCTCCCACGCCCAGTGCCAATTCACGCACGCGCCCACCCCGCCGGTTTCATGCGCGGCGCAGCACGCGCCGTCCGCGCTTTGCGGGTCCCAAAAACCGCACGCCAGCAGGAGCAGCGTCAGCGCCGCGGGGATTCCCAAAAACGCGGCCACGCCAAAGCGCGCGCGGCGCAGATAATTCAACACGGCGGCCGCGCAAAGCGCCGCCACGGGCGCGAGCAGCGCGAGCGTCGAGAGCCGGCCGTCGGACACGTCGAGTATTTGCGCCCCGGTGTCCAGGGTGCGTTCGGAGGCGCGTTCCGCGAGCAGCAGGGCCGCGGTGACGCCCCACCAAAACACGGCGCACACGCCCGCGATGCCCAAAAATTTTCCGGTTAAAAAAAGTCCCCGTGGCAGGGGCTTGGACAATGCCACGGCCGCGGTGCCGTCGGTGAGTTCGCGGTGGACCGTCGCGCTTGCGCACGCGATGGCGAGGGGCAGCCCGAACATCAGGAGGCACGCGAGCCCGCCGTCGCGCGCGAGGCGGCCGGGTTCGCCCATCTGGTGGAATTGAAAAACGGGCACGAGCGTGGTGAGCGTCACGCCCGCGAGCGCGCACAACAGCGCGGAGGGTTCCTGCGCCGCCTCCAAAAACGCCGCCCGCGCCGTTCCCAGCAGCGCGCGGCCGTATGCAATCCATTTCCTCATGCGCCAATAGGGTATGGATTTTCGCGGCATTTTGCAAGAAAAAACAAAACGAACGGGACGGGTTAAAATCCCGCCATGTCCGAAAAACGGAATTCGTTTTCGGCGGTTGGTTTCCCACGTTTGGCGTCCCACGAGGCGACCCGCCATCGTTGGGCGGCGTCGCGGGGACAAATCATCACGCGCCCGTAAACTTGGTGGCAGGCCAGCACTTTTTCCGCCTCGTCCGCCCGTTCGAAATTGAACTTCGGATCGGCCAACAACACATTTTGCAAAGTGCCGCGCCCATTGACCCCGATGATGAAGTCGGGGAAAAAGTTGCGCCCGCTCCGCCGGAAAACGTTGACCGACCACGGCAGGTCCGGTTCGTTGCGGTGCCACCACAGGACGGAGCCGTCGGGCGCGCTGTCGAGCATCTTTGCGAAGTCAACCTCCCACGAATTCATCCCCTCCGGGTAAACGCCGTACATGTTGCGGCTGGATGTCGCGAGCGGCGCGTCCGAAAACAGCGCGTCGGGCAACGGCTCCTCGGTTTCGCGAACCTCCGCGTTTTCCCCGAGCGCGACCTTTTGCGCGTCCCATAAAATTTCCGGGCGCGTGGCGAGGATGGTGTTGAGGAACCCCATGACTTTGCCCCTGTCGCCGGCCTCCGCCACCATCAACTTTTCGCGCAACGTTTCCGCCAGCTTGTCCAGCAACGCCTCGCGGAGCGTGCGCGGGTCGAAGTAGGTGTTTTTGAAAAGCGCCTCCTGCGCCAGAAGCGCGGCGCGTTGCGGGGATAGGTCCGCGGCGAAATTGAATTCGCTTTGAATGGCGCGGCTGAAAACCTCGAGGGTGCGTTTTTCGACACTGATGCGGCGGGTCATGGATTCCAAAATGACTTCGGCGGAGACGCGGAAACGTTTCGCGCAGTCGCCTTCGTTGACTTCATTTTCGTTGGGCTCCTGCGTCAGGAAGGAACGTGGGGCGTCGGGTTTGAGCGCGTAACGATACTTGCCCTCGGCTGTCTTCACGACGTTTCCGCTGTGCACCGGTGGCGGCGGTTCGGGAAAAATTTTCCCGAACGGAAAAACCGTCTCGTGTGGCAAGTCGTCCACACTTGCCACAAACCGGGACGCGCCGCCATCGGCGGGCGGATCGCCGTCGAGCCAAAACTCCGTCTGCCCACGGGGCGTCACGCCGGCAATGGCGGCGCTGTCCCCCATGCGCATGACCACCATCGCGGGGCTGGCCTTCGCGTATTCGGTTTGGATGCTGTTGATGCGCTGGCCGGCCTTGTCGAGACCGTCTTGCGCATCAAAGTCGGCGAGAAAAACATAACCGTGGTTTAAGTCCGCGGGCAGGGTGCCGGACTGCGCGCAACCCTGCAACAGGCGGTGGACCCGCAACAGCCGGCCGATGAGTTGCACGCCGAAATCCGGGTCGCGAGCGGCGCGCATGGAAACCAGCGTGAAGGCGCGTGGCGCGTCGAACCCAAGCGCCACGGCCATCTTGAAAACCAGCACCTCGATGCGGTCGTCGTGGGCGATGGCGAGCAGGTCGTCGTCCGGTTCGGCGGCGGTGTGGACCGCGATTTGCCCCTCCTTGAAGCCGTGTCCAAAAAGGAGCCCCCTGGCTTTTTCAACGCTTTTTTCCCTGGAATCCACCTGCACGAGGAGCAGCGGGACGAGTGGGATTTTGAGGCTTGCGAGTTGCGCCTTGATGGCGCGGTGCGCCGCCACGCCTTCGCGCAACGCCGTGGCCTGCAAATCCACCAACGTCGCCTTCGCGGGGTCGGCCACGCAGTACGCCGCGCACTTGACCCCCGCCTTGATGAGCCCCGCCGTAACCGCGTCGCGGCGGCTCACGCGGATGCGTTGCAACTCCGCGACGCCCATTGCTTTTTCAAACTCCGCCACCTCCGCGTCATCCGGCGTCGCCGTGATGAGGATGGTGTATTCCGGGCGCAGCACTTCGCGGAAAAATTCCGCCGCCTGCGTGCCCCTGCCGAAGCCGTGGTGCGCCTCGTCCACGACCACGCCGATGCGCAACCCCTGCGCGCGGATGCGTTCCACCATGACGTCCACCGAGGGGTTGGTTTCGCTTTCTTTGCGGACATTGCGCTTGTCCTTAACGCGCGTCGCGACCGTCTGCCATGTTGTGACAAACGTGCTTCCGCCGCGCGCGCCCTCCCCGGTGCGGTCGGTCGCGAGGTCGCGCAACCGCAACCCCTGGAATTGCTCGCGCAAGAACGCCTCCGTTTGGCTGACCACACCCTTGAAAGGTGCGAACCAAAACCAGACGACATTTTCGACGTTGGAAAATTTTTCAATCACACATCCCGCCATGAGTGTCTTTCCCGAACCTGTCGGCGCCTCGATGAGCAGGTAGCCATTGTGATTGACCACCCTCGTCTTTCCAGCGGCTTCATGCCCCGCTTCTGCTACATCCAGCATCTCCTTCGCGGCCGCAAACAACGCGACGCCGCTGGTAACGGCCTCATCTTGGAACGGGCGGAGGGTTTTGATTTTCATAAGGCAACAGGGTTAAGAGTTACGACACACTTACGATTAATGCCCAAATAGGTATTTTTATTGACACTAAAAGTTTTTGGAAGGCGCTTTAATTTTTTGAAAAATGCCATTTCATCCGTTTTTACATATCTATATGATTGAGGGACAACAAAATCAAAAAACCTCAAACGTAAATCATCTAGCGTTCTTGGTGTTTTATATTCCCAAACATCTAAAATTTCAAGCGCAAATGCGACAGATGCTCCATTATAATATGTATTAAAGTCTTTACGGGATACGCCCGCCATACGCGACACTTCTTCCCAAACGTCATTAGGAGTGCCCGACCATACTTGGCCAACACGAAACCCCCCGCGTAATATTTTGACAGGGCTGGAAACATAAACAAAAACATCACGATTTTTCAAGTTTTCTGAAATGCGCCTACGTAATTCCGCTTTTTTAAGCCCGCGAAAAACAAGATCCGCATAGCTCGGTTTAAGGGAAATGAGCAAAGGTTTATTTTCATTGTTCATAATGATTTTCCTTATTGAACCCATAATTGAAAATTCGCTCCAACATTGAAAATGGAATAAGCCTTGGGGATTGTAACGCGAGGGCGACGGATTCTTCCTGTGCAATTTTTCGCAACTTTGCCAATGGAATTGGAACTTTAAATAAAAATGTTCTAGAAAAACGAAGTGCCATGATTTCAATGTCTATTTTTTTATGGCAAGTATCATAAATATCACGCCATTCGTACACGCCGAGTTTTTGATATTTTTTAAATAAATCTTTTGGAAGTCCAGTCTCCACTTCTTCCAAATGGGAGATTGCGATAATTTTCTTCTCGTTCCCGCTTTCATACCAAAGAATACGCCCCGGGGCGCGAAGTACCAGATGGCAACTCTTAGCACGAAAATAAACATTATCCCATCGCAATAAAACAGAAGGTTTGCCTCCCCAAAAATCATCTTTTGCCAATTGATTGTCAATAAGCCCCATTGCAAATGCAGGGCGTATGGGGATTATAAATGTGGGTATTTCCTCATATGATATAAGTGGAGAACAAATATGCTCTAGTTCTATATTTTGTAAACATTGGTATTCATTATATATTAAGGGTGCTTTTACGCGTATGTATGAAAGAACGTCGTCTTTGCAGAGCACCTTGGGTATTGAAAATTTTATCCAATCATCCTGATGTTTTGAAAAGCCGGTGTGTAGTAACATTGGGATCATAAAGGGTTGCAATTCAACAGAGCAAAGCTTTATGATTTCGCGATTTTTATTTATGGCCAACGAAAGCGTGTCTGCTATGAGAAACAATTTGTATGTATCATCATTGGCATCTGATACAACTCGAATAAAAGGAACGTTAATACAATCATCGTCGACATGTTCATAAACGCGAATCGCCAACATTTTGTCATAATCCCACAACGTTTCACATTGATATTTCTGTGGATAGGATAAATATGAATAAATTTTTTCACGCAAACGTCCCTTGTTTTCATCTTGCTTTTGTAACCGACTAAATGAATCCGTCCTCAAGTCTTTGTCTTGAGTTTTATTCCAATATAGCCTTAGCCCGTTGACCCTTAGTGTGGAATAAAAATGTGGATTTGATGTTTCATTTATCGTTTTGATGACTTCTGTGGGATGAAGAACGACGACTCCTGTCTGAGACTTAATAACTTCGGCTTTTTTAAGTAAACGTTCGTCTTTGGTTACAAAAACTTTAATCTCCGAGGCTGCAGTTTTTGCAAGATGCTGAACATCGGATTTTGAACTATTAGTATCATATGGTAATATTTTTTTTAAAAGGCACAAAAATTTGTTGGCCAATGTTTGTTGGTGAAAAACCATGGCCATATTGTTTGCCAAATCACGGGATTGGGTTCGGATACCAGTGGATGATTGGCGGTCTATCTCGACAAACATTTCGTCTGTAATCCATAATTTTAGTGAATCTCCCAACGCATCATTAAAAAGCGCTTTTGATATAAGCGTATTGGATGTATCGGGAGCATAAAAATCAAGAAGTATTTGCGCGTCAATCACTATGTCAAGCATGGATTCTGATTCGGAGGCGGCCCATAAACCTAATTCGTCGTCGTGCGCCAACCTAAAATAAAATGTAGTCAAAGGCAAACCTTCTGCTGAACGGCCTTGTCTTTCATTGACGGGAATAAAACCTAAATTTTTCCATGTGTTGCACGCCGCCTCAAAGTCTCGGCGGCATCGCAATGTTATCCGTTTTTGCGTAGTGGCTTTGGATTGTAGCGACTCCACTAATTTACGCGCAATACCTTGATTTCGGTGTGAAGCAGTCACACAAAGTTGGGCAATTCGAAAATAGTCTGCATAATCGGCAAAAAGTAAATAACCAACAAGCTCTCCGTCATGGGTCACAGCACCCAAAACCCGTTTCTTTTGTAAATATTCTCGTAAAGTTTCCAATGTGAGAAAACCTAACGTATTGCGATATGGTCGCCCCAAGTCGTCAACCCGTTGTAAATCTGTTTCAAGTAATGTGTGGATTTCGATATTCATAAATTACTTTCTCAACCCGAATTTCAAGGCGAGGTGTTCAGGGATGGGAAGGTGGTGGATGCGGTGGGAGCGGAGGTGTTGGCGGAAAAGGGAGAGTTGCCACGAGTAAAGGGTGGCGGTTTCGGCGGTGCGGAGGGCGGCGCGGAGGGCGGGGAGAAGTTTTGCGGAAAAACGCGGGAGGTAGGCGATTGCCTCGCGCCCGTCCTTTGCCCATTGGAATTCGCGCGAAGCGTCGTAGGGAACGAGCGTGCCGGTGTGCAGGAGTTGAAGCGCGTGCCAAACCTGCGCGTGCTCGATGCCCGCCAAATTTTCAGGCGAGATGCGCCGACACCGCAGGTACGCGAAGTTGCCGCCCAAGCCGGGCGTGTCGCCGTACCCCTCGATGACACGCCGCACACGCTGGGCGCACACGTCGCGGCAAAGGTTTTTCGCGGGTTCGCTGGCGGTGGCCTCGGTGTTGGAAACAAGAATGTAACGGCGGTTTCCATTGTCCTCGGCGTTGAGTTTCATGACCGCGTGGGCGGTCGTGCCACTGCCCGCGAAGAAGTCGAGGACGAGGTCGCCGGGGTTGGTGGCAAGGCGGAGGATGCGCTCGATGAGGCGCGTGGGTTTGGGAGTGTCAAACGGTGTAGCCGAATCTGGCAGCAGCTGCAATATTTCTTTCTTGCCCTCTTGATTGTGTCCAACCTCTTGATAATTCCAAATCGTTTTAGCAACAACTCCTTGCTTTACTTCCGACATAAAGCGTTTAATGGCTGGGACATTGTTGCCTGTTGCCCCAAACCAAACACGATTTTCAAAAATCATCTTTTTCATGACTTCTTCTGTATAAACCCAGCATCTTCCATTAGGAAGGTGATGTTTTTTGCCATTCGGAGCAGTAAGTATATAAAATTGGCTCTCGGTGCCATGTCCTGCTTGTGCAGTTGAGTCGGCTGGCTTCCAAACACCTCTTTCGTCATTATCCAAATTTCTGTACCGAGCGTTCATTTCTTCGGTTCTTTGCAATAGATTTGGAAACCAATGTTCCTTTTCCCTTGCATAAACCATTATGAAATCGTGGGATTCGGAAAACCACTTTGCGGCATTTTGAGGAGAATACCGTTTTTCCCATATAACATTCGCCACAAAATTGGCCTCCCCGAAAATACGCTGCATCAACAACCCGAGCGCGTGGATTTCGTTGTCGTCAATGGACACGAAAATCACGCCGTCCTGCCGCAGCAAATCCTTGGCGAGCGTGAGGCGTTGGTACATGAACTCGCACCATGTGGAGTGGCGCCAGGCGTCGTTGGCGTCCATGAAGCGGTCGTTGTAAACAAAATCGCGGTTGCCGGTGTTGTAGGGCGGGTCAATGTAGATACACTTCACGCGGCCGGCGTAGCACATGCGGAGGTTGCGGAGCGCGTCAAAGTTGTCGCCCTCGATGATGAGGTTTTCCCACGGGCCGGGGCCGACGCTGAGCGCGGGGTCGAGGTCAAGGGCGACGAAGTCGGAGTTGAGCGCGAGGTCGCGCTCAATTTCGTCGGCTTCCCAGACGAGACCGAAGCGTGTTGCGTCGCGCCGGTCGCGGGCCTCGAGCAGGCGGACCAGCTCGGGTTGCGAAAGATGGGCGTAGTTGGACATGAAAACGCCGCACAGTTTAGCAGATTAGCCCGCAACATTCAAACTATTCGCAACCACCGCGCCCTTTATTGGACCGAACCTTTTCGGCTTTCCGCCGTGGATGTTTTTCGGTATTGCGGAGGCGACGGCACCCGGCATTTCGAACATTGCCACGTTGGAGGCTTCGTTGTATTTTGCCACGATTCGGTAGCGCAGTGTTTTGTCCCAGTCGAGCGTTTTCCAAATGGCGCATATCAACGTCGCGCTGCCGACAAACAGGGAGCCGGCGCGCGCGTAGTTTCGCCCGATGACCGGGAAGCCGTCGGGGTCGTCGATGGTGGTGGGCGCGATGATGAGCGAGCGTTTGGCGGCGTTCCAAAAAAAGCGTATCCCGCCGGGGTTTCCAACAAGCCTCAACACCGCGTTGGACATGAAAATCCGCCCTGTTTTCCATTGGATGTCGATGTACGGGCAGTCGTGGCCATACGCCGGTTCCGCGCCGGGAATGTTTTTATTTCGCCCCATTTTTATTCCCCTTTGATTTTTCATCCGCATCGCCATGCCCGTTTTTTTTGTTCGGCTGCTGCGGCGGTGGGATGATGATTTTCACGAAGCCCTCCGGCACTCCCTCAAAGGTCGCGACCATTTGGTTTTTGTGCTCGTCGTACGGTTGCCCGTAGTTTCCCCGCCAATGCTCCGGCATGAACGGGACGCGCTTGCGGCGTTTCGGGTCGTCGTCAAACTGTTTGGCGAGGAACAGGTACGCCTCCGCGTTGGCAAGGTTGAATTCAAATATTTTTTGGCCCCCGCATTTGACCAGCGTGCCCAACACCTTCATGGTGCTTTCAAAGTTCCATTTCATGTCCTGGTAAAGTTGCGCGGTAAATTGGTCGCCTTTGATTGTCCTCGGCACGACTTTGCCCCGCTTGTCCACCCTGCTCCATTGCAGGGCTCCCTGGGCGTCCTCGTCGCACGACTCCACCCGGAATGATTTTTTTCCCTTGTTCATCGAAAACAGGACAAACCCGCATTCGTCCAGTTTTCGGATGGCCCGGACATTGAAGACAACCGAGCCGAATTTGAACGTGACCGCGGGGCAGTTTGCCTTTGAGAACAACTCCCGCCGCACAACCTCGTAGCCCTCGTAGTCAATCTTGTCCACTTCGCGCTCGATGTACCCAACCTTCCCGTCGCGGCCGGGCTTTGAAAATTTTTTCCCGCCGGGTTTGTTCTCGGACGCGCCGTCGTCCCCCAAAAGGTCTGTTTGCTTTTTACCCATGGCCGACCTCCCCCGACAATCCGAACTCCGCCAAATTCGCCTGGCAAAACTCGGTGAGTTCGACAATTTGCCCGGCAAGCGAATCCGCGGGCCTGCTTTCCCGCAACGCCTGCCAAAGCCCCTCAAGGTCAATCTTGTGCAGGCCGCAGGCGGCAAAAGTTTCGTAATAACCGGGCCCGTAACGCCCGGCGTATTTCGCGGGGAGTATGCGGCCGTCTTTTTCGCCGGACATGATCATGGCGTCGCGCAAATCAAAAAACATGACGCCCTCGTTGTTTTTGCTCCGCTTGACCCCGTATGCGCGGTATGTGTGGCCCGGCTGAAGTTTGGCGGAATCCAAGGCGGCGGGAACAAACGAGGCGAGGCAAACCGGTTTCGCGATTGGCACGCCATGGAAACATTTGTTTGGAACCGGCGCGCGAAGAGCGAGAATGGCCTTCACGGGATGGAACAGCATCTCCACTTTTTCCGCCCCGAGCGCCTTGCGGCAGGCGGCGTTGAAAACAATTTTGCCGTCCTTTATGGTGCAAAACGGTTTTTGCGGGTCGTCAAAAAGCAGCGTCGAGACGGCCTCATAATTCCGAAAATCAAATATGCTCACCTTGTCGGCAAAAAAACAGGATTCCGATTCGTCCTCCCCTTCGCACACCGAACGCGACGCCTCCAAATAATCACCAAGCGTGTGGCCGCGCAATGATTTGTCCACGACGACAAACCCCTTGAGAATCCCCTCCGGCACGGCTTTTAGAAACGGAATCCCGTCCTGGTTTCCACGCTTGGTTTGGATGATTTTTTGCGCAACATGAAAGGCCAGCGGCGGCACAATCGGGGCATGGTGGTTTTTTTCGTAATATTGGTCCTTCTCGCCCTCATTCTTTTTGGACTTGTGGGTCTTGTAATTTGGCGTCACGGTTTTTCTCGCCCGCAATTCCCCGGCGTATTTTTCGTTGGAAAGCAGGGACATGATTCGGCCCGTGGTCCAATTTTTATCCCCGAGCAGGGTCAGTGTTTTCGCGATTTTGGAGGACGGGCAACCGGAAGTCTTCATCGCAAAACACAACCGCACGATTTTCGCCTCCTCCTCGTGGATGACCAACGGCTTGTCCCGCCCTTTTTCCTTTGTGAACCCATAAATGGCGGGCGCATAATATTTTCCCTGCCTGAACAGGTCGTCTATGGCCCACGTGACGGACTCGCTTTTGATTCGGGATTCCTCCTGGGCGCACAAGCCGAGCACAACCAAAAGGATTTCCCCGGACGCGCCGAATGTTGAAATCTTGTCCGTCTCAAAAATAATTTCAACGGGCGATTTCAAGCCTTTCAATTTGTTGACGTAGTGCAGCAAGTCGCCCAAGTTTCGCGCGAACCTTGAAATGCCTTTTGTGAGGACAAGATCAATGTGTCCGTCTTCGCAATCTTTGATCATTTTCAAAAAACCTTTTCGTTGCTCGACGTTGGTGGCGGTGACCCCGTCATCCTCGTAAATCCCGGCGAACTCGTATTCGGGATTGTTTTTAATGAGGGTTTCAAAATGCTCCTTTTGCAGGATGAGCGAAGTTTCCTGCTGCATGGAGTCCGTCGAAACCCGCACATACGCGGCGGCGCGGGTTTTGCGGCCGCGCGCCGCCTTCAACATGCCGGGCGGGGCCGCGGGGTACACCGTCACATTGCCCCTTTGCTCGGGGGGGCCAAACGCCGATGGCGATTCCTTCCTGTTTTCCATTGTGTTTTTCCTTGGAGATGAAAAAACGCGACTATACTGGATATACGCCCCAAACGCCACGAACTCTGGGTAGAATTCCAATGGCAAAAACGGGCGCGAAACAGGAGCAACGTTCATGAAAAACGACGGCGACACACCCGATTACAACGGCATCCGGTGCCGAATTTTAAAACTGCGCGCGAAACGCGGGTTGACGCAGGAAAAATTCGCGGAAGCCACCGGCTTGACTTCGCGGGGATTGAGCGCCATTGAAACCGGCACGAAGAACCCGGGAGGTATAACTTGGTTTAGAATCGCCAAAAATTTGGGAGTCTCGCTCGATTCCCTTGTGTTTGGAGACTGTTAAAGCGCCACGTTTAGAAGAGGCCCGGGATCTTGGAAAGCATGGGCCCGAGCAGGATGATGAACACCGCCGGGAAGATGCAGAGCATGAGCGGCGCGAGCATTTTCACGGGCGCCTCGTTGGCGAGTTTTTCCGCGCGGTCGAAGCGCCGCTGGCGTAGCTGGTCGGACTGGATGCGCAGCATCGCACCAATGGACACGCCGAGCTCGTCGGCCTGGATGAGCGCGTTGCACACGGAGCGCAGGTCCGCGAGGTTCACGCGCAGCGCCATGTTGCGGAGCGCGGCGCGGCGCTGGGTGCCGAGCTGGATTTCGCGGATCATGCGGATGAGCTCCTCGTTGAGCGGGTCGGGGCGGCGGCGCTCGCAGTTGCGCTGCAGCGCGGACATGAAGTCGAGCCCGGCCTCGACCGCGAGCGTCAGCAGGTCGAGCACGAACGGCAGCGCGCGCTGGATGGAGCGGTGGCGCGCGCGGAGCGTGGAGCGCAGCCACATCACCGGCTGCATGTAAAAGTACACGAGGCCCAAAAAGAGGAACACGCCCTTGTCCGTGGCAAACGGGTCGGGCATGGCCGTGCCGAGGATTGTGAGGAGGAGCCACCAGAGCGGCGTGAGCGCGAGCGGCACGAGGAGTTTGAGCGCGGTGAACTCCGTGCCGGAGAGCAAGCCGTCGAACCCCGCGGAGATGAGGTTGCGGTGCGCGAGTGCGGCGGATTTTTCGAGCGCCTTGGAATGCGTGACGGCGTTGAAGTTGTGCGTGAGCGGCAGCAGCACGCGGAACAGCAGCGGCAGTTTGCGCTCCTGCTTGCGGCCGTCCGCCAGCGTGACGTACGTCATCTGCGACGTGATGGACAGGATGTACCACGTGATGCCCGCCGCGGACAGCGCGGCCGCGAACATGGCGAGGATGAGGTAGAAGTTTTGCATGGGAAAACCTTGGATGGATATGCGCGGGTATTGTAGGGGTTATTGGAGGGCGGGTCAATGGTGAAATGACGGGGGAGGGGGGGGGTGAGGGTGAGGGGGGGATAGGCGATGGATGGGACGGATGAGACGGATAGGACGAATAGGACGGATGGGACGGATGTGATGAAGGGAAAGGTAAAATAAAAAATATCCGGTTTGGATTTTTATTTTTTCGTCCCATTCGTCCTATCCGTCCTATCCGTCCTATCTGTCCTATCCGTCCTATCTTCCCTTCTTTTCTTCCCTTCTTTTCGAAACAGCCTTGCCTTATCCTATTATATGGTGCTACAATGACCCCATGCGAATCACGGGAGGAGAGTTTTGCGGGCTGCCGTTGCGCGCGCCGAAGGGAGACCGGGTGCGGCCGACGCAGGACCGCGTGCGGGAGGCGGTGTTTTCGATGCTGGGCGCGAAGGTGCCGGGCGCGAGGACGCTGGACCTCTTCGCGGGAACCGGCGCGATGGGCCTCGAGGCCGCAAGCCGCGGCGCCGCAAACGTGGTGTGGGTCGAGCA
>Ga0123353_10010608_pt1 | contig 12864 bp, 13 predicted proteins | sample TergutLab28metaG_3_FD_92763 | JGI IMG/M metagenome (GOLD analysis project Ga0123353, IMG submission 92763) | Labiotermes labralis P3 segment gut microbial communities from Petit-Saut dam, French Guiana - Lab288 P3 | ecosystem: Host-associated > Arthropoda: Insects > Digestive system > Gut ...
GGGGGGGGGTGGGGGGGGTGTCGGGGTGGCGGTTGTCTTCCTCCCCCCCCCAAAGTTTGAGCAACAGCGGGTGTGGGGGGGGGGGGGGGGGGGGGGGGGGGGGGGGGGGGGAGTGTTACACTATTAACAAAAAGCAAAGGGTGTGGGTTTATGAACATAAAAAGGAATTTGGTTTTTGCGCTCGTGTTATTGCTGACGGCGGCAATGGTTTTCACTCTGGCCGGCTGCGGTTCTGATTCGTCCGTTGATAATAATCCGGGAAACACAAATAATCCCGGTAATACAACGGCCGCGAAATATGTGGACGGCCATGATTTTTCCGATGGGGTCGCCTGGGTGCAAACGGCTGCGGGGCAATGGCAGGCGGTTGATAAAAAGGGGAAAGTAGTGTTAAAATTGGCTGCGGACGAATGGCCCCGTTCCAACTTTGCGCAGGGCGTTGCTCTGGTGCGCCGGGCTGACGGAACGATTGAGCTGATCGACAAAAAAGGCAAAGTCATATCCTCGCCGAAATCCGGGGAATATGATGGGATATGCGGGTTCATTCCTAAATTAGGAATGACCTTGGTGTATAAGCACATAGTCACTTATCAAGTGACCGAAGACCAAGTGGGGATTATTGACAGCAAGGGAAATTGGAAGGTAAATTTAACGAATGATGAAGTTCTTGTTAATATGTGTTATATTTCCGATTATGCTTCTTCCTCAGGCAATTATTTGATACATATAGGAGGGTATATTGGAGAAGGTTATCTTTCTATGATCCGTGGCGGTTATTTCGACAACGGCTATGTATCTCTTTTTGACGTCAATGCGAATATTCCATATTCTATAAAATTAGGATATAGTGGACTTGGTGATTTCGCATATTGTCGTGTAGGGTATATGGAAAACGGAAGTAGTGTATATATATATAGTTTAAAACGGACGATGTATTACAGCACAAGCAGCGGGGGAGTTTATGCTATAGATAAATTTGGCAATACAAACCAATTAATTCGTTTTTCAGACGTAGAGGAGATTTACTTGGGAAAGTACAAAGAGGGATTATTTTTTTATAAAAGCACGAAGTCGAGTCATTATAATTCAACCGGCGTGGGGTGCGGTTTTTATGACATAAACGGAAACAGAAAAATAAATCTTTCCGCTTATGACATTACCAATACCCCGGAGTTTACAGACGGATATTCTCTGTTGACGCTGCGGAACCCGCAAGGCACGCCGTTTTTCACAGTCATTGACAAAAACGGCAATGAAATGTTTGAGCCGAGGCTTGCGCAAGGCTTGAGCGTTTCAGAAATAAGCTGCGGCCTCATTGTTATCCGAAGCGGGGATTACGGGGATTATAGCTATTCTATCATCAGCACATCGGGCGCGACCATCGCCGATTTGGGGCAGGTGGATTCCGTTTCCGATTTTTGCGAAGACGCGGCGATGGTCAAAAGCGGCGATGAAATCTATTATATAGACAAAGCAGGCAAGCGGCTTTTCAAATAAGCATACGCGGCGATGCTAAAACCCCAAGCTCGCGAGGAACCTCTCCTGAAAGCCCGGGCAAGCGTTCAGGTCAACATGCTCGATGGCGGCGCCTTCCCCGCGTTCGCCCAAAAGATAGAGATACGCCCCCTTTAACGCGGCGTTGCCGAGGGAGCTGAGCTTGCCGCGCCATTGCCGGGACAAAAGGCCGACGGTCAGTATGTCTTCTTCCTCCAGATGCGCGCCGAAGGCCCCGGCTAGAAAGACCCGCTCCACCTCGTCCGGCCTCACCCCGGCTTTTTCCAGCAGAAGCCCGGCCGCCGCCGCCAAAGCGCCCTTGGCCAGCTGCAGCTGCCTCACGTCCTCCTGAGTGAGGGCGATTTCCCGCTCTGCGCCCTCTTCGCCCGGAGAAAGCAGAACGAACTCGCGCCCTCGCGGCCCCTGACGCAGGCGTTCGCTTAATTTCCCTGTGGAAGCCGAGGCGGGGGCAAAGCGGCCGTCTTCCCGCAAAATACCCGCGCGCAGCAGGGCCGCCGCCAAAGAGAGCAAGCCGGAACCGCAAAGCCCCAGCGGGATCCCCCCGCCGATGACGCGCAGACGCAGGGAATCCCCGTCCGGCCAAACCTTGTCAACGGCGCCGCAGGCCGCGCGCATCCCGTGCTTGATATGCACGCCCTCGAAAGCCGGGCCGGCCGCCGCCGAAGCGGCCAAAAGCCCGCCTCCGGCGCTTAAAACTATTTCCCCATTGGTGCCGGCATCCAGCAAAATGCGGGGCGCGGCGCTTTTTTCTTTATTAAGGAAGCCCGCGCTCAAAGCGGCGGCCCAGGCATCCGAACCGGCAAAGCCGCCGATATTGGGCGGCGAGGCAACCTGCGCATCCGCCAGCCGCGTGAAGCCCGGTTCCCGCCCGCTTTGCTCTATCGCGTTCAAAAAGGGCGCGCGGAAGGGCGCGCGTGCCAGGCCGGAGCAGCCGGCGCCCCAAAAAAGCCCGCTCATCGCGCTGTTACCTACCACAACGACCTTTTTTATCTCTTCCGGCTGCGCGCCGCAAGCCGAACACAAACGGCAGGCCAGTTTTTCCACGTCCTCTATGACGGCCTTTTGCAGGAGGGCGCCCCCTTGCGGATTTTCCGCGGCGAAGGAGAGGCGGGAAACGACGTCTGCGCCGAAAGCCCGCTGGCTGTTCTCCTTGGCGGCTTTGGCCAAAATGCGCCCGCTCGCCAGATCGGCCAACGCCGCCGCCACGGTGGTGGTACCGAGATCAACGGCCAAACCTAATGCCCCTTGTTGGTGTTTAGCTTCGCCGTACGAAACGAACGCGCCGGTTTCTTCCGGCAGACGGAGCGCCACGTCCTCAATCATTTGGCGCAGGCAGGCCAAAGCCCAGCCCTCGCTCAAAAGCCGGTCCCCAAGTGCGGCGGTTTCCGCTTCACCGGGAGGGGAGAGCCGCCCCCGCTCAACTTTAACTAAGCAACGCCGGCAAAGGCCGCGGCCCGTGCAATCCGCTTCCAGCGGCACGGCTTGCGCCGCCAGGGCATGATAGAGGTTCTCGCCGGGCTGCGCCGCGATTTCCTTGCCCGAAGGCAAAATGGTTATTTTAAGCTGTGATTGCATCAACTTCCTCACCCCCTCACCCCCTGACCCCCTCCCCAAGGAGGGGGAAGAATTTTTGGCAGCCGGGCAGCCGCCGAAAGCGGCTGCCCGGCTGCCAAAACAAAAACGCTAATAACTATACGCTCTCCCGGCCGCGTCGCCGCGTCCCGATGGGCGCGGCCTGCCCTTGCCTATGCCCTGGCTTTTAATCAGATTCGTTTATTTCTGTTGCGACCGCCAACCGTGAGTGTTTCAAGTAAACAAACTCATAGGTTTCATTCAGTTTCGTCCGCAGCTGATAACTGCTCTGCTTAAGCCAAAGGCTGTCTCCGTTTTCGAACTCAATAATGACGCCGCTATAAGTATAGAGGGAGGGGGAATTCGCATCCACTCTTCCAGTATGTCTTATAACTTTGCCTGTCACGGTCTCAAATTGCCGGTTTTCGACCGCGCTCTTGTCTCTTGCATATAGCACTTCCTGATACGAAAAGTAAGCGACTCCCGCCGCCAGCGCGCCCATAACTACAAATAATCCTATTTGGGTTCCTATTTTGGTTGCTCCCATTTTTTGAAAATGGCGCAAGATTTCCCTGCTTAATATCACCAACGCTACAAGTACAAGCGCAAGGATAATTATCATTACAAAGTCCGACTTAGCAAAGTTGTCATATCTGTATATCAAGTGATCTGCGGCAGCCATTTTTTCTCCATTCTTCATCTACTGTTTGATATTAGGTTCCATTTTAAAGTATAGACCGCGACCTATCCCTCTGCCGATCGCTTTACGAGCGTCAGGCAAGCCATATGTCACCTTGCGGGTTATCATTTCAGCAAGATATCTAGCTGGGTCAAGGTCTTGGCCTCTGATCCCCCATCGCACACTCTGGTTAGCCAAAGATCTTGCATAGACATCCGCGAGTTTTGCTAATGGTTCGGATAGTCCTAATCCTTTGTTAATCCCTAAAAGACATAATGAACAAATTATTTGTTCGCTCCAAGCCCTCGGCTTTCCTCTGCCAGCGCGCAGGCGAAAACCGCGATGCCCTCGCCGCGGCCGGTGAAGCCCAGACCTTCGGTGGTGGTGGCCTTCACGCTTACCTGCTCCGTGCATATCCCCAGCGCAGCGGCGATGTTCTCACGCATCAGGGCGATATAAAGGGCCAGGCGCGGCGTTTGCGCCGTCACCGTTGCGTCAATATTAACGATTTGCAGGCCTTTTTCAGAAAGAAGCGCCGCCGTCTTTTGCAAAAGCAGCAGGCTGCTGACGTCCTTATAGGTGGGGTCGCTGTCTGGGAAATGGCGGCCCAGGTCGCCCAAGGCCGCCGCGCCCAAAAGGGCGTCGGCAATGGCATGGCATAAAACGTCGGCGTCGCTGTGGCCCAAAAGCCCCAGGGGATGATCTATCGTAACGCCGCCCAAGACCAGCGCGCGGCCCGGCGCCAGGCGGTGGGCGTCAAAACCTTGCCCGATCCTCATATTGCAAGCCTCCTTCTAAGAATCGCTTCGGCCACGGCAAAATCCTCCGGCGTGGTGAGTTTGATGTTTTCATAGCCGCCTTCCACAATAGAAACGGCTTGTCCGAGCATTTCCACCAGCGCGGCGTCGTCCGTGGCCCGGGCCAGCTTCCCGCCTGCTTCCGCATAGGCCCGGCGCAGGATCCCGGCGCGGAAAACCTGAGGCGTTTGCGCGGCGTATAGCAAGGAGCGGTCGAGGGTGGCGGCCACCGTTTTGTCCCCGCGCGCCTGCTTGACCGTTTCCTTGAGCGGGGCGGCCAGGATAGCCGCGCCGGTTCTTGCCGCCGTTTCGATTACAAGAAGCAGGTGTTCCATGAGCAAGAGCGGGCGCGCCGCATCGTGCACCGCGATGAGCGGGCAGCCTTCCCCTGCATGGGCTAAAGCGTTGCGCACGGAAAAAGCCCTGCATTCCCCGCCTGCAACGATGGCCCGCATTTTGTTGATAGCGTATTTTTCCGCCAGGGCGCGGGCGGCATCAACTTCATCCGCGGCGACGGCGATGATAATTTCCCTGACCGCGCCGCAGTTTTGCAGAAGCTCCAGCGACCAGGCCAGGACGGGCTTGCCCGCCAACTCGCGGAAAACCTTGTTTTCCCCCCCGCCCATGCGCGCGCTGCGTCCTGCCGCCACTATGATGGCTGTTGTGTCCGGCAAACCCTGTTCAGTAAGCAAGTTCATCCACCTTTTCCGGTTACGATTTTTCAGGGGCGCGCAATATGCGCCCCTGCGGATAACGACGGTTATTGGGCAGCCCTTCATCGGAACGGGGAGGGGAGAGTTAACTAAGAGGCCGAAGGCTCTTGGCCAACGGCCTCTTATTAAAAACCACGGGGGCGCGGCGAGGCAATGGTTTTAATATATCGCTTCGACGCCGGCTTCGGGCTCGCCCGGCGCTTCTTCAATCTCGCCGTTTTTGCCAAATTTGGGACGGGCAAAGATCATCCGGCCGGCCATGGTCTGCAAAACACTGGTCACGATCACGCAGATGACGCGATTGAGGTAACGCCGGCCGTTTTCCACCACCACCATGGTGCCGTCGTCAAGATAGGCCACGCCCTGCCCTGCTTCCTTGCCTTCTTTCACCACTTGTGCCACGAGCTCTTCGCCGGGCAGCAAAACTGGCTTGACCGCGTTGGAAAGCTCGTTGATGTTGAGCACGCCCACGCCCTGCACCCGCGCCACTTTGTTAAGGTTGAAATCGTTGGTCAGCACCACGCCCCGCAGGTCGAGGGCCAGGCGCAGCAGCTTGGAATCCACCTCGGTGATCTCGGCATAGTTTTTTTCCTCGATCTTCACATTGGCCGCGAAATCCTGGCGCAGCTTGTTTAAAATATCCAGGCCGCGGCGGCCGCGGTTACGCTTGAGCTGGTCGGAGGAATCAGCGATGTGGCGCAGCTCTTCCAACACGAAGCCGGGGATGATTAAATCCCCCTCGATGAAGCCCGTGCTGTAGATGTCGGCGATGCGGCCGTCAATGATGACGCTGGTATCAAGAATCTTGGGGGCGATTTTGGTAAAAGCTGGGTCTTTCTTTTCCGGCTTATCCTTTTCTCCCTTTTCCCGGCGGAAAAGGGAAGTGAAATAACCCGACAGTTCCTCGCGCCGCTTCAGGCCGACCATCAGGCCCACATAGCCGAGGAAAACGCTGAAAATGATTGACAGATAAGGGCCGATCATGGGGACGCGCCCGAAGGCCGCGCCCAGAAGGCTGGCGATAATAAGGCCAGCTATAAGTCCGATTACTCCGCTGATGATATCCGCGGAAGGGGTTTTGAAGAGTTGCGAGAGGAAGGATTCCGTGAGCTTTTCCACGGCTTTGGTCAGGGGCGGGGCGATGAAAATGCCGGCGATGGCGAAGAGGAGGGGCAGAATGATGAGCGCTGGGAGATAAAGGTCGGGCCATCTTTCAGTCAGAACCGGTCTGGCCAGGGCAAAGATGAGCAGGAAGCCGATCAGGGCGCAGAGCAAGGTGATAAAACCGTAAATAAATTTTTTCAGCATATTTTCACCTCCTTTCTCACTGCGAAGATTCTTATGTTCGCACAAGCGCCGCCATGTCGCCGTCATCGGGAGACTTGACAAAAAGCTCGTCAATCATCAGGGCGACCGTCTTTTCTTCCCGTTCCTGCGCCAGCGTCAATTCGCTGATCAGGATCTGCCGGGCATAATCGAGCATGCGCCGCTCCCCGGAAGAAAGCCCCTTGGCCAGATGGCGCAAGGTCAGGCCGCGCACCACTTCCGCCACGCGGCAAATGTCGCCGCTTTTGATTTTTTCCATATTGCTGCGGTAACGCTTGGTCCAATTTTCGCAAAAGCCGCTTTCCGGGCCGCCGAGACGCAAAACGGCCAGCACTTCCTCCACCGCCTCCGCCTTGATGACGCTGCGCACGCCGGCGCCTTCAATGGCTTCGACGGGCACCATCACCTTCATGTCGTTGGCGCGGATGCGCAGGACATAATAGTTTTTCAGTTCCCCCAGGACCGCCCGGGTTTCTATGGCCTCGATGACGCCGGCCCCATGCACCGGATAAACCACCTTGTCGCCTATGGTGAACATGCCCTCACCCCTCGTTCGCAGAATTCTGAACATATTGTAGCAGGTTTTGGGCTTGTATGTCAAACTAAAAATCGCATATTTTATCACACCGGAAAGCGCTTGTCAGCAGCCGAACCCGTGCTTATCCCGCTTATTTTTTCCCCGGCTTCATCACGGTTTTATAATAGCCGTAAAGCAGCAGCAGCAGGCCGGCCCCCCAGGTGAAAAGGCTGTCCCAGGGCTTCACCAGGAATCTTCCAAGGCCGAGCGCCTCATCCCCGACGATCATGCGCAGGGCCGTATGCAACAGCACACCCCCGCCCAAGTAAAGCACGAGGGGATATTTGGCCATTATGCCGGAAATCCAGGTGGCGCCCCATACCAATAAGGGAATGGAGAGCAGCAGGCCGAAAATGACCAGAAGCTGGGAGCCGTGGGCGGCGCCGGCCACGGCCAGCACATTGTCAAAAGCCATGAAAAGGTCGGCCGCGACGATAACGCCGATGGCCCCCGCCATGCTGGGGGGGGATTTGACGGTGTGTTCCTTTTTGCCGTCCTCGGCTTTGAGCAGCTTATAGGTGATGAAAAGCAGCAGCGCCCCGCCCGCCAGCGCAAGATAGGGCACGGTGAGCAGCCTGACGGCGAAGAGGGTGAAAATAATCCGCAGCGCGATGGCGGCAAAGGCCCCCCAGGCCGCCGCCTTGCCCCTTTTCTCGGCGGGCAGGCGGCGGATGGCCAGGCCGATCACCGCGGCGTTATCCCCGGACAAAACCAGGTCAATCAGGGCGATGGAGAAAACGGCGCTGATGAAGCTCCCCACCGTATATTCGGAGAAAAGAGAGGCTATGTAAGAAAAAAACTGGCTCAATAACGGAAACCTCTTTTCCTAAAGCAAATAAACCGTTCAGGAAAATCATTATGTCATAAACGGTTAGCGTTGTCAAAAGCTCATTTAAAATTTATGTTTGCCGGCGCGGGCGCAGACCTGCCGGCGGGGATAAGGTTTTTATTTCTCGTTGCCGTCCACCCATTCCTTCGCTTCCGTGATTGCTTGCCGCGAGGGCAGGGGGAGCCCGGTGTTTTTTTCCCGGCCGCTGCTGTCGGAGATGGCTTGCGTCGCATAATCGGGGGATACGTTTTTAAGATTCTTTTTGGCCATTGTCGCCGCTCCTTTCCGTTATTTATTATTATTATTATTTTAGCGGCGGGAATTTTTATACCGGCATTTTCATCTTGCGGGTGCAAGGGCAACCGTGTTATACTACATTAATATGAATTAAATCGTTTCGGGAGGTTTGGCATGACGAAAGTGAGGGTGCGTTTCGCGCCCAGTCCCACCGGGCCGCTGCATATCGGCGGCGCGCGCTCGGCGCTTTTCAACTATCTCTTCGCACGCGGGGAAGGCGGGGATTTCATCCTGCGCATGGAGGATACCGACCGCGAGCGTTCCAGCGCGGCCTCGGAGGAGGACATCAAGCGCTCTTTGCTCTGGCTGGGCATAGAATGGAACGAGGGCGTTGATATCGGCGGCCCCCACGCGCCTTATAAGCAAATGGAACGCCTGCAAACCTATGAAGAGGCGGCGCAAAAGCTGATAGAAACGGGCCATGCCTATTATTGCTATTGCAGCCCGCAGGAACTGGAGGCCGCCCGCGAGCAAATGCAGGCGCAGGGACAAACTCCCCGTTATAACGGTGTTTGCCGCGGCTTGAGCGGGGAAGGGCGGCGGGCCAAAGAGGCGGAAGGGCGGAAGCCGGTTATCCGTTTCCGGGTTTCGGATGGGGCGGAAGCGGCTTTTGATGACCTAGTGCGCGGCAAGGTCGTTTTCAGCGGGGCGGAGATTGGCGGCGATTTCGTCATCATGAAATCCGACGGCATCCCCACCTATAATTTCGCGGTGGTGGTTGACGACCATTTAATGCAAATCAGCCATGTGGTGCGCGCGGAGGAGCATCTTTCCAATACGCCCAAGCAGCTTTTGCTTTATGACGCCCTGGGCTGGGAAAGGCCGCTTTTTGCCCATGTTTCCCTGATTTTGGGCGAGGACAAGAGTAAAATGAGCAAGCGTCACGGCTCGGTCTCCGTCACCGCCTATCAGGCGGAGGGCTATCTGCCGCAGGCTTTGGTCAATTTTCTTGCGCTTTTGGGCTGGTCGCCGGAAGACGGGCGGGAAATCTTTTCCCTGCAGGAGCTGGAACGGCAGTTTTCCCTGGACAGGGTTTGCAAGAGCCCGGCCGTTTTCGATATCAAAAAATTGCGCTGGCTGAACGGCCAATATCTGCGGGCGCTGCCGCAGGCGGAGATTGCCGCCGCTTTGCGGCCCTTCCTCACGGGCGATTGGCCGGAAGAACGCCTGCTGCTGCTGGCGGAGACCTTGGCCAATCATTTGGAGGTTTTCGCCGACGTGAAAAAGTTTCTGCCCTTGATGGAAGCCGGGCCATATGAGATAACCGGTGAGGAAGAACTGTTCATCCTGCGGCAAACCCATGTGAAGGAGCTTTTGCGGCGCTTCGGCGAGCGGCTTGCCGTACTGGAGGATTTTTCCCCCGCCGCCATAAAAGAACTTATCAAGGAGACGGGCAAGCAATGCGGCGTGAAGGGCGCGGCACTTTTCATGCCCCTGCGCGTGGCCCTGACCGCTTCCTGCCACGGGCCGGACATTGACAAGCTGACGGCGCTGATGGGCAAAGGGCTGGCCTTGACGCGTCTGGAAGGCGCTGAAAAATATTTATAGGCCGTTGGCAACAGGCGGCGCATAGCTGTGTCAGCGCATTGGAAATCAGCCGGGATACAGAAAAGAAAGGCTGTTCTCATGAATATAACAAAGAAAGAATTGATACAACTTTTAGAAAAAGAAAATATACCTGCGGACAATTATAGCCTGGAGGGTGTGATATGAGAAAAAACAAAAAAGAATCATCCTGGAAATGGTACGCCGTTAACCTGTTGTTTGAGAGCACTATCTCAGGAGAGCCAAATAAAGAGTTGATTGATGAGAATTTCAGCAATGAATTCAAGTTGTATGAAGAGCGCATTGTCGTTGTGCATGCGCAATCGCCAGATCACGCGTACAAATTAGCCGAGATAGATGTAAAAATAAGTGAAATGGTATATAAGAATCCTTATGATCAAACCGTTCATAAAAAACTTGCCGCATCTATAAACTGTCAAGAATTGTTTGACAGCGAAATTAAGACCGGAACCGAAATCTACTCGAGATTATTTCCGGAACCAACAGATATGAAAGTGGAAACAGTAATTGAAGTTCATTGCCCTGAAGCAGTTGACAAGACTCCAGCTTATAATTTTTTAATTAATGAGCCGTGGCTTAAGAATTAAAAAGCCGAGGCACAGGCGAAGGGCGGCGTCATGGGTGGCTGAAAAGAAGTTGAGCATTTTGCATATAGGCGTATATCTGCTGATCTTTTTTGCTGCATGGAGCGTATACGCGGTAACAATTTACCCTGTGCTTCTTGATTCGCTGAATTATACAGCCGTCGAACTTGTAGACTCGGCAATCAAATTGTTGCTATGGACGCTGCCGGCTGTATTGTTGATAAGGCGTTATCAAGACAGCATGTATGTCGGTTTAAGCGAAATGCTGACCGCTAAGCCAAAGTGGTTCATAAGCGTTCCCATATTGCTGCTTGCGTTGCTGATTCCTTTGGCAGAAGCGTTGGTTCTGCACGGAGAGATTAAAGTCCGTCCTGACTTTATCCCGGCAGCGCTGATAGGCGCGGTAGCGTTTGTTGGCATCACCGAAGAAGCCGTATTCAGAGGATTCCTGCTGAATGCCCTGCTCAAGAAAAAGAAGCTGTGGCCCGCGGTCGTAATAAACGCCGTTTTGTTTGCGCTTATCCACTATCCGGGCTATGCAAGCCAAGGTCTTGGTTTTTCGGCCATACTTTTCAACAGCGTTACGCTGCTTATCCCGCTCAGTATATTTTTCGCGTTTTCATTTATCAACACCAGAAATATCATTGTTCCGATGACCCTTCACATGACATGGAATTTGCTGACGATAATTTTCGTCGCTTAAGTAATAAGCGTTGTCCGCGCAGGCGCTTCGCAGCATATTATCTAAACCGTGAAACAGGAGGCAAAAAATGACGATCCGCATATACAACACTTTGCGCAATCAAAAAGAAGAGTTCGCGCCGGTCAAAGCGGGGGAGGTTGGCATCTATTGCTGCGGCCCCACCACCTATAACTATATCCACCTGGGCAATGCCCGCCCACTGGCGGTTTTCGACACGGTGCGCCGCTATTTCCTTTATCGCGGCTTCAAGGTGAAGTTTGTGCAGAACTTCACCGACGTGGACGATAAGATCATCAACCGCGCCAGGGAAGAGGGCGATACGCCGGAAAATATCGCGCGCAAATATATCCAGGCCTATTTCGAGGACGCGGCGGCCCTTTCCGTGCTTCCGGCGGACGTCCACCCCAAGGTGACGGAGCATATGCCGGAGATCATCGTTATGATCGGGCGCATCATGGAGCGCGGCCATGCTTACGCGGCGCAGGGCGACGTATATTTCGATGTGCGCTCCTTTCCCGGTTACGGGGAGCTTTCCCGCCGTGAGCTCGACGATATGCTCTCTGGGGCCAGGGTGGAACCGGGCAGTTTGAAGCGCGACCCGCTGGATTTCGCCCTCTGGAAAGCGGCCAAGCCGGGGGAACCGGCTTGGGAGAGCCCCTGGGGCATGGGCCGCCCGGGCTGGCATATCGAGTGCTCGGCCATGAGCGGCAAATATCTGGGCAAGGTTTTCGACATCCACGGCGGCGGGGCGGATTTGGTTTTCCCGCACCATGAGAACGAGATCGCGCAATCCAAGGCGGCGAACGGCGGGGAGTTTGCCCGTTACTGGATGCACAACGGCTTCATCACCGTCAACATGGAAAAAATGTCCAAATCTTTGGGCAATTTCTTTCTCCTGCGCGATATATTGAAACGCTTTTCCGGCGACGTGGTGCGCTTTTATCTTCTAAGCACGCATTACCGCAGCCCCATAGATTTCGCCGACGACAAGCTGGAAATGGCGCAAAAGAGCCTGGAACGCGCGCGCAACAGCTGGTTCCTCTTAAAGGAAGGCAGAAAAAAGGCAGGCAGGGAGGCCGACCCGCAATTTTCGCAGACCGTCAAGCAGGCGGAAGAGGATTTCATGCGTGCCATGGACGACGATTTCAACACCGCCTTGGCCATCGGCGTGCTTTTCGATTTCTGCCGCGAACTGAACATTTACTTACAGAACCATGCGGAACCATCCGGGCCGGCTTTGGCGGGGGCGGAGGAACTTTTCCGCGCCTGGGACAGCGTTTTGGGCGCTCTCCTGCCGCGGGAAAAAGAGGATAACGGCCTGACGGAAGGGCTTATGCGGCTTATCACGGATTTGCGGCAGACTGCCCGCGGTAAGCATGACCCGGCTGTGAACGAGGCCATCTGTGATGGATTGAAGGCCCTGGGCATCGCGCCGGAGGGCGAATCTGTTGTGCAACCACAGGTTGCGAAAGAGGATAACGGTTTGTCGGAGGGGCTTATGCGGCTTGTCATAGAGTTGCGTCAGGCCGCCCGCGTCAAGAAAGACTGGGCCGCCGCCGACGCCATCCGCGACGGTCTGAAAGCCCTGGGCATAGCGCTGGAGGATGCTCCCGGCGGCGCGCGCTGGAGGAAGGTCTGATGACGGAAAATCAGGAAAGGGTGAACACGCAGGCTTTGCCGGTGCTGACGCTGGCTTATATCGGCGA
>Ga0123353_10010610_pt1 | contig 12863 bp, 11 predicted proteins | sample TergutLab28metaG_3_FD_92763 | JGI IMG/M metagenome (GOLD analysis project Ga0123353, IMG submission 92763) | Labiotermes labralis P3 segment gut microbial communities from Petit-Saut dam, French Guiana - Lab288 P3 | ecosystem: Host-associated > Arthropoda: Insects > Digestive system > Gut ...
AAGACGCTGGCCGTGCATTGCGTGCACATCAACCGCGCGGAGATGGAGATTTTGGCGCGCACGAACACGGCCGTGATCCACAACCCGGAGTCCAATATGGGCAACGCGGTCGGCTGCGGGCCGGTCATTCAGATGTTTGCTGAGGGTCTGTTTTTGGGCCTGGGTACGGACGGCTACACGAACGATATGCTCGAGAGCTACAAGGTCGGCAATATCATTCACAAGGACCGGCTCTGCGACCCGACCGTGGCCTGGGGCGAGATCCCGACCATGCTCTTTGAGAATAACCCGAAGATCGCAAACCGCTACTTCGACGCGCCGCTGGGCGTCTTAAAGCCCGGCGCGTACGCGGATGTGATCGTGCTCGACTATGACCCGCTCACGCCGATGGACGGCGGCAACGCGAACGGACACCTGTTGTTCGGCACGAACGGGCGTTATGTCACGAACACAATCTGCAACGGCAAGGTCTTAATGCGCGACCGCAAGATCCTGGTTGCCGACGAGGCCGCGATCATGCAGGAATGCCGCGCGAGCGCGCGGAAGTTGTGGGACGCGCTGGACGCGTAGGTTTACAGATTCCAGATTCCAGACTCCAGATTCCAGTGGGGGCGAACACAGTTCGCCCCTGTTTCAATCCAGCTTGATGTTTTCCAACGCCCGCTGCGCTTGCAGGCGGCTGAAGGTAAAGCTCATGGTCGGGCGGTCTTTGAGCAGGTGGTCCATCTCCTGCTTATGGCGGGACAGCTGACGGTTTAGGATATAGAGCACGTTCAGCTGGTCTTGCATTTTCGTGGCGGGATAGGCGCTGGTGCCCGACTCCAGCCGGTCCTTATACTCCGCCATGGGTTTGACCGCGGCGTAGGATAGGTGGGAGAGCATATCGTGCTCCAGGTTTTGAATATAGTGGTTCTCGGCCAGGTAGATGTGGTTCTTGGCGACATAGTAGTCCATATTGCAGAAGCTCAAGGCGCAGACCAGGCCCACCGTCATAATGCAAGAAAAGCGAAACGCGGGGAAGGAAAAGCGCAGGATCTTGAGCATGACGCCCAGCAGACAGGCGACGATCACGGCGATCAGCCACAGCGCCAGGATCCGGCTGGAAGTGATGCCGCTGCGGCCGATATAGAGGGCCATCTTTTCGACCGCCGAGCAGAGCACGACCAGATTGCAGAGACCGAGCAAGAGCAGCGGTATCTTGATGAGGGGGATTAGTTTGCCGTCGCGTTTCGCGCTGATTAAGGTGACCGTGACGATCAGCGCGAGCAGAAAGCCCGAGGCCCAGACCAGCTCGAAAAAGCCGGAGCGCGCGAGGTTCGCGTACTCGTCCATTTGAATATAGTTGGCCGGCACATTGCCGAACCAGTGCTGAAACTGCAACCCCACAAAGAGCGCGACAACGGCGGCGACCATGACCAGTATGGTGCCGAGCGTGACATTGTTCGCCTCTTTTGGGGGCTTGGGGGAAGTCAGCGGCTTATGCCGGCGCGCGCTGGCGCCGACAAACACGGCCGACACAAAGATACACAGCACCGCGCCCCAGAAAACGTTTCCCGCGTAATCGCCCAGGTTGGCGGAGTGCTCTTTCCAGAAATCATTGACAAAGGTGTTGAAGGTTTGGTCCGCCGCGGAAAACAGCAGGGTGAAAAGAACCACAAGCGGCAGGGCGATCAAAACGCCGATCAGGATCCGAAAGGCGATACTCTTGCCCTTGTCCTTTGTGTTTTTCACCAGGCCGCGAAAGGGCCAGGCGATGTAAGAGAAGGCGCCCACAAAAGCGGTTATGAGCACCTCGGGGATATTTTTCACCTCAAACAGGCTGTTCTTCTCCGGCTTGGACAGATAGGTGAGCTGAATGGCAAAGAGCGCGAGCGCGGTCGGGAAGGTGATGAGCTGCGTGGACACGCTGAAAAAAAGCAGCTGCCCGAGGTTGATCAAAGCGATCGGCACGCAGAGCAGCAACGCTTTTTTGTTCAGTTTTCCCGTGGTGTATTTGGCAAAACCGATGGCGATCCCTTCGGCCAGGGCAAACCAGAGCACGGTGCCCAGGCCGACGCCGGCCTTGAAAAAGGACGCGACCAGCAGAATGGAAAGCAGCAGAAACAGGATCCAATAGACCCGAAACCACTTGAGGCCGACAATGCGTGCCGCGTTTTCGTCCCGACGCGGCTCGATCAAAAGATTGGGCTCCGGCCCCTTTGTTTCGCCCGTATGTATCTCGTCCGACATAATGCGCCCCCCTTGCTATTTATTGGCACATTATATAGGGGGAACGCAAAAGAACTGTGTCATGGGTGTTAAAGAAGGCGGGGTTTTCTCTGCCACAAAAAACATGAAAGATTCTTCGCTGCGCTCAGAATGACAACACCGTTTTCGTGTTTCTTTCGTGCCTTTCGTGGTTAAATCCTCCCGCGTGAGCGGTCTTGTAACTACAGCTAATACAACGCGATCTTGATTCGCCCGTCCACCGCGGTCAGCTCGCCGAGCGGCTCGCCGAGCAGCAGCAGATAACCGCCCCAGGTTTGGCCCGAGCGGCGCGTGGCGCGGAAGACCAGTAAGCTATTTTCGCCATTTTCCTCCAGCGCGAGGGAGCTTTCCATCAGGGCAAAGTCCGCGAAAATGCGCTCCTTGGTCTCAAAGTCAAACAGGACCACCGTGGTCAGCGCGTCCGAGGAATAACCCTCCGACAGGGTGTAGACCAGCTGCGGCGACCCGCTCTCCAGCAGATCGCAGAGCACGATGTCCAGCACGCCGATGTTGTTGCGGTCGTCGTCAAGGTTGAAGTATGCGTCCTCGTAGCGCAGGAAGGTCAGGCCCAGGTCCCTGTGGCGAATGATGATACAGTCCACGGCCGCCCGCACCTCGGCCGGCGTAATGTCCACCCAGTTTTCGGCTGTAAACTCCTCTCGCTCGTTGGCGATATGGGGAAAGAGCAGCGGCATTTGGCTCGTGTCCGGATCAAAGTCGATCGCGATTTCCAGGTCAAAGTCGCGGTCGGGCATGGGACTGGCAGTCGGCGTGGGGCGCGGCGTCATGTTCGGGTCAGCCGTCACAGTCGGTTTCACCGTCTCCAAACCGCAACGGATCATGGTAATCACCACAAAACCGAACAGGGCGATCAGACCGATGATCACGACCGTAACCACCACTGCCTTGCTGGTCAGGATTCGTTTCCAAATGTTATCTTTCTTGTTGTTTTTCTTGTTGTCTTTCATGGTGGTTCTCCTTTTCCATCAGAGTGGAGTGTTGAGAGTTAAGAGTTAAGCAAAGGAAATTTCGCCTCAGGCGAAACCTTTTATTGAAAACAACGTCAGTTGTTTTTTCCTTCGCTCCACTCTCAACTCTCAACTCTCCACTCTTTCATCTCGCGCTCCAGCGCGCTCTTCAGCCACGACAAGTGTATCCCGTCGATCAGCCGATGATTCACCTGCACCGTCATGGGCAGGACCAGCCGCCCGTTTTGCTCTTCAAACCGGCCCCAAAGCAGGCGCGGCACGGAGTCGTTTCGATCGCCCGTGGTCTCCTGCGTAATGTGATAGTAGGTGAACCAGGGCAGGCAGGAGAGATAGACCAGATCGTCACGCGCCGCGTCCTCTTCCTCGGTGGGCAGGGGATCGCGCAGGGCCTGCTGTTCCCGCGCGGCGCGGGCGCAAAAGGCGTGCAGGCTCTCGCTCGGGTCAAAGTCCAGATTGAGAATGGCGAACAGGTCCTCCCCCCAGGGGAAGGTATAGGAGGGCGAGAGCACATCGTGCCATATCAGACCGTCCGGCCGCAGCTTATAATGGAAGGCCTCCACGCCGTTGATAGCCCGCATAACGGCCCAGATCATGGCGTGGTAGAAGGACAGGCCCTCGCGCTTGACATAGCCATACAGGCCCGTCACGTCGAGCGGGAAGGTCACGGAATAGATGGGATTTGCCGAGCGCCCAAAGAGTTCGCAATGCGCCCTTCGCGGCCAGGTTGTCTCATCAATGGTTTTCATATAGCTAGTATAACGGTTCTTCGCGGATTATGCAATGGCGATCCGGCGCCTGCGCGGACTTTACTTGTTGATTTTGTTTATCGAAACCGCTGCCTTGTGTCATTCGTTCGGTTTGTGGTTAAATACAGGGGTTACTTGCGAATACTAGCAACATGAAACAACGAAAATCTCGATTCATTTGTATAATATTGGCATTTTTTGCGGTTTTTGCGGCGGGCTGCGACCGGTCGCGCGGGCGGGCGGCGCTGACCGGTCTGCCCGACACCTGGGCGGTTTACTGGTATCTCTGCGGCAGCGACCTGGAGAGCAACTGGGGGCTGGCGACCGACGATCTGGCCGAGATGATTTCTGTCGCGCTGCCGGACAATGTGGAGGTCGTGATCCAAACGGGCGGCGCGCTGCGCTGGCATTGCGGGATCGACGAGAATAGCATTGGCCGCTATCTCTACCGCGGGGACGAGCTGTCCCTGCTCGGGACCCTGCCCGACGCCAGTATGAGCGAGCCGGATACGCTGCGGGATTTTTTGGCTTTCTGCAATGAAAACTATCCGGCGCAGCGCCAGGTCGTGGTGCTTTGGAACCACGGCGGCGGCAGCCTGTGGGGCGCGGTGTTCGATGAACGCTATGAATTTGCCGCGCTCTCCCTGCCCGAATTGCGGCAGGTCTTTGAAACGGTGCCCGCGACCTCCGGCCAATATGAGGCGGTTGGGTTCGACGCCTGCCTGATGGCCACGGTGGACGTGGCCGACGTGCTGCGCGGCCACGCGCGCTATATGGTAGCCTCCGCCGACGTCGAGCCCGGCTACGGCTGGGACTACGCGACCATTATGCGGGCCCTGGCAAGGGGACCGTCGGACGGCGGGGCGCTGGGCAAGGCCATCTGCGACGGATATTACAGGGCCTGCGAGGGCGCGGGAGAGGCGTATCTGGCCACGCTTTCCGTGGTGGATCTGGATAGGGCGGGACCGCTGATTCAGGCCTATCAATCCATGGGCGACGAGGCGCTGCTTCTGGGTTGCCAGAGCCCGCTGACCTACTTCGGCGCGTTCGGGCGCGCGGCGCGCAAGGCGCAAAAATACGGGCCGAACAGCGACAACGAGGGTTACGCGAACATGGTGGATCTCTATGACCTGGTGCACCGCGCGGGGCCGGAGCTTTTGCCGACCGGCGGCCCTGCCGTGCTGGCCGCGCTGGACGAGTGCGTGGTCTATCAGGTGAACGGCCCGCTGCGCCGCCGGTCGGGCGGACTGGCTTGCTATTACAATTTCGCGGCGGACCCGATGTGGAGCGCGGCAGGGCTCGCCTCCTTTGCCGCTCTGGGCACGAACCGCTCCTTCTCCTGGTTCACGAGCTATTCGCTGACGGGCAGCTTTGACGCGGCGGGCCGGGCCTATGTGCGGCAGCTGGCGCGGGCGCGGGGCTTTGCACAGCCTGCGCTCACGCGCGACGCCTTCGGCCTTGTACGCGAACATTTGCACAATGTCTGCGCGGCGCAGGATGAGAATGGCTTTGCCCTTTGCCTGGCGCCCGAGGACGCGGCCTGTGTGACCGATGTGTGTATGCGCTTGGAACTGATCCTGGGCAACGGCGACACGGTCGCGTTGGGGGTCCGGCCCTGTGAGACGGCCGACTGGGAGAGCGGTATCTTTGGCGGGTCGGGCAGGACAACTTGGGGCGCGATCGGCGGTGCGCTCTTGCATATGGATCCCATCGAGCAGGCCGACGATTATGCGCTTTGGGCGGTTCCGATCGTATTAAACGGCGCGAAAAACATTCTGTATGTGGGCCTTCGGCAGGAGGCATATGAGATCCTCGGCGCGCGGGAAGTCTCGTACGCCGGCATGGTGGAGAAAAACCTGCGCCCGCTGGCCGCAGGCGACGTCGTGCAGCCGCTGCTGCCCGTGTTTGTCGGCATCGACGCGGACGGGAGCGAGATCTGGGAGGAGCAGGTTTTTGAGCGGATCGTGATTCGGCCGGACACCCTCTTTCACGAGCAGGCGCTGGACGGCAATCTCTTGCGGGTCTCGTTTGTGATTACGGACTGCTCGGGACACGTCTATACCACGCCGCCCATTGATATGGGTGGCGTGGTATAGAATGTACAAACTACAATTGAGGTGTGCCGCGTTCGGCGGCACATTTGATGGGAAACTTAAACCCATTGTTCAGAGGAAAAGCCGACGGGGTTTTCTTCCTTCATTGTAGTTTGTAGTTTGTACATTGTAATTTGCGGGCGAACACAGTTCGCCCCTACACCCGCCATCTCTTCCCGCAATTTTGGCAAACGGCGACCGAATGGGTTCGGGACTTTGTCTTGCTGTTGGTCAGCAGCGGGATGATCAGGATCAGGCCCAGCGTGCAGATGGCAAGCAAGATCCAGAAGAACCAGCCCAAACAGCCCCGGTGCTTGGTCCAGGTGTGGGTGACCGCCTGTATGGTGACGTTTTGGCTGCCGCAGCGTTTACATCTCATCGTTTCCGTTACTCCTCATTCTCGTCGTCTCTTGGCAATAGGCTATCATCTCTCCGTATTTTGTCAAACCTATAATAATCTCTGAGCATCAGAATGGAAAGCACAATTACGGCAATAAGAAAAAACCCATTTGTGAGCATACGTCCCCACCTGGACAATTCAAAGAAAGAATTAACGATGACTTGCGAAAAAGCAACGATAACAAACAAAACTTGCCACACAGAGATTCTACGTTTTTTCATCACAATACTCCTTTGCGGATGTGCTGACGCGGTCCTCGACGAATCCGAAGGATTTGTTGGGTGCGCCACCGCCCCTACGGTTTGTGTGGTTCGTGGTTAAACCCGCGTGAGCGCAAGGCTCCTTTTGCCAGGGTCCCCACCCAATTCGCAAATTGGGTGGGGTGGCAATGGACGCGAATACCGCTCACGCGGGGATAAAAACCGCCCGCAGGCGAATTCGCGTATATTCGCGTTATTCGCGGTTAAGAAAACCCGCGTGAGCGGTTCTGACCACTGCTCACTGACCACTGTCCACTGCGGAGTTTACTCCGCGATGGAAAGCGCCACCAACATCATCTCATGAAACGCGTTCTGCCGCTGCTCGGCGGTGGTCTCCTGGCCGCCCTCGATCAGGTCCGAGATCGTGCAGACACACAGCGCCTTCTTGCCCAGCCGCGCCGCGTTGCAATAGAGCGCGGTGGCCTCCATCTCCACGGCCAGCACGCCCATCTTGCGCCATTGCAGGGCCGAGAGCGCGTCGTCATAGAAGCAGTCGGAGGACAGCATATTGCCCACCCTGTAGCGCAGCCCGCGCGCCTGACACTCGTCCGCAGCTTTGCGCAGTGTGTCATAGTCGGCGATCGGCGCGTAAAGCCCCGGCAGGCGGTACTGTATGGCGTAGTTGGAGTTCGTGCACGCGCCCATGCCGAGCACGATGTCAAAGAGCTGCAGGTCGGGGTCGATCGCGCCCGCCGAGCCGATACGGATAATGGTCTCCACGCCGAAGAACTTAAAAAGCTCGTAGGAGTAAATGCCGATGGACGGAATGCCCATGCCGCTGGCCATGACGGAGACGCGCTTGCCCTCGTAGAATCCGGTATAGCCCTGGATCCCGCGCACGTTGTTCACGAGTTCGCAATCGGTCAGATAGGTGTCGGCGATCATTTTCGCGCGCAGCGGGTCGCCGGGCATGAGCACGGTCTTGGCAAAGTCTCCCGGACTGCAGCCGATGTGGGGGGTTAGGTTTGCTGGTTTCATTTTTTGAGTTCCTCCTTGTGTATCATTTCTTTATGAAGTAATAAGTAATGGGGAATAAGGAATAACCGGTCAGGATTGTTCTATCACGTCTGCGATCAGCCGAGAAAAATCTATGGCGTTTTGCGCGGTGATCACGGGCTTGCCCGTGCGTTTTTCAATGTCGCGCCTCGCGTTTCCCGCGACCTCGCCGCCACTTTGCGCCACAGCTACGTTTTCGTCAAAGGTCTGCGGTTGCTCCTCTTTGGAAATCTCCGTTGTCGTGGCCTCCGCCAGCATATTCAACACCAGTTCCAAGGTGGACATATTGTCGCGCAGGTTTTCTTTTTTCAAGCCCTTCAAGTTCTTATACTGACGCGTGCTCATGCCCGTCCACGCCTTTGTGATCTCGTCCGTTAAGATGGCATACTCCTTGCCTTGCTGCACGCCTCTGTCCTGCCATTCGTCGGTCAGCTCCTTACGGACCTGAATCGCCTGCAACCGCTGATTGATCCATTCGCGGGAATAGCCTTTTTTCAAATATGTTATGAGGGCGCGCTCGATGGCCAGTTCCGGGTCGATGGTCTCCTCCATGCGCTCACGTCCGACGGCGGCCAGCCACAGCTTAAACGGCTCGGCTTTGGGCGAGGGAATGGACTGGATAATGCGCAAAAGCTGCTCCGTATCGGCGACATCGGTTAAACGCATTTTTCCGTCTTCGGCGCGCATTTTCAACTGGTTACAATTTGTAACCAGTTGACTTCCTTCATCAGTCAACCGACTCTTCAGAACCTTCCAATAATTGCGAGCTGTTTGATAATCGCTATCCGTCAACGCGCCGCATACGTCTACAATCGAGAAAAAATTCTCCTCTTTTTCCCCGTCCCAAACGCTGCGTATGCGTTTATTTTCAAACAGTTGCAGTTTGTTTTTTTCGTCCATTGTGATTTGCCCCCTTGCGCGCCCCATATCCCATAAACGCATTTTATCATATTTTTCCCCTATTGACAAAACTTTTTCTTTGGGACATAATAAACCCCGCAGGGAGACCGTTTCTTTGTGGAACGCCCGTCAGAGAGGGAAAGTCAAGGCTGAAAGCTTTCCTCGGGCAAGTAGTAGAAAACGCAACACTCCTACCACCAACCGTCATTGCCGACTTGATTACCGGTCGTCATTGCGGGCTTGACCCGCAATCTCCCGTAATTTTGAGGAAAGAGATTGCGGCTCGGAGGCCGCAATGACGTTATAAAGGCAATGACGTTTCAAAGGCAAGCGGTTGGCGGACAGGCTTAATTCAATAAATGAAGCGGGTGCGGCAACGCGCCAACGTGGGTGGCACCGCGGGAGATTTCTCGCCCCTCGAAAATGTTATTTTCGCAGGGGCGATTTTGTTGAATGTACAATGTACAAACTACAAACTACAATTGATGAAAAAAAGCCCCGGGGTGGATTGGCGGCTTTTCCTCTGAACAATGGGTTTAGGCCACCCATCAAATGTGCCGCCGGAAGCGGCACACCATCATTGTAGTTTGTACATTGTAGTTTGTAGTTTAGGAGGACAACAACCATGTACCAAAACCCATACCGCTCGCACAACTGCGGCGAACTGAGAACGGAGCACATCGACAGTCAGGTAAAGCTCGCCGGCTGGGTGGACACGGTCCGTGACCACGGCGGCGTCATCTTTGTCGACCTGCGCGACCACTACGGCGTGACGCAGGTGGTGGCAAATGACGAGACCCTGCTCAAAGGCATTGGCAAGGAGGACGTGATCTCCGTGTCGGGTGTGCTGCGTATGCGCGACCCCGAGACCGTCAACCCCAAGATCGCCACGGGGCAAGTCGAACTGCGGGCCAATGCGGTCACCGTGCTCTCGTCCGTGCAGCGCCGCCTGCCCTTTGAGATCGGCGAAAGCCAGCAGACCAAGGAAGAGACGCGGCTGCGCTACCGCTTTTTGGACCTGCGCAATCCGGCCGTGCATGAGAACATCGTGCTGCGCTCGCGGATCACGAACCATCTGCGCCGCAAGATGGAGGCCCTGGGTTTTCTGGAAATGCACACGCCGATCCTGACCGCCTCTTCGCCCGAGGGCGCGCGCGATTATCTCGTGCCCTCGCGCAAGCACCACGGTATGTTCTACGCGCTGCCCCAGGCGCCCCAGCAGTTCAAGCAATTGCTCATGACCTCTGGCTTTGACCGGTATTTTCAGATCGCGCCCTGCTTTCGCGACGAGGACGCGCGCGCCGACCGCTCGCCGGGCGAGTTTTATCAGCTGGACTTTGAAATGGCCTTTGCCACGCAGGAGGACGTGTTCGCCGCTGCCGAGGCCGTGCTCTACGATACCTTCACGGCCTTTACCGACAAGTACGTCAGCCCGCCGCCTTTCAAACGCATTCCCTTCGACGCGTGCATGATGGCCTACGGCACGGACAAGCCCGACCTGCGCAACCCGCTGCTGATCAAGGATCTTTCCGATTTCTTCGCCGACGTGGACTTCATGCCCTTTAAGGGAAAGCCGGTGCGCGGGATCGTCGCGCCTGCCTGCGCCTCGCGGTCCAAGTCCTTCTTTGAGAAAATGCTCAAGTTCGCCGAGTCCATCGGTATGCGCGGCCTGGGTTATATCTCCGTGCTGGCAGGTATGGAACTTAAGGGGCCCATCGTCAAGTTCCTGTCCGAGGCACAGCAGCGGGCGCTGATCGAAAGGCTGGCCCTCAAAGAGGACGACACGCTCTTCTTTATCTCGGACACGCCCAAGGCGGTCAACCGTTTGGCGGGGCAGATCCGTTCCGAACTGGGCGCGCGCCTGGACCTGATCGACACGTCGAAGTATCTCTTCTGCTTTATCACCGACTTCCCGATGTACGGCCTGAACGAGGAAACCGGCGCGGTGGAGTTTACGCACAACCCCTTCTCCATGCCGCAGGGCGAGATGGAGGCCCTCTTGACCAAGGACCCGCTGGAGATTTTGGCGTGGCAGTACGACATCGTCTGCAACGGCGTGGAGCTGTCCTCAGGCGCGGTGCGCAACCACCGTCCGGACATCATGAAAAAGGCCTTTGAAATCGCTGGCTACGCGGCGGAGGTGGTCGAAAGCAAATTCCCCGCCCTGTACAACGCCTTCCACTTCGGCGCGCCGCCGCACGCGGGCATGGCGCCGGGCCTGGACCGCATTGTCATGCTATTAGCCGAGCAGGAGAATATCCGCGAGGTCGTGGCCTTCCCGATGAACGGCAACGCGCAGGACCTGTTGCTCGGCGCGCCGACGACGGTCAGCGAGCTGCAGCTGCGGGAAGTGCATATTAAGGTGCGCTGACCCACTCAACCGACGGGGCTGTCCGTCAGAGTGGAGAGTGGAGTGTTGAGAGTGGAGCGAAGGAAATAACGCTTGCAGCGTTATAATTGTAGGGGCGAACTGTGTTCGCCCGCTGAATATGGAGGATCATAATGGATATACAACCCTACGAAAAAATGGCGAAACTGCGCCTTGATGAAAAGGAACGCGCCTGGGCAGAGGGCATGATGGACAAGCTTTCCCAGTCTTTTACGGCGTTAGCGGAGGTGGACACGGACGGCATTGCGCCCCTGGTCAGCCCCTTGGATATGGAAAACGTATTCCGCGAAGACATTGCCGCGCAGCTTGTTTCGCGTGAGACGCTGCTGGCCGCCGCCCCCGCGTCATACGACGGATATTACGAAGTGCCGAGGACAATAGAATGAGATTTCAAATGCAAAACTGCCTGATGGTGAAGGATCAAATCTGCACTGCGGGCTCAAAGATACTCGAGGGATTCCAGGCTCCCTTCTCGGCCACCGTGTATGAGAAGTGTGTGGCAGCGGGCTTTGACTTTGCCGGTTTCGTTCCGATGGACGAGTTTGGGATCGACAGGCTGTGGGACGCGGATGACCCCATTGACGCGGCGATTATTGCTGTGCGGGAAGGCCAATGCGAGGCCGTGCTTTGCAACGACATCTTCGGCAAGCTGCGCCGTCAGGCGGCTCAAAACGGTTTGATTTACATTCATCCCACCTACGGCACCGTCTCCCGCTACGGCCTGATCCCGACCGTCTCGTCTATGGACCAGGTGGGGGTGTTGTGCCGCGATTTGAAGGTCGGCATAACCATGTTAGACGTCATCTCCGGCCATGACCCCAAGGACGGCACGAGCCTATCGAGTGTCAGGGGGACGAGTGTCAGGGGGACGGTTCCCCTGACACCGCAGTGTCAGAGCGAACCGTCCCCGCTGACACCCCCCCTCGCCCAAACCTTCCTGATCCTCGCCGCCGCCGAATTCGCGGGCAATACCAGCCGCTATGACGGCATTACCTTTGGTTACCGCGCGCAAAACGCAAGCAGTCTGGAGGAAATTTATATCCGTTCACGGTCCGAGGGCTTTGGCCGCGAGGCAAAACTACTGGCGCTGCTCGGCTGCAAGGTGCTGTCACAAGCGCATTACGACAGCCTCTACGACAAAGCCATGCGGATCCGGCGCTTGGTGCGGGACCATTACGCGGCTCAGCTGGACAAAGTCCCCGCATTGGAAGTGGCGGACGGCGCAATCGCCCCGCTGGGCGGCTTTGCGGCGCTGGCGATACAAGGCAAGCAGTTGCTCTTTTCCGGAAATGAGAGGATCATGTCTTATGAAGTATGAAGTCGTAATGGGACTCGAAGTCCATGTCGAGCTGGCGACAAACTCCAAGCTCTTCTGCTCCTGCGGCGCGGCCTTTGGCGCGGGCGCCAATGAGCACGTCTGCCCCGCTTGCTGCGGTATGCCGGGTATGCTGCCCGTGGCGAATGAAAAAGCGGTCGCGCTGGGCATCGCCGCCGCGCTGGTGACGAATAGCCGTATCACGCCGCTCATGTCCTTTGACAAGAAGAATTACTTTTACCCCGACCTGCCGACGGGCTATCAGATCACGCAATGGTTCGCGCCCATCTGCCGCGACGGCTGGGTGGATATTGAAACCGACAGTGTCAGGGGGACGGTTCCCCTGACACCGCAGTGTCAGAGCGAACCGTCCCCGCTGACACCCCCCCTCAAGCGCATTCGCCTCAAGCAGATCCATATCGAGGAAGACGCGGGCAAGCTGGTGCACCGGGGCGGGGTCTCGCTCGTAGACTATAATAGAGCGGGCGTGCCGCTGGTGGAGATCGTCAGTCAGCCCGACTTTCGCTC
>Ga0123353_10010612_pt1 | contig 12863 bp, 7 predicted proteins | sample TergutLab28metaG_3_FD_92763 | JGI IMG/M metagenome (GOLD analysis project Ga0123353, IMG submission 92763) | Labiotermes labralis P3 segment gut microbial communities from Petit-Saut dam, French Guiana - Lab288 P3 | ecosystem: Host-associated > Arthropoda: Insects > Digestive system > Gut ...
AGCTCCTGATGATGGACATAGTAGTGCCCGAAACATGTTGAGCCTATAAGAAGTACAATAAAATAATAAGTGGCATCTAGTTGGTTTTTTTTTCTTCAGATATCTGACAGGAATCCGGATTGTTTTGTAACTGAATGTTTCAGATTAACTCCACGTTACTTGGAAACACTGATATAACTTGTCATTCTTGTTAAATTATTCACTTCTTCTTGATGGGGTTGATTGAGGATCTGACGAAAATTTTTTGATGTTTGGCGACTTCCCGTCAGTGGCGCCCATATCTGTCATGTTACCGTATCGCTGAATTGCATACCTTTCGGCAGCAATCGTCTTTTATGTGTAGTATCTGATCGCTTGTGTGGGCTGAAGAACCTGGTTTTGTTCAGTGCCTCGTTTTGAGTCAGGTTGTACTGAGATACAAGATCGGGAAAATTGTTATGAAACAGGTCTCAGAGTGAGTCGTCTTTTACAATGAGAATTACAACTTCCCACCAAGAAGTGGTTGAGGGAAGGTGAACATGGTGGCTGTGGGCTTTTTGAGCATCCAGACACGTTTGTACCGCTGAAATAAAAGAAGAAGTCAATTAAAACTTTAATACGATTTTTTTTTCTAATTCAACTTGCAAAACAGCGTGTCGGGCTGAAAGTTGACGTGGCACAGTAAAATGAAAAGGGTGTGACAAGTGACTATGACAACAACAAGAAGAAGAAAAAGTCTGTGACAAATGTTCAGCGGTTCTGTCCAGAGAAGACTATAACACAAAAGTGAAAACTCTACTTCTCCACTGCCGTTTGGATCTTCGCACTGTGGGAGTGCATAGATGCATTGATGAATAGCGTTAATAACCTTATATCTAGCCATGGTTTCAAGGAAATTAACGGTTTATAAATGGAACAGTGTGAAAGCTCAGTTGTGTATGTATATAACCTAATGCATTACAAGTGAATATGTATAAAATATCTGAAAATGACACCAAAAGAAGAGATTTGTGTTATCATTGTATACGTCCAATAAAGAACGTTGCGAATTACGTATTTCTAATTTAAAATCTAAATGAAATGTTTGCTGTCGTCATCGTTGTACCGTACATTTCGTAGAGTCATTTAATTAGCACACCAACTAATGCACATACGTAACAGTTTTTACGTTAAAACATATAAAATCGCTCCAACATGTTTCGATCCTAAGATCATCTTCAGGGAGCTACACAGCATGTCATGCTGCCACAGCACCAAGTTAATACAAGGAAATTAATCAGTGAGTGTTTTTAAAATGTGACTTTAGCAAGGAACAGTGTAGCTTCCTAAAGATGATCTTGGGATCGAAACATGTTGGAGCGATTTTAAATGTTTTAACGTAAAAACTGTTACGTATGTGCATTAGTTGGTGTGCTAATTAAATGAAATGTTTGCTAGTTGGGGCTGTGCGTCGAGTAACTGTTAGGGGTTTGCTTTGCACTGACTAGAAGGGATGAAACGATAGGACTTTGTACTCAAGTAGACACATATCCGAATTTGATTAAAAGATGTCACTTGCCTTCGCGAACATTGAAATATATCTTTAGTATTAAACATATTTTCATGTTTCGTTTATGTTGCTTTTACTTATTGGTTCGTTTAAAATACTTTGAGTCTAAAGTAGTGGTACATAACAGAGTTGCATATAAATTGTACATCCAACTTTCAAAAGCGATTTTATCTTAGAAATAAGTGCTTGTGTCGCGCACTACTGTTTGAAATATTTAAGGGAAATATGACCTACACAATATCTCTTTACCTCAAAATTAAACAAACACCTAATTGTTTTAAAAGGACATAATTTTAAAATTGTTCGTGCGTTGGGGGAGGGGGGCGGGTTCGTGAATTTTGATGGTGACTGTGTCACATCAGATACCTATTCCCTTTTCTTTCAGCGTCCGTGATTGGCAGAAGACAGCCCTTGTGCAGTGTGTGATGACTGGTGGGATGCATTTCGCAGTAATGCCAACTTTACTTTCACGCTATGCATTATTTTTTCAGAAAAGATTTTCTGGCCAACTTGTCATGGCTGTGTAAGAATTGTGTTCCAGCTGGAGCAAAGTCAGCGACAGAGAATGGAGTTACTTTCTTAAAATTTTCAGTTTCGGGTTCGGTAGTGTCATGTATCAGTCATACTGAACAATCACCACAGTGCAGTGTCATGTATCAGTCATACAGTACAATCACCACAGTGCAGTGTCATGTATCAGTCACACTGAACAATCACCACAGTGCAGTGTCATTTATCAGTCATACAGTACAATCACCACAGTGCACTGTCATGTATCAGTCACACTGAACCATCACCACACTGCAGTGTCATGCATCAGTCATACTGAACAATCACCACAGTGCAGTGTCATGTATCAGTTACACTGAACAATCACCACAGTGCAGTCTGTTGCAAAATCCGGCGGGCGATCAAACCTGGTTAACATCTACCGGGTCACTAAATGGTGTGTATGTGCTTGTGTGTGTGTGTGCGCGCGCGTGTGCGTACATGCGTGCTCGTTACAATAAGTAACTGCTGTGGAGCAGATTCCCCCTTGACATTTTCTTATTCTTATAATAAAACCAATAAGATGGACTAATTTCTAAAATTTATTTTTGGACTAGAACCCTACATGTTTCGGACAGGTTTGCTGTCCATCATCAGGAGTCTAGTACTGTATACACAGCAATATGTACAGGTTATGCTGACTACTTGCTAGTGGGATCAGGATGTCCCTTCCTGATCCCACTAGTATGACATACACCTATTGTTGTGTGTGCTGTACTAGACTGCTGACGATGGACAGAGAAACTGTCCGAAACATGTAGAGTTCTGTTCCTAAAATAAATTTGAGGAATTAGTGCATCTTGTTGGTTTTATTATAAGAATACATCACGATGCACGGTCACCTGAATGTCAAATTTCCCCTTGATAGTCTACTAACCCCTCATCTGTGCAAAGAATTCCTTGCCTCCCTTGAAGCCCCAGGTTTCATTACTTTGTTTCCAGTGGTTCGCCACTTAGCCGGTTGAATCCACCCTACGTTTGTTGCACCTAAATTTCTCATTTGATATTTTCCTCTCAGGTTTTTCCCACTAAATCCGTGGTTGTAGTTCATATCTCACCCATTCGTGCTACACGACCTTCTTATCTCCTCCTACATTTGATCACACTGATAATATTTGATTGATAACACAAACAATTAGACTCTTCGTTACGTGGTTCTTTCCATCTTCCTGTTGCTTCCTTTAGCTTTGTTCCGACAATTTTCCTCCACGCCCTTTTTCAAACACTCCACAGTCTTTCAAATTAAGAAACATTAAAATCATCGCTTCCTTGAGATCCTGAAAGTGGCACCTGAACCGGTTGACTCTGCAACGAATTAGTTCTTCTGCACTTCATTAAATTGTTGCTTGATTGTCTGGTTCGTGTTTTATGTCCAATAACTCTAGTTTCAGCCCTTACTCATTTTCATATTGGCTTTTTTAATAAAGGTAAAGGTAAAGGTAAAGTGATCCCGTTACAGGCCCGGTGTTGCCCAGAGGGTGGGTAAAGGTATAGCTCTACTTTTACATGACCGCGGCACTAGAAGGGAGTGAGTGGTCAGCAGCACGCCCCGGCCGCACTTTACCCTCGGAAAAGACCCGCTACCCATTTTACAGGAGGCTTGGTGGGTCCCAGGGCAGGTCTGGACGGGCGGAAAATCTCGTCCCCATCGGGATTCGATCCCCGACTGTCCAGCCCGTAGTCAGTCGCTATACCGACTGAGCTACCCGGCCTACTTTTTAAATAAAGACTGTTCTGTATTCAATCTGCGTTTCCTTCCAGTATTTCGTATCAGAATATCTCTTCAGGCAAAATCGATAAAAAAAAATCCTCTGAGAAGAGTCACTACATTAGCTGTATATTTGTGCGAGATGGACGTGAAATCACGCTACCCCTGCGCAAAAGGACACAAAATGAAACGTAAGAATTAATTGTATTTTTACACATCAGCCTTTCCTTAGTGTACTAACTGCCTTTGTCTGTCATGGTCGCAATCCAGCTGACTTCTCTGTAACACACAAGATCCGTTGAAACACCTCATACCAGGATATTGAGGCGTTTGATTTTCATTTGCTGAGGAGCGTGATGAACTCTCGCCCACCTGTACTACGTGTGTAATATGTTACACACGTACACAGTGGGCGATAAAGGTAATCGGTACACATGCTTGTGAGGGATGCCAGGAGGTTGATTACAGAATGAATTTATGGCTTGTCACCCTCCATTTTCCACTTACATGAGAGGAAGTGAGTGTCTCTTGTTTATGACTCCATAGACGGAGCAATGGAAAAGCTGATCACTCAGCCGCTAAAATTATCGCTTGCTTCTTGGAACTCCAAAATTCCAGTACCATATCCATAATAACACCCGACTGAACCGTATCATGAAACACCAATTAAGCCCACGCGCTTAAACCTCATTTACTTAAGACCGTTGTATGTTGTTATCCCATTTATATCACTGTCCTCCGAACGGTCACTCTCTTTCAGACATGAAAGAGGTATTTACCTGAAAGGTAAAGCAATCCCATTACAGGCCTGGGCTGGTCCTGAGGGTCCCAGGAGGTTGAAGCTCCCAGATTTCAAAACAATCGGCACGTGACGGTGGTAAGGTTGTCAGCCTTACGCACCGGCCTCCTTTTACCCCCAAGGAAATATTCCTGGTACTCATTTCTTATAGCGACTGAGTCAACCCCAGGGCCATAGTGCGGCCGGAAGAATTATGTCAATGAAAAATTCCGATGACACCATCGGGAATCGAACCCACGACCTTCCGGCTTGTAGCGCAGTGACTTAAAATTCTTGCCAATAGCCGATATACTGTGCGACTTAGTAAGGTAAGGTTGTAGCATATTCATTGATTTTCCAAATGTACCCAGGAAATGAAGTTGCAGATAAAGTTACTTTGGGAGTAACACAGCGGAAGGGACAATGCTTCCCTTTAACTTAATCTAAAGAAATCGCATGTTGCTTTGCTTGCAGCCATTCATCTATCTTCGCTGTCTATTTACGCGCTCGATAAGTCGCAATGGATTGTGGGCCGCTAAGGTCGATTACTTCACAACTTTGTTTTGACATCATGAAGCAACTTCGTGTTCCCCAACTCTGTGCCAGTTTATTGGAGTTCAGTATTTATACGTTGGTTAGGATTCCAATTCCAATAAATCAATTTAAACTGTATAGAACCGAATACCCTGTCCTTGCGAACAAATGAACTGCTTCAGCCTAGTTCATGTGTTTGTGCCACACCATCAATTACTTTACTGTCCCTTTTTCGGGAATTCAATCCCTTGGTGGAATGGCATTGCCCGTCCTTTAATCGAAAGAATTGCATTTTGCTCAGATAACAGACAGACTTCGCCCCTAGTTCTGATGTAAACAGACCTTGGAAAGGGGAAAGGCAGTTCGAGTAATTGCATTTCTTCTAACCTGAGGTTGTATAGCAGTGCTACCATCTAACGGCCAATATTCACGTTTTCGCATTCGTTTTATAAGAAGAAGAATACAGCCACGTTATTCTCATTCGGTTAGAATTCAACTCCCGTAAAAATGACTGATGATGACGTAGGTTAATGATTTATTATTAGTAGTAGTAGTAGTAGTGGTGGTGGTGGTAGTAGTAGTAGTAGTAGTAGTAGTGGTGGTAGTAGTAGTATTGGCGATAGTAGTAGTGTCAGTAGTGGTAGTATTAGTAGTAGTTGTTGTGGTAGTAGTAGTGGCAGTAGTAGTAATGGCAGTAGTGGTGGTGGTAGTGGTAGTAACAGTAATAGTAATAGTAGTAGTAGTAGTGGTGGTGGTGGTGGTGGTAGTAGTAGTAGTAAGTGTTGTTATTGTGGTAGTAGTAGTAACAGTAGTAGTACTGTGCTGTCTGTGACGGTACGCAATGTTACGGCGTACCGTCAACTTTATTGACATTGACGGATTACATGAACATTATAAATTAAAAACACTGAGAAAAATATATCTTATTTGTTGTTTTTATTCCAAAAATATTATCGCCGTATGGAACAGAATCAACAATAACACGAAAACAAGCGACATTTTCGTGTTTACCTACCGTCATGCAGACAATACTAGCAATTTTATCTACTGAAGAGTGAGTACCAGCACTTCTTTGCACAAAAATCACATGAGTATTAGTATTATTATTGTTGCTGTTGCTAATGTTTCAGGTTCCCGTCTGTCTGCAAAACTGTGGATTTGTGCGTCTCTTGATAGTCATTTGGCATCACACATCAGCGGACAGCAGACCTGTCTCAAACCCGAGACATAATACCTTGCTTCCCTCAGTTCCAACAGCTAAACGACAGACAACTAACTCGAAGCAGACCAGGACCATTTCCTTCCGACTCCTCCGTTTAGCATCGTAACGTTCGGCTGAAGTAGTGAATGCTTCTTTAAGTGGATCATAAGTAAGCTTATTTATACGAGTACTTGAATCAAATACCAAAGAATGAATTTTACATTTTATATAAAATTTTAAATCTCAAGAGGAAGAGGAATGTTTTAAACGAAACCAATAATTCTCATCTTTCAATTTTAATGTTTGGACTATAATTTTGCACTGTTGCTTCGTCTTCTGGAGGGACTGGGTTAGAATTTCAGCCCCCACATCGACTATCTTGACTGAGTTCTTTCCGCGGTTTTCCCCGAATCCGTCCTAACCTATAACAGGGCAGTATCGAAAAACAAAAATGTGGAATTCTTCCTAGTTAACCATTTATAACCGACCTACTGTTTGTCTTTGAACTGTCTGTTGACGGACATAATACAGAGGACTCGGCTGTGCTGGGATATGGCGCAATGTTATTGGGTGTTTGGTTCCCTACGTTTCGAGCGAACTTATGGAACCGCTCACTCACCAACAATGTGTCATATCCCAGAAGAAATGAACCCTCAGCTACACCGATCTGAGAAACGCAAATCTTGCATATATAGGCCTAATATTAAAGTTGGACCACAACCCTTATGACAACGAACCACATTCAGTGTTAATTGCTTGGTTTGTCTAAAATCAAGAAAAATTTTTTTGAATGGATTCATTTCCCGTGTATATTAAATTTACTAATCCAAATAAACAGTTTTCCATCATGGCGTACCAGATGGATATTCCTTATTACATGTTAATTCCTACACACGTATTTCCATTCTTGGATCATCAGTGGGAAATCGTAATGGACTACATCGTTGTCTTCCATTTTGCTATCCAAAAATATAAAGATTGATTTTTTTTTAGCAATCCCATTACAGGTCTGGACAGGCCCTGAGGGACCCAGGAGGTTGAGGCTCCCAGATTTCAAGACAATCGGCACATGGAGATAGTAAGTTTGTCAGCCTTACGCACCGGCCGCCTTTACCCCCCAGGAAATATTCCTGGCACTCATTTCTGTTAAAGGCTGATTCAACCCCAGGGCCAGGATTATGTCAATGAAAAATTCCAATGACACTATCGGGAATCGAACCCGCGACCTTCCGACTTGTAGGACAGCGCCGCAAAGATTGACATATACAGAAGTATCATTTTACCTTCTGTTTTGTACGGGTGTGAAACTTGGTCGATCACATTGAGGGAGGAACGTAGGCTGAGGGTGTTTGAGGATAGGGTGCTGAGGAGAATACTGGGGCCTAAGAGGGACGAGGTAACAGGGGAGTGGAGAAAACTACATAATGAGTAGCTTAATGATCTGTACTCCTCACCAAATATTGTTCAGGTGAGCAAATCGAGAAGAATGAGGTGGGCAGTGCATGTAGCACGTATGGGGGAGAGAAGAGTTGCATACAGGGTTTTGATGGGGAAACCTGAAAGAAAGAGATCACTTGGAAGACCGAGGCGTAGATGGGAGGATAATAACAAAATGGTTCTTTAAGAAGTAGGATGTGGGGGTATGAACTGGATTGATCTGGCTTAGGATAGGGACAGGTGGCGGGCTGTTGTAATAGCGGTAATGAACCGTCGGGTTCCATAAAATGCGGGGAATTTCTTAACCAGCTAAGAACCGGTTAACTTCGCAAGAAGGACTCGTTTCATACAAATAGTAGGTTGGTTTGTTTCGTTAGTTATTTAGTTTGTTTTTATGTCGTAGTAAAACACTGAATGCTTTAACATTGGTATATATTACACGTGTAAATTACATTTACGTTACTCTAAAAACCTTCAGTATTTTACAAAGATGTACTTCCATGACACGTACCTGATGATGGTCGAAGGACTGAAGAAATTAATCATTAATCTGTGATGAAAAAGAACCTTGACAATTTCTTTTATAAATATGTAAATTTTAATTGAACAACATACTTTGAAGTCAGATCTCAAGAGCAACGCAGAGTAAAGGAAAAGATTTTGCTGATGCTTGTGCTTGTCCTGAAATATTTGTGTTTTGATGTGCCATTGAGTTATAATTACAGCACATGCTGTGCAATTTGTGACCGTACGCGTTCAATAGGCCTACATACAGCTGGACAGCAAGCAGTAGCCCTGGCCTGTGGTCAGCGGTTGACCTAAATGACACAACAGCTGTGCTGTACAGCTCACATGCAAAACTCTAAAAGCATTCTTCTGCAAACTGCTACTATGACGATGCAATTAATTTTAATCTCTCTTTGTTGATAGCACGGAATACCGATCAATTTGGCTCGAGTAATAAAGACTTTCTTCACCCCCTTCTAGTGCCGTGGTCAAGAAAGAGTAGAGCTATGCCTCAACCCCCTCTATGGGCCGTACGGTCTGTACAGAACCTCAGTGCCTGTAGAAGGGTGCACTTTACCTTTAATAAAGAATTTGGCTTAAATTTGTGGAATTTAAACTTCAACCGAGACCTAAAATGTCCTAACCGATGTGTTTCGTGGTTTTCCTTAGTCTCTAATGCAAATAGCAGAATATTTACTTTCAATGAGACTCCTACCGCTTCCTTCTGCGTCCCTTCAAATTCATTCACTATTCACTATCATCAAATCATTCGACTTTCTACGTCTGTAAGGTGACTTAGTGATGCGTCTTAAAATAATGGGTATAAATTATAGCATCCCTGTCCAAGCCCTGAAGGCAGAGAGGGGGAGTGGAGTTACCTCTCCACTAATTCTTAATCTCGACAGTGGATGGATCTGAGTGATCAAGTCAAGCCTCGTTGATTTACCCCTGGAAAGAACCCCGGTACCCACTGAATAGAAAGCTGGGTGGGCCACATAGAAGGTCTGGACGTCTAACAGAAGAGAAAAATCTCTTGCCCGTAACGGGATTCGAACGCCGAGCCATCCATCCCGCAGTCCAGTCGCTATACCAACTACAAGCTACGTAAGGTTACAGGCTGATAAGATGTGTATAGTAAGTTGCGGTTTGCTAAAGTTTAGTTTTATATTCCCTCGCCCCAAAACGAATAAATTACATTGTGTCCCTTTTATCATGTCCCTGGAAACTGCAGCTGTCGCGAAATGTCCCGAGTTTTACGTCACACAACATCAGCCAAGGGATTTCCAATAAACTTACAATTTACTTCAATCCCCTACTGCCTTTGTCTTTCATCCAGGCTTATTACCATGACAAAGCCTCTAATTTGCTAAAAACAAGGATAAGGGGGAGAGAAATGGGAATTCGACAGAAGAATATATGCTGTACATAGCGTTACTTCATTACTCACTTATAAACTCGCAAACAATGCATATAAGAATGTGCTTCTTATCGGTCCCTTGTGAACTGAAGAAAGGAGCAAATCCAATTATGTGCGTGCTTTCTGCACACTAACTACAGAGCTGCCAACCCCCAGGCAAGGACATGCTTTTGTTAGCTCTGAGTACCATCTGACGCTTTCGTGAATATAAAGACAGAATGTTTCTAGATTAAAACCAGTTGGTCTAAATCAGGGTGTTAATTAACGCTTTAATAACCTGCTCATAGTCGAGGAAGGCATTTTGCAAAGCGCTGCATTAAATTTCTTGGAATCGTGTTCTGAAGTCCAGCACACACGCGACACGGAATGCGAAAGAAACGAAAACAACTCAATTGTTCTGTGGCTGGCGCAAAACGGAAAGAAAGTTTTCTAAATAAATAGAACAGATCAGGGTCACAGAGGGATGTGTGACGTAATACACTGGAAAAAGACATTCACAAAATATTAGGGAATAACTTACGAAAAGTTCCTTCAGTTACGGACATAATTGGAACAACTGATTCAGAGATGTTTCCCACCCCCCTTGAACGGACAATTCGTAATACCTTTATAAACACAGGATTACCATTTTAATATCATTGCGGAACCCTCCCCCCCCCCCAACAAGAAGTTTCTGCCGTCTCTGGTATTCAATATATCTCCTTTAGTAAATAAATCTTAAAAAATATCAAACTTTATTCCAAATGAAAAATACCAATTAACGAATAATTGTTTATTCTCATTGAGAGCAGGGATAGCAAAGTCAGTGTGGTGGGCTGCAGAACCAGGGGTAGATTCCCGGCAGGGACAAGAGACTTGTCCCCAACACGTTCAGACCGCGTCTGGGGGGCCAAATTCTCCCACCCAGTTGGCGCCGGAGGTACTTTTCCTTTAGGTGAAGAGGCCGGAGCATGAAGCTGACCACTCATGCCCCTCTATTGCCAGCGTCAAGAATGAGTGGAGTTATACCACTGCTGCCCCCCCCCCCCCCGTCCCCATATCATGGTGTGCGCAAGAACAACTGCACATTTATGGTTTATTTATTCTCTGTTACAAATATATATATAATAATTATTCATGATAAACTTTTGTTAAATGTTGGTATGTTGGATTGTAAATGAACTTAGATAAGTGGTCCATAAAGGATCTTACAAAAATTCACCTAAATTTACTGTGATGTCCTTAATGATAAAGTTTTGCTTCATGGGCAGACCAGACAGTGAGAAGATTCAACAACAACAACAATCTTCGGATGATGGAATTTGTTCTTATGCCCCTTAAACCAGCAATTCTCAGCCTTCTTCATCTTGTGTTCATTTGTTAGGAGAATGCTGTCCAACAATGGAAAAAACAGTTCTTCTGTTTTTCCAAGTAGTAAATTTTCATAATTCTGTACATTTTAGTGTTGCAGTGCATTTTCTTATTTTCAGGATCTCAGATTTACTCATTGCATTGTCAAGTTTGCCTCAATGATAAACACTGCCATGTATGACAGAATGCATGGAATAAAGTGTAAGATTTTTGGGACATCTCAGATAAAAGGACCACCTTCTGTGCTTCCAAAAATAATTTTTCTTTTTAAGACCAACTCTATGTGCTTCTTGTTGCAGAGGTTGCTGGAAATTATCTGGACAGTGTGTTTTCATTCTTATCCACAGTTCACTAAACTGGCAATGCTTTACTGTTCATCAAATAAGCAGAACAAGCTGCAATGTTTGATAACTAAAGAAGGTGCTGGAGGTCTGTAATTACTTGTAAGAACATTAAACCTTACCTAAGGCCCAGTTGCACCTCTAATTACCAACAGGTTTAGCATTCAACAATTCTGCATTCTACCAGAGAAAGTACTTGTGTGTTTTGTATGGATCTTAAAACAAGCAGCAATCATTTTCCTATAAGGCATGAATTGGTTGAATTTTTAACAGTATGTTTACTGTATGAAGTTCAGGTCTTTCTTAGTCTTTTAAACAATTCATGAGGTAAATATATGCCTATAGAGGTTAAATAAGCAATCACGTAATAAACCATATATTGACCATTTATATAAAAAGAACTCCTTCGTATAACGCATGATCACACCATAATTATAGCCATTGCAAGCTAAGAAATGTACAGATCCTTAGTGCCACAGGCAATGACATAATTAACAAACTATATGAAATGGGGTTTAATTATTATTTGTCATAAGGAAAACTGTAATAAAAAAAAAATAGCAAAATGAGGCAGACTCTAATAATGAAACAAATATTTAGAAAGTTGTGGGTTGTAGTGTAACAGACTACAAGACCTGCAGTGGTCATATTAGATGGTAAACAGTGCCTAATGTCTACCTCCATATCCAGTCCTATGTACATATGATGCCTGATTTGTTGCATGTTAGAAGACAAGCTAATTGCAAGGTGCTGTGATGATGAGATGATATCAGACTGCTTGATTTATTCTGATGGGTCAATGACTAATATCGCTGAAGGATGTGATAAATGAATAAATTATCATTGTTCCCCAATGGATATGTAGCTTAGACATTAATGGATACCATTCTTCCAGAATCTACTGACATATTACTCAGAAGCTTTGGATACCAAGAAAAAAATATGGCGTATGTTAGTGTATTGCTGTACTTGGATCTAATGGTGTTGCTAACATCCACAAGAATCTACTCAAAACCGAAGAAATCTGATGTACTGTCAACTGAGGTGATTCACTGCATTTACTATTCTACTAACATGTAATAATCTTAAGGTTATTCATCTCTATTGTGCTTTATTCAAATGTTTATTAAAACAGTCTTACACAACACAGGTTTTCTAGGTAATTAATTTTGTCTCTGTTAACAAGCCAAAACTATTTACCCAGAAAAACATGTATGTGTATTGTGTAAGAGTGTGTTGTAATAAACATACTAACATGTAATAAATTAATTTCATGTATTTTATTTCTGTGAAAGAAATAGTTTACCCATATGAATGACAATTCTCCCACAGACATTATTTTTTATGCAGTGTGCCATTTATTTAAATGTGTAAGAAGCCTAAAATAAGTTTTCCCATTAAATGAAGCCTCACCATTTGTTTACTGTTTCACTTTCAGCACTTCTTCTTCTTCTTCTTCTTCTTCTTCTTCTTCTTCTTCTTCTTCTTCTTCTTCTTCTTCTTCTTCTTCTTC
>Ga0123353_10010616_pt1 | contig 12862 bp, 8 predicted proteins | sample TergutLab28metaG_3_FD_92763 | JGI IMG/M metagenome (GOLD analysis project Ga0123353, IMG submission 92763) | Labiotermes labralis P3 segment gut microbial communities from Petit-Saut dam, French Guiana - Lab288 P3 | ecosystem: Host-associated > Arthropoda: Insects > Digestive system > Gut ...
CGAGGCCCCGCTGACCCGCAGGGAGCTGGAGGTGCTGCGCCTGATCTGCAAGAACCTCACCAGCGAGGAGGTCGCGAAGGAGCTGTTCATCAGCGTGAGCACCGTGAAATACCACAAGGCCAATATGCTGGCAAAGATGGGCTTCACAAAGACGATCGACCTTGCGTTCTATATGATCTCCAACGGGTGGATCAACCCGCTGTATTGAATGCGTGACGTCCGCTGTTTTATCGTTTTACGATAAATTTTTATTGTTTTTCGATAAACGCATTTATCGTTTTACGATAAATTGTCCTGCTCGCTCCAGCAGCTCGGACCTGCCGCCAGGGTGAGAATAGATCAGAAAACTAGCCACGGCGGATAGGGCGCGGCGGCCAGGGACGTGCTATAATAGAATCCTCCCAAAATAATGCAATTGATAGGAGGATCACAGGATGAAACGTTCCACTCTTGGAAAAACAATCGCGTTGCTGCTGGCGCTGCTGCTGGGCCTGAGCCTGCTGGCCGGGTGCGGCAAAGACAAACCCGAAGACCCGGAGCAACCCGGCACCCCGGTGAACGCCGGCGGTAAGCTCCTGGAGGATGATTGCCTCACCTGCGAGGAGGCGGGCGGCTGGGTGTTCTATGAGCGCAGCAGCGGCCTGACGCTCAAGCTCGGCGGCATCGATTCGAAAATCGAGATGGAGCTGAACAGCTACACCCGCTCCAGCCCACAGGAGCGCATTGACGCGCAGCTGAAATGGTATGACAATTCCGCGCAGACCGAGGAGAACGCCACCTACAACGGTATCGAGTATTTCGTGATCGAGAAGGCGGACAACAAGGGGTTCGTCCTGGTCTCCAACCGGGGCGAGGATGACCTCTGCACCCTGCAGGTCGATATCAAGGGGGCAACCCTGGAGCAGGCCGCGCCCGTGCTGGAGACCGTCAAACTGCGCGACGAGGAGGCCGAAATCACCCACGAGTGGCCGGAGACCGAGGACGTGGAGATGGAGCACCTGACGTACACCGCCAAGGGCAGCTGGTATCTCTACGACAAGTTCGACAGGCCCTACAACAAGGCGACGAAGGGCAAGCTGAAGAACGACAAGCTGCGCCCCAGCGCGACGTACATGGAGATCAAGGAGGAACGGAAGTCGCCCCAATACCAGGTGGAGGACGATTACGGCGTGCGCTTCCTGAACAAGGACGCCGTGCAGAAGGACAACGTCACCATCAACGGCATCGAATGGCTGGTGATGGAGTCCGCGCAATGGAACAAGACCTTCCTGATCACCTCCTGGCGGCCAGGGCTGCTGGCGGATCAAGACGGCTCTATCGTTGTCGAGATCCGGGACGTGGGCATCGACGGCGCCAGGCCCGTGCTGGAGACTATCAAGCTGACGGCGGAGTACTGATAGAGTGTAACGCGGCGGGGGCGGCCTTCGGGCCGCCCTTGCGCTATAGCATTGATAGAAGGGATATCCCCCATGGAAACGGGAAATGACACCGGGTATATCATTCTCGGCATCGCCGTGTTTGTCGTCTTCGGGGGCTTGATCGGGTGGGCCGTCTATAGGCACATCAAGCACACCATAGCCGGAACGAAGGCGCACATCAAGGCGGTTAAAGAGGCGGTCGGCGAAGCGAAAGAGGAAATAAAGATCGCCAATGAAAGAAAGAAGGCCGGCTTGGGATGGACCCTGCCCTCCGAGGCAAAAGAGGGCATCGTTGTACCGAAAGAAGAAATTGTCTTCGGCTACGACGAAGAACAGATGAAGGCGGACCGCGCGGTTCACGCGAAGAAGGGGGTCGCCGCGGGCATCGTGCTGCTTGTTTTCGCGGGCCTGTGCGTGCTGGCCGGGGTGCTGTCGGGCAGCAACGCAAAAAAAATGTCGGCATACCCCACCGTTCAGGCGAAGGTTTTAAAACACACAGAGAAGACCCGCACAGACGAAGACGGCGACGAATATCTTGCCCACTACATCGACATAGAATGGGTCGTGGACGGAAAAATCTACATGGATACCGATAGGCCCAGCAACGAGTACGGGAAGGACGCCATCACGGTCTATTACGCGCCCGGCAAGCCGGAAAAAGTATACTTCGAGGCGGATGCTCGGGCCGAGGGCAATTTATTCTGGTACGTCATCGCGGGGATTGTAGGCCTGCTGGGCCTGGGGGTCGTCCTCGGCGAGACGAAGAACAAGCGCAAGCTGCAAGAAGAACGCTAGGAGACGCGCCATGCGAAGACAGACAGGACGCGGGTTTTTCCTCGGGCTGGGCTTCGCCCTGCTGTGGCAGTCCGGCTGGGCGGCGATCGCGCTGGCCGTCTGGCTGCTGCACCGGCGCAGCGGGACCTCCCTGTTCCTGTGCTGGGCCGCGCTGGGCATCTGGCTGCTTTCGGCCCTGGTCGCCACCGCGCTGATTCACGCGAGCGCGGCGCGCGCTGCCCCGAGCCCCGCGCCGGAAAACCACAACCCCTATTCCGCGGACAACGCGCAGGTGTTCCTGGGCGTCACGAACGATGCTGCGTCAGCCGCCCCGCCCGCCCCCGGGGAACCCGCGCGGACGGTCGTGCTGGTCATCTGGCGCAAATCCATCGCGCAGGGCCTGGCGCAAAGGCTGCGTGAGGATCCGGAGATCCACCTGATTTTTGAGCCCTCCCATTCTCTGGCGCAAGCCGCGGTGCGTTCCCGGGCCGCCGACGCCGCGCTGATTGAGGTTGCGGAATCGGGCGAGCATCATGGCATAGCCGACTGCCTGTCGCTCTGCGCCCGCCTGCGGGAGGAGGCACCGCAGTGCAAGCTGCTTCTGATGTGCCCGGAGCGCAACCGGGGCGACGTATCGCGGGCCGTGGAGGCGAAACGCTCGGGCCATATCGACGACTTTGTGTTCTATGAATCCTCGATCGACTATGTGGCGGCAAAGCTGCTGGCGATGTAGGGGAGGGCCGCCGGGGGCCGGGCCGCATAATGCGGCCCCTTTTTATTTGCGTGAAAGGGCTGGCATTGTCGAAGAAGATGTGCTATAATGGGAAAAATCCAAATGGGTCATTCCAAGGAATCGGGGGCACACATGAACAAGCAGCAATTGGCGTCAAAAATATGGGAAAGCGCAAACAAAATGCGCTCAAAAATTGAGGCCAACGAGTACAAGGACTATATCCTCGGCTTCATCTTTTATAAATACCTGTCGGATACCGAGGAGAAGTTCTGCCGGGAGAATGACTTCGCGGAGGCCGACATCGAAGCCTTGTCGGAGGACGACACCGACACCGTGGCGTTCATCCAAAAGGGCATCGGGTATTTTATCGCCTATGGCAACCTTTTCTCCACATGGATTACAAAGGGGAAGGACTTTGACGTGTCCGATGTGCGCGACGCGCTCTCGGCTTTTTCCCGGCTGATTAACGTCACGCACAAAAAGGTGTTTGACCGCATTCTCGACACCCTGCAAACGGGGCTCTCCAAATTGGGCGACAGCAGCGGCTCGCAGACGAGAGCCGTCAGCGACCTGATTCAACTGATCAAAGTCATCCCCATGGACGGCAAGCAGGACTATGACGTGCTCGGCTTTATCTATGAATACCTCATCAGTATGTTCGCGGCCAACGCGGGCAAAAAAGCGGGCGAGTTTTACACCCCGCACGAGGTCTCGCTTTTGATGTCCGAGATCGTGGCGGAACACGTGAAAAACCGCGGCACAATTGATATTTATGATCCGACCAGCGGTTCCGGCTCATTGCTGATCAATATCGGCCGTTCGGTGGCAAAGCATATCGCCAACGCGAACAACATCAAATACTACGCGCAGGAGATCAAGGAAAACACCTATAACCTCACCCGGATGAACCTTGTCATGCGGGGCATTTTGCCCGGAAGCATTTTCACCCGCAACGGCGACACACTCGAGGACGACTGGCCCTACTTTGCCGACAGCGATCCCGTCGGCACGTACAACCCCCTTCATGTGGACGCGGTGGTTTCCAACCCGCCCTATTCCCAAGGCTGGGAGCCCGCCGGGAAAGAAAACGACCCGCGCTATGCCCGCTTTGGCCTGGCCCCGAAAACAAAGGCCGACTTCGCTTTTCTGCTCCACGACCTGTTCCACCTGAAGCCTGACGGCATCATGACCATCGTTTTGCCCCACGGCGTCCTGTTCCGGGGCGGCGAGGAGGGCGCTATCAGACAGAACCTCATCGAGAGCAACCACATCGACGCCATTATCGGGCTGCCCGCCAACATCTTCTTCGGCACGGGTATCCCGACGATTGTCATGGTGCTCAAGCGCAGGCGGGATACCACCGACGTGTTGATCATCGACGCCTCCAAAGGCTTTGCCAAGGTGGGCAAGAACAACCAGCTGCGGGCGTCTGACATCAAAAAAGTTGCGGATACGGTGGCAAACCGTGAAAGCCGCGAAAAGTTTTCCCGCCTTGTCAGCCAGCAGGAGATCAGGGACAATGAATACAACTTGAACATCCCCCGCTATGTGGACAGCTCGGAACCGGCGGAAACGTGGGATATTTACGCCTCTATGTTCGGCGGTATCCCAAAAAGCGAAATCAGCTTGCTTAAGCCCTACTGGGACGCGTTCGGCGAGCTGGAAAGCGCGCTCTTCTCCGGGGACGGCTCTCCCTATGCCGGACTGGCCGCCGGCAACATCGAGGCCGCCGTAAAAAACCATTCATCTGTGGTCAGTTTTAAAGAAAACTACAAAACGGCGTTCGGCGATTTTGGAAGCCTGTTAAAGGCCGAGCTCATCGAGAATATGCAGGGCCTTGACATCCACAAGGAGGAAGCCGCGCTTGCGGACGCGATATTCGCGCGGCTCGGCGCGGTCCCGCTGGCGGACAGGTACAGCGTCTATCAGGCGCTCGACGACGAGTGGGTGAAAACCGCCGTGGATTTGGAAATCATACAGACCGAGGGCTTCGCCGCCGTGAAAAAAGTCGTCCCCAATATGGTGCTGAAAAAGAAGGACGGCAAGGACCAGGAGGTGCAGGACGGCTGGGCCGGGCTCGTCATTCCGTTTGATTTGGCGCAGTCTGCGCTATTGCCAGATGATACGGCCGATCTGAAAGCCAAAGAGGAGCGGCTTGCCGAAATCGCCGCCGCTTACGATGAAATCATGGATTCCCTCCCGGATGAGGATGAAGAAAGTGACGCGCCAAACGACGTCAAGACGCAGGCTGCCGCTCTGCAAAAAGAAGAAAAAGCGCTGAAAGCCACCGTTAGGAAACAGGCCGCCGCGCTCCACATGAAAACCAAAGCCGCCATCGAGGGCCTGACCGACGCGCAGGCGCTGGAGCTGCTTGAAATGAAGTGGATTGCCCCGCTGCTGGCGGCGATCCACCGCGTCCCCGACGGCATCATTGCCGATTTGGTGTCGAAGGTCCGTGCCTTGGCCGACAAATACGCTGTGACCTACGCCGATGTCGCCGCGCAGATCGCCGAAACAAAGGCCTCGCTCTGCGCACTGATTGACGGCTTGACCGGAAACGATTTCGACATGAAAGGGCTGGCGGAATTCCAGTCGCTGCTGGGGGGTGACGGCCAATGAGCAATAAACCCGCCCTACGGTTTCAAGGATTCACTGACGCTTGGGAACAGCGGAAGTTTGGAGAAATGTACGAAAGAGTCAGCCAGAAAAATGATTTGGCATTTGGTATAGACAAGATTATCTCGGTCGCAAATATGTATTATAGGTCAGACATCTATATCACAGCCTCCGAGTACTTAAAAACGTATAACGTCCTCAGACTTGGCGATATTGCTTTCGAAGGAAACAAAAGCAAAGATTTTGCGCACGGGAGATTTGTTGAAAACACAGTTGGGGACGGCATTGTATCGCACGTTTTCGTGGTTTTCAGGCCCAAAATGGAATATGATTTGTGGTTCTGGAAATACGCAATCAACAACGAACGCTTGATGAAAGATATTCTTTTACGTTCTACAAAATCGTCAACAATGATGACCGATTTGGTTGCAAGCGATTTTCTTGAAGAAAATTTTCTCGTCCCTTGTATTGAGGAGCAAAAGCTAATCGGCGAAGCTTTAACCGAACTCGACCGCCTCCTCACCCTTCATCAGCGTGAGTTTTTAAAACTAACTGCCGCCAAGAAATCACTGCTTGAAAAAATGTTCCCCCGCGATGGCGCGGCTGTCCCGGAAATTCGCTTCGCCGGATTTACTGGGGCTTGGGAACAGCGGCCGCTGGGGGAGCTGGCTGATATTGTCCGTGGGGCAAGCCCCAGACCCATTAAAGACCCTAAGTGGTTTGACGCCGATTCTGACATAGGTTGGCTTAGAATTTCAGACGTTACTGAGCAAGATGGACGCATACATTTTCTTGAACAGCACATATCAAAAGCTGGTCAGGAAAAGACACGAGTTTTGACCGGGCCACACTTGCTTTTGAGCATAGCGGCAACGGTCGGAAAGCCTGTAATTAACTATGTTTCTACGGGTGTCCACGATGGATTTTTAATTTTCCAAAATGCACAGTTTGACCGTGAATTTATGTTTCAATGGCTGGAAATGTTTCGTCCAAGATGGTCGAAATTCGGACAGCCCGGCAGTCAGGTAAATCTTAATTCTGACTTGGTAAAAAGCAAAGAAATCATGCTTCCGGCAGAAGATGAACAACGACAAATCGGGCAGTTCTTCGCCGCCCTCGACCACCTCCTCACCCTTCATCAGCGCGAATTGAAAAAGCTGCAAAGCATGAAGAAGGCCCTGCTTGAAAAAATGTTTGTATAAGGAGGAACAGAGCTATTTCTACTTATAACCGCGAACGCGACTTTGAAGAGGCCCTCATCAGGATCCTGTTCACCAAGGGCTGGGAGGAGGAGGTCCTCGCGAACCCAGGCGAGCAGGACTTGGTGGACAACTGGGCGCGGATTCTTTATGACAACAACCGCGAACGGGACCGCCTGAATAACCAGCCCCTGACACAGGGCGAAATGCAGCAGATCATCGAGCAAATCAAGACGCTGCGGACACCGCTGAAGCTCAGCGGCTTTATCAACGGCAAAACGGTGTCTGTCAAGCGCGACAACCCCGCCGACGCGGCCCACTTCGGCAAAGAGGTGAGCCTGAAAATCTATGACCGGCACGAAATTGCCGCGGGGCAGAGCCGCTATCAGATTGTACGGCAGCCCAAGTACCCCACCCACGGCATCCTGAACGACCGCAGAGGCGACGTGACGCTGCTGATCAACGGCATGCCCGTCATTCATATCGAGCTGAAAAGGAGCGGCATCCCTGTCAGCCAGGCGGCGAACCAGATCGAAAAATATGCCCGCGAAGGCATTTTCAGCGGCCTGTTTTCCCTCGTCCAAATCTTTGTGGCAATGACGCCCGATGAAACCCTCTATTTTGCCAACCCCGGCCCCGAGGGCAGGTTCAACCCGGATTTTTATTTCCATTGGGCCGATTTTGACAACGAGCCCGTGAACGGATGGAAGGACATCGCCTCTCACTTTCTGTCCATCCCCATGGCGCACCAGCTCATAGGCTTTTACACTGTCCCCGACGACAGCGACGGCGTCCTCAAAGTCATGCGCAGCTATCAATACTACGCCGCGTCCGCCATTTCCGACAAAGTCGCCAAAACCAAGTGGAGCGAGAAGGGCCATCTGTACGGCGGCTATGTCTGGCACACCACCGGCTCGGGCAAAACCATGACCAGCTTCAAATCGGCGCAGCTGATCGCCAACAGCAAAGACGCCGACAAGGTCATCTTCCTGATGGACAGGATCGAGCTTGGGACGCAGAGCCTCAAGGAGTACAAGGGCTTTGCCGAAGAGAACGACGAGGTGCAGGCCACCGAAAACACGCAGGTACTTATTACAAAGCTGAGAAGTGATGATCCGGCCAACACGCTGATTGTCACTTCCATCCAAAAGATGAGCAACATCCGCGAAGAGGACGGCCTGAACGCCGGCGACCTTGCGCAAATGCAAAACAAGCGCATCGTGTTCATTGTGGACGAGTGCCATCGCTCCACCTTCGGCGACATGCTCATTACGATCAAAAACACGTTTCCGGCCGCCATTTTTTTTGGCTTCACGGGCACGCCCATTCACGAGGAGAACGAGCGCCGGGGCAACACGACCGCTACGGTTTTCGGCAGCGAGCTGCACCGCTACAGCATCGCCGACGGCATACGGGACAAAAACGTGCTTGGTTTTGACCCTTATATGGTGAAGACCTATAGAGACAGGGACCTGCGGACCGTCGTCACCCTCGCGGCGGCAAAGGCGGCAAGCGCGGAAGAAGCGATCGCCAATCCAGCCAAGTCCGCCATTTATTACAGGTTCATGGATTCATCCAAGATCCAGATGGCGGGGTATTATGACGGGACAAACACCTATATCAAGGGCATAGAGGATTATCTGTCAAAAGCGCAGTATAACCGGGGCGAGCACCGCGAAATGGTCGTGCGGGATATTCTTGACAACTGGGCGCAATACAGCCACGGCGGAAAGTTCCACGCACTCTTTGCCACCAGCAGCATTCCCGAGGCCATAGCATATTACCGGCTGATCAAAGGCAAAAGGCCGGCGTTGAAAACGGCCGCTCTGTTTGACCCCAATATCGATAACGGGGACGGCGCGACAACCCGGTTCAAAGAAAACGGGCTCGTTGAAATCATCACCGATTACAACGCCCGCTATGAGCAGAGCTTTGAACTCGGCACCCACGCCAAATTCAAAAAGGACATTGCGGCACGGATTGCCCACAAAGACCCATATAAGAGGTTGGAGCTTGAGCCCGAGAAGCAAATCGACCTGCTGATCGTCGTCGATCAAATGCTGACGGGCTTTGATTCCAAGTGGGTTAACACGCTCTATTTGGATAAAATCCTGCAATTCGAAAACATCATCCAGGCATTTTCCCGCACCAACAGGCTCTTCGGCCCCGATAAACCGTTCGGGACCATCCGCTACTATCGCAAGCCATATACGATGAAACGGAATATCGACGATGCCGTAGCGCTCTACTCCGGCAACAGGCCTGTCGGGCTGTTCGTCCAGCGCCTGCCGGAAAACCTGAACAGGCTGAATGAGATTTTCGCCGAAATCAAAAAAGTATTTGAGGACGCCGATGTCCCCGATTTCAGGAAGAACCCTGAAGACAAAGAATCCTGCGGGATGTTCGCCAAGCTGTTCAAAGCGCTGAACGAGCATCTTGAAGCCGCGGAAATCCAGGGCTTCAGCTGGGCTGTATCGGAATACGACATCAAGGATGACAAGGGGCGCAAGCACAAAATAGCAATGCGCTTTGATGAAACCGTGTACCTCGTTTTGGCGCAGCGCTATAAAGAGCTATTCGCCGCTAAAAGCGACGACGGCGGCCATATCGATGTGCCCTTTGAGATTGACGGGTATTTAACCGAGATCGATACCGGCAAAATCGACGCTGACTACATGAACTCCCGCTTCGAGAAATATCTGCGTTTGACTGCTGTCCCCGAAACAGCACAGGAGCTCATCGCGCAGGCCTTGAATGACTTGTACAAAACATTCGCCACCTTGACACAGGAAGAGCAAAAATACGCGAACCTCTTCCTGCATGAGATCCAGCGTGGCGAGGTCAGGCCCGAAGAGGGCAAAACGCTGCGGGAATACATCACCGAATACCAGGCGAAAGCCAAAGCGGATCAAATCCATAAAGCAGCGATTGCCTTCGGCCTTGACGAAAACATCCTGCGCGAGATGATGTGTTTAAAACTCACCGACGCGAATATCAACGAGTACGGCCGGTATGACAAGCTGAAAAGCACGGTGGATAAAGCAAAGGCCAAGGCCTATTTTGAACAGAAACAAGCCACACCGTTATCGCCGCCGAAAGCAGCCATTGCGTTTGATCAATTTCTGCGCAAATTCCTGCTGGAAGGCGGAGTTGATGTGGAGTAACGCAGACCGTCACAGCCCGGCCTTCCGTGCTGACCCCAGGTCCAAGGCGGTGCTACTGCACCGGCATAGGCAACCCGCAGCCATGCTTTTGCTGGCGCTTGCGCCGCATCCGGTTCCGGGGAACACCCGCCGATTCGTATCCCTTCATGCCGGCAAAAATCTCCTCGCCATAGACCTGGCTTTCGTCTTTGTTGTGCAGTGGATACCATACCTGAGCAAAAAAGGGGTTGACCTCCGACTCTTTTCCATAGTCCCATGGATTAAAGGGGTTGCTCCAATCGCCGTCTTTTGGGCCGGGCAGCTCATCGGGGCACCAGTGCCCGCCGCGCAGCACCAGATTGGGGCTCATGGCGAATTCGTGTCCATGGGCGCAGCGCCACCGCAATGGGGCATAAGGACCGCTATAGGTTTGGCTCATGCAGGCGCCGCCCCGAAACATGGCTGCTGCCCGCAAATCCGACAGGGTGAGCGCCTCCAGAGGCTTGCTTTCATCGTAACCGTGCTTCAGCAGGGCAGCTTCTTTGGCCGGGCGTTTGATTTCGAAGGTTTTCCAGCTGCCGATCCGCTTCCAGGCCTCCTTGCTGCCGAAAAATGCGTGAATGCGGTGCGCGACATCATGTTTGATCCAATAGATGGTCCCGAACAGGGGTATAGTGGTCAGCCGCCGCATTCCCAGCAGGCGCACCAGCGCTTTGGGGGCGATTTTCGCCAGCCTGAAATACCAGGGCAGGCCGGCGGCGATTTCGTCGAAATATTGCCGGATGGGTTTGTTTTCACGGAAATGGAGATACTCCTCCAGCAAGTCGGAATCGGCAAACCACTGGCCGTGGAAGTTGCGCAGGGCAAACCAGTTGGCCTTGAAAAGCTTCCGGGGATCGCCGCCCAATCCCAGCGCCCGCAGCAGATGCTGCTCAAACTCATAATTGGTCAGGCGATACGCAGCGCCAGAACCGATGTTGTAGAAGCGCCGCCAGAATTCATCCGGCACCCAATCTTCGCAAACGTTGGCAAGCAGGCGGCCACTGTCCTCCACCGTAGCCCATTCCAATACGCCGTTGATGGGTACATGGAACATGATGGGATCATAATTCCTGAGGATGTCCGCATAGAGGATGCCGCTCTGGCGCAAGGAAACCCAATACCGCAGCCCCGATTCGGCAAAGACTCTCTCAGCCACGGTTTTGCTGATGGCATAGTGGTCGTACACGCTGATTTTGATGGGGTCGCCGCAGCGTCCCCAATGGAGGGGCGCGTCACGTTCGCCGGTTTGGGCCACAGTGCCGATGTAGACTATCTTCACCGCGTCCGGATTGGGTTGTGCTTTCACTGCCCTGACAATATTACGCGCGGCGGTGACGTTGGTTTTGATCGTGCCTTTGGGGTCATAGTCCGCGGCAGGGGACACCATGCCGCCCACATGCAGCACGATGTCGGCTCCCGTGACGCCCGCCAGCACGTCCTGATAATTACGCAGGTTCCCCCAAAGCAGCGTGACGCAGGGGTCGTTGGCGTAAGGCGCGAATTTCTCGTGGGATTTGCGGTCGTCAAGATTGAGCAGCACAATATGAAAGCGATGCTTGCGCTGGTATAGCTGTTGAAACCCATGCCAGCCCATATTGCCGGAAGAGCCCGTTAAGAAAACCGTTTTCTTTTCCATATAATTTTTGCCTCCAAACATTGTTGTGGATTTTTTCTCTTGACAGACGCAACAACTGTTGTTATAATAGCACATAATCTTAGAAACCACCTCGACACTTGATCGACAAGTGTTGGGATAATGGAGGAATTTTATTTGAACATCCCCAATAACGCCCGAAGTGCCGACTCGAGAGCAAAGATCAAGGAGGCACTCGTGAATTTGCTTGAACGCAAGGCGCCCGACGCCATAACGGTGCAGGAGGTTTGTAAGCTGGCAGAGGTGAACCGTACTACGTTTTACACTCACTTCACGAATGTCCGCGATTTGTTTGAGGCGCTTGAGGCCGACCTGTATTACGATGCGGAAGACAACATCCTTCCCAAAACATCGGATGTGTCACTACTCATCAGCCGGGAGACGATGCTTAGAATCCTTAGCTATGTGCGGCAAAATAATGCGTTATACCGGGTGTACTTCACAGAGTTGACGGAAAGCAAACTCATCAACGAATTGTCGGACTCGATTCGCAGGATATACGTCATGCCCGCGCTGCAAAAAAGCAGCGTGTTTGCCGCCGCTGAGTATGAATATTACTTCGAGTTCTGTAAAGCGGGGACCTTGTCTATTATAAAAATGTGGCTTCTGTCTGGCTGCAAGGAACCGGATAAAAACGTCGCCGAACTAATTGAAAAAATTTTGAAACGCTGTATGCCGTAGTGATTCGCAACGAATCCATGGCCATCCACTATGCAATCGGGCAGAAAAAACTGGCCTGCGACAGAACCCTTCTACTTCCCCGATATGACTTTGGAAGAACTGAACGACCTTTTGCCCTTTGCTTCATGTATATGGTATAACGTCCTATTTACGTATGTCCAGCCTAATCAGAGCACTGCATCTTTTTCGGCGTACCATTACATCTAAAAAGCCAAAATTTAATACCAAGAGGGTTGCCTGTTTTGGGTGGCCCTCTTGGTGTGCGCTGCACAAGAATTGCTATATACAAGGGATTGCAAGCTCGTCCCATTTTGCCACGGCAGACAGGCCGGTCGGCCAACCACCCCGAAAACGCCATTCAAGGCGCGAATCGGCCCCCTTTGGCCTCCTTCGGGCCAAGCCGCCGAACCCCCTAGCCGCACAAATAAATTATTCCTCTGCCGCTCGCCCGAGGCCCGAAAAACCGAACCCGCCCCGTTGGTACTGACCCCTTTAAACTTCACACCTAAAAACGCACCCCCTTGACGATTGAAGGAAAAAATCTCCAAAATGCCCCCCGCAAAACGCACAGAATAAACGCACCCCTTCATGGCAATAATCAC
>Ga0123353_10010617_pt1 | contig 12862 bp, 12 predicted proteins | sample TergutLab28metaG_3_FD_92763 | JGI IMG/M metagenome (GOLD analysis project Ga0123353, IMG submission 92763) | Labiotermes labralis P3 segment gut microbial communities from Petit-Saut dam, French Guiana - Lab288 P3 | ecosystem: Host-associated > Arthropoda: Insects > Digestive system > Gut ...
CTCATTTCTATTAAAGGCTTAAAATACCTGTCTTGTGATAGTGACAGGTAGCTGTATACAGGTTAGTGCCTTTTTGTTCCCAAAGATATTTTCGGGTGGTCTCGCTTACAGGAGGGCTGTTCTCTTTACAAAGGAAGGGACATTCCAGAGTTCATGGCGCTGTAAGTTTTGGCTTCACTAAGAGAGGCATAAGGAAACAAACACAGAGTGGAACAGTTCAGATGTGGACAGCATGCATCATTGTGAATAATTAGTTTTTCTGTGATTGTAGTTGGGTCATTCGAACTGTGCAAACAGTTGCAGTAACTTTGTAAGACAAAGATTAAACACTAAGTGTGTGATTGTATTAATTTATAATGACATCTGTCAAAGCAGCTTGATATCTCTCCATATATTCCTTGGGATGGATTAACCTTTTGACGCCTAATGTCAACTATAGTGGTCGCACCGCACCGCTAACCTCTAAAGTTGCATTTTATATATTTATTCAACAAATATAGGTATTGAATAGTTTAAACATGTTATATACTCTCCGTTTCCTTCTCTTCAGAATGCAGTTTGTTTCATAATTCTAACTTATTTGGTTCCTGTATTATTCACATTTTATATACAGGTTGTGCTAAAATTAAAAAAATAATTCCGGCGCCAAAAGGTTAATGCTGACCCGTGAGTTCAGCATTTTAAGGCACATATTTACAAATGGCTGCTAATGATGCAAGAAATGCAGACCGTGTGTTAGTTCTTTGTATTATGTGGTCTGGGGGAAAACATGTGACAGTCTACATATGTCTGATCAGAGTATAGTGGGCTGTATTTTATCAAATATATGTCAGATGTTTATAAGGATTTTGTTTTCCAGATTAATCGAGCACTGGCGAAAGATGTTGGGACACTGTTTATTTGTGAAGAAGGTGCTGGTGATGGGGCCCATCCCCTGTTTGGGCTGTTGGCTTCAGAACTAACTCAGATCAAACCTAACTATGAGGCAATGATTCGTGGGGGCCACCTCAAAGTTACAGATATGGGCATTCAGCATGGTATGTATGTGTCTGTTGTGGGCAGTGAATGTAATTTAAACTAGAAAATTTTAAGGGAAAAGTTCCAGTACATGCCATGAAGGAATTTCATTCATTCTCAATCGCAGCACTAGATGGAGATGAGTGGTCAGTCTGGCATATTTACCTCCAGGGAAAGAACCCAGAGTACCCACTGAAGAGGACGCTGGGTGGGTTTTGTGGGCACGTTTGCATTCTCGCAAAAATTTCCTGTTAGCTTCATCATGTGTGTCCACGTATATCAGCTCAACTCACACCAGACAGCTTTTCATGAAATTTGATATTGGAGACTTTTATGAAAATAAGTTGAGAAAATCCAGATGTGGCTAAAATTGGACAAAAAATATTGGCCACTTTATGTGAAGACTTAAGTGCAATTCATGTTGTTGACAGTGACAATGTAGACAACAATACTAAATAGAACACATTGTTGTCTTACCATGGCTATGAATGAAGTACTTGTATTTTTGACAGTTACATGTGTACACAGCCGTATGTTATGTCAAATTGGTTGGGAAACAGTTGTGGACATCATTATGTGAGGTACAGACTGAATCCTTATGTATAATGTAAGTTCATTCATTCAGACTTAATTCAGAAGTGGCATGAGTACCATTGTTGACAGCAACATATGTAGCTCAACTGCAGATGGAATGCATTATTGCATTTACATAGCTCCAGTGGTTGTGTAAACATGCCATAATGTTGCCTTGTATGTACAGTGCCTCAGTGCCTACTGTGTGTGTGTGTGTGTGTGTGTGTGTGTGTGTGTGTGTGTACACATTTATCATACTTGAACTGTTGGTGTTACTAGTCAAAAGTACCTTTTTTTTTTTTTAATATACTGACTGCAGTTGGTTGTACAATAAGGACATTATTTTATCTGGCAACTGTTGCTAGTTTCCTGGAAATGTTTTTGACTCTGATACTCTGATATACAAGGACAATTACAGTAGAATAGAATGGAATAGTAAGTGGGTTCGAGCACTTTTGGTCTCGACACATATAGTCCTTTTAACAGGCCTTTTTTTCCAAGTCAAGGGAACCCTGTACCTTTAATTAAAAGTTCCAAATTGCCCCTAGTTTTAGACTTCTAATATCCTCATGGTTCAAGAAAATGGAACGCAAATAGGTACGTCTGAGTGCCGCCAAACCTTCACACTTGTGCCAAATGTGAGCTGAGGCTTCCTTCTCTGCTCCACACCTCTTACATAAGAGACTGTCATTCAGCCCCATTAAGTAGAGATATCTTCTCAGGGTAATGCATCCAGTAAGGAGGCCAGTAACAACGCTGGATTGTATTCTGTTAGAGGATAGTTGACTAGTCGGCAGTAGGACTAGGTCCCAAGATCAATTTTTCAAGCCTGTCTCTGAGTACTGCTAAGACTCTACCACATTGCCGTATGCTGGTTATCAATCCAGCTTTAAATCATTCTTGTAATCTGACCTAGAGATCCCCAAGGTAGGTTCTAGTCCAACAAACTGGTGAACAGTCTGCTTCCTTGCGAGCCCACCGGCAGTTTCAATTCCACGTGTCCAAGAATGTTTGGGGATCCAGAAGAGTCCCACAGAATGGTGGGTGGAAATGTCATTCAGTGCCTTTTGGCACTGTTGCACAAATGGGGATGTTGTTTTGGTAGCCTGAAGAGCTTTCAAAGCAGCCATACTGTTAGAATAAATACTAACTCATTTATTTGGTCTCTTGTTCACTTAAATTTTGTTAGGACGGTCCAAGATGGCATATATCTCAGCCTGAAAGACTGTCACATATGTTCTAGAGAGAAGGTAAATCAGTCCCATTACAGGTCTGGAGTGGCCCAGAGGGTTCCAGGAAGTTAAGGTTCCCAGATTTCATGACAACAGCACCAGCTGTCTTTACCCCCAGGAAATGCTCCTTGTACTCATTTCCTACAGAGAAACTGATGCTTTTTCCTAAAGAATGCCCATAGACTCTGGCCCCAGCTCCCCCCATTTGCCATTAGACTCTGGCCCCAGCTCCCCCCATTTGCCAATAGACTCTGGCCCCAGCTCCCCCCATTGTCCTGGCTCCATACCAGACAAGCCCCACAGGGGGAGTCCCAGGTTCTCTAGTCCACTCTTTTCTAGTCATCTTATTAACCCTATACCCTATAATGTTGGCGTCATAACATCGACCCCCATATTAAATATGGTAGCTACCTTCTGAAGCCGCATCAATACGCTGCTGTGCCCTCGACTGGGGTGAAGGTAAGACCAACATCCCAGAGTCGAGTCGATGTGCAGCTGATATTATTTTCCCTTGAACCACTAAATCAAGTGGAGGAAGGCAAGCAAGTGCTTCCATAGCACCCATACGAGTAGTGCACATTGCCCCAGTTATCCCATAGCATAGAAGTCTTTGTATCCTGCTTAATCTTCTTGGCACTAGCCATCTGACAGTGGGACCACAGATGGTGGATGGTTGACTGATGGAGGTGTAGAGCTAGTGGACCACCTTGGGCCTTAGTCCCCCTCATCGCACTATAGGCCCTCCTACAGGCCTACAGTAGATTGTGAGCCTTCTTCACTTTGGTATTTACATGCTGCCTCCATGTCAGCCAAGAATCCAGGACTACACCAAGATACCTGACCGACATAAAATGGTGCAGAGTAACTCCAAAGAAAAAGAAGTCCAAAGAAAGGAAGTTTCCTTTTCCTTGTAGACTCTGTGAGCTGTTTTCTCAGGATTAAGTAACAAACCAATCTCACTGCATCAAGTCTGTATGGTGTGAAGGATCCACTGGTTGAGCCGCAACACCATGTGAGGGAATTTCACCACTTCCTAAAGACAGATGTAATCCGTGTGACCATGTGTGTATACACCACCTCTGTTGAGCTTTGCTGTTTGTTCATCAAGAATGAGACACCACAGGAGCGGTGACAGCATGCCTCCCTGTAGGTAACCCCTGGACACCACAACCCTTCTGAATGAATAATTAGGAATTGCCATGGCCAGGCGGCCCTCCAGGGTAGCTCTAATCCACTGGACAGTGGTGTGTCCAACCACGTCTGACAAGAGTATCACACACAGAGTTGAAAGTGGTGTAGGTAAAAGCCCATTCTTTATCTCAAAAAACACCCAGAGCTGTTTCGTGCTGGTCGATTGCTTTCTGAGCCTGAACTAGCAGCTGATGAAGGTCTATATTCATAGATTTCCCAGCACGGTAAGAATGCTGGTTGGGATGCAGTGGCATAAGAACCAGAGCCTTGTCCCATAAATACCTATCCACCAGCCTTTCCCTGGTCTTAAGTAGGAGTGATGTGAGACTGATGGGTCTAAAATCCCTAGGTCCAATGTAGGAACTCCTACTGCGCTTAGGTATAAACACTACCTTATCCTGATGCCATATGGCTGGGACATAGCCAGTAGCCAGGCAGGCACAAAATTTCTCATCCCTCTTGCAGCAGGGCTGGGAAAATGCCATCCATTCCTGAACTTTTATACTGGACAAAAGAATTAATTGCCCATTCAACTCTCGCGGAGGGGAGAACCTCTGCAGCCACCCGTCAATTGCATCGTCTGGTGTGTCGGACAGCAGCAGAGACCGCCATCCCCTTAGTAATTCCTGAGTTGGGGAAGTGAATAGCAAGCAGGACTTATAAGGTTTCCTCCTCAGATTGCATACATGTTCCCGAAGGATCCACCAGAGATCCATCTAGATTTTTGGGTCCCCAGAAAGAGCCCTGTGTAACCTAGCTGACATGGGTAAGTCATTAATGGAGTTGCAGAAGGTCCTCCATGCTTTTTTGAGGCCTTCCTTACCTCCTTTCTGTGTCTCCACTGAGCTTCTGTATGGAGGTTCCAGCCGTGAGGAGACCTTTTTGTCCGGCTCTTATTTAAAGAGCCGCCTCGCTGCTCTTCTAAGGGACTAGGTGTCCACTCTAGAGAATATTTACCTGTCTTTACAGATTTAAGAGGACAGTTGTCATCTTAGGCCAAAATTAGGGCCTGCTGAGCATAAGAATTGCAAGCCCAATCTGGCCTTATCTGTCATGTTTATTTCTGGGGCCCAATCCATCCTGCCCTTCACTTCCTCCCAAAAGGAGTACCACTTGTTACCCCTAGGATTCCTGATCAGGTGTGCCAGTACAGAGCCCTCCAAACTGAACAATTGAATGGAGTATGAATATGATCTGACAGGTGAGGTTCAGAGTAAACTTCCCAGCTTTTAGAACTTTTGAGGAGTCAAAAGGACCCCAGGGTAATATCAATCACCTCTAGCCTTCTGGCACTACAAAAGTTGGGATAATCACCTTGATTTAGAATTTCCAAATTCATGGAATTTAGAAATCCCAACAATCCCACCCCTCTATCATTGCAGTTGGCACTACCCCACACTGTGTGGTGTGAATTGGAGTTTCACCCTATGACTAGATAGAAATTCTTCACTTCACAAGCATGCAGTAGTTCCTCAAACTGCTGTGTCAGGGGAGGATCCTCAGAAGCATAAGGCAAATAAGCAGAGCAGACAACCAGGCATCTTTCAGCCTCACCTTCATTATAGTTTAGTAGAACTGCTACAGGGTCCATGGAAGAGAATCCTGGTGGCATCCATAATTTAATGCTCCACATAAGGATACATTCTCTAGGTCTATCTATTCTGTTTCTGTAGAAAAGGGTATAACCTGGAACGTTGAGGCCCATAAAATGGCCCTCACAATACCACAGTTCTGGTATCAGAGCCGTATCTATTCCTTGAACAACTACTGTTCTGGTTAAAGCTCTAGAAGCAGCAATACTGTGTTGTACATTATCCTGAATAAATGAAATGATACTTACCATGTCAAATTTGGCCTCCTCCTCCTTCTCCTCCTCTTCCTCTTCTTTCTCTGCTTTCTTCTTCTTTTCTTCCTTCTGGTTTGACACCAAGAAGGGAGCATATCGCCTGCCCCACACCGCTAAAAGAATGCCACATCATCCCCTCCAGCATGATGCATAGCACAAGGCGCCATTCAGTTCTTCCTTGCCCACATAAACTCTCCACTGGCTGATATTCAGCCCCTGGTTCAGCCTATGGAGTCACTGAATATATAGCTCCCAGAAACCAAACCGCCACTCTTTTCTAGGTAGGGAGAGCCTCCAGGCCAACCATTTTGAGCCTAGAACCCTCCCATGCCTTCAGAGTTGATACATTGCTACCCAGCCAGTTACGGGTCTCTTTGCCTTCGCATACCACGGTGGCAGCCCCTTTAGCTGAACAGGTATCGATGAGCTTGGGGTGAACCCCTCCTCAGGGAGCCCATCCGCAAGCCCACCAGATGTCAGTGAAATTCTCCTAAACGTGCACCTCTGGGTAGACGTCACATATGGTGGCCATCTGCATACCCACTGGACCAGCCTTGCATAGCTCAATTGCCCAGTATGTGTGAGCCTTTTCGCCTGCCTTCTGTCAGGAATGCAGCCAGAGGATCTCTTGTGCTTGCCAGGACCCTGCAAAGGCCTACCATCTTCCAGAGGCTTGGGCACAGATGTACTAGGCCCATGTTTGTTTTTCACCTCCTTTTGTCTGGATCCCAGATGTGCTGGGCTTCTGTTGGTTCTGAGTCTGACTGCGCTGAGGCAGGTGCCCCATTTTGGGGGGCTCTGCTGAGGTTGGCCACCAGCACAGTACCCAGCAGGAGCCTCTGCCAGCCTGGCCTTTCTATCCTGCATCTTGGCAGTGCTGACATGAATCATTTTTTCTGTTCTGGAGATCTAGGGTGCCAACTGTCTCTGCTAGCACATCAAGATTCTCAGGTATTTCACAGCAAGGGGACAAATGTTCCTCCTATCTGGTGGGAGTCCCACTTGCCTTAGATGGACTTGGATCTTGCTCAGTTGCCCCTTGCGCAGCCACCAAACAAAAGGGGTCCCCATGACTGGAGCTGCCCTAAGCATTCATGCTGGAGTCCCTAGTGAAGGAGTGCTCCTTAGGTTATGGATTAATTTCAGATTTCCTTATTCTGTTTGCATGAGTGGAGGGGGGAAAATCCATTCCACCAAGCAGAGCCACCATGCTTCATAAGGCAAAGTTACATGTGGAAGGTCCCCTAGTATCCCAGAAGGTGCTGTTCCTGACAGACTCACTGACTGCCATTCATTCCATAGGCATGGTGCTCACACCATAGGATTGGGGGTTGTTTTTCAAGGTTTACTCCCTTAGATCCACCGTATTCTGCACAGACAGGGTCACCTACCATAGGATGTGTCTCTTCACTATGCAGACGGTCTTGGGTGGAGGGAGGCTGTATATTAGCATCTGCCACCGCTGGAGAAGGGCCGGCAGCCGGCATAGGCTGGCGTCATCAACAGTTACGGTAGATTGTCAAAATTCATGAACTTCTATGTTCAGTATTTTGACCTTTTGTGAGTGCCAATTTCAGTAGCTTTCATTCCTGGTTCCAGCATATTGGGATGAGACCATGTGGCTGACAGTTTGGCTCCCTCCATGCACCTTTTATTGTACAGATCACTGTCAACTGACTCAGGTCATCTGTCTTTCATTAAATGAAGCGCATTGTGTAACTTAGTGTACGCAACAAAATATCATGTTTGTGCTTTTTAATGTAATTTTATATTTGTTAGTGCTATTCTATAAGTTCTTGTAACCAGCAGGACTTGTATGTTGAAATTGGGTTTTGTGTTTGTGACTGTGATGCTGCTGATGGTTTCATGAATCCATATTAATTATGAACATTGACACTTTACTGCATTATACTGCATTATTTTGATTAGAATTGTGACATCATTTGTGTGTGTGCAGCAGATGTATGTGGAAGTCAATGAGATGCAATACAGCACCATAACTTTTGGAAAATATGTGTATTCCATTGAAGTATGCGTTTTTAATCATGGTTAAAATTGACTTCAATTTGTAGTCACTCTGTGCAAGTTTTGCACAGAGTGTATCAAATTTGTTCTTAGAAGGTTTCATTTACCAAGGCAGGGCCATAGAAGTTATGGTTAGCAGTATAGTAACAGCAAAGGCTGAGTGTCCAATGAATATTTTGTGTTTCTGAATTATAGGATTACTTTCTCCTGGGGCAAGGCCCAGGTTCCCACAAGTCCAACCAAAATGGAGATTAGACACAGGGCATCCTATTGGCTAGCCTGGCCTAAGTGTTCTAAGTTGTCATATTCTGATGACTGTATCTCCTGTTCTATAGACAGTCTTCATTTCTAGTATGATTACCTTTGACAGTGATGTATTTTCGTATAAAATAGATAAGATAGTATGAATCATTTAGATTACATTCTAAACCAGATATTTCATTCTGTGAGCTTTTCAGTGAAGAAGATGATGTCAGGCCAGTTTGATAAAAAAAATGGTGTGTTATCTTATATTATGCAAATACTATGATGTTTTATGGTGATTTCTTGCATTTTTTACCTGACTAATTTGGTGTTACTTTATTAGGTGGTGTGAAGGGTCGCAGCACAAAGCGGAAGTTGCCAGGTGGTGATCAGGGTCCAGGTGCAGGCAAGAAAGGCAGAGGTGGTGGTGAGATGGCTGCCCCTAAGCTTCCTGCTCATGGGTACCCACTGGAACATCCATACAATAAAGATGGATACCGTTACATCCTAGCAGAACCAGATCCACATGCACCATTTCGACAAGTGAGTAAATAATTAGGCACCATAAGGCATTGTTTCCTGATGCTAGTCTGCATAATTCCTGCTTGATCCATTGCCAAGTTGTGTTGTATATTGATGTGAATAGTTGTTATGCAAATTGTGTTTCTTCTGTTTCTTCTGATTGGTTCTCCTGGCATCATTTATGAGGAAGGTTTCCCATGAACAGTTTGTGTGCAGATGTACCTAAAGATGTATGCTTTCTTCTGGGTAATTCCCTGGCGTCTGAATTTTATATGCCAACATTTCGGAACACTGTGTCTGTTCCATCTTCATAGGCCTATGAAGATGGAACAGACAGAGTGTTCCGAAATGTTGGCATATAAAATTCAGACGTCAGGGTGGTCGCCTTATAATCATGCATAGTGTTAAACATGGTCTGTACAGGTATTTGCCTGAACACACAAGATCATGAAGGGGTGTCATGTCATGTGCAGGGTCGTCTTGTAAGTATGGTAAGTTGTATTTCTGGAGTGTAACAGTCTTATGTCCAGTCTGTTTTGATCACGCTGATTTCCCATTCATCCTAAACAATTCATATGAAAATTTTCACTTTGTACACGTCTATCTAATATGTATATGAAATGTGACTTTTCCTGTCAGTTTCATGTTTACTGCCAAATCCATAACACAGAACACCCCAGATATTAAACATTGTAGCCAAACATTTTTGGTGTATGTGTTTCTTAGGTTTGCTGGCTTCAGTTACAGACGGTTCATAGCCGTACGTTTTGAGTTTGATCTGTCAATGTACGTTCAGAACCATTGCTGATAGGTAGGAGTGGAGAGATTTAAACGGCGAAATGGTTGGGAGCAGTTAACGGACGCTAGCAATCCAGTGCGAAGGGAGTCGCATATGAGAGGTGTGAGTGAGGGAGTACAGGTGACTCTGTTGGTTTAATAAAATATGATTTAGTTGTTTAACTTGATACAGCATAGCTTTTTTTTCATTTTATGAACAATAAATTGAGTATATAAAACAACAAGTAAAAAAGAAATAATTAAAACTGTATGTGATTCGTTGAACCACACCCGTTTCCCGAAAGAGGATCACCTACCAGACTGAGCACGTCAGGACAACAAAGTTACAAAGGGTGATCATGTAGAACATACTGTTACACTTACCAAAATGTACAGTAGCTGTGACTGTTAAATATTGTGGTAGAATATTTGCGTATAATTCAGATTCTTATTTTAATCATTTGAGTGTTATACCCCATCTTATTTCTAGCTACTGTATGTTGTGGTAGTGACAAGAAAAGCAAGGATATTCCAGCTGAACAGTATTCTACTTTGCTTGTATATATTAAGACACTGTTTTCAACAGGAATTTGATGAAAGTAGCGATTGGGCTGGGAAACCGATACCTGGTTGGCTGTATCGTACCCTGAGTCCAAGCTCTGTCCTGCTTGCCCTGCATGATCGAGCTCCACAACTGCGAATCTCAGAGGACCGTCTTGCCGTGACTGGAGAGAAGGGTTACTGCATGGTTAGGGCAACACATGGTGAGCTGCAGTATAAAATTGTGTGGTATGACAATAATTTGAAGCTGAATGATGCAGAAATTTCTGCTTCTGAATGAAAATTAATAGTATTCTGTTGTCATGTGAGACTGCATGCCTGTAATTATATTTCCATATGGGCATTGCGTTTGTACGAATTTTGTCTAGCACATTTCTGGCCTGATGCAGTGCTTGCAGTAAATGTTAACATTGTATAACATAAAGTTATTTATTTCTGGGATAATTACTTTAATTTCATCACACAGCAATGGTAGATAATACTTTTAAGAGTCAAGAGAGTATAGGACAGGTGTTATAATTAGTGTTCTATAGACTTGGAAAAGGCTTTGTTGTTTGAATGAAAGATGCAGGAATCAGTGACACAATGGTGATGAGCATTAGGGAAGTATATAAAAGTGATCCTGTTACAGTCCCTGTGTGGCCCAGAGGGTGGGTAGAGGTATAGCTCTACTCTTCCATGACCGTGGCACTAGAAGGGGGTGAGTGGTCAGCAGCATGCCCCAACCGCACTTTAACCCTGGGAAAGACCTGTTACCCATTTTACAGGAGGCTGGGTGGGCCCCAGGGCCGGTCTGGACAGGCAGAAAATCTCATCTCCACCCGGATTCGATCCCAGACCATCTAGCTCGTAATCAGTTGCTGTACCAACAAAGCTATCCGGCCCACAGGAAAGTGTATTGTGGTAGTAATTTTTTTGTGAACTGTATGGAATGCAGCACCTACACCTTGTCATTTCTGTGTTATGGCTGTGTATTTGAATGTGAACTGAGAGGGAAGCACGATCTTCTGTGCTGGACAACACGTGGATCTACTGATTTTCATAGGGTCTGTGATTGTGATTATTTCATTGTATGAATATTAAGCTGGACACTGTAAAGGTAAATGTAAACATGTTTGTTTGTTTAGGTGTTCTGTCATGAAGGTTTATGGTGGAGTAGGTGAGTAGTTAGTTAGCTCTCACACCCTGACCACATTAATCCATGGAAATAGCATCACATAGCCATTGAGCTGGAAGCTTGGTGAGCTTTAGAGTCAGTCTGGACACTTTGGAGCAGATAGAAGTCTCTTTTCCATGCTGGGTATTGAACCCTGATTCCTCAATTATCCCGACCATAGTCCGATTAGTATACTGGTGTATTGTGGATGCATTGGGTGTTGTATATTGAGTTAGATTTTATGACCCAACGTTCTGGGTGTTAGCATTCTAGTCTGGTATTAAAAACAGTCCAGGTTGCATCCATGTTGTTGGTATTTTCATAAAAATAAAATTTTAATAACAGAGCTGTTAGTGTATGACAATAAAAAAGAACATAGGAGAATATTAACTAATAAAGAAATTTGTGCAGTGGTTAAAAAAACCACTATGACAGAGACAATAAGGTTACATACATTACGTTGGTTTGGACATGCACAGAAAATGGAAGAAAATGGAATTCCCACATAGGTATTAGGTATAAATTTGGAAACAATGAAGCTGAGAGGTAGACCAAGAAATAGTTGGCAAGATGAAGTGAGGGACGATGGAAGACTAGTTGGTGAAGAAGGGTGGCAGGAAAAAGTACATAATAGAGAGGAATGGAAGAAGCTCCTGAGAAGGGCAAGGAATCATCGCATGCTGCACATGCCAGTGGAACGAATGAATGAATGAATGAATGAATGAATGAATGAAGATCTGTCAGTATACCGACAAACTATTTACCTGAAGATGCTAGTAGAGCAAATTCCTGAAACATGATGTATATAAGATATGTACTTCACTGGACAATGTCCATTGTAATATTTGTGTCATATATTTGATTTTGCTAGTTGTACAGAAGTTTGAGAAGCTTGCTCGTCATTACAGCTGTGAGCCGAGGTCCTTGGTATTGGGAAGCAACGATCGAAGAAATGCCAGAGGGCTCTGCAACGCGTCTTGGTTGGGCACAGGAATATGCCAATCTGCAGGCTCCTCTCGGTTATGATAAATTTGGATATTCTTGGAGATCTAGGTCAGTTGCATTGAAATGTAAGAGGTGTTGATTTTTTGTTTGTATTCAGCTTTCTGGTCATTGAGGAACTGGATTAAGAAGACAGACTTAAGTGTAAAAAAAATACACCCCAGGAAATACATTTTATGTATTTAGGCAGCAGAGAAATATACTGCATTTTTAAGACACGATGCATAATCGGTATTTTATTTTCTACACAGTGCCATGTATTTCAAAATTTATCTTTTTTTGTTCAAATAGTACAACTGTGCCCTATAATTTAAATACCAACCTAGTTGTTTAAAGGTTATACCTAATATGAACTGGCCTGGTGTATTAGTAATATTTCCTTCACATTATGCAATTGTTGTGCTGCAGATGTGGCTTCTGGAAGAAGATTATGTGATTTTTTTCTGCTAGGGTTGTACTGGTTATGCTGCCATAGTTTTGTCACTAAGTCTTATCTGTGAAAAATGGAACACATTTTTGTGGGCATATTACTTACCACTCATGCATTAACAATGTATTGACATATCAGTCACATTACCAGCTTCTGCATGACCATACTAGGAAAAGGTATGTAGTCAAACACAACTTAATCACTGAGGCGTATTTAATGACTGTGATGGAAACAACTACATGTTTCGGCCTGTATTGGCCATCATCAGGTTGTCTAGGGAACTTAAG
>Ga0123353_10010618_pt1 | contig 12862 bp, 10 predicted proteins | sample TergutLab28metaG_3_FD_92763 | JGI IMG/M metagenome (GOLD analysis project Ga0123353, IMG submission 92763) | Labiotermes labralis P3 segment gut microbial communities from Petit-Saut dam, French Guiana - Lab288 P3 | ecosystem: Host-associated > Arthropoda: Insects > Digestive system > Gut ...
CCGTTAATCTCTGTTTTCTAGACCTGGAGCCGCTACTTTTTTCATTCAAGTAGCTCCTCAATTTACCTCACGAGGCTGTGGACCCCGTTCCAGACCCACTACTACTCAGAAAATCTGGTAGCGCCGGGAATCGAACCCGGGACCTCTGTATCTGACCACTAGACCACAGAGGCGGTCGACGGAGACATTACTAACTAATATTGTACAAATGTGCTAAGAATAGGAACACCCAAGTATAGGCTGTTAATTGAATTTTTTTACCAATTTTATTCACTATTGTCAGCGTAATTTCAGTTCACATGAACTATATAAAATACAAAAGTATAATTATTCATACAATTATCTGCATATTTATTCATTCTTCGTACTGCGTCCTGAATTTCAGGTTGCCCGCATGCAGATCAAAGTGATAACAGTATTCAAAAAGGAATTGCGTTTTACCTACTCATTTGGGTTGAATCGGGACCATAACTTCATTCATGACCTCAGAAGGTAGCATGAAACCAGGGAAACAAAGCTGAAGAACGAATTAGAAAAGTAAAGTGTGACGAAGGAAATATCGAGGGATTAGACCTGTGCCTTGTGCATTAGCGATCAGCCAGTGATCCATGCTTCCCACGGGAGTCACACCGAGCAGTTCCTTTGGACGCAGCGTAACTCTAAATAAATTTTCAGGAACAAGGCAGGTGTGATGGGAACTCACGAGTCGATACCGTCTGGGTATGGCTTTGTACTTTGCTGCGAGAAGACAATTTACCGCTCACGTTTAAGTTACGTGAACATTCCATCTGGCTATTTTTAGTTCGCTTCGCACTTTACCTTGCAATAGTAATGGATACGTTGCGGTTCCCATTGATCAATCAACCTGACATTCGGATATATCTTTGTTAACACACGAACCCAGCACATGGTCACAGCTCATAGCGACCGACGTATGTATAAAAACACCGGCACTGTTCGTACACTGATGGACCGCACTGTCAGGAAGTAGGTGGGTTGTGGTTCGAGACACAAGCTAGTCTTGAGTCGTCGCGCTGCGGGCCCTACAAGAACATACATTTTTATCTTTGTACGAAACGTCCTAAGCGCCTTTTCCGGCAAGGTGGTTATTTTATGCGTAGAAGGGAGCGGGTTAAGGATATTCCAGATAGTTATCGATACGTTCTTTCAGCAGCCTCCATACGGCATCCTCTATTACCAATTCCAAAATGGTTAATTATTTTAATTTAGTCCGACATATGAAAAGACAGTTTAGCACATTTCTGTCACCGGTCCCGCTCATCATCCATGATGCTTGTCATATGATAGAGCCAACCTAGCAAGTGCCTCATACAGTCAAACTCTCACAGCATTCGGATCCCCAGTGTTATAAAACTTCAATTTCAGATAACGCCGCTGATTGCTTTCACCTACAAATCTCCAATATGAGGTAAAAAAAATTCGTTGGGGGTCGTTATCTTGGGCTCTCTCATTTCCTAGGAATTAAAGTAATTAATCTTGCATTTTGGAACGGGCCATTTAATAAATCCCGAGGACACCATACAAGGTTTTCCACAAATCTTCTAAACTCCCATTAGATTCCACTGTATGCTATCGTAAACTACAAAATAGAATTACATGGTCTGTCAGCATGAAAGGAGACCATCTGCTACACGAAGTAAAATTAATTACATTAATTGCACATTAATATTTGTTGAACTAGCACCGTCTGATAATACGGCCAATTTGAATCTGAAATATAAAAGTTCTATACAAGTTTAGAGGATAAAGCCGTCCAAGCGCACGCCATGAAATAATTACTGGGGTTGTGGTACAGTTTCACTAATATTTTATCTCGGAACTTAGAGGTGAGCGGTTAGCTTCAGGCCCCGGTCGCTTTACCTTGGCGGAAAGAGCTGCCAGTAACCAATGAATGGGCGGATGGGTTGGCTCTGGACGCTTTTCAGAAGAAATAAATCTCTTCGTCCTGCCAGGAGTCGATAAAATGTAATTAAAATTAATCTTCAATGACCAAGGATTGGGAATTACAAATGTGAAAATATTCGTGACTTGAAACGTGACAGATGAGGGGATGAAAGATAAAACTGACACAAAGACAATCATAACATTCAGCTTGTCTTCATGGCACCAGGCTGTGTGCATTTGTGATATTACAACGTAACATTTCACCAGCCAGTTGAGGTTTCTAGGTATTTTCGAAAGAACAACTAAAAAAGTAATTCATACACCAATTCTGCGTCCTTAGTACACAAATACTCAGGCACGGTTCAAAAATATCAACGTCCTTAGACATGTCGGGGGACCGCGGTAGCACAGTGGTTAAGGTGCTGTGCTACAAATCGGAAGGTCGCTGGTTCGATCTCAGGTACTGTCAGTGGATTTTTCATTGACATAAAAATTCTTCCGATCGCACTATGGCCCTGGGGTCGACTCAGCCTCTAACTGAAATGAGTAACAGGAGTATTTCCTGGGGATAAAGGCGGCCGGTGCGTAAGGCTGACAACCTACCACCATCCTGTGCTGTTGTTGCGAAATCTGGGAGCCTTAACTTCCTGGAACCCTCTGGGCCTGTCCAGCCCTGTAATGGGACTGCTTTACCTTTTTTACCTTAGATATGTCAACAAATGGCAGTCCCACATGCCAGACAGAACTCTTCCATTCTTACAGCCCACTTTATTAACTCAAAGCTGCGATCCGCACGCAAATTATCTGAAGCTAAGTGACACAAAAATGTAAATATTCCAGGCAGGCACGCCCTCAGTACAGCACCTCTTGCGTAACAACAGCTCAAATTCCAGCCGGTTTCAGTTTCCATGACTGAAGTAAACAACGGTGTCCCTACATGCACATACCTAAGCAGCACAAAAGTAGACGCGAGTCATTATCATGCCTTCCCAACAGAGTCAACTGTTATAATTGTCTTAAACAAAAACGAGACAGGCATTGTACGTATAATAAAACACTGAGGCGCGTTCGTACAACCACTGTCACAGTGGAAAAGCTATAAGTATTACATATTGTGAGTATGTGTTTGTAGATTTAGGTATCCAGCACCCAACGCGCATACGCCTTATTGCCATCTGTGGCCTGTCCCGCTCTACAACATTTTCTACATTATTTCACAAAGGGCACGATTTTCGAAAGAAAAAATTATTTAACAAAATTTGATTTTAATTAACAATTTTGTCTGAAACACTTCTCATTCTAAGAAGAAAGAAGCGAGGTACAATCAACAACGCACATTGGTTTTCATGTAAAATACCCGTTATTCAAGCCACATTTTAATTCAACTGTAATTTTCTCGACAGATTTTCGAAAAGTACTCAAATATCAAATTTCGTGAAATTCCTTCCAGTGGTAGCCGAGTTGTTCCACGTGCACGGAGGGACGGACAGACAGACATAACGAAGCTAACAGTAGCTTTTCGAAAACTTGAGAAAGCGCCTACAACGTTCTAGTGCGATCTGCGTACCGTTACACTGACACTCGACACCGACACATATTGTGACTTGAACATGTGCACCGTACGATATACAGAGGCCACCGGCCTGCTGTCACAAGCAAACAACTCAAGTTTCACGCGTGCATGTAAATACAACTAGTTTCCGCCCACTATGTGCTGGTGTAAGAGGGATCAGATCTGCTGCAAAGCTGTGACAACCAACAATGATGAAATAAGGGCAGAACTGTTGCCTTCACCACCACTGCCAGACAGGCTCTGCAGCCCACCAAACCACCATTCCATCGGCGGGTACAATGAGCTCTTTCAACGGGTGTAAAGTGGTTGCAGCGTAAACGTAACCACTTACCTAAATCTATTACCGAGTTTAAGACTGCATGGGCCTATATCTCAGTTGCTCGTACGTCTGCATGGTGTGATGGTTAAGTAACATATGGACGACGCTACGTAGCTGCAAACACGGCGCCTGTCGATACAACTAACGAAAGTTAAAGCTTCATATTGCTCTACTTCGATTTCTTTGACACTTCACCTGGGTGTAACACAACTGGTATGCGGGAAGAAACAAGCGAACAGGAAGACGGCCCGACATAAATTCAGTAAGCGTTTCCTTTACCCACTCGCTTTACGAATGCAAAATTTCTTTAATCCAGTACTGTCTGTCTTCAGCCCAACGTCAACATCAACTGAGCTGAAGCGTTACATTGCCTGTTGTGGGTAAAATATGATAAACGCCCCCCCCCCCCCGAGTGATTCCACACCTTGTACGAGGAAGGAGGGCGGGGTCACGACGTGCTGCGTGACGCTTCGATTCGCCTAGTTGAGCGGCAGCTTTATCAGCAGATTTACTGAATGCATACTGAATGCACACGCCACGTTTCGGAATTCGTGCTTCGCTTGTTTCCGTAGTCCAACCACCGCTTCATTACTCTGCACACATGCCGGACCGCAACACAGTGGAGCAGCATGTAAATTACACACTTCAGTACTTAACGATTTTTATGCAAAGCTGTAGTGCTATATCTGAGTTACGTATAACCCTGTGACAGGTTGCGAACCGCGGATTGGTTAACTGTTTGGTGAATTCTGTGCTGGTAAGTCCAATGAAGCAAAATTCATAACATAAAGGGCAGCTCTCGGCGGGCGGTAGTGGTGGTGAGGGATTGGTGCGAGAATAACGTAAGAATCTATTCGGTCCACACTGACCCATTAAGGTTTACGAATTTCTGACAGGCAAAAACGATACATCAATCAGAAGCATTTTTCAATGTCAAGTATGTCTCATTGTATTCAGTTTCGTAACTGCCCTTCCTGTAACTGACACAGATAACACGCAGTTCTGAACAGAGCTCATAACGCCTACTTTCTCACAGCGCAGAGACTTCGCTATTACTACTGTTACTTCATTAAGCGAAAACCCTATTACTTGAGAATAAATTCGAAAAAGCCTATATTAAATGTGTAGACATGTTTGAAGTTCGCACCGTCACCAAGATGGCGACTGCTGCCTTACGAACAATATTTCATATACATTCTAAAAGTTTGTTTGTGGTCTATCGTCACACCAAATTTCACACGTCCAGCTTCAGTGAATGGTTAGTTACCACCATGAAACCGAAAGTTTAAAAAACCCAATTTCGCTAGTTTCTAAGCGAAATGTGCGAATTTTTTTTAATGAATCCGTAATTGATCTAATAATATAAACAGCCAACAAGATGCAACAATAACAAATTTTATTGATAATTACAATCAGGTCAACATACTTCGGGCGACAGTTCCGCCCATCCTCGGGAGCACTAGACTGTGTTTACAGCTTGTGGTATAATGCACTGGCGATGCTGCCTGCCAGCAGGCACATAGTATGCGATTATTCAAGATTATAATTGAAACGAGCCGGCTGTTTGATAGAATTTGATTAAGACATGGGTGCATTATACGATAATAAAAATTCAATCCACTAACCGAACTGTAATTTCTGGTAACCGCTAAAAGACTAACTTCACATTCCACATCCGGTTTCAGAGGGGATTAAAAAAAACTGATTTTTCTGTTATCTTCATTTCAATATACGTATGTTGGCACTCTGCCCCGCGCTCGGCCAGTCACTTAAACAACGGAAACCGGGAGCTCCTTCCCCGGACTGAAAAGTTGCTGGAGAGTAGAGCAGAACTCGTCCATCTCGTGCTGAGATTATGAACGCGTGGACCTGCAGCTGCTCTATTTCACACGCCTTTGGGACACTGTGCCTTGACACAGGAATAACCTAACCGCCACAACACACCTTCATGCTCCTCTGCTTAAAGCGTCCCACTCATATCCACGAAGCAGGCTGTTCACATTCCGTCGATAATTGGCGATCGGTACTAAAACATTCGTGGTTTCTCTCAGTTCCTTCGGGCGAATTCCAACAAAGTAAATAAAAATCTGCCGCGTCTGCCTTCTCTGACTTCCTTCACCATGAACCATTCTCAACTATTCTACCAATTACTAACAGACGCTACAAAAACCCAGCAACTAATGCAAATAACCAAATAACCGAGCATATAATGTTCTGTCCTCATAACTTAAAACTGACGTAGCCTCGTGCCCTAGTTAACCGTCCACTGCTCTGCTTGGCGACCGTAAATAAATTCGGTTTTGACAATCACGACACCAATTATTCAACGCGTAATACTCCACATATGCATCACCTTCGAATCCAGAACACAGTCGGAATGATTTAACGAGGGTGAATGGATGCCACAAATGGTGCACGAGATTTGATAATTGTAAACCTTGAAACAATGACCACGAAATCTACCCACTGCATAAAATGCAGTGCTGTCCATATTTTCCCTTCAGAAATTATAAACTAACGGGCCGTCAGTGGAAACCCATTCTGCTTGGGGAAATGTCTATTCCTGTTCCTAACCAATATCTGGCTGCCAGTCCCACTCCAACTATTCACGTATGTCATTACTGGAGAACTAACACAGTGTTGCAGCATAAACCGACTGTGTGGTTTTGTCACACTTCCAGAAGAATTCAGTACTCTAACTACTGTCAACCGGCTGAATTCTACACCGAAGGTGTGCAGGATTTTCCAAAAGAAAGGAACCAATAACCTAAAAAGTACTAACAACCCAGAGAAAGGACTTTTATTTTAAAACGAGATACTACACGTTTCGGTTAGCCACCATCATTACAGACCACATATCCTGTATGAAAGGCAGTTATCAACCCTAAAACAAGTTAAATTACAAATAAAATTTCAACTTACGAAATAAGCTTTAGAAGTAAACAAAGGCTTTCAATTGCACATAAGTTATATAAGATTCGTACATAACCAACGTACCAGTCTGATATAAATAATAAATCCATGTACATTCGCCCCATTATGCGCGACAGAATGTGCAGTTTAATGTGGGGCATCTGCTGTTGTTTCTGCGACACAGATAAATGTCTTCCTATTCATCAACATGAGCAGATGTCCCATATTACACTGCACAGCTCACCACGCATATAGCGAGGTGAATATTCACGCATTCAGTATCTACGCGAGACACGTAAATTTGTTACGTATAAATTGTATATAATCTCCACTTTATACAACTAATAAGCCGTTAGATATTTGAAAGCTTTTACTGTAATTTTAAATTTTATTTTAAACTTAACTGGTACGTGCTCCTTAACAATATTTCATACAAAAACAGATGATCCCTGGCAATGGGGGCTAGCCGAAATACGTAGTATGTCTATCTTGGAATAAATCTGCTTCTTGCGGTGTATACTGTTGGTATTTTTTTAAATTATATTTAAGTTATGTGAATAGTCACAAAGTGTCAATAAAAAGAGAGTCAATGTATGTACAACGTAACATTGTGGTGTGTTCGCACACTGCTTATACCTCCTCGGCTTTCCCAACAGCCTGGTACTATTTCACTCCAACGGAAAACTTTTAATGGCGACTTAAGGTCGCCGCCGGCAACAACAAAACGTACTCAAGTCCAAATGTAAAGTGCCCGATATTTTTACCCGATGTTTAACAAAGTTTGGATTTTCTTGACAGATTTTCATAAGTCTCCAATACCAAATTTCACAAGAGTCGGTCCAATAGGAGCCGCTCTGATACATGCGGACGGACGGACATGATGAAGGCAATAGCCACTTTTGGTGACTATGCGAGCGCGCCTAAAAAGTAACAAATATTAAGAACGTTATTTAGACGCCCCAATATCAGACAGGAAACTGGTATTTCTCACGCCAAGATTATAATGTCAATGTACACTCAGCTCGTGAAGTTGTAGTCTTATCCTCTACCCACTCAGTCCTTCAGACAGTACGTTACGGCCGTGCCACTAAGAGCACAATTATCTGCATAAACACTACTTTCGTTCAACGACGGCTCTTCACTTTCCACAGTTTAACCTCTCTAACCTCCTTGAATCAGAACTAACTTATGCACAAATAAATTCTTTTACAAACTTTAAAGTGTTCCTTGGTTGAATGAGCGACCACCAAACATCATCCCTCAGTAAACAGGACAACACAAACGCTTATCGTATATACAGGGCAACACTACACAGCAAGAGGCGAATACTTAAGTGTATATGCAGCCTACACATCTGCGTGTTGCAAGTAAGGTTATGCTTGAAGATCGTGTTCTATTTATTCATATCACTGCATGTTTCAACCAAGTGCGACAGTAATGTCACATAAACATATGTAACGCATTCGGGTCTTCCGAATTGTTACGGTGAGTAGCAATGTAATTACTACCGAAGTTTCGAATGAACTTACCGCCTTCATCTTCCAAGGGCCAAGAAACCCGAGAAGAATCTTCTTCTACAGGAAATTAAAATATATTTGTTTGAAAATATACGACAGAATTCATTTCGTAACATTAATATACGAATTTGTAATTTCTTCTATCACCGATGTAAAGACCGGGCAATTTAAATCGACACACACACATTAAGTTCCCCACATCTTATTCTAATAGGCTGCAGGCATATTTAGACGAAATCAAAACTGCATGGACAGATTCGCGCGTCTATACCATTACCGATGTAATACAGCATAAGCGATAGAATGGACGTGATATTGACTCGTGACCATAAGACAAGACGATAGAAAAATACAAAAAGTATGACGTCAGGTGCTAGTGATCAATCATGTTATATTTCATTGCATAACCTTTTTTTTTTATCTCAGAAGCCTGTAACGTTGACGATAAATAATGGAAAAAGGAAAGGAACAAAAGGCAGAAGAAAAATCGTCATTTTTGATTGAGAAGATAGAGTAAGTATGATTAGAACCGTACTGAAATTCGTAAAGCAGAAACTTAAAGTCAGTGCCGTAAATCCGTCGGTCGACATCTGCCGCAGTACACAACCACGTCTTTGTAAATGCGTCAGCTTATCAGCGGGTCATTTCCAGTCCCATAAACAAACAAATATATCTGCTGGACATTAAAAAAAGGACGGCAGAACGTACCTGTGACGGGCAATAGTTAACAAATGAACTTCCAAAATATTTATATTCGTGATACAACCCTTTTAAATTCAGCGAAAACATTTGGCAATTTCGACCTAGAGCTGACGTAGCCGAAAGCAATTCTGCCATCGATTCGCTGAAGTACCGCGCATTACATAGGCTGAAGGACACTGAAGTCCATTACAGGACGGTCCGCGCCACTCCACCGAAAGACGGTAAGCATCGATAATACTCGATGATAAACGATAGAAATTTTTTACTGATCTATTATAACAACACTAGTCGATGAGGATCGACTATTATCGATAAAATTCAACCCAGGGTATAACTCATGTCACTGACTCGGGCAATATAAAAGCAGATATGTTTAAAGCAGATATCGTGATCCGTGTGACTTAGGCAGTCTCTGTGTGTCCGTGAAAGGTACGAAACGTCTAAAATACTATTTGTTATGGATCGCTGGTTACGTAAAACCACGTGGTGGTGACGATGAGTTAAGCTGTTTAGATCTCGGTCAAACGTACGCTAACTGACGGATTCGTGAATAACAGTAAGGAATATCAGGAAGAGATCATATAGATCATATAGATCATATATGCAGTAGAACCCCATGCTCGTATACTGGACAATACCCATATTAACAATTCTACAACAAATAAAGTGACTACTAATGAAGTTATAACATCAGAATACCGGTACCAAGAGTTTGCAACTACCGAAGCGACTTCCTTTTTCTTTCTTTCTTTCTTTCATGCTTTTGGCGCCAACAGCCCTCACTGGGCCAGTGTCTCCCCATTAAAGAGATTTCTAGATCACGCACAACGATGCACCACAGTCGGCAGAACTCCTCTGGACGAGTGATCAACTCGTCACACACACCTCTACCTGATAACACACACCAATCACAAAAGACACACATGCATGCCCGTGGTGGGATTCACAATCTCAGGAGGCGAGCGGCCGCAGATCTACGCCTTCGACCGCGCGGCCACTGGGACCGGCGAAGCGACTTACAATGAATGTATTATCAAAACACTGTAAATTATTAACAATACCGATTTTAAATACTTCATTCATTTTACGTATTTTAACGACTAATTTTAATTAAGCTTATAACTATGAACGAAACATAAATTAGCAGGTTGGTTCGTACACCCATACCATAGCAACGTCCTGAAGATGGCACCTGGGTGCCGAAACATGTAGAAGTTTTTATATGTGTTATGTAAATTGTATCGCGGAGTGCATTTGTTGGAAAATATATTGATTATTGAAATATGTACAGTATGTTTGTTTTTGGCGCGACAGCCCCCAGTGGGCCAGGGCCTCCTCATTCACGAGGTTTTCTAGATGAACACACAACGACGCACCACAGTCGGTAGGACTTCTATGGACGCGTGATCAGTTCGTCGCACAACAAGCAACACTCACAACAGACATCCATGCCCCTGGTGGGATTCGAACCCACAATCTCAGCAGGCGAGCGGCCGCAGACCTACGCCTTAGGCCGCGCGGACACTGGGACCGGCATGTACGGTATGGGTGACATAAAATTAGTAAGGAATAAATAAACATTGTGTAGCTTCCCTCGCCACATCTAAAGCGCTCAACTGAAGAGGACCCAAAATAACAAATCCCTAAAACAAATGAACATAGCACCTTTACTATACCATATAATTTCATAAATATTTCTTATAGAAACACTGCTCACAAAATAATTTCATACTTCAAATTCTTTGGACATTCGTCTTAAAAAGTCCGTGCAACACCGAGAGGTTCGCAAATTACAACTACTGACGAAAATATCGGGGGAGGGGTGTACATTGACATATTGACATCGTCGGTCACACCACTACATACGGCACTCTTACCTTGGTGCAACATTTGGGAGAACTTCCGAGACTTCAACTATTCTCTTCCGTAACACAGACTTATGAAGAACAAAATTAATTTCCAAACAGAAACTCTGATAGTTCGGTACAATTCATTAGCCACAATCTAAGAACACTCAAGTTCTTGGCACGGGCACAAAACAGATTTTTGTTCTATGGAACTCCGAAAACCAAGGCACACCAAGTTATAAAACTTCAAACCTGTGGAAACAGAGGTCATTAAAAGGAAATTAAAGAAATTAATAGCTAGAAAGCCGATCGAATTTATTCCTTCACTGTATTTGCAGAACTCATAAAAATGTAATTCACTTGACAGAGAATTGAATTCAAACGTGAATGCGACGTCGGCGGTGCAGACGAAAACGTTCTTTCCACATACAGAATGACCGAAAATGTCGATAACTTCAGTCAAAGACTTCGACTTCTTTGTTAAGTAAAGAACACCATGTGCCGATCGTTTTTGTTTCAAGCAGTGATCCAGAAATGGGCCGATTTTCACAATTCTCCGTTCAGCGTTCCATACCTCTCGGAATGGGCCCGAGCTCCTCTTCCCCTTCCTTGAGTCGGAGGGGTATTTGACCAATAGAACCAGAACACTTCCTAGACCTACTTACTTTTACCCCGAAGATGAAGGCAGCACGATTCTCCACAATATAAACACAGCCAACACAGCGCCGTACAACACACGTACGCACGCACGCACGCACACACACACACACAAGCAGCACAGTATACCATTCCATACGCCACGACCTAACTCTGGATCGGTTCTTGATTAATCTAATTTCATGAATATGACGGGTTAACGAATCTTCGTAGGTATCCCCATTCTCTCTGCGGCAATACTACCAGGATTCCTCAAGACACAACCACTGCCTCCTCCTTAATGTACATTAAAAATTTGTTCCTCGCATTAGACGTTACGTACTTTATGCACTTACACAAATATGTCATTAAATAGCGCCCGATACAGCTCCAAACAACGCATGAGAAGGAATGTTACTTATTTCTTTGAGGAACCAGGAAACAGAAGTAAGGCTGCTCGTCCACATTCATTCTGGTAACTTCTGCATATGATATATTTATTGGATGTGATCTGGAAGTCCCTCATCGTTGCCACGTTGCTAATTACTGACTTACAAGCAATAGTTCGTATAAAAAGCATAGTTATTTTCATGGTCTATCTCCATACAACACTGCAGTTCCCTAGTTCCAGCGATTGATTAGTTATTGCCATGAATACAAACGATACAAAAAATTGTGCATTGCCGCCACGTTTTCAGTTTACAGTCCTTAAAAATAGTACCGTAAAAGATAAATATTCCCTAATGACTGTTACCATAACTTCAGGACCTCAAGTAAGTTCCGCTAGTGCCGCTGTTGTCTCAAAATTTCGTGAATTCGCCATGTTGTTCATATTGAACCCAGGAAATGAAAGTGCAGGCCGTATGGAGGGCCCTCAAGTGGAATAATGCTCATGTGGATTTTCATGTAAACCCTTAAATTGGTTAAAAAGTTTAAATGAGGGATACAAAGATACAGCAACTTCCCTCTCTAATAAGGGGAGCATGCTAGAAAAAGACACAGCGTAGCCTTCAATCTATGAATCAATTCTTTGCTACTGTGTACATGGACACTGTCGTACTATTTTATTACAAATAAACGCAAACCCGGCTACATGTCTCGGAACAGGCAACTAAACCGACAAACAACGAGGATCATGAAGAAGATAGGAAATCGATGGAACGAATTTTAGTTAGGCATATTAGGCATAAACACTGTAAAGAAGCAGATGGATTTAGAAGAGTGATAAAAAAAAATGCACATGTAACTGAAAATGTGCACGTGGTTAGCTTTATAAGCACGCAGGGTGGCCACCCGACACAAAAGTGCAATATCATTAATTCCAGTCACAACACCATACCAGGAAAATGGGGGGGGGGGGGGGCGGGCCGAAAATTCCTCTGTTTTTCGCCAAAAAGGGCCAAAAAAATTTTAAAAACCTAAAAAAAATTGGCCCCCCCTTTTTTCTATA
>Ga0123353_10010620_pt1 | contig 12861 bp, 9 predicted proteins | sample TergutLab28metaG_3_FD_92763 | JGI IMG/M metagenome (GOLD analysis project Ga0123353, IMG submission 92763) | Labiotermes labralis P3 segment gut microbial communities from Petit-Saut dam, French Guiana - Lab288 P3 | ecosystem: Host-associated > Arthropoda: Insects > Digestive system > Gut ...
AATGAAAAAAGTAGCGGCTCCAGGTCTAGAAAACAGAGATTAACGGCTGTGGGGACCCGTTGCGCTGACCACGTGACACCCCCCTATCCGCAAAAGTTGGCACTAACTTCGCCGACCGGCGGCAGCCCCTCTGTCGGTATAGTTCGCGTGTGGACTAATGCCACGGAGTTTAGTTAGTTTAGTGTTTCATCATGAGTAATGTAATGGTTACTCTGCCATAATGAGTCACTACACCAGTTCAATGTGTTCACTAGCAGATAAAGCAACACAAGCACCTAAAATATGCATGCAGATGTAGATCCAGTATTTAAGTCTGTTATTGTACACTGCCAACAGCAGGAACCCCACCCACATTATCAGATAATCAATAAACATTATTAGTACCTGAAAGTACATCTATGACGAAGGTAAGAAAAAATTCAGTCCACTTTCATCACTCAAAAAATCCATATGTAGTCTCAGCTTTGTTTTCTTTTTTCAATATGAAATGTGATGTTAAAAGTACTGAAACCAGAATGTATATGAGATACATTATATAACTTAGTGAATTTTTCCCATTGTGAATATTACTGTCTTCAGGGATGTGACATGAAATAGTCTTCTAGATATGCAAACCACCCTGATGATGATGGAAGCCAGTTCTTCTAAAACATCAGCGGACAATGAGACTACATGGTACCACATCCAAGAAAACAGTCATATTCAAGGTCACCTAAACAGAAAACTCAAACATCACACACCCACTATGTTGACTGGCTAACTGCTCTAACCAATACCAGCTCTCTGACACTTTCGCGAATCCCAAAGAAGTGCTCCGTAACAGTCCTTTCTGGAACACTCTCTCCAAATTTTGACAGAAATGTTGTAATTCTGCATTATCATCAGTGATTTCACTACTACCTGATGTCTGCACCAACTGGAGAACAGAACCTTTAAAAAAAGCAATAAACATTAATTAATACTATTTTCTCAACTATAGTAACAACATAAAATTATAAGTAATCACTCATAATACACAATAATCTACAGTGTGTCTCCTTTAATTGCTATCCTAACAACACAGTTGTCATGAACTGTCCAAGTAGATGCAGACTTTCTACATGACAAAGCTAACATGCTCAGGGTGGTGATAATGGAAAGACTTTGTTTTATATGAAACTGAATTTTGTATGGAAAGACACAAAATATATGTCATCAAGTCTCTGTGAATGCTAGCACCTTTAACAGCCTACTGGCCAAATGACAAATTTTCATAACCAAAGTTTGAAAGTTTGAAACTAATGACACTGGAAGCCCCATCATATTAATCTATGTAACGCTGATAGCCTGGTACGTGCATCTGATCACAGCTTCCAACAGCAAGATCTCAAAAATAATGTATGGTACACTGTGCATCTTGTATTGATCATTCAAAAATTTTGCATGAACTGGACAAGGTTTTTTAAAACTTTCTTATACATTCAATGATTCGGGATCATGGGTTTCTGAAGTGTGACATTCCCCTCATCTGAATACACAATTCATGAAAGAAACTTTTCCATCAGTTAGGAATGATAAGACATGTGTGGCACGTAGCATGCATAGGAGAATTGATATGTGCATACAAAATTTTGATCACAAAACCCAAAGGTAGAACACTTGGGATGCCTAGGCATACATGGGATAAACACATACATGTGCTCACACACACATGCATGTGTGTGTGTGTGTGTGTGATGGATGGATTATGACTGAGTGTTCATCTGATGCAGACAGCATGGAAACATGCACTCTTCAGGTACTAAACACAGGTGGTAGCTGTATGTACAAAACTGTACCACGTAAGGTTAAGATGTATCATAATTTAATGTTAATATGTATCACACATCAAAGTCAGGAAGAAGGGAGAGGTAAAAATTGGATAAAGGACAGGAAAAAGGGGCTGAGATAAACATATGCCAGAAGCAATGGTCTGTTAGATTTCAACAATTTCCACTTGTAATATTAGAACTGATCTTCAAGAATTGGATGTGGGGACATGGAATTGGTTTCAATGGGTCATGAATTCTAGTGTATATGGTAATGACTCAGTTTCGTGTGTTTCTCGCACATTTAAGGGGGACAAAATTACAAAGTTTTCAAAATTTTATAACGCTAAATTACGTGTACTCCCATATATGATGGAGTCACCCTGCAGTTCATTTCAGTATTACTGTAAAGCCAGAAATAGGCACAATATTACACACAAGCATACTGTGGTCTTCAAAGTTACAACAGCTTACATTCTGGCAAGTCACTATGATCATTTTGGAGAAGCATACTGCCCCCCCCCCCTCCTTTAAGGTAAAAATGAACCATTAACCCTACATAATTGGATACCAAAGAAGAAGGGAAGTTCACTATTTTCCTACTATTGAATTCTTACATACAACTAGACAACAAAACATCTTGATTTCCAACACCTACAGCTGTGCCAAAATTATTCAATTATTCACGACTTTGTGTCAATAAAAGTGTGGTTCACTGAGTACTGCAGTATTACAAGACATTAATACGCTCGTTCGTTTTCTCGTTAGGAACCTTGACGGGCATATCCAGAACGTCCTTCAACGACTGTCAGAATGTTCTGAATCAGTGCACACGTGTCAACTGTTTCGTACTTAATTTGCCCAAGTGAATTACAATTTCTAAATTATTTTGTTCAAAAGAATTCGGTGTTTACAGTAACGTGCTATAAAGTAATACGCTAAAGTACGCATTAATATTGTGCCGTTACCTTTCAGGTCCCTCAACAACGGATCCGATACTGACATGTTTCATAATACTTAATTTTAAAATAACTAATCAGTTTAACTGCTTACGAATTCACATAACATTCGTTTTGACAAATTTATCACGGAACACGCACTACTCTCCGTCAAATTAGCGAGGGGATCACTTCGAAATAACAATAGATGCATCCTTCCCACTCCTACCACCACAGTTCATCTAGTCCTACCACCATTTCGTTAACGCCTGGCAATCAATGTCGCCAACTTTATAATTACTCCACATCAGTTGTGTGTTTGTCGTTTGTATTCAGGACACCCCCCGCGAAAATACTGAGATTCTATCTGTACACTCCTTACAAGACGATAAGGTTATCATTGACTGACACAGTACGTCCTTCAGGTTGATGTTGTTCAGCGGAGTTCACGTGGCAATAGTGTTTGAGAATTAATTTTCGCTCTCAGCATTCCGACTCATATAAGCAGTAAGACATTCCGTATTCTGTAAATTGTTGTAAATATAACGCATCAACACAGTAAAAATGGCGTTAGAAATTGGTACGGAACAGGAATTACTTAAACACGCGCTTAAAGTTTATACTGAGGAATTTAATGGCCAAGTCCCCCAAGTTGCAGCATGCGCCCCTGGAAGAGTAAATTTAATAGGAGAACATACAGATTACAACGACGGGTTTGTTTTTCCAATGGTAAGTACTAATATTATACGTTCATCTTCTCAAATGTCATTGAAAAATGAAATGTTTATAAATGTAAATAATTCCAGACATCATACATGTAGATGCTCCACCAGACATTTCAGTCTTTCCTTCCTGTTACCCCTGAGATGACGTCGTTTTGCTAATATGTGGAGATAAACTGCCATGTAATTCCTTTCGCAGTGATTAAATAAAGTTCCATTACTGTACTTGTGCACTGACAATACTACAGAGTGGCGAACGAAGTAACACGCAGGAATAGCCACGCTATTGTTTTAAGCGGCAGCTATGGTAGTCACGTGATAACGGTAGCCACGTATTAGCTGGGATACACGGTGACCAAAATTTATCGCTACCAACAGAATAAATATGAAATGTAATATAACATTTATGTTTTTTTACTAATAAAACTCACCGCCATTTACATTAAGACAGGGCCACTTTTTCGTGCACTACCTATATTAAACCACGATTACAGCTCGAGTGAAAGGTTGGAAGATTGACTGTTACTCCAACACGTCTCCCTATTCCAATGTTTCGCGGTTTATATACCAATTATCCCCAAATTAAATTACCAAGCTATGTTTCATAATGGGAAGGCGAAAATGTATCTCAGCAGTATATGTGTAGGTAGTTTTTATTATCACCAATGAATTTTAGTTACCATACACGATTTGAAGTTTCTGCTGCTGAGAAAATAAACTGTTTTAATGGGTTACGATACTGTGTAGTCAGATTTGCACTAAGATGTACACCTTATGTTCCCCCAAAATGCTGATACCTACATTCCAAGGAATTGAAGTCAGGCCTATGTGTAATAGGTGAAACAGTATCTTAGCATGAACGAATATTATAAGCACTGTTTGTATGACGGTGATAATGAAGGTGATCAGCAATTACCGTGGACTGCACCGTTTTGCTTATCAGTGCTGAATCAATTTCTGAAAAAAATTCTTGTACATAGTTGGTGGGAATCCAGGTTGTTTATTTCTGTGCTTGTCTTCATTGGACAGCAGAATACAACACAGAAAAACCTGTACACCATACATATCCAGAATGAGAACTCAACAAATGTGCAATGCAGATTATATATGCACACACTGAAAGGCAATGCAAAGCCCATAGCTCTAGTCACAAATGTCTTCTTTTCCCTGATCCCATATATATCATTTTCTTCTATTTCTGTGACTGTGATGCATTATGTATTCTAAGGAAAATAAAAGAAGGCTACAGAACTAGAACACAGATGATTAATCTGATCACATCACTGCCACAGCTAACTAATTGAGATGTCTTGTCAACACCAGGCCCTACCATTGCTAACAGTGATTGTTGGTAAAAAGAATGATACGGACAAATGTGTGGTTGTGACTGAAGCCAAGGATGTTGACAGACCTGTTAAAGTTGAGTTTTCAGTGCCAACCAAGGATCCACTTGAACCTGGTTCTCCAAAATGGGCCAACTATGTCAAAGGACTTGTGCAGTATTTCAAAGGTTAGTGTCAATGTGACTGGAATCTTCTGGCTCAAGTCAGAATTCCATGATTGAATCTTGTGAATACATTTGTGAACCTCTGGGTTCCATACATGGTAGGAAATTTTTTAATTGAGTATTAGTTTCTCAAGAAGGATTCTGCAGTAGTTCTTCTATATCATGTCCAACTTAGAGCAATAATATTTAGTTAATGGTGACTCTTATACCATCTTCTAAATAATGGCAACCAAGCAGTTTTACTATAGCACAACTGTAATAGTTTATCAGAAAGGTGTCACAACTAGGTCATGATTGCTGACTGTCATGAATGATAAGTGTAGCTTAATTGACCATAAACCCAGTAACCAGCTGACTCCCTGAATCAGACTGGCAGAAAATTCCTTCCATATATTTTATGAGATAGTTCATGATTTTGAACAAATCACTGAAGTACTTTTCATTGTGCAACTGTATATTTTAGTGAGTAACAAAAGTAAGGGAACAATTTTAAATAATGCTACTGTACTGTGAATTTTCTAGTTTCTTTGTTTAGTGCTTTCAAATTAAGTACAATTAATCTGTATTACTTAATAGAAGCAGGTAATGTATTTAGCTATACAATCCACTTTTTGTGCACATGAAGTTGATATGCATGTATGTTCCTTTTTTCTTTGTCTTCTAATCTGTATAAACAATAGGTGTGGGGTCAGTCTATAACACAACACACTCATGAACAAGAAACAGACAACAAACAAAACAGACAAATACACACATTCCAATGTGTATAAACTAAGCTGCCCCGACTGCAGTAAGGCATATGTACGACAAACCGGAAGGAGTTTTCTAACAAGATTCAATGAACACAAAGCCGCATTCAAAACAAGCAACCAAAGCTCAAACTACGCCAAGCACCTCACCGAATACACACACTCTTTTGGCCCCATCCAAGACACCATGCAGATACTACAATGCCAGAACCAAGGAGCACACCTCAATACCATAGAACGATACTATATATACAGAGAGTTCACACAAAACAACCACTTAAATGACGATGTTGTGTTAGAGACTGACCCCACACCTATTGTTTATATATACACAACGGGGATGGCTCAATTTAAAATTCTAATCTGTATCTTAGATCTGTTTGTGTATATAACAAAACTACATGAATGTACCAATCTTTGTCTGTTATGCAGTGATGTGGCAAACTGTTTTCTTGTCCAGTAAGTACTATATCTTTTAAATTGGTGCTCTAACGTTATTACTTTTTGTATTAAAATAACTTATGTCAGGTTAAAACCTCAAATATTGTACTAGACCTAGTAACTAAAATTATTGTACACTTTTATATTGACTTCACTTCTAGACTTCTTAAGCATATATGACTATTTCCACACCCATATGGATTTTGTAAAATCCTGTACGGATCCACAGAATGAAAATAAATGATATGACATGATAGGAGCTTTAATAGAGTATGTCCCAAAAGTAACTATGTAGTAAACATTAAAATTGAAATCATTTAAAATTTACATGCAATCAATATTTTATTGCTTAACTGACAGCACCATCACACACAAAACACACTCATGCCACCAAGCATATACTAGATATGTAAGTTGGTTCTTGCAATAAACAATTATTATGTGTATGTATTTACCTGCTCTTGATTATTGATTTCACTGCAGTGTTGCAGGTTTTGATGGTTTCAAAGCAGTGTCACCAAGGAACCCACTATTCTGGGATATGACACTATACCAGTGGGTAATCATCATCATCATCATCATCTTCTTCTTCTTATTCATCATCATCATCACCACCACCACCACCACCACCACCACCACCACATTTCAGCCCTTGAAGATGAAGACATCATGTTGCCTCTAAAATTCAGGACCCAAACACCCAGTGACACAGCATAATATTTCACAAGAATGGTATTCTCTCTGAAATGTTACTAATGGGACCCACCTGTAGCTACATCTTGACCTGTAAAGTGTACACTATGCTGTTTTAGTCATATCTATTCCTCCAGATATCTAAATTGTACACATGTAATCTTCCATCAGATACAGTTGTTGGATTCAATGCAGTTATTGTAACCAGTGTTCCAATTGGTGGGGGTTTATCAAGCAGTGCATCACTTGAAGTATCTTTCTACACCTTCCTGGAAGCTCTAACAGGAGCAACTGGTACTATGTAAGTAACAGTTGCAACTAAGAAAATTTATAATAGTTAGAATTTTGATCTTTGAAAGTTAATAGCTTTGGCTCTTGGGGTTCACATTAAACTGTTCAAATCCTGCCACATAAATGCCCTTACAGGACTAGTAGACTCCTTAATCTTTGTCAGCACTGATTTCATAATACCCTAACTAGAGACATTTGAAAGAAAACACAGTATGACACTTTGCAATTACATAAAATAATGAACTGAAGATTAGGCTTGGTTTCTTACTGGCTGTGCAGCAGTATGAAATAAGAAACTGTATCAAACAGATTTCGTGCACAATGGTAACTGAAGAACAGACTGCAGTGAATAAATTCCATGCATAGAAAAAAAGTCTGCTACATCCAAACATGCAAACCTTTGTATGATGCTGAAACTTGAACATTTCAGAAAGTAGACCAGAAATACCTGGAAGGTTTTGAAATGTGGTGCTAGAGAAGGAAGGAGGAGATCAGTTGGAAATGAAGTACTGCGTAGAATCAAGGTGGAGAGGAATGTCCTGTATACAATAACAAGAAGGAAGACTAGCTGGATTGGTCACATCCTCTGTAGAAACTGCCTGCTAAACACATTATTGAAGGAAGAATAGAAGTAATGGGAAGACAAGTTAAAAAGACATAAGCAGCTACTGAATGACCTTAAAGAAAAGAGAGAATACTTGAAACTGAAAGAGGAAGTACAAGATCATTCCATGTGGAGAACACACTCTGGAAGAGGCTATGGACCTGTCATAAAACAGACTGTACAAGAAAGACCCAAACAGCTGCATGAAGTGAAGCTAAATTACTGCATCATAATTCTGAGTTTCATCTCTCAGAAAAATGTTAAATGCTACAGTATAATGTAAATAAGGCTTACGTATGTAAGACAAGTGTTTTTGTCCTTCAAAGCCTAGTGGTTACTACATTTACTGCCAGGTTTCACACAAAAATCTCTGATTTTTAAATTTATTTCTATCGATTTTTACCTACAGAGTGTATTTTGTATTCCACAGATTCTCACAGTTAACAGAAACTGTTTCCCTTTACAGCATTAACAGATCGGTCTTTCAAATGGGAGCACACTCATTTCTCAGTAAAGTATAAACTGAATCTTCATGTATGTATGTATGTTCAGTATACACACGCAGGAGTGCATCGCACATGGCTAGCTTTATGGATTATTGCTTTAATGCACAGCGGTCACTGGTACACATTATTTGCTTTGATGGACAGTCTGTAAAGCATTTTGTAGGTATTATAATTTCCTCCACTTAAATTAATGATAATACAGGATTCCCTTCACATGTTTCACCATACAAACAGTTCTCACAGAACAGATTATGTCTGTAAAGTGAGGGATGGGTATATAATATAGACAGCTTTTAGATGCAGGTGGCTCTATCTGAGGTTTGTAGTGTATGATATGGCACTGGGACAGGTTTCTTGTCTATGTGATTCAGTTCTTCCCTGTCAGTATCATTCCCCCAGTGCTCCATAGTGTCTTCTTCATACTAACCTTGACTCAAAGACAAGCAAAGAAGCCTGGGAACCTTGAAATAAAGAAATGCTCTTCTAGAAACTGGAAGCATTGGGAAGAAAAATGCTTTCATATTTTCAGTCTTCAGAGAGTTAACAATTCTAACAGGAGGCACTTAAACCTTAGTCATATAACATAATGTAACTGGAAAATTTCCCTGCCACACTTACTATATGTAGCCTCACACCTGGGAAAGTTAATGAAGTTTAATTAATGTTTTAATTTCAAATTAAGCAAATGTATTGTTGTCTTCAGTTAATATATGTGCGGTGTGATTGATTGTAATGAATGGAAGACAGAGAAATGCCACGAATGCACAAATATGGGGAAAGTAAAACGACTCAAATTATGATGGCAACTGTACCGCACATCACTGCCTGAGCAGGAAGTACGAAATATCAGGCCGATGGATTTTGTTCGACTGAGTGTACTAAAATGGAGTATGTTTAAAGTGACAGTTCTGACATTGTCACACACAACAGAATTGAAAATGGCATAGCATAACATATAGTTAATAATCAGTATGCAGCTCTTGATGTTAGAGGCTGTAATCTGTAACTGTTTGCATCAATCACATGACTACATAATTGGTGCTAACAAAAATGTAACACTGTGTTCCTTTCTTCTTGTATTCTTGCGGCTGCTTCCATTCCAGAAACAAAGAAAAAGCACTCCATTGTCAGAAAGCAGAACATGAATTTGCTAAGGTGCCTTGTGGTATAATGGACCAATTCATCTCTGTAATGGGAAAATCTGGAACTGCCTTGCTTATTGACTGCAGGTATAGTTTAATAAGTCATTCACTGATGATTCTGCAAAGTTACTGTAAGATCTTTTCCTTTCTTTACTATTGTTCACTAAGCTCTCCATATCTCCCTCCAGTCTTTCCATTCTCTGCCTGCATATATCTTCCATCAATCAACCTCTGTACCCAACCCTTCAACATGTGTAATTTTCTGTTCTCTGAAAGGAATCCTATCTTCCATGCAAGAAACATGTCCATACCACTGTATCCTTTATTTTATAAAATTTTCATGAAGGGTTTCAGCTTTCTGGTCTTGCCTAATATCCTAGTTAATGTGATTGGGGTAAAAGCTTACGATTCAGGTCTTCAGGCATATGACATTATGTCCCTGCACAAGTAGTGCTTGAAGATTCAAAGGACTAGTAATACTCACATCTATAGTACTACATCATGTGGAAACATTTTGTTCTTGTATTGTTTAAACATTCATCACTGTAGAGTATAAGTAACATTTTTAAAATCTGCTGTAGCCAATGTATGGTGAGACATTTTTTATACTCTTCATTTTGATGTACTTTTCACTTAAAAACAGGATTCCTGTTGGACAGCTATGAACTAGAAATTAACATAGGAACTTCTAATGCAGGTAAGACATGATATGACCCATCCACAATGCATTTATTCTATTCACTTCATGCAGAGAACACACAAAAAGCAATGAAAGATGCATTAGTAAACCTCACTCACAATACAGAATTACTCATGCCAGTTTTCTTTTTTCTCTGCTTGCACCACAATTTCACTTGTGTGCATGGCCTTATATATTCAATGTCATGAAATGTTCTATTATGAGTAGCAATTTCCAAGACACTTACAGGGAACCAGAACAGTTTTGCCATCTGTTTCATACACACATACAAGTAGTTTTCTTTTTCCAATGAAGGTGTGAATATACCATTGTGTCAAAGGGAACAACTGTGAAAAACATGGACAACATGGCAAGGCCTTATGGGAAATAGGGATCTGAGTTCTTCTTCATCGGGGATGTGGTGTAGCATCACTGGGTAATAGATGCCCAACATTTTGAGACAGAGTGGTGGTGTTATTTTCAAGGGTCAAAATGTTCTTCATTGGACATTCTGACCCTTGATGATGAAACCACCACACCATCTCAGAACATTGGCAACCAATCATAAAATGATGTGGCACCACATCCAAGAAAAGGGAGACATCAAATGTACTACTGTAAAGCCTAAGAGGTCAGTAGGGCATTTCGTGTTACGGTGGCCACTGCTAACATTTTCAAAGCCTAAAGTGCCTGTTCCTTCATTAAATGCACACACCATGTGACACGTGTAAAAACATATCAGACATAATATATAACTTCAAAGGAGTACTGTACATGCTACAGTGGTAATATGGAAGCAAGACAGTCGGTTGTGGACATTATTACAGCCCTATCACCAACCAGTGTGACTACCACTGTGCAGAATCCACCACATTTTTCCCATGTGTACACAACTTAAAAACTTTACGATATGTGAAACCCAGTACTTTGGAGGGGGGAGGGAAGAAAGGAAAAAACCATTGTTAATGGGGGACTGCGTACATTTTATATGTGTTTGACAAAAGTAAGTGTTTAGATTCAGTGTTTGGTATTTTTCCTCCCTTTATGAAAACACAGTATGACATGCTGTTACATACAATCAGAAACAGATTGTTTTCAATAGGCCTATTATAAATGTTGTGCCATGCTTCACCATTGACATGACCATAACCATTACTTTTTCAGGTCAATGCAGGAAACAGTAATACCATTTAGTGATCCAGATGTTGCTGTGATCATTACCAACTCAAATGTAAAGCGAAGTTTGGCACAAAGTGCATATGTTGAACGACTGGAACAATGCCGGTCAGCTGCCAGTGCCCTAGGGAAATCCAGCCTGCGCGATGCCAGTGAAAATGATGTTGAATGTAAGAACTCCCTTACAGACATTATATTTTATCATACAAATTCTCCTCTCCCTTCTAGTATTTCTTTGATTTTGAAATGCATGTTGTAACTGTCATCTTATTTGGGCATATCTGAGGAATAAAATTCACAATGCTTATGGATAAAGGGCAACTAGGCACTGGGTGAGGCCCAGAGCCAGTTCAGATATTTTGGTGAAAGAAAATCTCTTACCCTTGCCACAAATTAATCCACCATTCCTTGGCTGTCCAGTTCATAGCCTAGCCACTGCACCAACCGAGTTACCACAGTATCCCTAACATGTGTGAATTCCTACATGAGAAACTCCATTTGTCCTGTGCTTTCCCTTCTGAACTATTTCAAAGATTAACAAAACGTAACATTTATGAGCTGCATATTACTGAACTTAAAGCTTATGCTTTATCATGAGTGAACTGCTCTTTGCACATAAATCCTTTGCAGGTCTCAGAGAAAAAGATCCATTACTCTACAAACGTGCAAGGCATGTTGTGACTGAGAATAAACGCACAGAACAGGCAGCAGAGGCCCTCCAGGGAGGTGACCTGAAAAAGTTTGGTGAACTCATGACTGCCAGCCATGAATCTTTGAAGTTAGTACTGAATGGTGCTTATTCCAGTAATGTAAATTAAAATATAACAGGACGTTTTGTTTTCTCCTTTCCATTTGGTACTAAAAGAGACATCTCAGATGTAAGTAGCCATACAGTCATCCTGTCAATTGATTTTATTAACCCTTCAGCTTGGGGGCATTTAAATTTTGAGCTAAATTGTGCAGGAGTCTATTCAAAACAATGTAGTTTTGTTAATAGTGGTTGGATTTCGATAAAACTTGAAACAAAATATTTAGGAATGTCTAAGCTTTTCGAATTTCCAATCAAATCTTACCTTAAAAATTTAACTTGGTGTGAAATGCCTTGAAACATTCTTCAACACATAGGGCTGCTTCACATTTGGGGCATGAAAACACTGTCTCCTTCCTTGTATTGTTTTTGTAACAACTACATACCTCTTTGTTGGCCTGGTCGTTTTTTCTGTCGGTGGTATTCTTTCTGGAAAATGTCTTTCAAGAAGTCGCGGCACTTTTTGTCTGTGGAATGATGGCCTTGAAATTTCCCGACACTTTCACTTCCATGTTCAGTAAGTAGTGCCTGTACCAGTTCTACTGTGAATCTGAAATGGTCTATTTTTGTCTGTCCTGAATTTGCACAGCATATTATCATACCATTTAGAACTGTAATATTGTGTAATTTCCTAAACAGTTTTATGTAACATTTAGTCATTTTCTTTCTTTCCAAAAGATAGGGTTGAAGGAGTTGGTCTTTTAAATCAACTCCACCCATGTTTTCGTTGTAATCTAGAACTGATACAGGCTTTTGCTTTTCCTGTCTACATTTTGTTAGCTTCATTCTTGTTTCCTCTCCATGGTAAGTTGAAATCA